>VOFK01003361.1_pt1 | contig 187448 bp, 170 predicted proteins | sample 5384121 | NCBI WGS metagenome assembly VOFK01 (sample SAMN12384730, study PRJNA508395) | human gut metagenome | isolation source: healthy gut J | host: Homo sapiens | reverse complement strand
GGAGTCAAGATACATTGAGAGCAGTCTAAAGTCGGAAATGTTTCTGACAACTGTGACATATGCCCGCCTATAGAAGGATCTTTCTCTATCAAAATCACCTGATATCCACAATTGGCAATATCCAGACTTGCTTGAATACCAGCTATTCCGCCACCTATCACCAAAGCTTTTTTAGTAATAGGAACCTGTATCGGATTCAGTGGACAATTCCGCTTTACCTTCTCAACCAAACTTCTCACAATGTCAACAGCCTTACGTGTAGTTGCTTCTCCTTTATCATGCACCCAAGAACAATGTTCACGAATATTGGCAATTTCACACAAACAAGGATTTAGGCCTGCTTCGGCACATGCCCGACGAAAAGTCGGTTCATGCATACGGGGAGAACATGCACCTACCACCACACCATCCAAATCATATTCTTTAATTGCATTCTTTATGAGTGTCTGCCCCGGATCCGAACACATATATTTATAATCAACAGCGTATGCCACGCCTTCCATATTCGCAGCCAGCTCAGCAACTTTTATACAATCAACAGTAGCACCGATATTTTCTCCGCAATGGCATATAAAGACACCTATTCTTGACATAACTCAGCCTCCTTTAAGTTTACACCCACAAAATGACGCTTCAACCCTAAGTCTTTAGCTGAAAGTCCGATAGCCAATCCTAACACTTGAGTTAGATATAGCACAGGTATTGTTATCGGTTCCATCAAATGCCTGTTGATAGTAGAACGACGCATATCCAAATTGGAATGACACATCGGACAAGCCACAATGACAGCTTCCGCTCCTCTGTTCGCTGGCATCTTTCAAGATATTTCCAGAAAGACGCCCAACCAAATCTGTGCGCGATACGGACAAGCCCGCCCCGCAACATTCAGTCTTAAATGCCCAGTCTATAGGATTAGCCCCCAATATTGACATAATCTTATCCATACTTTGCGGATCCTCCAAACGATCAAACTTTAAAACTTTATGCGGACGAAGTAATAAACAGCCATAATAACAAGCCACCTGATGAGCAAATGGCCGTACAATCTTATCCGGCAATATATCCAATATATATTTTTCTATAAATTGAAGGACATTCAAGACTTTTACTGTTCCCAGATAAGGCAAACCTACCACCGTCAGCACATCATCCTTCAACTTTTCATTATTTTCCAATTCATATTGCGCCACACTCAGACGATTATAGCAGGAAGCACAAGGAACCACTATTTCCTGAAAGCCTTGTTTCTCGGCCAATGCCAATATACGAGTAGGCAGTGCTAAAGACAATTCTTTATTCATGGAATGTGCCGCAGTGGCACCGCAACAATTCCAATCTTTCAACTCTACCCAATCAATCCCCAAAGCCTTTCCTATTGCCTTAACCGACTCATTGTATTCACGGGAAGTACCATTCAGCGAACATCCCGGATAGAAACCTATTCTCATACTTTTCTACTTTTCTTTTTTGTCAATAGTTTGGGAAAATATCTTCTTTATCTTTTGCCTGCTCTCAATACATTCCGGCAAAAGGTTCAATTTTCCTTTCTTCAACATACCGGGAACCAAGTTTACATCCTGTAGCATGTGAAAGGTACGCATCTTAAATCCGGCAACTAAACCTATCTCATACAACCTTCCGGTATATCTCACTGATTGTAGGAAAGCACTGTGGAAAGCAACCACAGGCCGGGATTGTTTATTTATACAGTTCCGGTGGCGGGACTGCTCCCGTAGATAATCCATGATTTTAGGAATATCAATTTCTTTAGGACACCGTGCAATACAATTCTCACAATTCAAACAAATCCAGATAGCATTGGAACCAAGCACACGATTGTCATTTTCAGGGGTTCTTGTCTGAAGCAAACGTACCAAGAAACTGGGAGGAAAATCCATTTCTTCCGCTAAGACACACCCTGCCGTACATTTACCGCACTGATAGCAGCGCGATATGATGACACCCGCCTCATGCTCCAAGCCATAGGAAATACATTTTTTGTTTTCCATGTCAGCATGAAATTAAATAAGAAATAATAAAGATAAATGAAGCAATAGATAGAGCCTGCAGAAAAGAAGCTGTTGCTCCTCACCCTATCAACAAGTTAGAAAAGAAATGTGAATTAAATAAGAATATGTCCTAATGTATAGACATAGTATCCGTTAGAATATTTAATATAATTGGTATCCGGAGAAAGTCCTCTCCATTTATTTTCCGGAAGTTGAGTATCTGAAAGACAAAGCATCTGCACGATTGTAGCAGAACAAAATCTCAAGACTTTAGAAGGTGTTGTGGTATTTCTGAAAGAAAACAAACCACCTAACACCCCGTCACTAATTGTATAATCGGATGCTTCGCTATCGAAAGCGTGACTTCCTCCATATGATTGTCCAGCAACAGTCACAGAAATCTTCTGTGCCAATCTGGTATCGGATTGCACATCCATGGCAACAACCCCGGCATTGGGCTGAGCCTCTTGCACTTTTTCATCAGGAGTATAGTGAAATCCTAACATTAAAAGTGAACCAAACAATATGCAAAAGATATACTTCATCATAACGGGTGCAAACGTAGTAATTATCTTTAATATGAATACATTTTTATCAAGAAATTAATATTTATTTCACACTTTCCAATAATAACAAAATCATTCAAAAAAAGCATTAGAATACCAGATGAACTGATTTGTAGCCTCTTATCATTTCAAATTGATGTGAATTCCAATTCATAACCTCATTATTAACTAATTGCTACTTGTTTTTGATTTAGGAAAGAAGGGTAATAACCCAATAAACTCCGGCTGCCAAGAGCCCACTCACCGGAATAGTCAGTACCCAAGCAGTCATCAGACTTCTTGTTACTCCCCAACGTACAGCGGAGAGTCTTTTAGTAGCACCGACTCCAATAATAGCTCCGGTAATTGTATGTGTAGTACTCACTGGAATTTTCAAGAACTCCGTAAGATATAAAGTAAAAGCACCGGCCGTTTCCGCAACAACACCTTCCAAAGGGGTTACTTTGGTAATCCTGGTACCCATCGTTTTCACAATTTTCCACCCACCGGACATTGTACCAAGAGAAATGGCTGTAAAACACGAAAATGCCACCCAATCCGGTAAATCCTCAATACTGTTTATTCCCATTCCCAAGCCTTCCGAATGGGCTGCTATCATGGCCGCCGCTATAATACCCATTACCTTTTGCGAGTCATTCAAACCATGCCCTATACTGAACATAGCCGAAGAGACAAGTTGCAATTTCTTAAACCAGACTTCAGCTGTATGGGGATGTGCACGCCGGCAAGCATAAAGAACCAACAATGTGAATCCGAAGGCAACAATCATTCCTATCAAAGGAGCAAGAAATATGAAAGCCGCAATCTTCAGAATGATATTGAGTTGAATAGCATCGAAACCATGAGCCATAATGGCGGCTCCTGCAAATCCGCCAATAAGGGTATGGGAAGAAGATGAAGGAATACCTCTCCACCAGGTAAACAGATTCCATGCTATGGCAGCAATCACTCCGGATAATATAATCGGCAGTGTAATAAACTGTTCCATCACAGTCTTGGACACAGTATTGGCTATACCGAAACCACCGATTAAATATTTGGCAATAAAAAATGCAACAAAGTTAAAGAAAGCCGCCCATATTACTGCCTGAAAGGGAGTAAGAACTTTGGTCGATACAATAGTGGCTATTGAATTCGCCGCATCGTGGAAGCCATTGATATAGTCGAATATCAGAGCCAGTACAATAATTATTACTAACAATTCCATGTTCTCAACTTCTTCTATGCGTATTTTATAATCAGATTCTTTAGTATCTTGCCTACCTGCTCTGCCACATCGGTTGTTTTTTCCAATTCATGCATGATCTCTTTAATCTTGATAAGTTCAATGCAATCCTTTTCTTCTTCAAAAAGCTTCGTGATAAAGTGTTCATATACATCATCTGCCTGATTTTCTATATCATGCAACTTATTACAGTATCCACGCAATGCGGCCGGTTTCTGACGGAAAGTTTCAAGTTCATCCATCGCCTTGCCAATATATACAGCTTCCTGTTGAATCAGGCGACTCAATTCTTTTCCGCTATCGGAAATCGGACGAGGATTATAGATATTAATACGTTTGGCACAACTGTTTATCCCGTCTATAACGTCATCCATGGTTGAAGCCAACGCATGAATATCTTCACGGTCAAAAGGAGTAATAAAAGTAGTTCCAAGCTCATCAAGGATTAAATGAGTTAATTTATCCCCCTCACGTTCCAGGTCTTTTATTCTTTTATAATAATCTGCTCTCTCCTCCGGTTTATCATGTTGTAAACTTTCTACCAAAAGAGTGGATGATGCAGACAAAATCTCAGACAATTGTTTCAACAGAGGAAAGAACTTAGGTTCTTTGGGAGTAAACCTGCTAAAAAAAGAATTTTTCATAAGAATAAAAATATCAAATTATTTCTGTTTTTTTGATTTCATTTTCGCCCGTATCACCTCTATAATGGCAGGTAATATGGATATAACTATAATTGCCACAATCAACAATTTAAGATTTTCCTGCACAATCGGGAGGTCTCCGAAGAAATATCCGGCATAGCAGAAAAGTGCCACCCAAGCTGCACCTCCTATTAGATTGTATACCATGAAATAATAGTAATGCATTTTACCCATTCCTGCTACAAATGGAGCAAAAGTGCGCACAATAGGGACAAACCTGGCTATAATTATGGTCTTGCCTCCATACTTTTTATAAAATTCATGTGTTTTATCCAAATGACTTTGTTTGAATATTCTGGAATTGGGATTATTGAACAATTTGCGCCCGAAGAGATGCCCTATCATATAATTACAAGAATCTCCCAAAACTGCGGCGAAAAACAAGATCAAAACAAGAATATTTACCTCAAGAGGCGTCCCGGGTAACGAGGCAATAGCTCCCGCCACAAAGAGTAATGAATCTCCTGGAAGAAAAGGAGTAACAACCAATCCCGTTTCACAAAAAATGATTATGAATAATATTATATAAGTCCAGGCATGATATTCCTGCACAATGTTTATCATATATTGATCAATGTGAAGAATAAAATCTAATATAAATTCCATTATCTATTGAGTATTAACATATAGGTATATACATATTCCACAACAGAGATACGACTTTTCAGTTATTCTCAATGAAAGGAATACATATGAATTGAAGTAATAAGGAGATATAAGACACACTTAATGCCTTATAGAAAAGAGAAAGATTAAATAATAATATGTCTTAACGCATAGATATAGTATCTACTGGAATAGTGAGTAAGAGAGAGTTGATACGGAAAAGACATTCTTTTTTCTTCGGGAAGTAGCACCTTTATGGATTTGACGATCTTTGCTACAACTGAAAGGGCATTAAATCTTAGAACTTGTGAAGAAGGAATATTACTGCGCGAAACGGATGTTGCTATATTACCAATAGCCTTACTCGCATATTCTCCGCCATAGACCACTTTCCTACATTGCTCTGCACCTGCCTCAGATATATTACATTCCGTCTTACCCTGCTGCAAGCCTGTTACACGAAGTTCCTTATACTCCTTCATATCGCCGGATACAGATTCGAATCCCGATACAAGAAATACACCTAATAATATGCAAAATAAAAGTATATACTTCGCCATAACGGCTGCAAATATAAAAAGTATTTTTTAGAGATGAATCATTTTAGCCTTTTATCTTGCAAACCTCTTTTAATCTTTTCCGGGAATGTATACAAAAAGAGCGGATCGTCATACATATAACATACCTGATACAATCGCTTCCCATCTGATACAACCCTGCCCCAATGGCCAAGTTTATAACGTGCTACCGGATTACCGCCCCAATCATATTGCTCCACAAAGATATATCCGTCACTTTTACCGTTTTCACGTGATACCTGAAGTGGAGTACGTCCGCTATAAGTCAGGATGTTTTTTACTAAATGCAAGATTATATATCTGCTCTATATGCAAACTGTCCCCTTGATAAACAGTACGAATAATGGCTTTTCCTCCTGATACATTATCAGCATAATAGAAAGTATCCCGGGAAACTACACATATCTGCCGGTCAGAATAAGAAGAACCTTTTTCTGACTTAAAAGCAAAGGGTAAAGGTTCCAAGACACCTGTCGTATCGGTTTCAAACAGTTGCATAGTGCTGGTTTCATATACATACGTATCGGGAGTAGATACACTGGAAGGTACCAGATGGGGTTTCTGCAATAATCGTGTCGTTCGCCTCCCGATGTTTCTGCTCTGCCCGCAGCTTGCAGGCAGAGAGAAACGATAGAGACAGCAATATAATGTAAAGTAAGTGTTTCATTTATTATTTCAACTTAGCATACAAAATATAGTTATTGTCATTCTCATGAATGCTATCTGCCAGCTTTTGTATACGTTCCCGGTCGGCAGCAGAAATGTCTTTAGCGTCTACCAGATATTTTTCCAATGTTTCTTTCAGAGTTACAGGCTCCATGTTGGCCGTATAATATCCGTTTGAGCAACTGTACGAAAACCAGGAAATAGGCAAATTGCCCAGATAGTCATTCTCCACTTTATAGAAAGCACCTTTTAAAGTCTGTTTATCTATAATAAAATCAGCAGGGGCCTCCGTCGTGAAATTGTTTTCATCCAATTGTTTTTCTATGGATATACTTCCCAAGAAATGATGTGGAAATTCTTTGTAATCATGAATAGGTATTTCTTTCTTTGCAAAATTCATAGTGAAACGAGGATTCAAACGTCCATTGGCATAATGATAAAGGCTATCCGGACGGCGTTCCCAGAATGGAGAAAGAGATACATCAAAATCAGCACCATTCTTATTACTATGTACCTCATTGCTGAAATCTGGTTTTAAGGCCAAATGGCGTGAACGTATCGTATCTTGTATTTCTCCACTGAACTTCTGAGTCCATGCCACATACGGCAAATAATCAAAAGGCAGAAGGAATACAGACAAAAGAGAATCCTTTGTATTTGCCTTGAAGACACCTTTCGGCACCAAACCGGGTAGTGAAATGTTCTGTACAGACTGTCCTTTCAAATCATAGGCCAGCAGAGATCTTGCATTCCACGGAAGCAAATATATACGCCCACCAGCCTCGTCTATCTGAGCATCATAGATCAACTGATACTCACCGGGACCTTGTCCAAAAGCCCCCACATTGCCAAGAAACTTTCCAGATTTATCGAAAAGCTTAAAAGGAGTTTGGTCTTTGCCCCATACCAATATATAATTGTCAGAAACAATCACATTCCGCACAGGCACCAATGCTTCATCCCGGTTATCCAACTTCACAATCTGCAATTCATCTGCAAAATAACTCAATGGAAGTACTAATGTATCTTTCAGTGCCGATTGGTTGCAAACCCATACAGAATCTCCGTTTAAAATCTCCACCGAACCAACTATCGGTTGTGCGTCTAATGCATCACCTTTTGATCCTTGTCCACCATTTGTACAAGAACTCAACCCTCCAATAAACACCAGGCATATCAGTCCTGCACTTTTCCATTGTTTGCTTTTCATATTTTTATTTTTTACATGAAACAATGAGGCAAAGATAGCTGGACAAGGAAGGAAATACAAATTATCTTATAGACAAAAGGTATAAGTTATCAAGCACATAAACACATGATTATAAGCCATATATAAATTAATCAATCGCAACAAGTATAGACAAAAACTCAAAAACGGCGCAAAAAATCATCCAAAGTCTCATTATTCTCCGTCAATCCCAACTTATCTCGTTTCATCCGCTGTTTCTTACGACTTATCGAGGTACGACTGATACAGTAAATGTCAGATAGATCTTTAATACTAACGTTTATTTTCACCAGGCAACAAAAATACACATCCTTCATGCTCAATCCCGGAAAAGCTTCCAGTAATCGCACTGAAAATTTATCATAACTTCCATCCACCGTTTGGCGTATATCCTCCCATTCTTCATTAGACAAGGCTATACGTCGATTTTGATTATCATTTTCCTCTTCAGCACTCTCTTCTTCTTTTTCCAAAGAGGGAATTTTATGAAACGACTTCATCCGTCGAAAAAGCGATTCACGAAGCTGACTCTCTTTTTCGCGCAATATACTCAACTCTTCCGACTGCTGTAACAATTGTTCCGTCTGACTCAGTCTCAGGGATTGCTCACGCCAAAGCTGCTTATACATCTGGCGTTTGCGACGTTGCCAAACAATATAACTCGCAGCGAATGCCACAACAAAACAAAGTCCCAGACTTAACAGCCAGATTTCCCGCCTCTGCTTATCTATTTTCAACCGGTTCAGTTCATTTTCCAGTTTAGCCTTTTCATACTTCGTCCGGCTTTCAACTCCTTCCTCTCTTCTCAGTTCATTTACAAGATGTTCATTAGCAGCAAGTGCTGAATAGAAAGAGCAGCTGTCTTTCCCCAGCGAAGAGTATAGTAACTTCAACCTCCGGGATGCCTCGGCTGCAACCCAACGGTTCAAGGACATCGACGCAATACGATAATAGGTAGAAGCAGAATCATATTCGTTGATACCGGCCCAAAGATTTCCTTTAGCTAAATGATAATAAGGTACCATCTGCCTGTTATCCATATTCTTCCGTATAGAATCTAATCCAGATACCCCCTCCCGGAAGCGCCCGGCAGCAGTATAGGCATCAGCTATTCCCTGACAGATAAAACTATACTGCCATTCTTCTGCCGTACGACTAGCCCTCAGAAAATAACGGATAGCCTCATCCGATTCTCCTCTTGCCGAATAGACAGAAGCAATGTAACGGTTCACCTGCGCTTTATGCCCATCACGTATGAAGAAACCTTCAGCCAATTGCATATAGAATAACATACTGTCCATGTTATTGGAATGATGATAAACTGCTCTTCCTTTATTATACAAATTCAAACCGATTGCGAAAGAGTCGGGTATTATCCGGGAACTTTCACTTATCGGTGCCTTCCCTCTCCCACAAGAAAAGAAGAAAAAAAGTATCAAAAACAGGAATAACAGTTTCTTCATAATTTTGACTGATTACCGATTACGCTTTAAAGCTATGCGATCTGTAATAGTAGCGGGCAACTCCCTTTCATAATGGGTAACCATAATCATGGTTTTATCCTGCCGGCGGCAAAATGCTTCGATTATCTTCTTTACCCGCCGACGATTGTATGTATCCAGACCATGCAAAGGCTCATCCAGTATCAATAATTCCGGATCTTTTACAAAAGCACGTGCCAGAAGTGCCAGACGTTGCTCACCACTGGATAATTGCAAGAAAGGTTTGTCTTTTAAGGCAGCAATACCGAAAATATCCATCCACCATTCACAAACAGACATCTGTTCCGCTTTCGGGCGCTTGTATAGTCCGATACTGTCGTGCAGGCCGGAGGCAACTATTTCAATCGCCGGTAAATTCTTCAAATAAGCACGGTGCATTTCAGGGCTGACATAACCAATATGTTTCTTTATTTCCCAAATGCTCTCCCCCGTCCCTCTCTTTCTCCCGAACAGACTGATATCGCAAGCGTATGATTGAGGATTATCGGCACACACAAGACTAAGTAGAGTAGACTTTCCCGCTCCATTCTCACCACTCAACGCCCACTTCTGTCCGCGCATCACTGTCCAGTCCAGTTCTTTCAAAATAGTACGGTCACCATAGCGAATACTGACTTTATTCAATCGGACCACTTCATCGGATACATAATTGGTATTATCATAGGGAAGGTCAATAATACGCTGCTGTAAATCTTCGGGTACAAGTATATCTGCATTCCGGAATATGGTAAGATATTGATCACGTTGCATCATTTGCCCTACCGTACGATTAGCTATCGGCAGCACTTTATTAATATATGAGGGAATATCATCCATCATAGAAAGTATCAGGATAAGTTGTACGGCAGAGCGTTTGGCTAGTCCTGCCAACAAAGTATTCAACAATTCACGGGTCTGGGCATCCAGTCCAATGAAAGGATTATCCATAATAAGAACACGGGGAGCTGTAAGTAGTGCTTTCACTAACTGAAATTTACGCAACTCACCACTGGAAAGAAGAATCATCGGCTTATCCAGCATAGGTTCAATACGGAATAATTCAAAAAGTTCTTGTTTCAGTTTCTCATCCCTGACTTCTCCCAACATATCCCTGACTAACGGAACATCATCATGATCATGGGTGTTCCAACGCTGCTGATAATAGTAATTGGCATCCGCCGACCCATACGTATCGCGAAAAGCAATATATTTGATATTCTCATAGACTGTCTTTAACGTTGAAGGAGAAAAGTCATAGGTTATTGTTCCTTCCTTCAAAGGGTATTTTCCGATAAGCATATCTACCAAAAGGCTTTTTTCCAGAACCGTTAGGTCCGACAATGGCAATGTGTTCATCTGCCGGAAAAGATGCGGAAGCAGGTGCAGCTAATCGCACAAGTGGATTACGAGCCACACCACCCGTCAAACATATAGTATATGGTTGCATTATTTCAGACGTATTTTGTTTAGTGATGCCACAAAGATACCAAGTTTTCCTTTTAAATGCTCAAAATGAGAGCAGTTTAATCGATTCTTCCTTTTTTAAGCAACTAATATGAAAAATAATCCATATATTGGGAAACAATTTCCCTAGGAAATCTGTTTCTTTAAAAGACATGTATCAAAAGTATTAAAAAGGATGGAAAAAACATTCGCTAAAAGATATTGGCCTACAATCGTAGGTGCAATAGTCGGGGCTATTGGCGGCTATCTATATTGGAGGTATGTCGGCTGTAGCACGGATACTTGTCCAATTACCTCATCTCCACTAAACAGCACATTGTGGGGAACTGCCATGGGTGGCCTATTAGGGAACATTTTGCAGCCAAATATCATAAAAAAGAACAATCAAGATAAATAATACAGGATCTATGGAGAAAGAATCAACACCAGAACGCCCGTCAGGCCAGACCTATGACCTTTCCGGTATGTTTTCGCTGGCTCTCCGCCTGGTAGTCGGATGGACTTATTTTTCTGCATTCTGGCGAAGATTAGTTCTTTTCCGGTGAGCAATATACGTAATAAATATGTTGCAAAAGTAAAACCCGGGGAACATAGTCTCGTTATTCCATTAGGGGCTAAAGCAGAAATTAATATTGAAAAAAACACTAGCGATATACCAACTGGAATATATAAACTTGAATTAATGGATATAAGCGGAATTACCTGGAAAACGGATATCGCTAAAGAATAACACAAACTATAATATAATGCCCAAACTCTCAATTTTTATGTATCCGGGCGAATACAGATGCGCCCCTACAAGTAACACAACTCGTAGGGGCGATATTTTATTATATATACGCTATTCTTATTTATAAATAATCAACGCAGACTGTGCAGGAACGATCACTTCTGATCCGTAAAGTGTACCCAATCCTTTTTCACTGATGAAACCATCCTTGCAAACAACCGTATACTTACCTTCGGGAACTGTCAGTTTAGCAGGTTCTTTACGTGAGTTCAACGCCACTATAATATCTTCCCATGCATCACTGTTGGCATGTTCCTTCAAACGGTAGGCTATCAAGTTACTGCCCTCCACAGGAAGGAATTCCAAATGCTTACGTACCAGATCCGCATCTCCCATGCGGAAAGCAGGGTGATTCTTGCGTAACTGTATCAAACCTTTATAATAAGCGAAAACATCTGCATGTTCTGCTTTTTACGTTTCCAGTCAATAGCATTTATAGAGTCAGGACTTTGGTAACTGTTATGCACGCCCTTCTTATCACGCATCACCTCTTCACCGGCATAAATAAACGGTATGCCTTGTGAAGTAAATACAGCCGTTTGAGCCAATTTATCCAATTTTATCAACTCCTGTGGCGTAATACCCGGAACACTTGCATTCAGTCTGTCAACCAAGCACATATCATCATGGCAAGAAACATAACTGACCATTTGTGTCGGCTGTTCAGCCCAGGAAGCCTTACTATAATTCACCAAATCATTGTCCACTTGCGGATGCTTGATAGCACCAACAATACCAAACTTGATACTCTCCTCTCCTCCCGGAACTCCGGCAAGAAAAGCACCTTGATGATTGTCATTGAACGGGCCACGCAATCCATCGCGCATTTCATCAGAGAATGCAGCGATACCCGGCATCCGGTAAGTATTTGCTTTCATAGCCAACGAGTCTTCCGGCATCTGGGGAGCTTTAGCCGCCCAACCTTCACCATAAATAATGATACTCGGGTCAACTGCCGTAGCTGCCTTACGAATTTCATTCATCGTTGCTATATCATGAATACCCATCAGATCAAAGCGAAAACCGTCAAGGTGATATTCATTAATCCAATGCAACACGGATTCTATCATATATTTCCGCATCATAGGACGGTTACTTGCCGTTTCATTGCCACAAGCGGAAGCGTCAGCAAAGCTACCATCCGGCATCTGGCGATAAAAATATCCCGGCACTGTACGTTCAAAGTTGCTTTCAGCCGTATTGAATGTATGATTATACACCACGTCCAACACTACACGAATTCCTGCTTTATGCAATGCTTGCACCATCTGTTTGAACTCTTTAATACGAACAGAAGGATCATAAGGATCGGTAGAATATGAACCATCAGGCACATTGTAGTTCTGAGGATCATATCCCCAATTGTATTTGTTTTCATCCAATCTGGTCTCGTCTACGGAAGCATAGTCATAAGATGGAAGAAGATGTACGTGCGTCACACCCAGTTCTTTCAAGTGATCAATACCGGTTGCCAATTGTTCGGGACTCAACGTACCTTCTTCTGTCAATGCCAGGAATTTACCTTTGTGCTGAATACCGGAAGAAGGATCGATAGAAAAATCACGGTGATGCATTTCATAAATAATCGCATCTGCCGGAGAAGCCAACGCAGGGCGTTTATCAGCTGCCCAACCTTCGGGATCAGTCGCATTCATATCTATAATTGCGGCACGCTTTCCATTTACTCCTACGGCTTTGGCGTTGATGCCCGGAGTATCTCCCATCCATTTATCCTTAATCTTTACATTGAATGTATAGAATTTCCCAATCAGGTCTTTTTCCACCTTTGCTGTCCAGGTTCCTTCCTTATCGGCCACCATTGAAACGGTTTCATAAGCATGACCACTGTCACCGGTATCAAACAACATCAGACGCACTTCATCGGCAGTGGGTGCCCACAAAGTAAAATTTGTAACTTCAGGAGTATACTCCATCTCTGTCAGGTCACCCGAGCGAACAGGATACAGCTCATAAGACGCGTACTCTTTTTTCGCCGGAGAACAGCTGACAATCGTAGCAGCAGCCACTCCAATCAAGGCAAGTTCATTCAGTTTCATGGTCGTTATTTTAAGTATTAAATGTCATGTATTAATTATTGAGTATCAAGCATTAAGTATTAGATACGAGATATTATCGCTTTACTTTGTCGGGATTCTTGGCTATGAAATCTTTCCAGCCATGATATCCTTTCTCTACTGTAGGGCGTCCCATTTGCAGGAAATGACAATAAGCGGCAGCAAGACCGTCCGTGGCATCCATAAATGTAGGCATATCCTCCTTTGCAAAATGCAACATGCGTTGCAACATATCCGCTACCTGCTCCTTGGAAGCCTGACCGTTTCCGGTGATAGCCATTTTAATTTTTAAAGGAGCATATTCCGTGATCGGTATATCCCGGCTGAGAGCGGCCGCCATGGCAACACCTTGTGCACGCCCCAACTTCAGCATAGACTGTACATTCTTCCCGAAAAAGGGTGCTTCAATGGCAAGTTCATCAGGCAGATAGCTCTCGATAATACTCAACACCCGTTCGTGTATATGACGTAATTTCAAGTAATGGTCACCCATTTTACGCAGATCAATAATGCCCATAGCTATCATCTCAGGTTTTGTTCCCTGTACACGCAAAACTCCATATCCCATAATGGTCGTACCGGGGTCAATGCCCAGAATTATCTTTTCCTTAACAGGCTGTATCACTCTATCACCTCCATCAGTGTAGGAAAGCCTACTACTTTATCCTGGAATATCTTAACCAGCTCTTCGTTCAACTTCGTTCCCTGTTCCAGATGCCAGCGATGCAAAATACCGGAATTTTCCACTTCAAACTGAAGAGAATAACAGGTACTGCCCTCTTCACGGTGACTGAGTACACGAACAATGCGCGGTGTATGCAATGCACCAGCCTTTTTCTACTTCGGGTAAATAGAATTCTTTGATCCAGATTAGGAAGTTATCTTCCTGTCCTTCTTCTACTTGATAGGTTGTATTATAAATCAGCATATTTTTTCTTTCACTTTGTTTCGCAAACATAGCAATTATTTCAGAATAATGCATTATATTTGCGCCACCAAAAAGAGAGAAACCTCGCAAACGTTAGCGAAGGATCAAAAAAGGGGGGTTAGCTCATCTGGCTAGAGCGCGACACTGGCAGTGTCGAGGTGATCGGTTCGAGTCCGATACTCTCCACGATAAAAAGGAATATATCAGAAGCAGGATATATTCCTTTTTTTACTCTATCTCCCCACCTATCCTTTATAAATCCAAAAAGATTCCACAATAGAATACTTAGGAACAATAAAAAAGATGAGTAAAAGGTCGTATGAAAACCACGCTTTGCTTTATTACTTTTCTTCTTTTGCCCGTAGCAAAACTTCGTCCTACAGTTGCGGGCTATACGTTTTCCAATTGTAGGCTATGCAGCCCGCAATTGCGGGACAGACAGCCCACAATTGGAAAACGAGGTTTTACTTATAGCATAATGACATTAACATGAAAGCTTTAGGGGAAAAAGAAAGGGGCATATCAAATTTTGCATCTATAATTCAGCCTTCTATACCATGAGAGGATGGTGTTTAACTCCAGTAATGAATAATTGCAGGCTAAAAAAGATATTTGTACGAATCCGGGCAAAGTTTGTACAATGCACATTAAGAATCTGTGAATTAGTAAATTACAAGTATAAAAACGTTCTTTATTGTCTGTTTTATGGTGTAGGATGAAGCTTTTATGCATCTTCCTACACCGCTTCATACATCATATATACACCTGATAATCAGATAAAAATAATAAATGGTGTAGGATGTAGGAACTATTGATGCAAAGTGAAATGGTTCATTCAAGCATCCACACTCAAACAAACCATCTCACCTTTAATCAAACAATGTAATGATTTTAAAACTTATCCTATTGTAACTTAAACGTCACAGGCACTGTAAACTTGCAGCGTACGGGTACGCCACGTTGTTTTCCGGGCTTCCATTTCGGCATGGTAGAAATAACGCGAACCGCTTCTTTGTCCAGATAAGGATCAACGCCTCTTATCACGTTCACATCCACGATGCTACCATCCTTGTTCACAACAAACTGTACTGTTACACGCCCCTGGGTTCCATTCTCTTGTGGAATGGTGGGATACTTGATATTCTTACTCAAATACTGTAAAAGACCGACTGTACCACCATTGAGAAATTGCGGATTTTCTTCCACTACTTCAAAAATCTCATCTTCTACCGGTACATCTTCGTCCACAGTGACAGGTATGTGTTTCACTACCACATCCTCACCGGTTTCTTCCGAGGAAGCGAAATTGGTTTCTTCTACATTAGCGTCATCATCTATTATTGTTAAAACATCATTAATAGGAGTAACTTGAGGTGGAGGTGGGGGAGCAACCTCAGGCTGCCTTGTAAGAGGGATCTCCATGTCCTGTTCAAATACATTTTCGACGATACGACCACTCGTGTCAATCTTAATATCACGCGTCCATTCAAACGCTACGAACATGAAGGCAAGTACGACTACATAACCTACAAGTAACCACGTGGGTCTCTTGCTTTCCAAGTTTGCTTTGGGTGTTTTTTTGGTTTCCATAGTTTACAAATTAGTTACTATATAATGTCTTCAGTTAAGAATCTGACACTATATAGATATTGTTAGTAATACGAAAACACTTGTGGCCACTATTTTCTGTAATAAAGATAGTTGAATAGCTATTAAGTTGTTATCAGAGAGACCTATTAATATATTTTTTTAATATCTGTTCGAAAAAATTGCTTAGCAAAAAGATTATTTACGCCGGAATACTTAAGAATACTAAAAAAGCAGTTACCTTTGCCGAATAAATCAATCATAAAAGATGAAACAAACTAATTTAAGGAAAAGCGACATTATACTGCATACGCTTAACCCCTATGACCCTGAAATGCAGCGTTACCTTTCCCTCTCTAAAAGAATCGAGCAATTGATGAACAATGCGGAAGATGAAAACGACCCATGTGTTCCTGTTGAGCTCATGGCAGAATTCTTTGTTTTGCAAGAAGAACTTTATCAGAAGGCACTGAAAAAGAACAAAGAAGAAGCTAATTAACCTCTCACAAAGATAAGGAGGACAGTGCATAGCTGACAAGGATAATGATTATCCACAATCTATACGATACGGAGATCGCATAGAGATGCTACGAAGATTTACACCTAACCAGCCACAGACTTTTTCCCCGCGACCGATTAATTTTATAAAGAGATTGGGAGCGAAATCATGATAAAGTTGTATCTTTGCACCGTTTTATGTATTTCGGAAATAAATAATAACGACGATATGATAGATAAAATCAACCAGCTTCTGCAAGAAGTGGAAGCACTGAAAGCTGCCAACGCCGAGGAACTGGAAGCACTCCGCATCAAATTCCTCAGTAAAAAAGGCGCTATCAATGACTTGATGGCAGACTTCCGCAACGTGGCTGCCGAACAGAAGAAAGAAGTCGGCATGAGACTGAATGAACTGAAAAACAAGGCGCAGGAAAAGATTAACGCCTTGAAAGAACAGTTCGAAAGCCAGGATACGGGTTGTGACGATATTGACCTCACTCGTTCCGCTTATCCGGTAGAACTGGGTACACGCCACCCGCTCACCATCGTAAAAAACGAAATCATCGATATATTTGCACGTCTGGGTTTCAGTATTGCCGAAGGTCCGGAAATTGAGGATGACTGGCACGTGTTCTCCGCATTGAATTTTGCTGAAGATCACCCCGCACGCGATATGCAGGATACTTTCTTCATCGAAGCACATCCCGACATCGTATTACGTACGCACACTTCATCCGTACAAACACGCGTTATGGAAGTCTCACAACCTCCTATCCGCATCATTTGCCCGGGACGCGTATATCGTAACGAAGCTATCAGCTATCGTGCACACTGCTTTTTCCATCAGGTAGAAGCGTTGTACGTAGATAAAGACGTATCTTTCACTGATCTGAAACAGGTGTTATTGCTCTTTGCCAAAGAAATGTTCGGCGAAGATACCAAGATCCGTCTGCGTCCGTCTTATTTCCCGTTCACGGAACCCAGTGCCGAAATGGACATCAGTTGTAACATTTGTGGCGGAAAGGGCTGTCCGTTCTGCAAGCATACCGGCTGGGTAGAAATCCTGGGTTGCGGTATGGTAGACCCCAACGTATTGGAAAGTAACGGCATCGACAGTAAGGTATACAGCGGATACGCCCTCGGTATGGGTATCGAGCGTATTACTAACCTGAAATATCAGGTGAAAGACCTTCGTATGTTCTCTGAAAACGACACAAGATTCCTGAAGGAATTCGAAGCCGCTTACTAAAATAAGTGGAGAGTTGAGAATTAAGAGTTGAGAGTTGGGCTGCGCTATCATGCCACAGGCAACTCTCGATTCTCAATTCTCAACTCTCAATTTAATAAGAATGAAAGATAAACTTGTTACTTCCAGTTATTGTTTTATTCTCGCAGCCAACTTCCTGCTGTATTTCGGATTCTGGTTGCTGATACCGGTACTTCCCTTTTACCTGTCCGAAGTATTCAGTGCCGGCAATTCCACAATCGGTATCATTCTTTCCTGCTACACAGTAGCTGCATTGTGTATCCGCCCTTTCTCCGGTTATTTTCTGGACAGTTTTGCACGTAAACCTTTATATTTGATGGCTTACTTCATCTTTATGACGATGTTTGCCGGATACATTATTGCAGGCTCGCTTACACTGTTTATCATGTTCCGTATCATACAGGGAGTATCGTTCGGAATGGTAACCGTAGGTGGTAACACAGTGGTGATTGACATCATGCCATCTTCACGACGCGGAGAAGGATTGGGATATTATGGGCTTTCAAACAACATTGCAATGGCAGTGGGTCCGATGTCTGGATTATTTCTGCATGATGCGGGAATGAGTTTTACTACCATATTCTGCTGTTCACTAGGGTCCTGTATGGCTGGGTTCGTTTGCGCTTCTCTTGTAAAGACTCCTTATAAACCACCTGTGAGACGGGAACCGATATCTCTCGACCGATTCATATTGCTGAAAGGTATTCCAGCAGGTATCAGCCTCTTGTTGCTTTCCATTCCTTATGGAATGACGACCAACTATGTGGCTATGTATGCCAAACAAATTGGGATTAATGCCACCACAGGTTTCTTCTTCACTTTCATGGCAATAGGAATGGCTATTTCACGTATATTCTCCGGAAAGATTGTGGACAGAGGTAAGATAACGCAGGTTATTTCCGCTGGACTGTATCTCGTGGTGTTCAGTTTTTTCCTGCTTTCGGCCTGTGTATATCTTATCAGCTGGAACAACATGGTATGTACGATTGTTTTCTTTTCCGTGGCCTTGTTGCTGGGAGTGGGGTTCGGCATTATGTTCCCCGCTTACAACACTTTATTTGTCAACCTCGCCCCCAACAGCCAACGTGGTACCGCCACTTCCACCTACCTGACCTCCTGGGATGTAGGCATCGGTATCGGTATGTTGACAGGAGGCTATATTGCAGAAGTCAGCACCTTTGATAAAGCCTATTTATTCGGAGCCTGCCTTACCATTGTTTCCATGCTCTACTTCAATGGCAAAGTAGCTCCCAATTACCATAAAAATAAATTGCGATGAGAAAGAAAGAACGTTATGAAAAAGTCCTTGCCTGGTTTCGGGAAAATCGTCCCGTAGCCGAAACGGAACTACACTATGAGACTCCGTTTCAACTGCTGATAGCGGTCATCCTCTCCGCCCAATGTACGGATAAACGGGTGAATATGATCGTTCCGCCACTGTATCGCGACTTCCCGACTCCGGAAGTTCTCGCTGCCAGTACTCCGGAAGTGATATATGAATATATCCGTAGCGTGTCTTACCCCAATAACAAGGCAAAACATCTGGTAGGCATGGCACAAATGTTGGTGAAAGACTTCAACAGCGAAGTGCCCGGCACACTGGAAGAACTCATAAAACTTCCCGGTGTAGGACGTAAGACGGCAAACGTCATCCAATCCGTTGTATTCAACAAAGCGGCAATGGCAGTAGACACTCATGTGTTCCGTGTAAGCCATCGCCTCGGACTAGTTTCGGACCAATGCACCACCCCGTTCAGTGTAGAAAAAGAACTGGTGAAAAACATTCCGGAAGCCGACATTCCCATTGCTCATCACTGGCTTATTTGCACGGACGATACGTCTGCCAGGCACGTACACCACAATGTGACAACTGCGGTTTGCAATTGATGTGCAAATATTATTGCGAGAAGTATAAAGTTAGCAAAGAGAAGCCGGAAGATAAAGAATAAATGACGGTTTCATAGCAAAAGAAAGAAATAAATGCTAACTTTGCGCTCACGAAAACAAATTAATAACACTTTTAAATAAAATAGAGTATTATGACAATTGATCAATTCAACTTTGCCGGTAAAAAGGCATTCGTTCGTGTGGACTTCAATGTACCCTTGGACGAAAACTTCAACATTACAGATGATAACCGTATGCGTGCTGCTCTTCCTACGCTGAAGAAAATTTTGGCTGACGGTGGCAGTATAATTATTGGTTCTCACCTCGGTCGTCCAAAAGGTCCGGCTGACAAGTTCTCTTTGAAACATATCCTGAAACATCTGTCAGAATTGTTGGGTGTTGAGGTGCAATTCGCTAACGACTGTATGGGCGAAGAAGCTGCTGTAAAAGCTGCTGCTCTGCAACCGGGTGAAGTGCTGTTGCTTGAGAATCTTCGTTTCTATGCTGAAGAGGAAGGCAAACCCCGCGGTTTGGCAGAAGATGCGACAGACGAAGAAAAAGCTGCCGCCAAGAAAGCCGTAAAAGAAAGCCAGAAAGAATTCACCAAGAAATTGGCTTCTTATGCTGACTGCTACGTAAACGACGCTTTCGGTACAGCTCACCGTGCTCACGCTTCTACGGCTTTGATCGCTGACTACTTCGATACGGACAACAAGATGTTCGGTTATTTGATGGAGAAAGAAGTGAAGGCTGTCGATAAAGTATTGAATGACATCAAACGTCCGTTCACTGCTATCATGGGTGGTTCTAAGGTTTCTTCTAAAATCGAAATCATCGAAAACCTGCTGAGTAAGGTTGATAACCTGATCATCGCCGGTGGTATGACTTATACTTTCACTAAGGCTATGGGTGGAAAGATCGGTATTTCCATTTGCGAAGATGACAAACTGGACCTGGCTCTTGACCTGGTAGCAAAAGCTAAAGAAAAAGGTGTAAACCTGGTATTGGCTGTTGACGCTAAGATCGCTGACGCTTTCTCTAACGACGCCAACACTAAGTTCTGTCCGGTTGACCAAATTCCTGATGGTTGGGAAGGTTTGGATATCGGTCCTGAAACAGAGAAAATCTTCACAGACGTTATTAAAAACTCCAAGACTATCTTGTGGAACGGTCCGACTGGTGTATTCGAATTCGAGAACTTTACTCATGGCTCACGTGCCGTAGGTGAAGCTATCGTAGAGGCTACCAAGAACGGTGCTTTCTCACTTGTAGGTGGTGGTGATTCCGTAGCTTGCGTAAACAAGTTCGGTTTGGCAAGCGGTGTTTCTTACGTTTCAACCGGTGGTGGTGCATTGCTCGAAGCAATCGAAGGAAAAGTTCTTCCGGGTATCGCTGCTATCAACGAATAAAAACAGACATTATCATACCCAAAGGCAGCTCTTTGAAAAGAAGGGTTGCCTTTTTTAATCTTATATCTTCACATCTATAAAAAATAATGAAACGAATACTGTTATCCTTCGCTTTCTTGTTCTCTGTCCTGATAGCAACGGCACAAGATGCTTGTTTAAACGACGTAGTAAACACTCTGAAAGACCGTATCAGCCTTGCCGGTTATGCACAGGTAGGATATACGTATGATGATGCCGACGATGGCAGTAATACCTTCGACATCAAGCGGGTTATCTTCATGGCACAAGGTAAAATCACTGACCGCTGGCTATGTTACTTCATGTACAGCTTTGCCAATACCGGGAAAATACTTGAAGCATACACCGAATACAAATTCCTCCCCCAACTGACCGCCCGCATCGGACAATTCAAAACGATGTATACCATTGAAAACCCAATGTCTCCCTGCTATGTAGAGTTGATCAATTGCTACGCGCAGTCTGTCAATTATCTGGCCGGTATCAACGGCAGCGATCCGTTATATGGTTCCAGCAGCGGACGCGATATGGGTCTTCTGATTTATGGAGACCTGTTCGGCAAACTGGTAAATTATAATCTTGCATTGATGAATGGACAAGGCATCAATCTGAAAGACAAGAACAACCAGAAAGATATTGTAGGCAGTCTGATGGTTCATCCGCTCGACTGGCTATCCGTAGGTGGTTCTTTTGTTAAAGGAAAGGGATGCGCAGTAGCCACTTCCACTCTTAATCCGGATATACAGGTAGGTGAAAACTATACGCGTAACCGTTGGTCGGCAGGTGCAGTGATTAAGACCAAACCGGTTGATGTACGCACAGAATACCTGGCCGGAAAAGATGGACACGTGAAAAGCGACGGCTACTACGTAACGGCATCTGCACATGTATTCCCCAAAGTGGATGTCATTGCATCTTATGACTATTTTAACAAAAGCAAAGTGCTGGATGACAAGCAAACCAATTACGTAGTGGGACTGCAATACTGGTTTTATCCTAAGTGCAGAGTACAGGCACAATATACGTACTGCAACCGCCATATCGGAGAAAACAGTAATTTATTACAAGCACAGTTGCAAGTGCGCTTCTAAAGAAAAACCTTACATGCTATGGAATACAGCCGAATTCTGAAAGAAATATACGAAGAAATACAGCCGTATGCACAGGAAGGCAAACCGGCAAGTTATATCCCTGAACTGCTGAAAGTCAATCCTGATCGTTATGGCATCTGTCTGCGCACCATCGAAGGCAAGGAATATGCCCAGGGAGACAGTGATGAACGTTTCGCCGTGCAGAGTATTTCGAAAGTATTTTCTCTTGCCATGAGCTTTGGCCGGATAGGTAACGAACTTTGGAAACGCATAGGCGTAGAACCGTCCGGCAATGCATTCAACTCCATCTTTCAGCTGGAAATGGAGAAAGGAATCCCCCGCAATCCACTCATCAATGCAGGGGCATTGGTAATGGCAGACGTCTTACTCTCAGTACTTGAATATCCGGAAAGGGAATATCTCTCTTTTGTGCGGAAACTCTGCGGCAATGACACGATTCAATATAATGAAAGCATGGCTGCTTCCGAACGGGAGTATGGATATCTGAATGCCGCCATCACCAATATACTAAAATATCACGGCAATATAGAAAACGACATCGAGCGGGTACTTCGCTTCTACTTCCGTCAATGTTCCATAGGTATGAATTGCCGGGAACTGGCACATTCTTTCCTCCCCTTTGCCGATCACACAAGACCGTTCAGTTTTGATGGAACCGAACTGACGACTTCGCAGGTGAAGCGTATCAATGCCATTATGCAAACATGCGGTTTCTATGATGAAGCCGGTGAGTTTTCTTACCTGGTAGGATTACCCGGGAAAAGTGGTGTCGGTGGTGGTATCGCTGCTGTATGCCCACGCAAGTATGCAGTAGCCGTATGGAGTCCGCGACTCAATTCCAAAGGCAACTCCGTAATGGGCATGAAAGCTCTGGAATTACTGACAACCAAAACTGCAGTCAGTATTTTCTAAGAACCCGAACTTTTTTGGCATCATTTTTGTACCTTATACTAATAAAGTATTAAAGAAAGGACTGAATATGAATGAACAATCCATCCAAAAACAATATAATCAGATAGTCAGTTTACTGGAATATAAACGGCTGAAAGAAGCTCTCGTTCAGCTGGATGCTTTCTTATATAATAGTAATGACTGGACTTTGCGTAACCGCCTGGAACAAATCCAGACTTCCTATCAGTATATGCTGCAATACATGAAGCTGGGAATGAAAGATCCGGAACGGCATAAATTGTATCGTCAACTATTAGCCGATACCTGGGAAATTGCCGATCAGACGCGCATCCTATTGCTGGATGAGATATCTACCTACTACTATCATTCTTTGCGCAGAAATCCCAACCAGTTGCCGAAGGCTTATGACCTCTCTGCCCAACAGAGGATACTGGAAGGATTCTCGGACGAAATGGCTGTATCGCAGTTGGCAAACTATCAGGGCTTGGACGCTATCTTAAAACGGCATGAAGAAACACACCAGGTTATGTTTCTTACCACTTGGAGCAACAATAACTGGACTTTGGAAGAATTTGCCCAGGCAGAAGATATGCTCCGCTCGGAAACATTACCAATCAATGATTTATGTCTGTTTGTCAGTGCTGTCACACTTAGTTTAATGGAGTGTTTCGACGAACGCAAGATCAATTGGCTGCTCGACGGACTCCGCCATACCCATCCGCAAATCAACCAAAGGGCTTTGGTAGGACTTGTCATCACCCTGCATCTCTACCCCACTCGCATTACACTCTACCCGGAACTGGAAGCACGCATTTCTCTTTTCAGAGAAGATCCGGACTTCAGTAAACAGGTGAACCGTGTTTACATCCAACTGCTTCGCAGCCAGGAAACCGAGAAAATAGACAAGAAGATGCGGGAAGAAATCATTCCCGAAATGATGAGGAACGTGAATATCATGCGCAACATGAAATTCGGTTTTGAAGAAACTGATGAAAACGACCGTAATCCGGACTGGGAACAGGCTTTCGAACAATCAGGATTGGGAGACAAAATACGAGAAATGAACGATTTACAGTTGGAAGGCGCTGATGTCTATATGAGTACATTCGCACAACTGAAAGGCTATCCTTTCTTCCGCGAACCACACAACTGGTTCTATCCTTTCGACCGGATGCACTCCAGTATTATCCACCAGGTCGGCTTGAACCAGACAAGTGAAAGTTCTGTACTCTCTATTATTCTGCAATCCGGATTCTTCTGCAACAGTGATAAGTATTCATTCTGTTTCACCATTGCCCAACTTCCGCAAGGACAGCGGGATATGATGTTAAGCCAGATGACGCCCCAGGACCAAAGTGACTTTATGGAAGAGAAGAATAGCGCCAGTCTGAAGCAATACGCAGAACGGCCTGACGTTATCAGCAACCAGTATATTCACGATTTATATCGTTTCTTCAAACTCAGCCAACGTAGAAATGAGTTCCACAACATCTTCCAGGAAGAGATTGCTTTGCACCGTAATCCTGTGCTGAAAGAATTGCTGAGTGCTCCCGAACTATTGGTGGCTGTTGCCGATTTCCATTTCCGCAAAGAGCACCCTGCCGAAGCATTGGAGCTCTACCGGATATTGATAGACCGGAAACAGGCCAATGCGGATATTTTCCAGAAAACAGGCTTCTGCCTGCAAAAGGAGAAACGCTATCAGGAAGCTGTGGATGCTTATCTGAAAGCCGATATGCTGAAACCTGATCATTTGTGGACGCTCCGCCATCTGGCTACCTGTTACCGTCAGATGAAGAAATTCGATGCCGCTCTGGAATACTACCACCGTGTGGAAACAATTCAACCAGAAAACCACAATGTGTTATTCTATACCGCAAGTTGCCTGGCAGAGCAGAAAAGATACGAAGATGCACTACAATACTTCTTCAAACTGGACTTTCTGGAAAACAACTGCATGAAAGCATGGCGCGGTATCGGCTGGTGCTCATTTGTCAGTGGTAAGCATGAACAGGCTATGAAGTATTATGACAAACTTCTCGCCTCCAAACCTCTTGCAACAGATTATCTCAATGCCGGACACGTGGCATGGGTATTGGGAAATATAGAAAAAGCTGCCGGACTCTATGGTAAAGCTATGGCAGAAAGTGGTAGCAAGGACGCATTCCTGGAAATATTCGACAGAGACCGGAACAGCCTGCTCAAGCAAGGTATCGCAGCCGAGGAAATTCCATTAATGCTGGATATGATTGAATAAAGGCATAAATAAATATCTGATGAAGAAATACTGCATTCTGGCTATACTCTGTTATTTCAGCTATTTGGCAGCAGCACAGACTCCCGTGGAAAAAGGACTGGAAAGCATAAACCGGGCATCCGCCGAAGCGTATATCGGTTTTCTGGCACACGATGAATTACAGGGTCGGGAAGCCGGATACCACAGTTCCAAGGTAGCGGCGCAATATATTGCTTCATTGCTTCAGGCAATGGGAGTACAGCCATTAGGAGACAATTATTTTCAACCTTTTGAAGCCTACCGGAGAGAACGGCAGAAAAAAGGACGGTTGGAAGTACACCCCGATTCGATTGCTTTATTCAGCAAAGAAGTTCATCAGAAACTCCCAATGACTAATGTCCTGGGAATAATTCCCGGTAAAAATGTCAATGAGTATGCAATTGTCGGCGCACACTTCGATCATTTAGGAATAGATCCGGCTCTGGATGGTGATCAGATTTATAACGGTGCCGATGACAATGCTTCCGGAGTATCAGCTGTCCTACAAATAGCCAAAGCATTCATTGCCAGCGGAAAAAAACCGGAAAGAAATATTATTTTTGCTTTCTGGGATGGCGAAGAAAAAGGATTGCTGGGTTCAAATTCTTTGTACAAACCTGCCCGTTCATTTCACAAGTCAAGGGTTATCTGAATTTCGATATGATAGGCCGTAACAATAAACCGCAGCAACCGATGCACGTGGTTTATTTCTATACAGAAGCCAACGCGGCTTTTGGAAAGTGGCTCAAAGAAGATATAAAGAAATACAATCTCCGGTTGGAGCCCGACTATCGTCCATGGGATAACCCCATAGGCGGTAGTGATAACGGTTCCTTTGCCAAAGCGGGAATTCCTATTATCTGGTATCATACGGATGGACATCCGGACTACCACCAGCCCTCCGATCATGCCGACAGATTGAATTGGGAAAAGATTGTGGAGATAACCAGAGCATCTTTTCTGAATGCCTGGAATCTGGCAAACGAGAAAGAGTATTAAACTATACCTTCAGTAATTCCCTGTATAGTTTTTGCACAGGAAGCCCCATGATATTATAGTAACTTCCCGAGATATTCTCCACCCCAATAAAACCGATCCACTCCTGTACTCCATAGGCTCCAGCTTTATCCATCGGTTTGAAGTTATCTACGTAATATATAATTTCATCTTCGCTCAATGTGGCGAAACGTACTTCAGTCTGTGCTGTAAAACTTCGCTGCCAATCGGTAGTGGTTATGCATACACCGGTGAAAACTTTATGGGTACGCCCCGACATAGTCCGCAACATCTGCAAAGCATCTTCCCTATCCCGGGGTTTGCCAAGAACCTTACCATCCAGCCATACAATCGTATCCGCCGTAATTATCAGTTCATCTGGTTGCATCATAGGTATGTAGGCGTCCGCTTTTTCCTTAGCAATGTAGAGCGGTATTTCCTCCCCTGCAAAGTATCCGGATAAGATTCATCCACATCCGGAAGAATCCGCACTTCATAATTCACGCCCAAGCCTGCCATTAATTCTCTCCTGCGGGGAGATCCCGAGGCAAGAATCACCTTATATTTCTCTAAATTGTCCAACATAACGATTTAAAGTATTAATTTTTAAGCATTAAGTATAAGAGGAGATCACCAACCAAAAGCTTTATCATCCATCCAAAGTCCCTGAACTTTCAATACTTGTTCTACAACGTCCCGACCACAGCCATAGCCACCATTGGCATAGGAAATATAGCGGGAAACGGTCTTCACTTCTGCTGATGCGTCTTTAGGACAACAAGGTAATCCGCACTCACGCATTACTTCAATATCCGGAATGTCATCACCTACATAAAGAATCTCTTCGTTTTTCAAGCCATGGCGGTCACGAAAATCATGATAATCATGGATTTTTACGGAAGAAGCCATGTAAATATCCTCAGAAGGAATTCCCAAGGCCATAAAGCGTTTGCGAACAGCTTCGGAGCGTCCACCGGTAATGATTCCCAGTAACAAACCCTGTTTGCAGGCAAGGTGCAAAGCGTAACCATCTTTAATGTTCACGGTACGCATCGGCTCTCCATCCGAACTCATCGGTATGACGTTAGCACTCAAAACGCCATCAACATCAAATACAAGTGCTTTTATCTTTTTCAGATCGTAATTGATAGTACTCACTATATTCGGTTTTTAAATTAGGTTACCTTTCAAAAAAAAAACAATGCTTGTTTTAGGATAAAACTATGCTTGTTATGTACCAAACATTGCTTGTTATGCATCGAAACATTACTTGTTATGCAAACGATGTATATTCTCGCTCACAAGCTGATACAATTCCCGCATCTCCGGTTCATCAGCAAGCATCTCCAGATGCTTATTGATTACATTTTCATCATAACGTACAGCCGGACCTGTCTGAGCCTGCTTTGGTTCCAGTTCATGCACTTTACGGGCTGTTTCATCAATCAGGGGTAGCATCGCATCGAATGGAAGATTATATTTCTTCAATAATTCAGCCGCCAGAGCATACATGTGATTCGTAAAATTACAAGTGAACACAGCTGCCAGATGCAGACTTCTACGCTGCTCAGAAGTAGCTTCATACACCTTTTCCGAAAGGACAGAAGCAATTGCCTTCAACAATTCCGTATCTTCGGATGAATTGCTCTCTATGAAGAAAGGAATCGTACGGAAATCCACCTCGCGCTGTTTGCTGAAAGTCTGCATAGGATAAAACACACCGTAACGCGAAGTTTTTCCTTCCCAAATGCTCATCGGAATGCTCCCGGCTGTATGTACCAGCAAAGCATCTTCCTTCCCGGCAACAATCTCGGGTAATAATTCCACGAAAGCAGCATCCTTCAAAGAGACAATATAGAGCCGGGCATCCCTGGATACTTCCGAAAGTTCAGTCGTATATTCCGCCTCTATCGCTTGAGCCAAGGCACATGCTGCCTCTTTTGTACGGCTGTAGACCTGTACTATACGAAAACCATTTTGATATAAAGCCTTGGCCAGGTTCGTTGCGAGGTTTCCGGCACCGATAAAGACTACCGGCGTATCTTGTACACTCCTTTTCATCTTGTAGCCAGCCAATATAGAATAATTCCGAGAACCAGCAAAGTCACAGGCAGCAGATAGGCAGACATCGTGCCGAGCAATGCCGTTATCAATCCGAAATTCAGTATCAGCCACAGACCAATCAACACCAGTCCCACCGATTTATCACGCTTGAAGATGAGAAATATCACCGCCGTATAAAGCAGAAAATTATCCTTATTCATCACCCACGGCAGACCAATGCTTGAGAAATGTATCAATTTGTCCACCAGATAAAGTATACCGAAAACAATCAACGTAACCGCTGTGGCCCTGTAAGTATCGCGGTTATTGTTTGCTTTTGCTGCACCCACCGTTACTTTCCTCCGTATTTATTGATATGAACTTTTTCCCATTGCAGATGTTCTTCACTGAAAGGCTTACGTTCCATGCCTTTGTGTCCGATAGCAACGACACTGAGCACTTGCAGTTGTAAGGGAATATCGAGCACTTCGCGCACATATTCATCGGACGGCATACCGGAAGCGGTGAAACGTTCACGCACCTGCACCCAGCAACTGCCTAAGCCCATATCTTCTGCCTGTAATTGTATAATAATCGAAGCAATGGAAGCATCTTCAATCCACACATCACTCACTAACGGATCAGCCGTCACTACAATTGCCAACGGTGCATCAGCAATAAATTGCGACGCTTGCGCCTTGCAATGTGATAGTTTTTCAAGCAACTCCTTATCGTCTACCATAATAAACTGCCATGCATTTGTCCGCTTGGAAGTGGGTGACATCAGCGCAGCCTTCATCAGGGTAACCACCTCTTCCTGCGTCAACTCTCCATCCGTAAATTTCCGCATACTGCGGCGCACTTTTAGCAATTCACTGAAATTTTCCATATATCATATTTTATTAGTAACTTATTTAGCGCATTGCGCTAAATAACCATTTAGGAACGCAAAGATACAAGATTATTTTCTAAATTTGCAGTCAATGCCTTTGAAACTGACGACATATTACCACGGGAGTGACATCCCGGAACTGCCGGGCAATAATACATTTCACTCCATCGAGTTGTTTCATATCTACGAAGCAACCCCGGGTTATACGCCCCTTCTCATCGTTGCATCAGAAGCCGAAAAGCCTGTCGCCAAGCTATTGGCAGCAGTACGAAAGAGCGCCCGTCTGTTCCCGCCCGCCATTATCAAGCGATGTGAGGTTTATGGAACAGGAGAGTATTTTGATGAAACTATCGACAAAGAATTTGTCTTTGGTGAGATGTTGCAACGGTTAACGGCTGAAGCGTTACGGGAGGCATTCCTTATTGAATTCCGTAACCTGGAAAACTCCCTGTTCGGTTATAAATCTTTCCGCAAAAACCATTACTTCGCCATAAACTGGCTACGGGTACGTAATTCACTACATAGCATTGAGCATGTAGAAAGCCGCTTCAGTCCCTCGCGCATCCGACAAATCAAAAAAGGATTAAAAAATGGTGCAGAAGTAAAGGAAGCTCATACTCCGGAGGAAGTGCATGCATTCTCCCAGATGCTGCACCATGTCTATTCTTCTAAAATACGCCGTCATTTCCCCAGCAGAGTGTTCTTCCTACGCATGGAAGAAGAAATGATGAAAGGGGAACAAAGCAAAATATTCATTGTCACTTACAAAGATAAAATAATAGGCGGTAGTGCCTGCATCTATTCCGAAGACAGTGCTTACCTTTGGTTCTCTGGTGGTATGCGCAAGACGTATGCCCTTCAATACCCGGGTATACTTGCCGTATGGTATGCTCTGTTCGATGCCAAGCAGCGGGGATACCGTCACCTTGAATTTATGGATGTCGGTCTCCCCTTCCGCAAGCATGGTTACCGCGAATTTGTCTTACGCTTCGGCGGTAAACAAAGCAGTACCCGCCGCTGGTTTCTTTTCCGCTGGGAGTGGCTGAATAAATTGCTGAATAAGATTTATGAATAAGATTTATGAATAGAATTATTCCACACTCTGATACGTCAATGGCGGATCAAAGTAACGGGACATACTCTTCATATTTTCTCTGTAAGAAGGCTTTGCAAAATGAGTATTCATAAAATAATCATCTTGTTGTTTCTTCTGTTCCTGCTTGAGTGCATCCCGTTCTGCTACGTAATTGGCTGTCTTCTTACCGGAGGCATCAGAGACATCCACTGTCATACGTGCTCCCTCTGTCCTGATACTTACCGAGTGATCTGTTGAAACCGGAACATCCAATGTCTGATAAGAATCGATATCCAGTTTGAGAGTTACGGGTGTACCGGTCCATTCATAGCGGTAAGTTCCGCTCGCATCATTTTTAGCAATAATCATACGTAATGTACCATCTCCTATATTTACCCGACTATCCACTACCTTCAATTCAGAAGGAAGCTGCGGATCAATGGTTATGGAATGATTGAGCATATCAGGACGAATTCCCAGGAAGTATTGATTCCACACGCGGATATGCTCGCTATTACTCCACGCCTGCAGGAAAGTTCCACTTCGACGCACCCATGTCTGCCCGGCACGTGGCCATGCATCCGCATTCTCTGATAAACTGCCGACAGCACCTTCCGCAAGTGCCTGGCGGTTCATGTTCCTGAACAAAGTATACGCGATGTCAGCTTGTCCATTTTCTATCATCCGCTGCATGGCCATACCATTATTCCAAAGCCATATCGTGCCATTATGATAAGCATCATCTTTATGATAACGATACCATTGCTCATGATAAGGATGGAACTGTTCGTCGGACTGATCGAGTGAAGACACTCCCCACGGATATACCAGACGTTCCCAAACTTCTTTTGTCTCATGCATCTTCAAGTCAGGATCAGAAACCAGATCCAACGCATAGATAGCATTGGGACGGAATTGCGCATCCCCACTTCCATCTGTATTCAGATGATCATAGATTGACTGGGCGGCTGTGTCTACAAAATCCTGTTCAAAATTTGAGCGGAGACGCTCCGCGGCAAGATTCCAACGCTGAGCATCTTCTTCACGGTTCATGTAGCGGGCAAGATCCGAGGCATTCGTCAATTGGGTATACCACAATGCCTGCACATCCACAGCACGATTGCCACGTGGTGAACAGGGATACTTGCTTTGACGTTTGGCATCCATCCAAGTGTCCGCATCCGCATGGGTAAGATACCCTTTTCGTCCGTATACAGGCGGAGAGAAGCATCCGTGGCAATCTTCACTGAAGGATAAATTTCTTTCACGAAGGCGGTGTCACCCGTATATTTCAGATAATCGTGCACCTGCATAACGAAACGAGGGGTTCCGTCAGTGGTATTATAAAGAATACCTTCCAGATTCAAACGATTAGGTACGCGTCCGTAAGTAGGAGATGTGGAAATGGTATCCTGATAACGTGCAAATGACGCAAGAATATCACGTGCCGTATCAAACTGCCCTGTACAAAGCACTGCACCCGGCATAGAAATAAACATATCCCGCCCCCAGAAGTCCGTGAACCAGGGTAAACCGGCATACATACCATAACCACCGTGCTGATGAGTGATCAACTGATCATTGGTAAGCATAATCCAGGCAAGGGCATGATCCAAAGAATCCAGATTGGTCTTTAAAGGATTATGGTTCAGTAAGGATTGAATACGCTGACTACGTGCAGCCAACCACTTCTCTCCTTCTTTACGGAAACCATCTATTGCTTGCCGGCTATCTTCTTCCGTACCAAAAGCAATCAGGAAACCACCTGTAGCTACCGGAACAGTTATCAGATTATCTGCAAACTCAATTCCTGTCTCCGCTACGGGTGCTATACGTATTACATTTTCCGGTGACTCTTTCGTTGTATAGAGTACAGAATTTCCATCCTTCCGTGCATCCACCACATTTTCCCCCATCAGCATGAATGAGATCTGCTTCCCTTGTACACTATCCATACGAACATACAACAGCTTCGGTTCATCCACCAGACAGAATGTTTCCACAGCCTTTTCATATCGGCGAACTAATTTGTCAGGATATACCGATGTGCGGGCATTTTCCCGAAGCAATCTTTCTCCATCCACATACAAACGGTAATCGGCAAAGATACGTTTGGCATAAATATTCCAGCCTGCATACCAATCTCCCCAATCATCCGTAGAGGTCATTCCATAATAGAAACCTCCGTTTTTGTCTGTATAAGAATATTCACGTGACTGTCCGTCAGGTATGGTAATGCCTAATTCGTTTGTACTTAGCGTAGACAATTCTTTTACATTTTCACTACAAGCCATCACTAAAAAAGAAGTAGCTGCGAGTAATATACCCGCAGCTTTCTTCGAAAAGCATAAATTCACTTTGTTGTTGATCATATTTACAGCAACTAACCTATTTTATCGTAACTAATCTATTTCATTATTTTGCAAACCTGTACTCTGCCGTCTTCCATATAAGCCCGTGCCATATAATAACCAACAGGCAAAGCAGACAAACCGACAGAAGTACATTTTTCCTGTGTCATCACCAACATTCCATTCACAGAATATACTTCTACGCGTTTAGCTTCTCCGGCAGGCAGCACCAAAGTATCCATACCTCTATTGTAATATATTAAAGGCTTTTCGGCATCAGGAGCAGTAGTCTCGATACCTGTCAGAGTCGGTTTAAAGTTAGTAAAGAGACGGAATTCATGGGCAGGAACAGCAATAGTCTGTGTAGTGCTTGATACATTCAAAGGCTCATTGTCTTTCAGTAACTCATACCATGTACCAGTTTCCTGGAAAGTTACAGAAAAGTTCTTATCTGCCAGCGTAAAGTTGCCAACAACTACAAGAGACTTGCCGTCAATGGAAGTAGCCGACAAAGTACGTCCATTGTCCCAGTTAGCAGTACCTACTTTCCAGCTAAATGTAGTATTTGAAGCAAACAGTTCAGGATAGGAATGACGTAAATCTAAAAGAGCAGCATACGTCTCATACAATTTCTTTCGATCAGCATCTTCAAAGTAGTCCCAACGTATCGGCTTGGGGTCGGTACGAAAACCACCTTGATCATCATATCCAGAACCGTCGCTATTGTTGTTTATAGAGAAATCATATCCTAACTCACCAAATTGCCAGATCATCTTTGGTCCGGGTACGGTAAGGAAGAAGGCCGCATTGGTGGCTAAACGTTTGGTACGGGTAGAGAGATTAATATTACTTCCTGTTGCAGGGCTCATTCCGGTATTTGTACTCGTAGTTGATGCTATTACTCCGGTATTTCCCCATTTCCAGGCTTTAAACCCTGTACTGTTCTTCATCATGACTTTCCATATATCCCACTAAACTACCGGCAGGCATACTTGTTCCCGCATATAAACCAGAAAAATCGGTTTTTGAACCACTCCATCCCATAGCTGTTTCACAATATGCTTCATTTTTATTACACCATAACAAGATACCCGCATCTCCTAACTGCCTTTCTTCACTAGTAGCTGCCAAATGTTCAAAAATAACATAAGCACCCGGTTGCCGCTTTTGTACGGCAGCCGACATACGCTTCAAATTAGCAATACGTGCATTATCCGGTCCATTTGCCCAGTCATTCTCCCCATAAGGAGTATTAGAAAAGCCCTTTGTAAAGTCATAACGGAAACCATCAATTTTATATTCCGACATCCAAAAACCAGCTACACTATCCACCAGAGCACGAGTATACTCACTCTCATGATTAAAATCATATCCCCATGAAAGGCTCGTATTCTTGATATTTGATTCTTGATTATACCACGGATTATCAGCAGAGGGCTTCCCATCCGCATCCTTATACAGAAGATAGAAAGGAGACTGACCAAAGCTATGATTCAGCACAAGATCGATAATAACAGCCATCCCTTGACTGTGACATTCATCCACAAAAGCTCTTAAATCATTCTTTGTACCATAATACTTATCTACGGCAAAATAGAATGAAGGATTATATCCCCAGCTCGTGTTTCCTTCAAATTCATTAACGGGCATTAGTTCTATTGCGTTTACCCCCAGATTCTTCAAGTACTCCAGTTTTTCTTTTGCAGCATTGAATGTATGTTCTTCAGTAAAATCACGAATCAACATTTCATAAATAACCAATTGCTCAGAAGCCGGACGTTCGAAGTTTTTCACTTTCCAATTATATGCAGTCTGGCCAGTCTGTAGAACCGAAACAATGCCTTCTGCCTTTCCGGTCGGATAAGGTTTCAAGTTCGGATATGTCGTACTTTCAATATACGAATCATTCCATGGGTCCAGTACTTTATCAGTATAAGGATCTGCAATATAAATAGAACCATCTACTAAATACTGGAAAGCATATTCTTCACCTTTTGTCAGCCCGGAAAGAGTTATCCAGAAATATTCACCATCTTGTTTCAACTGATAATCCGATTTAGGAGTCCAATCGTTAAAGTCCCCCACTACATATACATACTTTTTTTTCGGAGCTTGTAGTACTAAAGTCACTTCTGTATCACTGATATAGTTAATACCGGGACGCACACCTTTGGGCATTGTCTCCGAGGTACTTGTTCCATTCAGCACTGTTACTTCTTGTGTAACAGAAACAGTTTTACCATTAGCGGTAGCTTCTGCTTTCAACGTATAGCTTCCGGCAGCTGAGAATGTATAAGATTGGGAAATTGTAGTGGCATTAGCTTCAGTAGCTATCTCAGTAGCACCTACATAGAGTTTTAGAGTTGAAGCAACAGAAGCAGAAGCCTTAATTGTAAGAGCAGTATTTGTAATCAAATTTTCCTTCTCAGCAGGCTGATCGAAACGAACGGTTAAACCGGCAGTATGCACATCTACGAATATATCTTTATTACCCGTATCCTTGCCTTCTTTTGATGTATCTGCACTACGAAAAACAAAAGCTAATTGTTTTACTGTTTCTCCATCTTTAACGCCATAATATTCACGAATATTAGGGGTTATTTTCAGTTGCCATTTATCATTTCCTAATGAAGTCAGTTTATACTTCGCCGAGTTATCTCCCCAAGTTGGGGCATATTGCCAACTTGTACCCGTACTGAGTATCACTCCTGTATGTGCATACACATCACCAGTAAAGCCTTTCAGTCCTGCGGTACCTTTCGTTGCATCAAAGATAATGGTTACCTCATCATTTTCTGTTGGGAAATCCGGAGTAGTAGTTACTATTTGCGCTTGCATAGCTAAAACAGCTAACAAGCAAATAAAAAAAGCGTAGAGTCTTTTCATTCGGTATCAATTTATGAGTTAATAGTTCAAAAGTACAGTAGTTATCTCAAATTATCAAGTGCCTGAAACAGAAGCAAGAGAAGAAGTAATGCAAACGGTTGCATGAGCCAAAGAATGCATTTCTTTTATGAACACAAAACAAAAACATATCAGTTTTTTGTAATGCATGAAGATAAGCGAAGCCCTCTTCCCCATATTAGAAAAATAAGGAAGAGGGCTTAATGTAAATTCTAAAATTGGATCACTTAAAAGTTCCTGTACCGTCAGTGAAATTCAAATAGGCTTTCTGGCCTTCTGAAACACTGACCCGTTCTTGATCGCCACCGTTGCCACGATAAACAATCTTTCCATCAAGAACAATAAATTCCACCTTCCACCAATCGTAGCCACCAAAATTGACGCACATACGCACTTCTTTACTTGCCACGAATGCAGGAGACACAAATTCGCCATCCTTTGTTTCCGGAACAACAAACTTTCCTGTTTCATCAATGCTCCATCCTCCGGGAGCCGTATCACCCGTCAAGTAAACGTTCGGAGCCAACACATTAACTATGCGTTCTACACCATTAACAATATGAAGCAGATACCAACCGGCATTCTTGGCTTCCAAATTATTATTATCAGTATCAGCAACCAAACCTGCGCCAGCTTCATCATTCACCGTTGCCTGACCACCAAAATCATTTCCCCAATCGGCCTGCGGAGCGAATTTAATCTTTTCGCCGACACTCAAATATACAATCGTCCAATAATCAGTGCCTGTACCATTTACCGGAGTAAGTTGTTTCCATACACCACCCCAAGAGTACTCACTGCCCGTCATATAAAGTTCCGTAGGAGCTTCCGTAATTTCATAAGTATAATCCATCATATTAATAGTCATGTTATACTTACCGGCTTTTGCTATCTTTCCTGCACCAGCACCCTCATTCACGAGTTGACCGCTCATAGCATCATCTCCATCAACTTTAGGACCTACAACTCCAGGATTTGCCCAGAAGTCACCTGCGTCAATATTCTTTTGAGGAATAATTTTCCAATGTTGATCATCAACTGTTGTAGTTATGGAGATGGTAAACACAGGATCATCATAAACATTCACATCACTATGGGTGAATTTTATCATACTTGCCTCATCCCATCCAGCCATATCGCCAACAAGATAATAAGATTCTGAGATGTCAGGCTTAATAAGTGTTACTTGTATTTCTGCTTGATTGGAACTTACATAAAAAGCTTGTTCAGCTTGTTTAATGTATGCCATTACAGTTATAGCCAATTTACGTGCAATCGGATTCTTACCATAATAATTCTCCACTGCACTTACGACTTCTTTAGTAGATACATTTCCTGAAGCATCAGCTGCCAAGACAGTTTTTCCCTGTGCAACTCCATTCTCATCTATTTTGCTCAGTACAGCTTCATAAGCAGTAACTTCCATACCTTCCGGAGCATCTATCGACGCTGTAAAAAGCTGAATAGTTTCAGTAGTAACATTCTCCATTTCAATGGCCGCAGCAGGCGTAATATTCACACTTATATTTTTAGCCTCCTCCGCATCAAAACCTTGAGGAGCTGCCCAGTCATCATAATCACCCTTACAACCGCTAAGAAATGCGGTTGTAAGAACTATACCATATATGAATGATTTTCTCATACTAATCAATTATTTGTTTATTCATTATTATTTACTGTAAAAATGATAGTAACCGGTAATATCATTAAAGATGACTCGATAATCGCCAGCCTCTACAGGAATATTATCACCGCCGCCAACACCCCAACCGAACGGGAAATTAGCACCGCCCCAGTTAGGATTCCAGCTGCTATCAACGAGGAACTTCATCCCTGTATTTTCAGTTATGCTCATATCGTACATCCATACATGTGGACGAGCACCCGCATAAGTATCTACTGGAGACATGCTCACAGCTCCATCTCCCCAATTAGTAAAGTCACCTGCAATCATCATCTGCGAGTATTCAGCCGGCTCCTTGTCAAGGGCAGTGAATGTCAAAGTGTTCGTATAACAATCAAGGTCAATTCGATAGTAGCCTGCCGAAGGAACTTTAAAATCAGAACCTTCACCGCTATCATCTTTCAGACGAGGCTGATTAATATCACCATCAACAGCTCCCCATTGATCGGCCCACTCACCAGGAACACGAACAATCTTGAATCCAAGTTCAGGCGTGAAATAACCTGTAAAAGTAAGCGGTCCTTTACCCGTTGCCTCATCAAACTTACCACCTTCTACTGGAGACATCGGATAAACAGAAACACCGATTTCCGAACCCCATGCACCATCTCCTACACAAGCACCGATAAGATACCACAATTCAGTATCCGCAGCAACCAACGCTTGAAAGAAAGGTTTAACTTTCACTGTTATACTGTTTGAATAAGTGTTTTGCTTAGAACTCAGAACGCCATTAAGACGTATATATACATCCAGATTATCTGGTATTTGCTCTTCTGCCGTATATCCACCTATTTTCATAATGGCTTTATTGAAATCTTTAGCAGCAACATCAAATTTAGCCTTCGTACTATAACTTTCCAATTGTACAAATTTGGGATTGCCTACTATTTCACCGTTCTCATCAAGCACATTTTCCCATTCATTAGTCAATGAAAGTTGCGGATAATAGCTTACAGCAGCCGTATAACCGAATTCCGGTTGTTTACAAGACAGTTCAATCCCCTCACAATTAGCCAAATCATACACATTACCAGCCAATGCTGGTGTATTCAGCACAAAACTATCAGGTACCGTCAAGGTAGGATTGGAGTCTCTGTCATCTTCACACGATGTAAAGCCCATAAGAGCAACACCTGCCAACAAAGATGCAATAATATATTTTTTCATATTCCTTGTTTTCATTTAGAGATTAATAACCAGTATTCTGTTTCAGATTTTTATTATTTGAGATCTCATTTACCGGTAAAGGGAAAATACTCATATAAGAGGGGAATTGATTACCCTCATAAACTCCTCCCATCCATTCCCACTTATAGCTGGACTGTCCGGCAAATTTGCCAAAACGAATAAGATCGACACGCCGACGTCCTTCAAGCCAGAACTCACGGCTCCATTCATCACAGATATCGTCCAATGTATAAGTACTCTTTACAGGGGCATGTGCACGTGTACGCAATTCGTCTATTTTCGCTTTGGCATCACTATTACCAATAGCACCATTCTTGCGAACAGAAGCTTCCGCATAAGTCAAATATGCCTCAGCTATACGCATAACGGGCAAGTCTGTATTGACAAATTCAATAACTGCATTATTACTTCCATCAGAATTAACATTGCGGAATTTCACGCAGCTATATCCCAAATTTTCATCAGTACCTTCATCGGAAACAGAAATATCCATTCCTTTATTGAAGAACAATGCACGGTCGTCATTTGCGGCAGTAATCATATTCTGCAATGTTGCAGCTTCAGCAGGTTTAGTCGTAAAGAACTTATCAATAAGTTGCTTGCGCAAACGAATACATTTACCCCAATTATTATCGGCACCTGAAGGAGCATAATTGTCTGTCGGCACCTTGTTAGAGTAAGACGCCTGGATAAGGAAATTAGTTCCTTCATAACTTTTGGTAGTTTCACCATCAGTAAGACCTACCAATAAATTTTCATATTGTGCTCCATTACGATTATTATCGGCCAAGAATAACATTTGATAACCTGTATATTTCTCACCAGTTACTGGATTAGTAGCTCCCGTTGTATTAAGATGATAATAACCATTATTGATAACCTTTTCAGCATAAGTCATGGCATCATCCCAACGAGGTGTACCTGTATAGACTTCTGCATTCAAATAAATACGTGCCAAGAGGTTCCAAGCAGCCACACGGTCAGCACGGCCGTAAGTGTTTTTACCAGGTTCTGCCATCAAATCAGCACATTCTTTTAATTCTCTCTCAACATATTCAAAAAACTGGCTTCTTGAATAGCCTAAAGCCATTTCAGCAGACACAGTTTCAGTAAAGGCCGCATTTCCATACAAGTCCATAACAAGCGCATAGTTATAAGCACGTATAAAACGTACTTCCGCATTACGTATCTCTTGGTCTGCTGCATTACCCTCTTGACCTAAATAGAAATTACAAAGTGTAATTGTGAAATAAAGACGATAATAAAGAGCAGCCGAGAATACGCAACTCTCTCCCCATGAGTTGTGAAGCAATTCCGGTATACCAGCATCTGTTGCCCATACCCAATGTGCCTCGTCAGCAGTAAATTCGTTGAGATACCACTGAGAACGGAACATACCTGAACGTCCTTCATCAACATCATCAATATCACCATTGCCATTAGGTCCTGATTGCCCTGTCAGACTAAAACTAGCATAAATTTTGTTGAAGACGGCGTCATTATCGAACTCCATCGTTTGCTGCGGATTAATTGGACTGACATCCAAGTCGCCTATACAAGAACTAAAGTTCAATGTTAGCGCAAGTGCCGCAGCAGGTATTATTGATTTCAGTATTTTTGTTTTCATGTTATTTTTCTATAATATGGTTTAGAAATTAAGACTTACACCAAATACACCAGTGAATGGACGGGGGGTAAATATTACCATCATAGCCACCATTGATTTCCGGATCAATGCCTTTGTATTTAGAGATTGTAAAGACATTCTGAGCTGTAAGATAAGCACGACCACTAATTTTCATTCCGAATAACTTTTCGAAGCTATATCCCAAAGTGATATTATCGCACTTCAAGAATGAAGCGTTCTGAATGAAGTAGTCAGACAAAGCATCTTCCGTAGAAATATAACTCCAATCCTTGGCCATTGCCATATTGGTTACATTGTGCCATGTATTACCATTGAACAAACGTTCTACAGAAATATTCGAGCGTCCGGCTTCTACACCGTTATAAGCATAATTACCAAGACTTGCACGAAGAGAAAAGCCAAAGTCCCAATTCTTGTAAACCAATTTAGACGTCATACCCATTATCACATCAGCATCAGCCTTTTTATAGAAATAACGGTCTGCCGAGTTGATAGTACCATCTCCATTACGATCTACAAACTGTCCCTCAATAGGTTGGCCATTCTGGTCATAAACCTGTTGATAAGTATAGAAAGCTGATACCGGATGTCCCACAGCCCAAGCTTTAATACCATCTGAGCCAGAATCACCTACAGCAAGACCTCCATGCAAGATTTTATAATCAGCATCATCGCTTGCTAACAGCTTATCAATCTTATTATCATTATAAGTTATATTATAGCCCAATTCCCAACGCCAATCTTTCGTTTGGATAGGCCGATAAGTGAACGACAATTCGACACCCTGATTATGTAGCTCACCAATATTACTTGTAACCTTATTCTTAAAGTTAGAACCTGCAGCAACAGCCACTGTATTGATAAGGTCAGTAGTCTTTCTGTAATAATAATCTAAATTTACAGTAAAACGATCATTTAAAAGACTCAAATCAATACCAGCATTGTAGGTAGTAGTCTTTTCCCAAGTCAGGGCGGCATTATAAGCATCAGGGCGGTAAGTCATACCGTTGCCTACAATTGGATAATATGCACCCAAACCATTAGTCGTATAAGAAGCAAAATAAGTGTAATCGCCAATACCTTCCTGCTGACCAGTTTTACCCCAACCTAAACGAAGTTTCAAATCAGAAACGACTTTAGAATCTTTGAGGAAAGCTTCTTCATTGATTTTCCATGCAGCTGCAACAGAAGGGAACAATCCCCAACGATTGTCTTTATGGAAACGTGAAGAACCGTCATTACGCAGCGTAACAGTCAGTAAATAACGATCCATCAACGAATAGTTCAAGCGACCAAAGAAAGATACCAAATAATTCTCAGTCTTATAGAGAGTATTCTCTGACGGGTCTTTTATTTCACCGGGATGTTCCTTGTTGGTATCAGGATAAGTACCGTAATAGTAATAATCAGTTTCTTTATGGAAATGCTGCCATTCATAACCACCCATTACATCGAAATGATGATTCTTGCCAAAATCCTTAGTGTACTGGGCATACATATTCAGTGAAAGATTATAAGTGTCCTGAGTATTCCAGCCCTGACTGCCATAATAATAATTGTCGTAATTATAACGGCTATAATATTTGTCACTCTTACCACTCTTCAAGTCCATACCGGCATTCACATGTAAATGGAGATCTTCAAGACCATGAATTTTATAATCCAACTCAATATTTCCAGTCAGCTCCTTACCTTTACCCTTATCTGAAGTTGTATTTAAATAAGCCATAGGATTACGCGTAGACAGAGAGTTAATAGAATATTTCCATTCATCATCACCACGATCTACAGGTGAACTGTATTGGAAATAGCCACCAAAGTTTTTGTTGTAGAATTCACTGTCAATCATAACAGGCTTTGTTGGATCCATTTCACTGGCCGCACCAATAGCACTGGTATTAGCATACGTTGTATTAGAATACATTCCTTTGGCATTAAAATTCACAGTCAAATGATCGTTCAAGAAAGTAGGATTCAAGCTCACACTAGCTGTATAACGCTCAAAGTCTGAGGTTTTAAGAATACCTTGCTGTTTTGTATAACCCAAAGAAACACGATAAGGAAGATTCTTATAAGCACCAGTCAACGTGATGTTATGGTCGGTAGCAATGGCCGTGCGGTAAATCTCATCTTGCCAATCTGTATCAGCAAAAAGATGTTGAGCTCCATCAGCTGGTGTTCCATCAGCATTATATGCACTCCAGTAACCCATATTCTTATAATAGTCACTGGCTTCCCAATCAGCACCTTCCAATCCACTCTTGTTCTTTATAAAGTTCATGAATTCATTAGCACTCAGCACATCCAACTTATTAGTCACAGTACTCACCGATACATTTCCATTATAAGAAATAGTCGGCTTCATATTTTTGTGTCCTTTCTTAGTGGTAATAATAATCACACCATTAGAAGCACGGCTACCATAGATTGCTGTAGCAGATGCATCTTTCAACACTGTAAAGCTTTCAATATCATTAGGATTTACAAGATTTAAAGGGTTGGACATACCTTGCATACCGTAATTATCCATAGCCAGACCATCGATTACAATCAACGGATCATTGCTGGCATTCAATGATGAACCACCACGAATACGAATTGAAGCTCCGCCACCCGGTTCGCCGCCACTGTTCTGAACATTAACACCAGCAATCTTACCGGTAATCATGTCTTGCGCACTAACCTGCAAACCTTTGTTCATTTCATCAGGTTTGATAGCTGTCACCGATCCGGTTAAATCGTTTTTCTTAGCGCGACCATAACCAATTACGACAACTTCACTCAACAACTCGGCATCGTCCTTCAAGGTAATAATTACCGAAGGAGCCGCAGCCACTTCCTGAGTCTGATATCCAATGAAAGAAACCACCAGCGTTGCCCCTTTGGGAACACTCAGTGTAAAATTACCGTCAAGGTCGGTGATTGTACCATTCGAGGTATTACCTTTTTTTCCACGACATTAGCGCCAATCACCTCACCCATGGCATCTTTTACATGCCCTTTCACGGTGATGTTCTGTGCATAAACGCTAACAGACAAGAATAACCCCATCAATAGGGGAAGAATCATTCGATAGATTCTAAGATTAACTTGCTTCATGCATTTAAAAAATTAAAGTTAACAATATTAATTACCTATATTATATATTCGAAATTATCTTTCGATTGCTTTTTCTTTTATAAGGTATCTATAACACGACGCAACAAAAATATGCTTTATTAAAATATTAAAATATAAGAAATATGAGAAATATGCAATTGCAACAGTGCAAACGATTGCAGGAAGTTGCGCCATTACACAAGAAAAGGATTAGTCTTTGAGATAGACAAATACATAATCATTTTCAAGGAACAAAGAATTACAAAATGTCAAAACAACAATAGAAATACTTATTTTACATCCATAATGCTAGCCCATTCTTCGAATAAATGAAGAATAAGAATGCACTAAAACCGCATATTATTGCAGCTTTGATAGCTATTTATACAGAAAAGGGTTACTACTTACAGGTAAAAGAGTTACTACTTACAAGCAAAAGGGTTACTACTTACAGCCAATACACTTATTTGCATCACGTCTCTCACCTATAAGAGCTATTTTCCATGAATATTTCATTCTAAAACGAATGTAAACATTTCGCTATTCAACTATTAGTCTGACATTTGTTTCTTTTCATTGTCATATTTCCAACTCTATAGGTCTACGGCCAGAAATAGCGCACTCTCAGCTAACCTAAAATACAATTTGTCACAATGACAATTAGGCATATCCTCGTCCTCACTAATTCAGCCTCCTATATAAAGCAACCATTATGGGTCGTACATATCCCATCCCTGTCGCACATTTGTTATAATTACAAACGGGAGGACAGGAATGGAAAAGCTTCTTAAATCAATACCTTATTATTTTGAAGAATAAAGTGTAAGTTTACCGGACTTTACCCCTTTGGCTTTAGCTTCAAATACGATCTCACCGGCTTGCTCGGCAGCCTGAACAATTGCCGTCAACTGACCGCTGAAAGCAGGCATCTTCGGCAAGTGGAACAAATCGAGTGAAGTAGCATCTCCATTAGCAGCAGCACGATAATGGCCCGCACCTTTCACCGTAAAGTTAACAAGACGACTATCCGAAGGACAGAGGTTTCCATCTTTATCAACCACGCGAACTGTGATATAGGCCAAGTCTTTGCCATCGGCAGTAAGTTGCGAACGATCAGCTACCACTTCCAAGTGATGAGGTTTACCGGCAGTACGTACCACTTTCTCCTCTGCTATTTTACCTGAAGCATCATAAGCTATGACTTTCACTTCACCCGGTTCATAAGGAACATCCATCCACATCAAGCGGTAACGACGTTGGAGAGCAAGCGCATCTTTGCCTTGAATAGCTTTACTTTCTTCGGCTGTCAGTTTATGCTGTTTACCATAACTTTTCCCATTAACGAAAAGTTCGGCAGTCGGATAGTTTGTGTAAACGAAGACAGGTGTATTCTCTCCTTCCCGACCCGGCCATGTCCAGTGAGGAAGTACATGGAGTGTATTCACATTTTTATTCCAAAGACTACGATACAAATAGTAGCGGTCTTAGGGAGGCTGGCAAGGTCAATAATACCAAACAAAGAACTATGACTCGGCCATGCATCCGTATCATAGGGAGAAGGCTCACCCAGATAATCGAATCCTGTCCAAACGAATTGACCGATAGTCCAGTCGTAATCATCTGCTAAAGCAAAATCCTCATCGGGAACATTAGACCAAGAACAATGCTCCAAATCATAACCGGAAGACTGATGATCATCGTACTTCGCATCTCCGCGTTTCTCTACAGGGAATTTATATACGCCACGGGAACTAACGGTAGAAGAAGTTTCGGAACCAAGCACTATATTCTGCGGTAGCAATTCATAAGCTTCCAGATAACGGTGTGCACGATAATTAAAACCGGGTACATCAATCATTGCTGCAAAGCCATTCTTCAAAACACAGGAAACCTGATCCATACCGCAAGTAACAGGGCGTGTCGGGTCTTCACGATGACAGATATCCTGTAAGAAAGAAGCAACTTTATAGCCTACCGGGCTACATTGGGTAGGAACTTCATTGCCGATGCTCCACATCACGACACAGGGATTATTGCGGAACTGATGCAGCATATTTATCATATCGCGTTCTGCCCACTCGTTGAAATAGCGGTGATAGCCATTCTCACATTTGGCAATATCCCATTCGTCGAAAGGTTCCACCATCATCATAAAGCCCATTTCATCACAGAGTTGCACTAACTCCGGCGCAGGCATATTGTGAGCGGTACGAATAGCATCGCAACCCATATCTTTCAACAGTGTGAGTTGGCGACGTAATGCAGCAACATTGATGGCAGCACCTAACGGACCAAGATCGTGATGATTACATACCCCCTGGAACTTACGGTGCTTACCATTCAGGAAGAATCCTTTGTCGGCAATGATTTCTATGCTACGGATACCAAAACGAGTAGTGTATTCATCCGTTTGCTTGCCATCGGCATAGACTTTGGAAACAGCCTTATATAAATAAGGTGTCTCCGGCGACCACAAGCAAGGAGCATTCACCAGGAAGTTTTGTTCAAAAGGTTGACCATGATTAATCTTACGGGTATTATCCTTCGTTGTAACAACTTTCCCATCGGGAGAGATAATTTCTGTTACGATACGGATATCTTTTCCTTCATCATTAGCAATAGTCGTCAACAGACGTACTGAGGCATACTCATCAGAAACATGAGGAGTAGTCAGCTGAGTACCCCATACAGGAACATGCACTTTATCAGTACTCACTACACGCACATTGCGATAAAGTCCTGCACCAGGATACCAACGGGAAGATTGAGGCTTATTCTCCAGACGTACAGCAAGGGTATTGTTTTTACCATCTTTATTCAGAAGCTCGGTGACATCACAATGGAAAGAATTATAACCGAATGGCCAGAAACATGCTTCTTGCCCATTGACGTATACACGGGCTTCACTCATTGCACCATCAAAGACAAGTGTCGTCTGCAGATCAGCGGGAGCATCGAACGTAGTACGATACCAACCTATTCCTACGTAAGGGGAGTCCACCTGTACGTCCGGTCTTGACAGAAGCCTTCTCGAAGTTCTGCGTTACTGCTACTTCCTGCAAGTCGTTGCTACGATCGAAAGGACCGAAGATGGCCCAGTCGTGAGGTACCGTTACAGTTTCCCATTTGCGATCATCAAATTCAGGCTTCATAGCTTCTGTTACTTCACCCTTCGTAAACTTCCAGTTCTTCTCCAAAAGTGTTTCTATACGCTGAGCTTTTGCCATCAAAGAAAAAAGGATACAGCAGGAGAAAGAGATGAATAGTATCTTCTTCATTTTCAATCAAAGTGTTTAATTAATGTTATTTAAAAGCATCCATTATAACAGTAGGACGACCCTCTTCTGTAAATGCTCCCAATCTATATTGACTCGGCCTGCACTCCGGTTCCCAATAGAACACTCCTTTACAACGACCGTTGGTATTTTCCTTGCACTCCTTCAAGATACGGGCAAGCTGCCTCTTTCCCTCGTTCAAAACAGAGTTACTTGCCAATTTACCATTGTCATCGGCACACTCCATACCGGTTTCTACCACCATTACATCACAATTGTACTTGGTGCTCAAAGCCTTGATGTTGCTGATACAGTCCGTAATGACGGCATCGGCAGATGAATAGCCTTCTTTGGCATCACGCGACCAATAAGGGTAAAGCGACATACCTATCATGTCCCACTTGCCGCCATTCTTCTTCAATTCATCGAAGAACCAGGTGAATAAGCCGCTGTCCCATCCATTGTCCAAGTGAACAATCACAATAGCATCGGGAAAAACCGACTTCACAGCATCGTATCCGGTAGTGACGAAAGCACCAAGGTTGGCCCAATTCATGGGATATACCACTTTGTCGGTAGCACTTGCCGGTGCATCTTTCAAATCCTTCTCCGTCACATTATAAGATGCGCCGCTCAAAGCCACGTCTTCATCCCACAACATGCCCGGGCGAATTTCATTCCCCACTTGCACCCATTTAGGAATAACCCCTATCGTCTTCAAGGCCTGAAGTACACTCACTGTATGGTCTTTAATGGCACTTTTCAAGTTTGCCAGATTTTTTCCGACCCATGACGCGGGTTTGTTTTGCTGGGCGGGGTCGGCCCACCAATCACTGTAATGAAAGTCTATCATTACATCCATCCCCAACTCTTTGGCTCTTTTGGCCTTCTCCACCACATCGGCAGTGTTACACCAATTGCCATGTTTACTCGGGTCTACCCATACGCGAATACGGATGGCATTAAGCCCCAGTTCCTTCATCAGAGCCGTGCACTCACGCTGCTCACCTTTGGCATTATAGAAGTTGTAGCCTTTGGATTCGTATTCGGTGACCCATCCTATGTCAGCACCTTTGGCAAATTCTACCTCTGTAGTTCCATCGTCACCATCGGGATCGACATCGGGCACAGGAATTATTTCGTTATTACTGCTACACGCTACTATAGAAAAAGTAACACCCAAAAAGAAAGACAAAAATTTCATGTGTTTCATGGCAAATATAGTTATCAATGATACAAATATAATAAATAAAAGCATAATCATTCAAGCCAGATACTCCCTATCTCTATTTCCGTAGACTTCTCAGCAACTCCATCAAAAGAGAGTTCGAGAGTTTCAATCCCTTCTACCTTGAAAGATATTTCAGTCTGCGGACGGAAATAATTATCAAGGAAGACCGGATAGACGTGGGGAAGTAAAGCTGTATTTGTTTGCTTCAAATCCTGCAAGGATACACGAATGATACCATCAGTCGCAGCGGCACACGAAGCAAGATAGGTATATCCGTCAGAAGTAATGAAGCCGGCTTTTAGTCCTTCGGGGATCTTCTTCGCATGGATACACAAAGTGCGGCAGGAAGCGAGTCGCTCAGGACGTCCATCGATATCATCTTTAATATAACGACGAAGAACGAAGACAGACGCCTTATCTTTAGACTCGAAAGTGATGCGCAAGGTCGGCTTATCTGTCGGTGCATTTTGTATTAATTGGCGGTTCGTACGGCTCCATTCGGGCATAGTATATGTTTCCAATTTACTGTCAGCATCCACTATTTCCAGCAGAGACAGTGATTTTTCAGGAGCGACTATGTTGGTTTCCCACAGGGTAGCCGAAGTATAGTCCCAATCCAGTGGACTCCTGGCTACTCCCGAAGGAAACGTTTGTCGCTTATCGCCTTGACAAACGACGATGTTATACCTAAAACAACCCTCTTTTATCTCTGTAGCAGGTACGGTAGCACGATAAGTGTAACCGCCTGTATGATTCATTTTCAGATAAGGATTCTTTTCATTCCAGAAAGATATCTTATCTGTGTAGATAATAACGGAATCGGGCATTTCATTACCCGCCACAATGGCCTCTATCTGTAAATCTTTACCGGCATCTACTGTTTTGGCAGGAGAATGAGTAACAGTAAAACCTTTATTATCTGAAATGGATGGACATACATATTCACCAAGAGTAATATTCTGCCAATGAGCATCAGCAGTCCATTTACCGGAAGCAGATATACCTTCACGCTGTAACAAATAAACGCCCGGACGGAGGGTAGAAATCTTACCATTCGCAGCTTGTGTACTGAATGTATTTCCATTATTCAAGCCGTTCACCCGGAATTGCTTACCTAAATCAGGTAAATTCAGAGTCATATCCCATGCACCGGAAACAATGCGCATTACTTCTTTATCCAAAGAAGGCTTTGTAAACGGATCACTAACCTGTACGGCATCGGGCATTACTTCCAAACGCCAAACACCCTCTTCCAAACGATCCAGCCAATAAACTCCCGTACCTTCATAATTCACCACCGGAGATTTGCCACAACCTGCAATTGCGCGAAGCTGAGAAATATCTTTCGGACGGGTTTGAGTTGTATTGGAATAGTAGAATTTCTCTCCGTCATTCAGTTCGCTTAAATCCTGCACATAGCTGACACGAAAATCATTGAATAATGTATCTGCCGGATAATTGCCAAAACTCTCTCCTCTGCCCACTTTCTGCGCCGCTTCTGCGGCAATCATCAATCCGATAGCCTTATTCGGGGTGTATGCTACATTCAGGTAATGAGTCTGGTATTCAGTATTGTAGGCCGCCATGTCGATAGGATCATAAGCAAACTGAGTAATCCACTGGAAACCGGCTGTACGGAAAGTGCGTACAGTGGCCGGATACATATAGGAATAAAGAATATCAGCGGGATCAAATTCATAAACCATACGGGCCTTCTTATCGAAACCTTTCAGATTAGAGAAAGGAATATCATAACGGTCAACGAAAGGCAAGAAGTTCCCCTTGCGGGTATGTCCGGATACAAGCCCAATGGGATACCATTGATAGGTAGTACCTTGTATAGCTGTAGAATAATAAGCCTCTACCACATGCTGGTTATGGCTGACATTGTAGAACACCGGTTTACGGTTGCCTGCACGTTTCAGGACGGACAGCATCTTATTTATGTAATTACGCGTTTCGACTACAGTGCCGGGATGGCAAGGCTCATTGTTTATTTCAAAGCCTACGATATAAGGATCGTCTTTGTAAGCATAACCTGTATAAGGATTCACGTGGCGTACAAGAGCAGCAATATACTTTTCCTGTGCAGCAATAGCTTCAGCATCGCTGTGAACGGCACATTTATCATAATGGGATGAAAAGCCACCGGTGGGTTGGTTGCGTTCCGGATAACCGTTGCCAAAATCAGTCTGTGCCGTGATAACGGTACGGATACCACGTTCCTGTAATTTATGGATAAGGTAGTCCAATAATTCCAGGTGTTCATTTTCCAGCAAGTTACCTTCTGCATCGGAAATTTCTACGTCCCAGATGTGAATACGGTAAGCATTCAGTCCCAAACGTGCCATGTGATAGACATCACGGTCGATAGCAGTTTTACGGTCCACTCCCAGATAGCCCATCGCCCGATAGGCATGTGCAAAGGGTAAGGTATAGTTCACACCAAAGAAAGAAGCTTCTTTCTTCGTATCCGACCAACGCATGACGCCGCCGGCATCTACATAAATAGTAGGAACACTTTTTTGTACTTTGTTCTGTGCCGGAGCAACTACTGCCAGCAAACAAATAATCAAGGTAAGAATGTGTCTCTGCATGTCATCAAATTCAAGTTGGTTTTTCTTGACGGCAAAAGTAATGGAGGGCTATTATTTGTCAAAGCAGATATCGGACATAAAACAACACAAAAAGGACATGCATTGATTATCAGTGATATCCATAGGCAAATTCCGAATTAGAATATAATAACAACCAGAAACAATTAATCGGACGAACTGGTATTTTTTCTCCAGATTCTTGTAATTATTAGGCATAAAGAAGTATCTTTGGCGCATTCTTTATACAAGAGATTAAATGAGAAGACACACCAACATACTAATTTTGCTGCTCCTCACAGGACTCTGCATTTCTGCAGGGGCGCAAAATAATCCCTATAAGATAGACGACTCATTATATCCCATCTTCCAACGTGCCATCAAATGGCGTACTCAACCCCAAGGACTACTTATTGCTGATACGCTTTATGCGGAAGCCACGCAAAAGAAAGACAAGAAAGCACAATGCCTGGCGTTAACAATCCCTGTCAGCTTTTATCTGAGTACCAATAATTATGAGAAACTGGAACAAGCAGCAACCCGAGCTAAAGAAGAAGCAAGAAAAAATAATTATCTCCAATATTATTATTCTGCCTGTACCAACGAAATAAACTGCCTGTTGAATAACGGACATTCATTGCGAGCCCTGCAAAAAGCTGAAGAAATGAAAATACAGGCTTTCAAAGATCAGCACGAGTATGGGATATTTTCGTGTATCTTCACTTTAGGGAACATTTACTACATGCGTCAAAACAGGGAGGTAGCCACAGAGTACTACAAAAATGCGTTGGAATATATGCTAAAGAACCTACCCGATCAGGACCCGACATATATGTATATAAACCTTTCTGAATATTATCGGGATAAAGGCGAAGGTGAAGTGGCTTTGGAATATGCAGAGAAAGCTGCTAAAGCCGCTAAAACCAATGAAAGTCGTGTAGCCTCCCTGCTAAATAAATGCGAAGTATTGTATTCCATGAAGCGTATTGATGATTTTAATGCTTGTTATGATGAATGCACGCAGGTAATAGAACAATATGGTGTCATTCGCAAGACAGCCGTACAACGCCTGCATATCTATAAACTCATTCTAAATAAAAATTACGATCAGGCACATACTGAAGCGGATTCCCTACGCAATTTATTGTCAGCCAACCAGATGCATCATGAAATATATCTGAAATCAGGAAACTATGAAAAAGCTTATATCTATAATAACTGGCTCCACAATTATCAGGATTCTGTCAACCGTCAGGTACAGTCATCAGACATCGCCGAACTAAATGCACGTATAGGTACTGAACGCATAAAATTGGACGCCAAAGCCCTGGAATATCAGAATACAGCACTCAACCTGAAGAATACCCAGCTGGAACTGGACCGGACAAAGTCGCAGTCTGAACTGGAAATGATGAATATCGAGAATAGTAAGTTAGTACTGGAAAACCGGAATCTGGATCTGGCACGCCTCAATGTAGAAGCGGAAAAGCAAAAGGCCATTTTAAAAGAGCAACAAAGCGCCTCCCAACATTACATCGTAACCCTCAGTCTTGTGCTTTCATTCTTGTTTCTTTTCACCTGCTTCCTGATATTCTACCTGTACAGACGCCGTAAAACAATGGCTATCCTACAGGAGAAAAACGAAGAGCTCACCGTTGCACGCGATCATGCTGAGGAATCGGACCGGATGAAAAGCTTCTTTATACAGAACATGAGTCACGAAATTCGCACACCACTCAATGCCATAGTCGGATTCTCACAGGTATTATCTACTCCGGACATGGAAGTTGACGACGAAGAAAAGGAAGAGTTCAGCATGCTCATCCAGCAGAATTCCGAGTTGCTGACTACACTGATCAATGATGTCCTCGACCTTGCCAGTCTGGAAAGTGGTAAATACAGAATGCATTTGGCGCCCCACCGTTGCAATGAATTATGCCAGGTAGCAATGGTTTCCGTTGTGCATCGTAATCCGAAAAAAGTGAAGTCTTATTTCACTTCCGATGTGCCAAATGACTACCTGTTTGTAACGGACAAAGAACGCTTGCAACAGGTACTTATCAATTTCCCTGACCAATGCGGAGAAACACACGGAACGGGGTGAGATTCACCTTCATTGCTCTCTTACGGAGAATCCGGGAAAGATAACCTTCTCCGTTGCAGATACTGGTCCGGGGATTCCGGCAGACCAGGCAGATTGCGTTTTCGACCGGTTCAGCAAGCTGGATGAATTCAAACAGGGCACAGGACTCGGATTGAACATCTGTTCCATCATTGCCGGACGCCTGAAAGGGGAAGTGAAACTGGATAAGAATTATACCGGAGGAGCACGTTTCCTGTTTATACTTCCGCTCGACAGTGTGCCTGATAAATAAAGTTCTGCTAAACAAAACTCACCACTCGTTGTTCTTTTCGAAACGATAACAATCTAATGAAGGAACAATGAAAAAGTTGACGTATTCTTTATTGCTTCTGATGCTCCTGACATCAGTTCCGGCCCTGGCCGATTATGCGCCTGTCAATGTGCAGACAGCACTGAAAAAGATGTATCCTGCCGCCAAGGATGTTGCCTGGTCACGGGATGAGACTTACTATGTAGCGGACTTTATACAGAATGGTTTCGACACAAAGGTCTGGTTCAACTCCAAAGCGCAATGGGAAATGAGACAGATTGACTGGGAAACAATGGATGAAGTGCCCAATGCCGTGTACAATGCTTTTGCTGCAAGCGAATATTCCGATGGAATGGTGCAGGGAGTCACCTTAGTTCAGTTTCCCAAACGGGAAGCGGTGGTTTCTGTAATTGTGGGAATGGCAAATACACAGACCAGGTACCAACTACTGTTCACCCTCGACGGTGGACTGGAGGATGAACGCAATGCAACCTATTTCAATAACCTGCTTGGCGCGGAAGTCTTCTTATAAAGCCCCCCCTTCAGACATACTGCTTCGGCGTCACCCCAAACTCTGCCTGGAAGCATTTAGAGAAATAGGAATGATTGGAGAAACCGACCATATACATCACTTCAGCCACAGTAAACTTCTGCTGTTTCAGCAGCATAGCCGCCTTTTTCATGCGGATGGACTTAATGTATTCCACAGGTGTTATACCCGTCAGTTGCTTTATCTTGCGATACATCTGCTTGTTATTAATATCGGTCCATTCACAAAGGGCATTCACATTCAGTTCGGAGTCCGAGATATGTTCTTCAATCAGATGAATCACGTTTGCCAGAAACTTCTCATCATAAGAAACCGCCTCTATCTCCTTCGGAGTGGAAAGAACTTCCATACGGGCTTTCGCTTCATGCGTCTCCCAGCTATGTAATAACTGCTCCACGCGCGAAAGTAAAATATCCGGTTCAAAGGGTTTAGGAATGAAAGCATCTATATGTAACTGGATACTTTCAAGCTCTGTTTCCTTATCACTTTTCGCCGTCAGCAAGATAATGGGAATAGTAGATGTGGGAATATTCTTCTTGATATGACGCACCATTTCAAGTCCATCCATTACGGGCATCATGACATCAGCTATAATCAGATCGGGCATTAATTCCATAGTGAGTTCCATACCTATCTTACCATTATCCGCTAAACGGCAACGATATTTGGTATGCAGTATCTGATAGATAAACTCTGAAACCTCCGGAGTATCATCCACAATCAGAAGCAATGGTGCATCCGAAGCAGGCATACCTGTATCTGGAACCACAACTTCAACTCCGGCAGCGACAGGTTCGATATCAGAAGAAACAGTTTCCGGAGAAACCTCTACGGCAGAGTGTTCCATAGCAATCACCGGAAGGGTCAGCGTAATGGTAGTACCTTTATTCTCTTCTGAAGAAAGTTGAACATTACCACCATGCAGTTCCGTATAAGTCTTTACCAAATATAGTCCGATACCCGTTCCCTCCTTTTTGCCTGCCGTCTTGGGAGACTGGAAGAAACGCTGGAAAACATACGGCTGATCCTGCCGGGGAACACCTATACCTGTATCGGATACAGAGATATGCACCTCTTTATCAGAAGCCTGCAAACGAAGCGTTACCTCACCCTCTTCCGGAGTGTACTTCACGGCATTGGACAAGAGGTTATCCAAGATAGATTCCAGTTTTATGGCATCCATCTGTATGTATATCTTTTCACGGTCGGTATGAAAATGAAAAGTTAGTTTCTTCTCTTTCGCCTTCTCCTCTGCATACAAAGCAAATAAGCCACGCGCAAAAGATACCAGTTCGATTTGAGAAAGTATCAACAACGTATTGTTGCCACTATCCACCCGGTTGAAGTCTAATCCCTGATGAATGAGTGAATTCAGCTTCATGGCATTTCGATGCACCTGCTCCAGTTGTTTCTTCTCCTGCTGATCCTTGATACCGGGCAGCAATTTGCTGATAGGGGCGATAATCATGCTCAACGGAGTTTTTAGGTCGTGGGAAAGGTTGGTGAAGAACTCCATTTTCGCCTGCGATTGTTCCAAAATTTTCTCCTTCTCCATACGCTCCAGCTTCAAGCGATTCTTAACGCGGAAGAAGTTGATGGTCCAGACCACCAGTATCAGACAGAGCAAGACATAGAGCGCCTTGGCCCACGGAGTATAGTACCAGGGGGGAATGATATGAACCTCCAGTGTATAAGCCCGGTCCGATGGTTTTCCATAAGCGTCCAACTTACTCACCAACAGACGATAGTCTCCATAACTCAGGTTATTGTAAGTGATACGGTTCGTATTCGCTTTCAGCAAGTTCCACTCACGATCCACACCTTCCAGACGATATACAAGTTTGCTTTTTTCTTCAAGAGAATAAGACAGGTCGGAAAGTTCAAAGGCAAGGTTATTCTGGTCATAAGCCAGTTCTATCCGTTGCGAGTAGCGGATACTTTGTTCAGGCAATGAGGAAGTGCCGGAGCGTCCGGTATCGGAATGTGAAAGATCAGTTTGTGAGATATTGGGCTGATACAGTTGGTTGTTGATATAAATGGCAGTCAGGATAAGCGGCTTTTCGGTGTGTTCCGCCAGCAGAGCTTCCGGTGAAGATATGGCAAAGCCATCTGCCGTACCCAAGTAAAATTCTCCGCTTGTCCGGTCGAAGAACATACTGGTGAAACGTTTATCAGTGATATTCAGCCGACGGATTTCCAGCGTTTGCTGGTCTGCCACCCAGAAACCGTCGGTAGTAGATATCCAGATTTTTCCGTCAGCCTCAGCCATGGAAAGTATTGCATAGTGATTGTACTCATCGAAAGGAAGCATACGGATACTATCGTTATCAGGCTGTACACGCATCACACCACCGGGAAAGCCTATCCAGATATGACCGTCTTGGGCAGAGAGGATGAAGTTGGGTTCTTTCGCCTGTCAGTTCGTCCGGGGCGATATGGGTTATCTCGCCCGTGCGGGGATTTATCTTCTCGATGCTATTGGCACTGTTGTACAGCAATGCCCATACATTCCCCTCACGGTCGGGGATTAGCTGGTTGATGAACATACCCGAAAGACCGTTGTGTATGGAATACGTCTTCTCTGCCATATAGGGACCACCGGAAGAACGCATAAGATTCTGTTTGTCTACCACAAAAATTCCACCGAGACAAGTGGCTATCCAGAGTTTCCCTTCCCGGTCTTCAAATAAATGATACGCCCAGTTGGCATTGTAGCGGCGGGTGCTATCCACAATGCTATAATGGACGAACTGGCGGTTCTTCGGATCATAACGGCTGATGCTGCCATCGGTAGCCACCCAGAGTTGCCGCTCCCGGTCTTCATAAAGATGGCGTACCCGGTTGTGCGACAAGGGATATTTCCGATCACCCATTTTATACCAGGCCACATCTTGTTCTTCACCCAGGGGCTGAGTGAAACGAATCAGTCCGTTGGTTCCGCCAAACCAGTAGGTTCCGTGTGTATCGCGAAGCATGGAATAGAACTGGTTCCCCTCTCCCGTTCCGGTGATTTGTGAAATGGGGATATAACGCAACGCATTGTTATTCCGTGACATGGAAATTCCGTAATCCGTACCCAGCCAGATGTTATGTTCCCGGTCGGCAAAGATAGTCCAGATGATATTATTGGAGAGTGATTGCAGATTTCGGGAGTCGTGGACCACGTGCAGCAAAGGTTCTCCTTCCTGATATACATACAAACCGTTGTCCGTACCCACCAGCAACTGCCCACTGCCATCCAGTGCCAATGACTTGACGGAATTATCGTGGAAAGCATCAATCCGCTGAGTACGGCCGTCGGCAGGCGTATATCTGAAAAGACACCCTTCCGTACCGATCCAGATGCAGCCACGCGCCGTATCTTCCAGTAGGGAATTGACAAACTGATTGCTCCGGTTGCCACTGAGAGGCAGGTCTATTTCTTCAAAATGCCGGGTAGCGGGGATATAACGACAGAAGCCGTTATAGGTACCGATATAAAGAAGCCCGTCCGAAGAGCGGATCAGGGAATAGATGGTCTGGTGTGGAATACCTTCGGTAACGGCAGAGAGTTGGTGGTCGTTCAGCGAATAGGTATAGAGGCCGTTCAATGTTCCCAACCACAGCATACCGTCGTGTACAAGCAATGCACGGATATCGGTCGGAAGTTGCGTTTCCGGTTCTTCGTAGGTATCTGTGCGATAGTTATAAATCAGCAGACCATTGTCGGCACCCAGATAAAGATAGGTACTGTCTACCACCGTACCGCAATAAATCTGTGTATTGTTACGCTTGGCGAAAGTGAAATGTGGCTGCGTGGAATAACCGTCATAACTGAACAGCCCTTTTTATTGGAACCGATCCATATCAGTCCCTGTGTATCTTGCAGGAAGCAATTGATTACAGAGGCTTCCGTCCCCAGACTGATATTATCGAACAAGCGATAATCCGGTTTCTGTCCGGACAGCTTGACGGGAAGCGTTATCTGCAAAAGTATAAGTAGAAGAAGAAAAACAGGTCTGCGCATACACTTCGGTTTGTTAAAGGTGGGGGACAAAGATAAAATTAATCTGTAACAAACGCCCTGCACCTTTCTAAAAAATTACCTAAAACCACTGGCATACAAAATTCATAATGGTGGGGAAGCAAGGCGAAAGCCCCATAGCCTACGAAGAAAATTCATTGGCTACAGGGCGGTATCGCATACTTTATAAAAATTCTACAAAGTTTCAATCTCTCCCGATGTCAGCCCTGTAGACTTTACTATCACGTCAACAGGAATACCCAGTTGCTTCATGTTGCGGGCTATGGAAAAACGTTCTTCATCTCGTCCTTCCGCACGTCCTTCAATCTTTCCCTCCAGTTTGGCAGAATCCAGCACATCGTTCTGAATCATCACGGCGCTCAGATGCTCGTCATAAGCCATGCGCTCTTTAGGGGGCATGGAGAAGTATTTCAGTTTCTCGCGAGCCTCGCTCAGACCGGGAGCGGTGGTATCGGGGCGAATGGTACCGTCCTTCAAATATTTCATCCATTCTTCAAGTGGTGTGACAGCCACTTTGTCGAACTCATTCACACGGATAAGGACATATTCGGGAAATATCTCGGCTGGCATGCGGGAGACAATGGCATCACGCTCCTTGACATTCACCTGAAGGTGGTCGCCCGTATGGACGCCTACGAAATGGTTCTGACCGTAATACAGGTAGTCGTTTCCCTTTCCGATATCGAAGTAGAGAACGCTGATGGAGTAGATTTTCTTCACCTTATAGTACGTTTCACCCAGCGAGATATGCTCAGTGATAGCCTTGGCAACGCCATAAAGAATCCGCTCCAGATAATAAAGTTCGCGGGTATTCTGTATCTCGATAATGATGATCTCGTCCTTACTGTTACGGGCCTTGATGTCCACACGGTTGAATTTATCTTCAGCGGACAGTTGATTGCTTTCACTCTCCAGAATTTCCAAAATAGTGACTTTCTCACCCAGAAACACGGTGAGGAAACCTTCAAGCACGTCGAAGTTTGCCTTCTGGCGTAACAGGCGCTTGATGGCCCAGTCGAAACGTACATATTTGTCTTGAAGTTCTTCCATTTCTCTAATTATTAATTTGGAATACATAACTTTACCCACAAAGGTACATCTTCTTGCGGAAAAGGGCAACAAACATACGAAAGAAAGTGAAAGGGACAGGATAAAAAGAGACGCCGGTTGGCATTCCTTGCAAAGTCAGCTTCAGTGCGGCTGTCAGGTATTGGCACGAAATAAGAAGGTACAAGGATATTACGGGCTCTACGAAGTTTAGCCAATCCGCTTTCCGGCAATATCGTTGTGGTCGCCAGCATGATGGCAATCACAAAAGCCGAAGCACTTGTTAAAAATTCATATATTGATAACATCTTTCCCTGCCTGTTCAATACCGGCATAAAGACAATGGGACTTTCTGTAACGTTTGCAAACGTTTGCGCAAATCACTAACCCGATAACTGTCAATGAAGAAGCGATATTTCATGTATTCAGCTATTTTTGCAACCGGATAAGTCAGTTCAATAAGATAAGCTGCACCTCAGCAATAAAAAAACAAGCAAGCTTATTTTGTATTGTTTTTGGTTTGCACTACCTTTGGATAAAGGAATACTTAGAGAATACCATGAATAAACCGCAGATTACCATCAAGGACATAGCACGGGCGTTGAACGTCTCGCCCTCTACCGTGTCAAGAGCGTTGAAGGACAACCCGGATATCAGCCAGGAAACCCGCAACCTTATACATGCTTACGCCCGCGAGCATAATTATAAGCCTAACGTACTTGCAGTAAATCTTCGAGCCAGCCGTTCGAATACAATCGGTGTAATTGTGCCGCAACTGGTACATCACTTTTTCTCGTGCGTGCTGAGTGGCATTGAAAAGGCTGCCGCCGAAGCAGGATACAATATTCTGGTAGCGCAGAGCAACGAATCTTATGAACAGGAAGTGAAAATCGTACATTCATTCCTTGCCGCCCGCGTCTGTGGTGTGATTGCCTCATTAGCAAAAGATACTTCCCAATACGACCATTATCAGGACTTGCTGAATAACAATATTCCCATTGTGTTCTACGACCGCATCTGCACCGGATTGAAAACAGAGCGGGTGGTAGTGGACGACTATGCCGGTTCTTTTGCTGCTGTAGAGTATATGATACAGACAGGCTGCAAGCGTATCCTGTTCTATGGAGCAGCCCCGCATTTGGAAATCACCAAGAACCGCCGGAATGGCTATCTGGATGCCATGAAGAAATACAAGATTCCCGTAGACGACAGCATGATTATGTTGTGTGATACCCGGGAACGTGCCATATCCATCACCCCTGACATACTGGAAGGTTCCGAGCATCCCGACGGTTTCTTCGCCATCAATGACGAAACAGCTTCAGGCATTCTGTATGCCTGCAAACTGGTTGGAAAGAGTGCCCGACGAAGTATCGATCTGCGGATTTACCGACGGTGCCATCGCCCAAAGCACAGATCCCAAACTGACCACCGTAGAACAGCATGGAGAAGAAGTCGGAAAAAGCGCTTTCAGCATTCTGACAGGTAAGCTGGAAGGGGGCGATGATAAGAGTAGCAACAAGATTGTGAGAACGAATCTTGTAGTGAGGGGAACAACGAAATAACTGAATAAATATCTAATACATAAAATTAAGAATGAAAGTAAAACCTGATTTGAGCTTTTGGAAGCTGTGGAATATCAGCTTCGGCTTCTTTGGCGTACAGATTGCGTATGCTTTGCAGAGTGCGAACATCAGCCGTATTTTTGCGACATTGGGTGCAGACCCGCACAATTTGAGTTATTTCTGGATATTGCCACCATTGGCAGGTATCATCGTGCAGCCCATCGTAGGTGCTGCAAGCGACAAAACGTGGACACGCTTCGGACGACGTATTCCTTACCTCTTTGTCGGTTCACTGGTAGCCGTACTGGTAATGTGCCTGCTGCCGAATGCCGGTAGCTTCGGTATGGCAGTCAGCACGGCAATGATATTCGGATTAGTATCGTTGATGTTTCTGGATACATCCATCAATATGGCGATGCAGCCATTCAAAATGATGGTGGGCGACATGGTAAACGAAAAGCAAAAAGGCCTTGCCTACTCTATCCAGAGCTTCCTGTGCAATGCCGGTAGCTTGGTAGGTTTCCTGTTCCCGTTCATCTTTACATGGATAGGCATCAGCAACATAGCTCCCCAAGGTGTAGTTCCCGACTCAGTTATATATTCCTTCTATATCGGAGCAGCCATTCTGATACTTTGCGTCATCTACACCACAGTAAAGGTGAAAGAAATGCCACCTGCCGAATATGCGGAATACCATGGCATCACCGAAGAGGAAAAAAAGGAAAGATCAATATGGTGAAACTACTGGTGAAAGCACCGAAAGCTTTCTGGACAGTAGGTTTGGTCCAGTTCTTCTGTTGGTTTGCCTTCATGTTCATGTGGACCTATACCAATGGTAGTGTAGCTGCCAATGTATTCGATGCTCCTACTGTTGAAACTGTGGTGAACGGCGCAAACAAAGTAGTGCTGGACACTAAGAGTATCCAATATCAGAATGCTGCCGACTGGGTAGGCGTATTGTTTGCCGTACAGGCCATTGGTTCTGTACTCTGGGCTGTATGTATCCCGATGTTCAAGAACCGCAAACTGATCTACTCACTCAGTCTTGTTTTGGGTGGAATAGGTTTCATCTCCACGTATTTTGTTCACAATCAATATGTATTATTCATCTCCTTTTTGCTTATCGGTTGCGCATGGGCAGCTATGCTGGCATTGCCTTTCACCATCCTGACCAATGCTCTAAGCGGCGGACACATGGGGACCTATCTGGGACTGTTCAACGGAACGATCTGTATTCCGCAGATTGTAGCTGCTACGCTGGGTGGTAGTATTCTGGCTCTGTTCACCCCGAAAGGCATGTTACCGCCTGAAATAAATATGCTTGTCATGGCAGGCGTGATGTTGATTATCGGTGCCGTTTGTGTATATTTAATCAAAGAGACCAAAGGAGAACAAGCAAAAGCATAATCCGCGCGAGAACATACTTAAAAGGAGATATCTATCCCTCTACGACAAACAACTCTTTTCTCTACGATAATCGCCCCGTTCCTTTAAAAAGATCGGGGCGATTCTTATAAAGGAACCAAACACATCTTATTCTTTAGATATTCTTTGTCTCCTTTTTTTCCTCATCATTGCCGTTTATCCGTTTATTTGTTTATCTTTACGGCCATAATCACCATTGAGATACACACCATGAAAAGATACCTTAAAACCGATGAATGGAATATTATTGAAGATAACTTTCACGCCGACAACCTGCGAATGTCAGAAAGTATATTCAGTCTTGGGAACGGTCGCTTCGGCCAACGGGGCAATTTCGAGGAACCTTATTCAAGCGACTCATACCGTGGTTCATTCGTTGCCGGTATCACCTTTCTTGATAAAACGCGTGTAGGCTGGTGGAAAAACGGTTTCCCTCATTTCTATACCCGTATTCCCAATGCAGCGGACTGGAGTCGTGTCAGTCTGCGCCTTATCGACGAAGAACTGGACCTGGCACAATGGGACGTGAACAGCTTCAGCCGCAGGCTCGATATGAAAGCGGGTATCTCCTACCGGGACTTCGAAATCACATCTCCCAAAGGACACCAAATACGGGTACATGTGGAGCATATCAACAATATGGCTCACCCCGATTTATGTCTGATAAAATACAGCGTCACCTCCATCAATTATACGGGAAGAATATCACTGATTCCCTCCTTGGATGCAGTCATAGTCAATAAGGATGATGATCCGAACGAGAAGATATGGAATATCCTCCGTTCCGGCGTCACAAAGGATTGTGCTTATCTATGGACGCAAACCCGACGTGAAGATGCGCAAGTGTGCTATGCCATGACCTATCAGTTCTTCAAGAACGGCAAAGAAACCACCTCGAACCCGATACGCATTGAAAAGGAGAAACAAACCGGGTTCAGCATCGGGGCAGATGTGAAACCGGGAGACAATGTAATGCTCATCAAATATACTGTCATAAGTTCATCGCTCTATGATGAACGCCAGGAACTGATAGAACATTCCGTCACCAAAGCCCGTCAGACTAAAATAGACGGCTGGGATAAGCTGGAAAACGATCATCAGCAAGCCTGGGCCAATATATGGAAAGAAATGGATGTGGTTATCGAAGGCGACCCGGAAGCACAACAGGGGATCCGGTACAACATCTTTCAACTATGCCAGACGTACCGCGGTGATGATCCGCGCCTGAATATCGGTCCGAAAGGATTCACTGGTGAAAAATACGGTGGAAACACATACTGGAATACGGAACTTTGTTGTGTACCGTTCTTCCTACTCTCTACTCCGAGGGAGATTGTGAAAAACCTGTTGATATACCGCTATAACCAACTACCGAAAGCGATAGAGAATGCCCGCAAACTGGGTTTCAAAGAGGGTGCCGCCCTATTCCCGCAAGTTACTTACAGCGGTGAGGAGTGCCACAGTGAATGGGAAATAACCTTTGAAGAAATACATCGCAATAATATCATCGTCTATGCCATTGCACAGCATGCTGCAATCACTGGCAGTAAAGATTATGTAGCCAAATACGGACTGGAAGTAATGATCGCTGTCTCCCGTTTCTGGAGCCAGCGTGTATCTTTCTCCAAACCAAAACAGAAATATGTGATACTGGGTGTCACCGGACCGGATGAGTACGAAAACAACGTAGATAATAACTGGTACACCAATTACTCGTGTGTGCAGTGCCTGCGGATGACACTTAACTATCTTGAGATCATTGCCGGAGAATACCCCGACGAATATGCGCGTGTACGCCGTGTCACCAACCTCCGCCAACAAGAAGAGGCTGAACGCTGGCGCGACATTATCAACCGTATGTATCTGCCGGAAGATAAAGAACTGGGGATCTTTGTACAAAATGACGGTTTCCTGGATAAGGAACTGAACAGTACCGATGCCATTCCACCCGAAGAACGCCCCATCAATCAGCACTGGTCGTGGGATCGTATTCTTCGTTCATGCTACATCAAACAAAGCGATGTATTGTTGGGCCTATATCTGTATTATTTCAATTTCGATAAGGAAACAGTCCGCCGCAACTTCGACTTCTATGAAACAATGACGGTGCATGAATCTTCACTTTCCCCGCACATCCACTCCATTCTTGCCGCCCGCATCGGAGAAGTGGAAAAGGCTTACCAACTCTTTCTGCATGCCACCCGTCTCGACCTGGATGATTACAACAACGAAACTCACCAAGGACTGCATATCACCAGTATGCCGGGCAGCTGGCTTGCCATTGTACGAGGCTTTGCCGGGATGCAGATTCTGGAGGGCATACTCTCTTTCTTCCCAGTCATTCCAGAGAAGTGGAACAGTTACTCCTTCCAGATAAATTATCAGGGACGTACACTTCATATGCATGTAGGCAAAGAAATAAATATTTCACTTATTGCCGGAGAAGAACTGAACATACAAGTATATAAAAACGTTTATAAGCTCAAATTGGGCACCGATTTGTTGCTCAGGATAGAGGAGTAGAAGCCTGTATCATTAACAACGCGTAACAAAATAAACCGGGAGAACAATTATCTGTTTTTCCGGTTTTATGTTTTTATACCTAAACGAACAACTATACATTAGTATGAAGAAAATCTATTTGTTCGCCATCGGCGTGATGCTGCTTGTCACATCATGCGGGCACAAGAAAGAGGGCGATGCCACCCTGATCCGACCTGTCAAGACAGCTACTGCCAGCTCCCAATCGGTCATCCGGAAAGACTTCTCCGGTATTGTAGAAGCCGTAGAATACGTAAAACTGGCCTTCCGCGTCAGCGGTCAGGTCATAAATCTGCCTGTGGTAGAAGGCCAACGGGTAAAAAAAGGACAACTGATCGCCGCCATTGATCCGCGCGATATTTCCCTGCAATATGCCGCCGACAAAGCCGCTTACGAGACTGCCGCAGCACAGGTAGAACGTAACAAACGCTTGTTGGGACGCCAGGCCATCTCCGTGCAGGAATATGAAATCAGCGTTGCCAATTATCAAAAGGCAAAGTCTGCTTATGAATTATCCAGCAATAATATGCGGGATACCAAACTTACCGCTCCTTTCGACGGTTCTATTGAAAAACGTCTGGTAGAAAACTATCAGCGCGTGAACTCTGGGGAAGGCATTGTACAATTGGTGAATACACAGAAGCTCCGCATCAAATTCACCGTACCGGATGATTATCTCTATCTACTTCGGGCAAAGGACGTAACATTCAAAGTGGTATTCGATACCTATCCAGACACAGTATTCAATGCAAAACTAGAAGAATATCTGGATATTTCTACAGCCGGAACAGGTATCCCGGTAACTATTACGATTGAAGATCCTGCTTTCAACCGTTCCCTATACGATGTGAAACCGGGATTTACGTGCAAAATCAAGCTGGCTTCGGACGTAGCTCCCTTCTTGGAAGAAAAGCTTGTGAATATTCCGCTCAGTGCCATATTCGGTGAAAGCGAGAACCAGAAAACCTATGTGTGGGTAGTAAAAGATAATAAGGTAAGCAAGCGGGAAGTAACCGTATACTCTCCTACCGGAGAAGCCAATGCCCTTATCTCTACCGGTGTACAGCCGGGAGAAACTATTGTGATTGCCGGAGTGCACCAACTGGTGGACGGACAAACGGTGAAAGTTATCAATTAGACTACCAACCACTGCGACCTTGAGGTCGCCCAAATATAAATCATATGAATTTAGCTAAATATGCATTAGACAACACCAAGATTGTTTATTTCTTCCTGGCTGTGTTGCTAATCGGCGGTATACTATCATTCGGCCGGTTGGGAAAGAAAGAGGATGCACCCTTCGTCATCAAGTCAGCGGTCATTATGACCCGCTACCCGGGGGCAGAACCAGCAGAAGTAGAACGACTGATCACCGAACCGATCTCCCGCGAGATACAGTCGATGAGTGGTGTATATAAAATTAAGTCGGAGTCCATGTACGGACTATCCAAGATTACATTCGAGCTTCAACCTTCCCTTTCCGCAGAGTCGATTCCGCAGAAGTGGGATGAACTGCGCCGTAAGGTGCTCAACATACAACCGCAGCTACCCGCCGGTGCTTCCGTTCCCACGGTATCGGACGATTTCGGCGATGTATTCGGCATATACTATGGCTTGGTAGGCGATGACGGTTTCTCTTACGAAGAAATGCGCAACTGGGCAGAACGTATCAAAACCCAGGTTATCACTGCTGACGGAGTTATGAAAGTAGCCTTGTTCGGTACACAAACCGAGGTGGTAAATATCTATATATCCGTCAATAAACTGGCCGGTATGGGTATAGATCCGAAGCAAGTAGCAAGTCTGTTACAATCGCAAAACCAGATTATCAATACAGGTGAAATCAATGCCGGTGAACAACAACTGCGCATTGTTGCCAACGGAACCTATACTACCGTCAATGACATCCGGAACCAAGTGATTACCACTCCGGGCGGACAGGTGAAACTGGGCGATATTGCCATCATTGAAAAAGGATATATGGATCCTCCCGGCAACATCATGCATGTCAACGGGAAGCGTGCCATAGGTATCGGTGTTTCCACCGACCCGACAAAAGATGTAGTAAAGACTGGAGAACTGGTAGATCAGAAACTGGCTGAACTTCTTCCCCTTATTCCGGTAGGGTTGGAATTGGAAAGTCTGTATCCAGAAAATGTCATAGCTCAAGAAGCAAATAATGGTTTCATCATTAACCTGATAGAATCCCTACTCATTGTAATTGTTATCATCATGCTGGTGATGGGGCTGCGTGCAGGTATACTTATCGGCAGTTCGTTGATATTCACCATTGGCGGTACACTGCTCATCATGTCTTTCATGGGAGTAGGATTGAACCGTACTTCACTGGCAGGTTTCATCATTGCCATGGGTATGCTGGTGGATAATGCTATCGTAGTGACAGACAATGCACAAATAGCCATTGCCCGAGGTATAGACCGGCGAAAAGCACTGATAGATGGAGCTACCGGACCGCAATGGGGATTACTTGGCGCTACGTTCATCGCCATTTGTTCATTCCTGCCGTTGTACCTCGCCCCTTCTGCTGTAGCGGAAATCGTGAAACCCCTGTTTGTCGTACTTGCCATTTCTTTGGGATTAAGCTGGATACTGGCACTCACACAAACCACCACTTTCGGTAACTTTATTCTGAAAGCCAAATCCGGCGATACCAATAAAGACCCGTATGATAAACCTTTCTATCACAAGTTCGCCTCTATCCTCGGAGTACTTATCAAGAAGAAGACTCTTACACTGGGTAGTATGGTAGTCCTGTTTATCATCTCACTGGTCATCATGGGAATGATGCCTCAAAACTTCTTCCCCTCACTGGATAAGCCCTATTTCCGTGCCGATATATCTATCCGGACGGTTACAGCATCCGTGACGTAGAAAAGGAAATGAAACAGGTGGAAGCGCACCTCCTGCAACAACCGGAAGTTAAACGAATATCCACCACATTCGGAAGTACGCCGTTACGTTACTATCTGGCATCTACTTCCGTCGGTCCTAAGCCCAACTTTGCCAATATACTTATCGAACTGACCGACAGTAAATATACAAAGGAATACGAAGAGAACTTCGACCAGTATATGAAGGCAAACTATCCGAATGCCATCACCCGTACCACTTTGTTTAAGCTATCGCCTGCGGTAGATGCCGCCATTGAAATCGGCTTTATCGGCAACAATGTCGATTCACTGGTGATGCTGACCAACAAAGTCCTGGAAATCATGCATCGGGATGATGATCTCATCAACGTACGCAATTCATGGGGGAATAAGATTCCTGTATGGAAACCCGTTTACAGTCCGGAACGTGCCCAACCGTTAGGTGTCTCCCGACAAAGTATGGCACAGAGCATTCAGATTGGTACAAGCGGTATGACATTAGGCGAATATCGTGAAGGCGACCAGGTATTGCCTATCCTTCTAAAGGATAACACAGTCGATTCTTTCCGCATCAACGACCTGCGTACACTACCCGTATTCGGTACAACACAGGAAACCACTACCCTGGAACAAGTAGTCAGTGAATTTGATTTCCAATATAAGTTCTCGAATGTGAAAGACTATAACCGTCAGATGGTAATGATGGCGCAAGCCGATCCACGCCGGGGAGTAAATGCCATAGCAGCCTTCAATAAGATATGGAAAGAAGTACAAGAAGAAATTCAGGTACCGGAAGGATATACCATGAAGTATTTTGGTGAACAGGAAAGTCAGGCAGAAAGTAATGCAGCATTGGCAGCTAATATGCCACTAACGTTTTTCTTAATGTTTATTACCCTGTTGTTCCTGTTCAGAACCTACCGCAAGCCAATTGTCATCCTATTGATGTTGCCGCTTATCTTTATCGGAATCGTACTGGGATTAATCTTGCTTGGTAAATCATTCGACTTTTTCTCTGTTCTCGGTCTACTGGGATTGATTGGTATGAATATCAAAAATGCAATTGTATTGGTAGACCAAATCGACATAGAAGCTGCTTCCGGAAAAGCACCGCTGAATGCAGTAATCAGTGCTACAACCAGCCGTATCATACCTGTAGCCATGGCGTCCGGAACTACGATTCTGGGTATGTTGCCGTTGCTATTCGACGCTATGTTCGGTGGTATGGCGGCAACCATCATGGGTGGTCTGCTGGTAGCCTCAGCATTGACGCTGTTCGTGCTTCCGGTGGCATATTGCGCGATACATAAGATCAAAGGATAAACTCCGGATACTCTTAACTATTCGCTTAAATAAGAAATAAAGAGATAATTATGAAAAAGATAATAACCATACTTACATTACTTTGCAGCTTCGGTCTGAAAGCCGGAGCCCAGCAGTTCTTAAGCCGCGAAGCATATCGTGACAAAGTAGAAGCCTACAGCCAAGTGCTGAAACAGCAGCGCCTGAAAACCATGGCAAGCACCGAAGCGCGAAAAATAGCAAATACCGGCTTCCTGCCACAAATAGACATCACAGCCGAAGGTACCGCCAACCTCAACCACCTGGATAAGTGGAACAGTCCGAAAGGTGAATACCGCCCCTACACCTATCAGGCACTCGCAACTTTGGCACAACCCCTCTATACGGGTGGTTCTCTAATAGCTCAGAAGCGTATGGCACAGGCTGACGAAGAGTTAAGCCAACTCACCACTGAACTAACTCTCGACCAAATTCATTATCAAAGCGATGCTGTTTATTGGAATGCCTCAGCCGCCTATGCCAGTCTTGAGGCTGCTGCTACATTTCAGGATATCATAAAGAAGCAACACGATATTATTCAGGATCGCTTCAATGATGGCGCTATCAGTCGTACAGACCTGCTGATGATTTCCACCCGCCAGAAAGAAGCTGAATTGCAGTATATCAAGGCCCGTCAGAACTATACCCTTGCTCTGCAACAACTGAACATTTTGATGGGAGTAGCACCCAATACTCCCATAGATAGCCTAAGTGAAATCAGTATAGCCAGTGAACCCGTCGACATTCTTGGACTTGACGATGTACTTCCACGCCGCGCCGATTATGCCAGCACAACGGTAAACATTGCCCGGAGTGAGGCACAACGCCATGCCGCCCTCAGCAAGTACAATCCTCAGGTAAGCATGTTCCTTGCCACAGGTTGGGATACCGGTATCACGTACATGGGACAGGAAATCCCTCATACGCCTGTAGCCGGAGTAAACGTCAGTATCCCCATCTTCCGTTGGGGGGCGCGTTTCAGGACAAATCGGCAACAGAAAGCATTCATTGGTATCCAGAAGCTGCAACAAAGTTATATCACTGATAATATTCTTGAAGAGCTCTCCACCGCCACTACAAAACTGACGGAAACGGAGCAACAAGTAAAGACAGCAAAGGAAAATATGGCTCTTGCCGAAGAGAACCTGGACCTTGTCACTTTCTCTTATAATGAAGGAAAATCCAGTATGGCAGATGTCTTATCCGCACAATTATCGTGGACACAGGCTCATACGAACCTGATTAGTGCATATCTGGCAGAAAAAATGGCAGTGGCAGAATACAGGAAGGTGATTAGTGAATAAAAAATCAGGCGCGGATTACGCAGATTACACAGATTTATTTCTTTATTGTAATGAAAGAATCCGTGTAATCCGCGTAATCCGCGCCTAAAAAGTCCGCGTTCGTCCGCCTCAATCCGCGTCGTCCGCATATCTATTCTCCTTATCCCAAGAATGAGATCAGCACACCCGCAGCCACCGCCGAACCGATAACACCGGAGATATTACTGGACATACAGTAATTCAGCACATGGTTCTTCGGATCATACTTTGTAGCAATCTCATTGCACACACGACTTGCCATAGGCACAGCACTCAGCCCTGTTGCACCAATCAGCGGATTGATCTTCTTCTTGCTGAACAGGTTGAACAGCTTCACAAAGAAGATACCACCTGAAATAGAAAGTGCAAATGCAAGAAAACCACCCACTACAATGCCGATAGTCGTCCAATTCAGGAACGCTTCGCTTGTCATAGTTGCGCCTACACTCAATCCTAAGAAAATAGTCGCCGCATTCATAATGCTATTGGCTGCTGCATCAAACAAACGGCTGGTATCCGCACCGATTTCCTTAATCAAGTTACCGAACATCAACATACCAATCAAAGGCACTGCCGTCGGAACAAAGAGAGCGACAACCGTAGTTACTGCAATCGGGAAAATAATCTTCAGTACACGCAGGTTCTTGATTTCAGTTTTCGAAGGATAGAGTTTCTCTTGCTCCTTCATATTGATCATCAATTCCTTCTTGGAACAAAGCAATTTCACCACCAACGGAATAATCACCGGCACCAATGCCATGTAAGAGTATGCAGCAATAGCAATCGGGCCCAATAAGTGCGGAGCCAACTTAATAGTCGTAAAAATTGCAGTTGGACCGTCAGCACCACCAATGATACCGAGAGCACCTGCTTCCTGTGGCGTAAAACCGATCATCACTGCACACAACAATACTGTAAAGATACCCAACTGTGCTGCAGCTCCAAAAATAGAGAGATGCAGGTTGCGAAGCATCGGTCCGAAGTCGGTTAAAGCACCCACACCCATGAAGATGATAGGCGGCAGGAAGCCTGTCTTAATCAACATATAATAGATGAAGTTCATCAGTCCCAAATCGTGTGCAATTTCATGCAACGGCATTTCCCAAATGTTCTTCATTACTCCATTTACCAAAACCATTCCATTCTGATCTGCCTGGATGACACCCATCTCTCCACCGGGAAAGTTAGCTATGAGCACACCGAAAGCGATAGGTACCAGCAGCAAAGGTTCGTAATGCTTTTTGATACCCAAATACAGCAGAATGAAAGCAATGGCATACATCACCAGAAACGACGGATCAGCAATGATGTTGCTGAAAGCCGTCATATCGTAGAGTCTTGCAAATATTTCTTCCATCGCTGTTTATCCTATCTTCATTAATACATCATCTTCTGCAACAGAGTCACCCGAAGTAGCACAAATAGCCGTCACAGTACCGTCAAAATCGGCACGAATGGCATTGTATGTCTTCATAGCTTCAATGTAGCAAAGCAAATCGCCTTTCTTCACTTTATCACCTACCTTTATCGGGGTTTCCTGGGCATTCTTCGTCAGGAAGAACTTGCCTTCCAACGGAGCAGGTACATCTTGTCCTTCGCCTACGGGAGCTTCCACTTTCGCTGTAGCATCTGCCGGCAAATCAATATCACCGTAAGCTACCGTTACGCGATAAGCCTGTCCATCTACCTGTACGGTAAGTGTTTTCGGTTTGGCGTCGTCCAACGGAGACTTATTAAGTTCCGCCTTCCGTTTTTCCACGTCTGCCAGGAAGTCTTCTTTCGCCTTGCCACTCTTGTATGCTTCGTATTGTGCCGGATGCATGGCATATTCGAAAAGTTCTTCATCATCTTCGCCCAAATCCCATTTGTTCTCTTTCATCATCTTGCGATACTTATCGAGCGCATCCGGATAATTATCCTGTGGGTTTCCGGTAAAGAACTTACGGCCTTCACGTTCGGCTTTCTCAATGATTTCGGGAGCTAGCGTACCCGGCAATTTACCAGCTTTACCCAACAGCATATCCCAGATATCATCAGCAATCATACCCCAACGTTCCTTACCTTTTTCCATAGCAATCACGTTCATCATCGCCAGATTCTTAACATACTGGCTGAACGGAGTTACCAACGGAGGATAACCTACGCGCGGCCATACATAAGCCACTTCATTGAACAGCTTGATAAGCAACTGATCCTGCGTCATAAACGGCAAGTTACGTTTCGCCTTATATTTATTGATAGATTCCAGATTGGACTCCAAGTCAGCCATCAAGCTACCCATCATACCCCCCGGAAGTCCCGGACCGATCAACAGGGAGTTCATCAAGCGGTTCTTTGGACTGATATACAAACCGAGGAAGTCATCCATAAATTCCTGAATCAATGCACGCACTTTCATGTATGCTTCCATATTCACCTCAGGAACCTGGAAACCTGCATCTTTCAGCATAGCCTGCACACTCAGCAAGTCAGCGTGTCCCGTACCCCATGACAACGGTTCCATGCCCACGTCAATATAATCGCAACCAGCCTCGCAAACTTCGAGGATACTTGCCATATTGAAACCAGGACCTGCATGACTATGATATTGAATAGGAATTTCAGGATGTGCAGCCTTGATATTTGCTACGATCTTGCCCAATGATACCGGGCGTCCGATACCTGCCATATCCTTGACACAGATTTCATCAGCACCCAGCTTGATCAGCTCCAACGCCATATTGGTGTAATATTCCACCGTATGGATGGGAGAATGAGTGATACAAAGCGAACACTGGGAAATCATTCCCGCTTCCTTTGCATAAGTGATGGAGGGAGCAATGTTACGAACATCATTCAATCCGCAGAATGTACGTGTGATATCCGTTCCCTGCACTTTCTTCACTTTATAAAACAGCTTACGCACATCGGCAGGTACGGGGCTCATGCGAAGACCGTTCAGTGCACGGTCCAACATGTGAGTTTGTATACCAGCCTCGTGAAACGGCTTCGTCCATGCACGTACAGCTTTATTAGGATTTTCACCAAACAATAGATTTACCTGTTCAAAACCTCCGCCATTGGTTTCTACGCGGGCAAAACAGCCCATTTCAACAATAGCTGGAGCAACCTTTACCAGCTGGTCTACGCGGGGCACATATTTTCCGGCACTCTGCCACATGTCCCTGAAAACCAGGCTGAACTTAATTTCCTTTTTCATACTAAATAAATAGGTGTGTGTTTTTTATTAAAGATTATCATTTTATTTTCTCGACCTTGGCTACTTTACCCTTGCCTTGTGTCACCACTGTTACAGCGGCACTGATAGCAGCCAAAATGTTTCCAGGAATTGCGGCAGGACCTTGCGCACCTTTCTTATCCGGCACCACCTCTTCAGGGGCGTACTTGTTTACCAGAAGAATAAGTCCTTTACCTAAGTAGATTACAATCAGCAGGATAGCGAACACTGTCGTCATACCTACCACCATCAGCAAAAGCGCTGTGTTGAGATTTTCCATATTATAAATTATTAGTTATTCGGTCTGTTTTACAAAAAATCGTCCGAAATTACGGATTATCAATGAAATAAAATAGAAAAATAACACTAAAAGATGCTAAAACGAAAGTTTCCATGTTCTCCCTTCAAGCGGAGGGATTGCATGGAAACCATAAAGATATTAACGCCTACCATAGAACTGATTACCAATATATCTTGATCCAGTTCATTTATTCATCCGCATTACGGCTGAAACAACTTCCCATCTCATCTCCGCATGCCACAATACGGCTCCCCCTCTTCCGGATAGCTCTCAACATTTGCAAGAAGTTCATACCTTATATAAAATCTTATTTCCTGATGCGTGGAATCTCCTTACTTTATTACGGCAAAGGTACTTATTAATAAACGAACCACTCCAGTCGGTCATTCATTAAAAAGTATGCAAGGATGTCTATAAAAGGGAGGGAAGACTTACAGTATATACAAATATAGGGATACAAAGTTTCTACCCTTTGCATCCCTGTATCTCTCAATCCCAATTCAGAATACGAATCAGAACTCGCTTGTAAAGTGGAATTTTATATTCTTGAAGTCCATCTGAGCCATTTGCAGAACATAACCGCTATCCGCCAAGAAGACATCCCTCCCCTCACGGTCTTTCGCCATATACTGATACTTACGCTTCTTGAATGCTTCCAGTTCTTCAAGATTATCGCTCTCTATCCAGCAAGCCTTATAAAGGCTCAACGGCTCCCAACGGCACTTCGCACTATATTCATTCTCCAGGCGATACTGGATAACCTCAAACTGCAACTGCCCTACCGTACCGATAATCTTCCGGCCGTTGAACTGGTTGACAAACAACTGTGCCACACCTTCGTCCATCAACTGATCGATACCTTTGGCAAGCTGTTTCTGTTTCATCGGGTCAGCATTCTCGATATACTTGAACATCTCCGGTGAGAAACTCGGCAGACCACGGAAATGAAGTATTTCTCCTTCTGTCAGCGTATCACCGATCTTAAAAGAACCATTGTCCGGCAAACCGATGATATCACCCGCCCAAGCCTCGTCAACAGTCGTCTTACGCTGTGCCATGAACTGTGTGGGCGAAGAAAAACGCATCGTCTTTCCATGACGCACATGCAGGTATGGAGCATTACGTGTAAATTTACCTGAGCAAATCTTACAGAATGCGATACAAGAACGATGATTCGGGTCGATATTCGCCGTAATCTTAAAGACAAATCCGGTGAATTTAGGCTCTTCCGGTTCCACTTCACGTTCTTCCGCCTGTACAGGACGAGGGCTTGGAGCTATCTCTACAAAGCAATCCAGCAACTCTTGCACACCAAAGTTATTCAGAGCTGAACCAAAGAATACAGGTGCCAGTTCGCCCTTCAGATATTCTTCTTTATCAAATTCAGGATAAACTCCATCTATCAATTCCAACTCACCACGCAACTTATCAGCCAATTGCGCACCGATTTGCTTATCCAGTTCTTCGGTATTGATATCTACCTCCACCTTTTCCGTCACCACTTGCTTGGAAGGCTGGAAAAGATTCAGATTGTTTTCGTAGATGTTATAAACTCCCTTAAAGCGCACACCACTTTCGATAGGCCAGGTCAACGGACGTACATGAATGGCAAGCTCTTCTTCCAGCTCATCCAACAAATCGAAAGGATCTTTGGCCTCACGGTCCATCTTATTGATGAATATAATGACCGGCGTATTACGCATACGGCACACTTCCATCAACTTACGCGTCTGTGTTTCCACACCTTTGGCACCATCTACAACGATGATAACGCTATCTACAGCGGTCAACGTACGATATGTGTCTTCAGCGAAATCCTGGTGACCGGGAGTATCGAGGATATTAATCTTATACTCTTTATAGTCGAACTCCATCACAGAGGTGGTTACAGAGATACCACGTTGCTTCTCTATATCCATCCAGTCCGATGTAGCGGTTTTCTTTATCTTATTGCTCTTTACAGCACCTGCCACTTGGATCTGTCCACCAAAAAGCAATAGCTTTTCAGTCAAAGATGTTTTACCGGCATCCGGATGCGCGATAATCGCAAAGGTTCTTCTCCTCTCAATTTCGTTATTATTGGCCATATATAAAATTTGGTATAATATTATTATTGGGCATTCAGTTTTTCAATACATACTTTCAGACTCTCTTCCCAATGAGGTACTTCAATGCCGAAAGTCTTTTTAATCTTCGTCTTATCCAATACGGAATAATGCGGACGTGGTGCCTTTGCCGGATACTCATCCGTATGTAAGGGACTCACCTTGCATGTCGTGATACCCGCCATGCGATGTATAGCCACCGTAAAATCATACCATGAACATACGCCTTCGTCACTGAAATGATAAATACCCGGTACAATACCCTGATTAATGGCAGCATAGATAGCTTGTGCCAGATCATTTGCATACGTCGGCGTACCAATCTGATCAAAAACCACACCTAAAGACTCACGCTCACGTCCCAGACGAATCATCGTTTTCACAAAGTTATTTCCATAAATAGAGTATAACCATGCTGTACGAATTACCATCGCTTTCTCACAATTCTGCATAACTTCCTTTTCTCCCCCCAGCTTGGTAAAGCCGTAAACAGAATTAGGACAGGGTTCGCAATCTTCTTTATAAGGTATATGCGCTGTTCCATCAAAAACATAATCCGTAGAAACCTGTATCATAGCAGCACCATGGGCCTGCGCAGCACGTGCCAGTATTCCCGGAGCTTCCTGATTCAGTTTGCGGCACAATTCTTCATTATCTTCCGCTTTGTCAACTGCTGTGTAAGCAGCACAATTCACTACAACATCAATCTGATTCTCTGCAATGCAAGCCTGTACAGCTTGTTCGTCACAGATATCCAATTCCTGTACATCAGTAAAAAAATAAGTGTGTTGCGGATTCTCTTTTGCAAGAACTTGCATCTCGTTGCCAAGTTGTCCGTTGGCTCCGGTTACTAATACTCTCATGCTTTATCTATTATTTACAATTTACTATCTTCGAAAGTTATTCCGGTTATTCATCCAGTTTCAACTCCCCTTTCTTGTCCTTTTCGTAATAATTGGCAAGCAAAGAAATGAAACTGCTGATAGTCTCTATCGCCTTTGCGGTTCCCTCCGTGACTTCTTTCTTCTGCAAACGCAGCAATAAAACACCATACAAAGCCTCAAAACAGGTTTCCAGTTCCGGCTCCTCCTGCTTCCCACTCTTCTGACGAAGTTCTACGATGAAAGGCAATGCTTTGAAATAAGCCGCACTATAATAAGGATATTTCGGTGATGCCAGCAGTTCTACGTGCAATTCCGTCAAATTCACTATTACATTACGATTGATTTGCAGATGTCCCTTTTCCTTCACTCCTTCTGTACGCATCATGTCTACCAGATTACCATACCATTCTTCGAGTGCCGGATGTTCTTCTTCCGGATAACGGGAGATAATGTTTTCGCGGATCTTATCGATATCGCACTCATTGGCACGTATCAAATCTTCCACTTGCCACATATATATAAGGTATTCCGCGATATTTTTCGCTTTCAGTTGTTGCGCTATCTTCATGATTCTATGTTTCTGCTCAGTAAAGTGACTCGCCCATCAACGTAAACACCAACCCAAACACAGACACGACAATGACAATGCCTCCGATGATACGATTCAATATCCAGATGCCGCGCAGGTTGAATTGCGTACGGACTTTATTTACAAAGTAAGTAATGCCAAACCACCACGCCAACGCCCCCAGCGCAATAGCCAGGTATCCGGTGACCGCTTCAAAAACCAATACCCCCTCACTGACGAAGGCAAAGCGTGCAAAGAGGCCGATAAAGAGGAATATAATAAGTGGATTGGATAATGTGACGGCAAAGGCGGTAATGAAGTTATGAAAATAAGAGCCTTTGTTGGTTGAGACGGGACGGATGGACTGGACGGGATTACTGCGAAATGTATAAATGCCAAACGCTAACAGCATGATGCTTCCGAACAACTGCAAATAAAAGATATTTTTATTTACGTAATCGAATACGAAACTCATTCCGTACCCTGTCAGCAAGGCGTAGGCAATGTCACTCAACGAGGCTCCCAGACCTGTTATGAAACCATACCAACGCCCCTTATTCAACGTACGCTGGATGCACAACACACCCACGGGTCCTAATGGCGCAGACACAACTACCCCAATAATAAAACCCTTCCATAATATATCGAATATGGTCCTTATCTCAATCATGGCTGCAAATATCGTACTTTTTTATGAGACGAACCAATTGTGTTAACGTTTTTTCGACCGATTATCATAAAACACTCAATACTTTACTTTTGACACCCTTCTATTTTTTATTCCTTTTCTTTCTCTGCACCAACGATTTTATGTATCTTTGCGCCAAAGAACGAAAAATCAAAAATATCAGTATGATTCTTTTTTTCAGAACCCCATCCAAGAGCGTGATGGCCGTAGAATGTGACCACGCACTCACCCAGGCAGAAAGCGACAAACTCTGCTGGCTTTTTGGAGAAGCCACCCCCGAAAGTGAAGAAAACCTGAAAGGACATTTCGTTGGTCCGCGCCGCGAAATGATTACTCCTTGGAGTACAAATGCTGTGGAAATCACCCAGAATATGGGCTTGAGCGGTATCTCACGCATCGAAGAATATTTCCCCGTAAAAGACGAAAACGCAGACCGCGACCCGATGCTGCAACGCATGTACAAGGGACTGGATCAGGAAGTATTCACCACCAACCGTAAACCGGAACCGATCGTCCATATCGAAGACTTGGAAGCTTACAACGAAAAAGAAGGTCTGGCACTCTCTAAAGAAGAGATGGACTACCTCAAGAAAGTAGAACAAGACCTTGGACGTAAACTGACCGACTCCGAAGTATTCGGTTTCGCCCAGATCAATTCCGAACACTGCCGCCACAAAATCTTCGGCGGGACATTCATCATCGACGGTGTAGAACAAGAGTCTTCCCTCTTCCAAATGATTAAGAAGACTACACAGGAAAATCCGAATAAAATCATTTCAGCTTATAAAGATAATGTAGCCTTTGCCGAAGGTCCGGTAATTGAACAGTTTGCTCCGGCAGACCATTCAAAACCCGACTACTTCCAGGTGAAAGATATCAAGAGTGTTATCTCACTGAAGGCTGAAACACACAACTTCCCGACTACCGTAGAACCGTTCAACGGTGCATCTACCGGTACAGGTGGAGAGATTCGTGACCGTATGGGCGGTGGTAAAGGTTCCTGGCCAATTGCCGGAACTGCCGTTTACATGACTTCATATCCCCGTACAGACGAAGATCGTCCCTGGGAAGAAATCCTTCCGGTACGCCAATGGCTGTATCAGACTCCCGAACAGATTCTAATCAAAGCATCCAATGGTGCCAGTGACTTCGGCAACAAGTTCGGTCAACCGCTGATCTGTGGTTCTGTACTGACTTTCGAACATAAGGAAAACGACGAAGTTTACGGTTACGACAAAGTAATCATGCTTGCCGGCGGTGTCGGTTACGGTACGAAACGTGACTGTCTGAAAGGTGCTCCCGAAGCCGGTAACAAAGTAGTCGTGATTGGTGGTGATAATTACCGTATCGGCTTGGGTGGCGGTTCCGTATCTTCAGTAGATACTGGACGCTACAGCAGCGGTATTGAGTTGAACGCCGTACAGCGCGCCAATGCAGAAATGCAGAAACGTGCCTACAACGTGGTACGTGCCCTCTGCGAAGAAGACAACAATCCGGTGGTATCCATCCACGACCATGGTTCAGCCGGACACGTAAACTGTCTCTCCGAATTGGTGGAAGAATGTGGTGGCGTGATAGACATGAGTAAATTGCCCGTAGGTGACAAAACCTTGTCTGCCAAAGAAATTATCGCCAACGAAAGCCAGGAACGTATGGGATTGCTGATTGAAGAAGAAGCTATCGAGCATGTACGTAAAGTGGCTGAACGTGAGCGTGCCCCAATGTATGTGGTAGGTGAAACTACCGGTGACCATCGCTTCGCTTTCCAACAAGCTGACGGTGTACGTCCGTTCGATCTTGCCGTAGAACAGATGTTCGGCTCGTCTCCCAAAACTTACATGGTGGACAAAACTGTGGAACGCCACTACGAAATGCCTAAATACGAACAATCCAAGTTGCACGAATATCTGACGAATGTATTGCAGTTGGAAGCTGTTGCCTGCAAAGACTGGTTGACCAATAAGGTAGACCGCTCGGTAACCGGCAAGATTGCCCGCCAACAATGTCAGGGTGAATTGCAATTACCGCTAAGTGACTGTGGCGTAGTTGCTCTCGACTATCGTGGTGAGAAAGGTATCGCTACTTCACTGGGACATGCTCCGCAAGCTGCACTGGCAGATCCGGCAGCAGGTTCAGTACTTTCCGTCAGCGAAGCACTGACCAACCTGGTATGGGCTCCGATGGCTGAAGGAATGGACAGCATCTCCCTCTCCGCCAACTGGATGTGGCCTTGCCGCTCACAGGAAGGTGAAGATGCACGTCTCTACACTGCTGTAAAAGCATTGAGCGACTTCTGCTGTGCACTGCAAATCAATGTGCCTACCGGAAAAGACTCTCTATCCATGACTCAGAAGTATCCCGACGGTAGCAAAGTAATCTCTCCGGGAACCGTAATCGTTTCCGCAGGCGGTGAAGTTTCTGATGTGAAGAAAGTGGTTTCTCCCGTACTTGTTAACAACGAAAAGACAACGATTTATCATATCGACTTCAGTTTTGATACATTGAAACTGGGTGGCTCTGCCTTTGCGCAATCATTGGGCAAGATTGGCGACGAAGTACCCACTGTGCAAGATGCCGAATATTTCCGCGATGCTTTCCTTGCCGTTCAGGAACTGGTGAACAAAGAACTGATTCTTGCCGGGCACGATATTTCTGCCGGTGGTCTGATTACTACCTTACTCGAAATGTGCTTCGCCAATGTAGAAGGTGGTATGGAAATCAATCTCGACAAGATGAAGGAACACGACCTCGTGAAACTCCTGTTTGCCGAGAACCCGGGTATTGTTATCCAGGTAAGCGACAAGCATAAGGAAGAAGTAAAACAAATATTGGAAGATGCCGGAGTAGGTTTTGTGAAGATTGGTAAGCCGACCGACGAACGCCACATCCTCGTATCTAAAGATGATGCTACTTATCAGTTCGGTATCGACTATATGCGTGATGTTTGGTATTCTACTTCTTACCTGCTCGACCGCAAGCAATCTATGAACGGTTGCGCCAAGAAGCGTTTCGAGAACTACAAGATGCAGCCACTGGAATTCGCTTTCATGCCCGGCTTCAAAGGTAAATTCTCTCAATATGGTATCGACCCGAACCGCCGTACACCGACAGGCATCCGCGCAGCAATCATCCGCGAAAAAGGAACAAACGGTGAGCGCGAAATGGCTTACTCCCTGTATCTGGCAGGCTTTGATGTGAAAGACGTCACCATGACCGACCTCATCAGCGGACGTGAGACACTGGAAGACGTGAACCTGATTGTTTATTGTGGTGGTTTCTCCAACTCAGACGTACTGGGTTCTGCCAAAGGTTGGGCAGGCGCTTTCCTCTTCAACCCGAAAGCTAAAGAAGCACTCGACAAGTACTATGCACGCGAAGATACGCTTTCATTGGGTGTTTGTAATGGTTGCCAGTTGATGATGGAATTGAACCTCATCAATCCCGAACATAAGAAAAACGGTAAAATGCTGCATAATGAATCTCATAAATTCGAATCGAGATTCCTGGGACTTACCATTCCTACCAACCGCAGCGTAATGTTCGGCTCTCTGAGTGGCAGCAAACTCGGTATATGGGTAGCTCACGGAGAAGGAAAATTCTCTTTGCCTTATGACGAAGATAAATATAATGTGGTAGCCAAATATAGTTATGACGAGTATCCTGCCAATCCGAATGGCTCCGACTACTCCATAGCAGCCATAGCAAGTGCTGACGGGCGCCATCTGGCTATCATGCCTCACCTGGAGCGCTCTATCTTCCCGTGGCAGAACGGTTGTTATCCTGCCGACCGCCTGCACAGCGACCAGATCACTCCATGGATGGAAGCCTTCGTCAATGCACGTAAATGGGTAGAAGAAAAGGTTAAGTAGTTCTGACTACAATCTATAAGTGAAGCACAGGCGCAGGTTATAATATACAACTTGCGCCTGTTGTCGTCTAAACAATGCGAGGAATCGAACACTATTCTTCTTGCTTTCGTGTTGCTTTTATCAAACAAAATGCATATTTTTGCGTTAATTTCACAAATACCCCCAATAACGAACGACCGTAACTGTTATGAGAAAATTTATCATTTTCTTTTTATTCACATACATTTCCTCCTTCTGCATCGCCCAAACTTATAAATATCTCGGCGTGGAAGATGGCTTGAGCAATCGTAGGATATATGCTATTCAGAAAGGGCCGAAAGGATATATGTGGTTTCTTACGCACAATGGCATTGACCGCTATGACGGAAAAAATTTCAAGCAATACCGACTTATAGACAGCGAAATAGAAGTTAACTCCATGCTCAATCTGAGTTGGCTATATGTTGGTGTGGATGGAACACTGTGGGAGATAGGCAAAAAAGGAAGAGTATTCCGCTATGATGCCAAACATGATCGCTTTCAACTTGTATATAAGCTACCTGATGAAGTGGTAAAAGGAAATCCGACTCCCGTAAGCTATGGATTTATTGACAGCAACAATATTGTATGGCTCTGTAACGAAGAAGCATTGTATCTCTACGATACGAATACTGAAAAAACCACCATTATCAAAAACCATATCGGAGAAAGTATTACGGATATCGAGCAAATCGACCCTGACCATTATTTCATCGGTACAGACGTCGGTATACATCATGCCGAATTAAAAGACGACGTTCTCAACCTTTCTCCATGCAACTGGCTTGATAAACTGAAGATGCAAGTCAACGAGTTATATTTCCATAAAGCAAACCGCAAACTATTCATCGGTACATTCCAGAAAGGCATTTATCTGTACGATATGAATATTCATCAAACTGTAGAGTTGAATGTCGGTTTGCAGGATGTCAGCATTACACGTATCAAAGCCTTCAATGACAAAGAAATATTGATAGCTACAGATGGTGCCGGTATATATAAAATGAATGTGGATACCTATGAGTGCGCCCCCTACATCGTGGCGGATTACAATAGCTATAATGCCATGAACGGCAACAGTATTTACGACTTCTATGTAGATGATGAACGTATTTGGATAGCCAATTACCCTATCGGCATCACAGTACGCAACAATCAATATGCCAGTTATGAATGGATCAAACATTCTATTGGCAACAAGCAATCGCTCGTCAACGATCAGGTAAATGCCATCATCGAAGATCACGAAGGTGATCTTTGGTTTGCTACCAATAACGGTATCAGCCTCTACTCTACCAAAACAAAACAATGGCACTCATTCCTCAGCGTGTTTGACAATGGTAACGTAACCAAAAACCATGTTTTCATTTCTTTGTGCGAGGTATCACCCGGCATCATCTGGGCAGGTGGATACACTTCGGGCATCTACCAAATCAATAAAAAACAGATGAAGGTGGAGTTCTTTACTCCTTCTACATTTGGCGATTGTGATATCCGTCCGGATAAGTACATACGCTCTATCATAAAAACGTCCGATGGCAGTATCTGGTCCGGTGGCTATTACAATTTAAAGCAAATAGACTTCAACCGTAAAAATATACGTGCTTATCCGGGACTTAGCGGAATTACGGATATTAAGGAGAAGGATGCGCAACACATGTGGATAGGTACTGCCACAGGACTGTATCTGCTGGACAAAGAAACCGGCAAGTATCAGTGTATATCGATGCCGATAGAGTCTTTCTACATTAACGCGCTTTATCAGACACCAGACAGTTTGCTGTACATCGGGACCAGCAACTCCGGATTACTCATTTATAACCATCAGCGAAAGTCGTTTGAGCATTTCCACAAAGACAACTGCCCGCTGATTTCCAATAATATATATACTATTCTTCCGGACGGAAACAAAAGTGTCCTGCTGAGTACGGAAAACAGTCTGACAAGCTATTACCCGGCTGGAAAGATATTTCATAACTGGACTAAAGAACAGGGACTGAAGAGTGATCATTTTAATTCAACATCAGGCGTACTGCGAAAAAACGGAAACTTCATTCTTGGAAGTACGGACGGAGCAATAGAGTTCCACAAAGATATGATGATTCCACGCAATTATGAGTTCAAAATGATATTCAGCGATTTGCGCGTATTCTATCAAACCGTTTACCCCGGCGATGAAGGTTCACCGCTGGAAGTGGACATAGATGAAACTCAAGTATTAAAGCTGAAATACAATCAGAACATATTCTCTCTACGGATATCTTCTATCAACTACGATTATCCGTCATTGGTTCTGTATTCCTGGAAACTGGAAGGTTTCTATGACGGATGGAGCCGTCCTGAGAAAGATTGCATGATCCGGTTCACAAATCTGAATCCCGGAAAATATACATTACGGGTACGTGCCATCTCCAGTGAAGACCGACGAATCGTTCTTGAAGAGCGTGACATGGAAATCATGATAGAACAGCCCTTATGGCTCAGCATATGGGCATTAATACTTTATGCCGCCGTGATAGCCGCAATTGTCATTATCACATTGCGTGTCATTATCCTGCGCAAACAGCGTAAGGCTTCGGATGAGAAAATACGTTTCTTCATCAATACAGCGCATGATATTCGTACCCCGTTGACACTGATCAAAGCACCACTGGAAGAACTCAGTGAAAAGGAAAATCTGACACCAAGCGGACGAAGCAATATGAATACTGCCATACGAAATGTGAACGCCCTGTTGCGACTGACGACCAATCTTATTAACTTCGAACGTGCGGACACTTATTCCAGTGCCCTATATGTATCCGAATATGAGTTGAGCACCTACATGGAGGAAATGATCAATGCTTTCCGGGCTTATGCCGACGTAAAACGTATCAGCCTGACTTATGAAAGTAATTTCCGCTACATGAATACCTGGCTTGACAAGGATAAGATGGATTCGATTCTGAAAAATCTGATATCCAACGCCTTGAAGTATACACCGGAAGGTGGAAGCGTACATATCTATACAGCAGAAACAGAAGACCATTGGAGTGTGGAAGTAAAGGATACGGGTATCGGTATTCCGTCCTCAGAACAGAAAAAGCTCTTTAAAATACACTTCCGGGGTAGTAACGCCATCAACTCGAAAGTAACGGGTAGTGGTATCGGACTGTTACTGGTATGGAAACTTGTTCACCTGCATAAAGGCAAAATCAACTTTACAAGCACGGAAGGAAAAGGCTCCTGTATTAAAGTCACATTCCCAAAAGGTGAAAAACCTTATCGAAAAGCTATTCACAGTCCGAAACCGGGAAGTGAGAAAGTTGCTTATGCTGAATCGGGAGTGCCTAAGAATGTTACGCCAAACATTGCTTATGATGCAACTAAACAGAAACAACAGCAAAACAGTGATCTTCCGAAAATCCTGATTGTGGAGGATAATGATGAGTTGAGGGAATATCTCCGCAATACACTGTCGGACGACTATAACATACAAGTATGCAGCGATGGCAAACAAGCACTCGAAATAGTCAAGGAATATATGCCTAACATGATTATTTCGGATATCATGATGCCGGAAATGCGTGGAGACGAATTGTGTCATGTCTTAAAGAATGATATTGAAACCTCTCACATCCCCATCATTTTGCTCACAGCACTGAACAATGACCGCAACATCATTGAAGGATTGAAGACCGGAGCAGATGAGTATATTGTGAAGCCTTTCAATATAGGTATTCTCCGTGCTACGATATCCAACATCCTGACAAATCGCTCTTTGCTGCGACATAAATATGCTAATCTGGAACTGAATGATGATGAAGATGCCACAACTTGTACCAATTGTTCCACCGACCTTGACTGGAAATTCATTTCTTCCGTCAAGAAGCATGTGGAAGAAAATATGGATAACGGTGCACTCAATGTGGAAATGCTCTGTTCATTACTGAATATGAGTCGTACCAGCTTCTATAATAAAATAAAAGCCCTGACCGACCAGGCTCCGGCAGACTATATCCGATTGATACGTCTGAAACGTGCCGCACAATTACTGAAAGAGCAGAAATACAGCATAACTGAAGTTGCAGAAATGACTGGTTTCAGCGATGCGAAATACTTCCGGGAAGTATTCAAGAAGCATTTCAGTGTCAGCCCGAGCCAATATGCGAAACAGAAAGAAGAAGGGGAATAAAGTGGTAGAGTGATATCATATTATCACATTATAACATTAAAACTATGAATATTTATTTAGAGGCATTCGGCCTTTTTTCTAAAATAGGAGTTTTCACTATCGGAGGTGGCTATGCCATGGTGCCACTCATAGAGGAAGAAATTGTAGAGAAACGAAAGTGGATCGCCAAAGACGATTTTATAGACTTACTTGCCATTTCCCAATCGACTCCCGGCATTCTTGCGGTTAACATTTCCATTTTTATCGGATATAAGTTGCGGGGAATTCGTGGAAGTATAGTCACTACTTTAGGGACAATTCTACCCTCATTCCTCATTATTCTTGCCATAGCTATGTTCTTCCACAATTTTAAGGATAATCCGATAGTAGAACGGATATTCAAGGGTATCCGCCCGGCAGTAGTTGCACTGATTGCCGCTCCTACATTCAGTATGGCTAAGTCAGCCAAAGTCAACCGTTACAATGTCTGGATACCCATTGTATCTGCACTAATCATCTGGCTACTGGGATTCTCACCTATCTGGGTAATTATCATCGCCGGTGTAGGAGGATACTTGTTCGGACGGCGTAGCCGTCCGAAAGTTGAAAGTTGAAAATTGAGAGTTGAGAGTTGGCTGCGCATCATAAATCATAAATTATAAATCTCCCATGCTTTATTTTCAGTTATTCTATACATTCTTCAAAATAGGCCTTTTCGGCTTTGGCGGCGGATATGCCATGCTTTCGATGATACAAGGTGAAGTAGTCACACGCTACGGGTGGTTGACACCACAAGAGTTTACAGATATTGTAGCTATCAGTCAAATGACTCCCGGACCTATCGGAATCAATTCGGCAACGTATGTAGGCTTCACGGCTACCGGAAGTATATGGGGTTCTGTCATCGCTACTTTTGCCGTAGTACTTCCTTCATTCATCCTGATGTTAGTTATCAGTAAGTTTTTCCTAAAATACCAGAAACATCCGGCTGTTGAAGCAGTATTCAGTGGATTGCGCCCGGCAGTGGTAGGGCTACTGGCATCAGCGGCCCTGGTATTAATGAATACAGAGAATTTTAGTTCACCTAAAGAAGATATGTACTCGTTTATCGTCAGTTGCATCATCTTCCTGGTGGCTTTTGTGGGTACCCGGAAATATAAAGTCAATCCGATAGTGATGATTATAGGCTGCGGAATAGCAGGTTTCATATTGTATTAACAAAAAGGTGAAGCTTATAGCTTCACCTTTTTTGCCACTATCTTCGACTCATTATGCAGTCGGTCGAGTGCTGTTACCACATAGCGATATTTAGTCTTTCCATTTTCATAGGGTAACTTATAGAAGTTATCCCGTGTGATGGCTACAATATGAGAAGGATCACTGATGTCCACTTTCTCTTTAGCATCGAAACGGTAAATCACATACTGTACGGCACGATCCATTTCATCCTTATACTTCGGTGCTGTCCAGAATAAAAGATATCCATCTTCTGTCCACACCGGTTTCATCTTGCGCACTTTATCCGGCGCTTCATTATCCATGAAATCAAAAACAGGAGGCAAGGCGGGATATTTGTGGTATTCAGCCATCAAAGCATCACGATACTTTCCGGCATTCTCCACCACTGCACTTGCAGGCCACTGACAACTTCCGCCAATCGTCTGATAAGCACGTTGCAACGCCATCTTACGTGGAAGCTGGTTCATGGAAGGAGTCTGCGGATCAGCATTCTGCACCGTATTCATTACCGACTGACCGATGAACAAAGGACGATTTTCCGTATTCTTTGCCCACCACTTCACCAATGTCTCATAATCAGCTACCGGATGACCTATCTGCCAGTATATCTGCGGAATGTTATAGTCTATCCAACCTTCACGAGCCCAAAGAAGCACATCAGCATAAAGGTCATCATAGTTTTGCAAACCATTAGTCTTACTACCCAGCGGATCACTCTTCTGATTACGGTAAATACCAAACGGAGAAACACCGAACTTAACCCACGGCTTCAATTCGCGCACTGTCTCATGAATTTTCTTTATCAACACATTGACATTACTGCGACGCCAATCCGCTTTATTAGAAAATCCACCGCCATAACGGGCAAAGCTGGCATCATCCGGGAAGTCTACTCCCTGTTTAGGATAAGGGTAGAAATAATCATCCATATGAATAGCATCAACATCGTAGCGGGAAAACAATATCCGTAATCACCATACAGATGTGGCGACGGCTTTCCGGCAATGCAGGGTCGAAATAGACTTGGTCACCGTAAGTAACAAACCATTCGGGATGGATATTATAAACATGGCCCGGCGCCAATTCATTCTTCAGTGAAGTCTTCACACGATAAGGATTAATCCAGGCATGAAACTCCATACCACGCTTGTGGCACTCTTCAATCATAAATTCCATGGGATCCCAATAAGGATTGGGTGCTTGTCCTTGTACACCGGTCAGAAAGCGGCTCCACGGTTCCAGTTGCGAAGCATAGAGAGCATCGGCTTCGGGACGTACCTGAAAGATAATGGCATTAATGCCTGCCTCTTGCAGGGAGTTCAACTGACTGATCAGGTTCTGTTTCAACTTCTCGGTGGGAATTCCGCGGAATTGTCCGTTAACAGCTTGTATCCAGGCTGCACGAAATTCACGTTTGGGGTATCTTTCGGGTTGGAATTGCGCTGCCACTGTCAGAGAAAAGAGCAGGGCACATACGCACAAAAGGGTTCTTACTTTCATTCTTTATAAAATCTGATTAGGGTTTATCAATTCATTGGCCATTCAACAACTACACGGACGCCACTATTGTACGAAGTATCCAGGTAAATCTTTCCATCTACAATATCCATCACCTGACGGGCAATGGAAAGTCCCAGACCTGTACCGGGAGTAAAGCTATCTACTTTAAAGAAACGCTCGAAAACAGTTTCCTGATATTGCGGTTCAATGCCGATACCAGTATCTTCTATTATGAAACGTATGATATTATTCTCCTTATCTTCCTCGCATTGCAGACGGATCACACCCTTTTCGGTAAATTTCCCGGCATTATCCAACAAAAGGGTAAGCACACGTTTCATCCAGGCTCGTACCGTCTGTATCACCGGGACATCCGGAGAGGGAACCCATTGCAGTTCCACACCTTCTTTCTGCTTCCCACCCAACTCATCTATACATTCAAGACAGCAGGCATTCACATCCACCGCTTCTTTGGGCATATCCGCAGTCTGTGAGTCCATATCGGCAATATCTATAATATTATCAATCAATTCTAACAAATAAGCACTGTTCTTCTCTACCTGACTGGAATATTCACGGGCATCTTCCACATCCAAGCCTTCTTCGGCAAGCAATGCAGAAAAACCTACTACAGAATTGAGCGGTGTACGTAACTCATGCGTGACGTGCTGGATGAACGAACTCTTAATGCGTCCCATCTTCTGCAATTCCTTACGAGCAACATCCAGTTTCCGGTTCATGGAAAGAGTACGAATATAAAGGTAAGTAACCAATATCAATAGCAGTAATATCACACAACCCGCCCCAAACACAAAAGCCAGACGCTCACGGCTCATTTCTCACTCAGTTCCAGCTTCTCCATCTTCAGACGGTCAACCTCAAACTGAGCGGTATATTTGTTCAGCTGTTCATCCATCTCTGCCGTACGCACAGAATCATTCAACTGAGAATACTCTGCAAAAGCACGACATGCCTCCTTGTAATGTCCGGTCTGTTCCAGCATAATGGCTTTTTGCCGGTAGTTTCCCGGATAATAATTGCCTATCGAACGCTGGTAATCAATCAGAGAATCCATATAAGCCACGGCATTGCCTATGTTACCCAAGATCTGACTGCACATAATTTTATAGCCGAACCAGCCCTCCTGTGAAATAGACTCTTTATTTTTAAAATAATAAGCATTTGCTTCACGAATATAAGGTGCTGCCGCTTTCTCTCCTTTTATCCCCAAAACAGTAATAACCCGGAACTGATAATAGCGCATATACAAGGCTTCTCCTATTACAACATCCTTCCCCTCTACTGTCTTCCCCAACTGTCCCAACCGGTCCAGATAAGGCACAGCGTCACTATATGACTGACGTGCCAGATAAGTTTGAATGATATTGAGGGAAACGACATAAGCATCACGGTAATATTTGCCTTCTTCAAAGTGCTTCAATGCACTGTCATAATATTCAAGGCATAGCTTTATATTCTGACCGAACACACGGTGATTATAACCTATACACATTTCACCGGATGCCATGCCGTATTTATCTTTCCGTTTCTCGGCGTCTTTGCAGAGTAAATCCGTCTCCTTCATCACCTCTTCCTGCATCCCTTTTTCGGTCATTCGCTGGATGTACTGCCTCCATGCCTGATAGCGATCGGTATTACGGTGGCAACGATCTGCCCAGTCCATATATTCATAAGTCACCAGGCGCAAACTGTCCGTATCTCCTAATTCATAATAATGACTGGCAAGAATAGCATAAGCGTCACTGATATTAGCCGTATCCTTCCGCTCTTTTGCCAATTCAAGGAAGTGCATACCCAAAGGTAGAAAATTCGGTTTACCATTCGCTTTCCGTACACTGTCGGCAAGCGATTTCAGATCAATTGTATCTTGTCCCATAACTGTCCCGAAACAAGAAAACAAGCATACCAACATGGCACACAGGCATATCCGAGGGTATTGCATAAGGATGATTGGTTTTTAAAATGCGCATAAAAATAGTGCTTTTCCCGCTTGTATGTCAGCAACTATTTAAAAGTATAACAAATCTTAACCTGCCAATCATTATACATATTTGAATTGCAGTGATTATCTTTGCAGCTTAAATTCACTTTAGTGACTCAGATTATGACCAAAAACAACTCCATACTCATCAAAGGCGCACGCGTCAACAACCTGAAAAATATAGACGTAGAAATACCCCGAAACAAACTTGTTGTCATCACCGGGTTGTCCGGTTCGGGTAAATCCTCCCTGGCATTCGACACACTTTATGCTGAGGGACAACGTCGTTATGTAGAAAGTCTGAGCAGTTATGCCCGCCAGTTCCTGGGACGTATGAGCAAGCCTGAATGTGACTTTATCAAAGGGATTCCGCCTGCCATCGCCATAGAACAGAAGGTGAGCAGCCGCAATCCACGCTCCACTGTCGGCACCTCTACCGAAATATACGAATACCTGCGATTATTGTATGCCCGCATCGGACGGACATTCAGCCCCATTAGCGGAGAGGAAGTAAAAAAACATTCCACTGAAGATATCGTAAACTGTATGTTAGGCTATCCGGAAGGGACAAGATACACAGTACTCGCTCCGATACTACTGCGTGAAGACCGCACAATGAAACAACAACTGGACATTGATATGAAGCAGGGCTTCAACCGTCTGGAAGTAAATGGAGAGATGATACGCATTGATGAATATGAACCCAAGAAAGGAGATACCGTTTTTTTATTGATAGACCGTATGGTAGCATCCAAAGAAAAAGATGCAGTCAGCCGACTGACGGACTCTGCCGAAACGGCGATGTACGAAGGCGACGGTGCCTGTCTGCTCCGGTTCTATCAGCCTGACGGAACCACCAGCCTGTATCGCTTCAGCACCAAATTCGAAGCAGACGGTATTGCTTGAAGAGCCGAGCGACCAGATGTTTTCCTTCAACTCCCCCATCGGTGCCTGTCCTGAGTGCGAAGGTTTCGGTAAAGTAATCGGTATTGATGAACATCTGGTGGTTCCCAACCGTTCGCTGTCCGTTTACGACGGTGCTGTTGTCTGTTGGCGTGGCGAAGTGATGGGTGAATGGAAAGATATGGTGATACGAGGTGCCGAAAGAGCCGGATTCCCCATCTTTACACCTTACTATGAGCTGACGGATGCACAACGCCGGATGCTATGGGAAGGCACTCCTTACTTCCAGGGTATCAATGCCTTCTTTAAAATGGTGCAGGAAAATCAGTACAAGATACAATATCGCGTGATGTTGGCACGCTATCGTGGCAAAACACTGTGTCCGAAGTGCCATGGCACCCGCTTAAAACCCGAAGCCAGCTATGTACGAGTAGGAGGACGAAATATTTCCCAACTCGTAGATTTGCCGATTACGGAGTTGAAAAACTTCTTCGATAACTTGCAACTGGATAAGCACGACAAAGATGTTGCTACCCGTATTCTCATGGAAATCAACAGTCGTATCCGCTTCCTTCTCGATGTCGGATTGGGATATCTGACACTGAATCGTCTCAGCAACTCGCTTTCGGGTGGTGAGAGCCAACGTATTAATCTAGCCACTTCACTGGGCAGCAGCCTAGTAGGTTCACTCTATATCCTTGACGAGCCCAGTATCGGACTACACAGTCGCGATACCGACAAGTTGATACACGTATTGCGTCAATTGCAACAACTGGGTAATACGGTTGTCATCGTGGAACATGACGAAGAAATCATCCGTGCAGCGGATTACATCATAGATATCGGGCCGAAAGCCGGCCGCCTGGGCGGACAAGTGGTCTATCAGGGAGATATGAAAGATTTGCAGCCGAACAGCGACAGCTACACCGTTCGTTATCTGCTGGGAGAAGAAGAAATTCCTGTCCCGGAACATCGCCGCCCATGGAATAACTACATAGAACTGACCGGGGCACGCGAAAATAACCTAAAAGGGGTAAACGTGCGCTTTCCTCTGAATGTAATGACTGTAGTGACCGGCGTCAGCGGATCGGGAAAGAGTACCCTGGTACGCGATATCTTCTTCCGTGCCCTGAAACGCGAACTGGATGAGTGCAGCGAACGTCCGGGCGAATTCGCTTCTATCGGCGGTGACCTGCAAAACCTGCGAAATGTAGAATTTGTAGATCAGAACCCTATTGGCAAATCCAGTCGTTCAAATCCTGTAACTTACATCAAGGCTTACGACGAAATCCGCAAACTATGGGCAGATCAACCACTTGCCAAACAAATGGGATACACTGCCGGCTACTTTTCATTCAACAGTGAGGGCGGACGTTGCGAAGAATGTAAAGGTGACGGAACCATCACAGTAGAAATGCAATTCATGGCCGACTTGGTGTTGGAATGTGAGACCTGCCACGGAAAACGCTTCAAAGCTGATACACTGGAGGTTAAGTTCCACGATGCTAACATCTACGATGTACTGGAGATGACCGTGAACCAAGCTATAGAGTTCTTCACTAAACACGGACAGAAGAAGATAGTAAAAAAACTCGCTCCACTACAAGATGTAGGATTAGGCTACATCAAACTGGGACAGTCTTCCTCTACCCTTTCAGGTGGTGAAAACCAACGCGTGAAGCTGGCTTATTACCTCAGTCAGGAAAAGGCAGACCCTACCCTGTTCATCTTCGACGAACCGACCACAGGACTACATTTCCATGATATTCGCAAATTACTGGAAGCTTTCGATGCCCTGATATTACGTGGACACTCCATCGTAATCATCGAGCATAACATGGACGTTATCAAGTGTGCCGACTATGTGATAGACCTCGGACCGGAAGGTGGTGACAAAGGTGGAAATCTGGTAGCGGCAGGTACACCGGAAGAAGTGGCAAAATGTGCGGCAAGTTATACAGGACAATTCCTGCAAGAAAAACTGCACATGAAATAATTGAGTGAAACTCATCTCATGAGACGGATTATTCTGTCTCGTGAGATAAAAATATCCGTCCCATGAGATAAAAAAATCGTCCCACAAGACAAACTGTTTTATCTCATGGGACAATTTATAATAATCTGCAAAGCGGAAAAATCTTAGCTTGCTTTATTCATAGCAGGAGTTATGTAAGTTAGAAGTAGAAACCGAAACCAACCTTCAGACCAAATACCGAACGGTCACCGTTTACGTTCCAATACACAGCCGGCTCAAGTGTCACCGTCCTCGACAGAAAGAAAGCGTACCCTGCTTCCGCACCGAAAGAAAACTTGGTATCATCGCTTGTCCCCCAATCCCAACGGTCTACGTTGACATCAGCACCCAGATATAGACCAATCTTACTGAAATAATAACGACCGCCCACACCGAGTGTATAAACATCCGTATCACCTCCTTTTTCATTCCATTTGGCTCCTGCATGTATCAATAACGCCACATTATCCAGCAGAAACGCACCACCTTTGGCTTCAATGCCAAATGAAGTCTTGTCTGTCTCTGTATTATGCGACAAACCTAAGCCGGAAATCGACGGATTCAAGATCCACTTTCCTTTTTCAAATTGTGCCTGGGCAGCCACTGTGGCCACAAGCAGACAAACGAGTAATGCTAATTTTTTCATTGTTACTTATTAGTTTTTGGTGTTATTGTACTTTTCATCTTCCTCTCTACGTTTTCGCTGCAAGTCTTCTTTCTTACGCAACACCAACCAGAGGATAAACACAATGATATAGGATGCTGCAACAGTGACGTATTTTTCCGTATCACTGATAACAGTGTTGCGCGGCAGGAAATAAGCTGCCGTAGCACTCACATAGATAAGCAGAGCAATCGTGATGCTTGTAGATTTTTTAAATCTCTTCATTACCAAAGTTTTTTAGTCGTTTTAAATACCAGATACTAAACCAGAGCGCAGCTACCACAGCAGCCAGAATGGCAACACCGAGAGCAGTCTGAGGTCCTAAGCCAAAGCCTTCGGGGGCTATACAGATGTATGTTATACAAACAGTTGTCATAAATACAGCCGGAACATAAGTTACATAAAAGTAATGCCCTTTCTTTTCACGTACCAGATAGACGGTAATCGCCCAAAGCGTAAAGACGGAAAGCGTCTGATTGGTCCATGCAAAGTAACGCCAAATCATGTCAAAACCCTCTTTGTCGCTCAAACTGTAGAGCAACAAACCGATAGCAGCGAGAAACATAGGAATACATATATACAAACGACGACGCATGGATTTTTGTTCCATTCCGAGGAAGTCTGCCACAATAAGGCGGGCAGAGCGGAAAGCGGTGTCACCACTCGTGATAGGCGCGGCAATCACACCTAATATAGCAAGGAATCCTCCCACAGTACCGAGCCAATCTTTGGTGATAGCATCCACTACTACGGCAGCATTCGTCTCCCCCATTCCGTTTTCATGAAAGAAATAGGTGGCAGCTGCCGCCCAAATCAGGGCAACAATACCTTCGGTAATCATAGCACCATAGAACACAGGGCGACCGTGACGTTCACTCGTCATACAACGAGCCATTAACGGACTTTGCGTAGCATGGAAACCACTGATAGCACCACAGGCTATGCTGACAAACATAATCGGGAAAATGGGTAGTTCAACAGCATTAGGGTTCGTATTCTGTAATCCGTCCCAGAATTCCGGTAAGACAGGATGCTTCACATAAAGCATCACCAGTATACCCACCGCCATAAAAAGCAATGCAACAGCAAAAAGCGGATATATCTTACCTATGATTTTATCAACCGGCAACAAAGTGGCAAAAATATAATAGATAAATACTACTATTATCCAGAACGTAACATCCAAAGATTCCGGTGTCAGTTTTGCCAGCAATCCGGCAGGGCCGGCCACAAAGACAGCTCCTACCAATATCATCAAAAGAACTGTAAAACCGCGCATCACCTGCTTGGTAGTTACTCCCAGATAGCGACCGATGATCTCCGGCAAGCTTTCACCGCCATTACGCAGAGAGAGCATACCTGCCAGGTAATCATGTACGGCTCCGGCAAAGATACTGCCGAGCACAATCCACAAATAAGATGATACACCAAATTTAGCCCCCATAATAGCACCGAAGATAGGACCCAAACCGGCAATATTAAGAAATTGTATCATGAAAATCTTCCAGGTGGGCAAAGGGATATAATCCACCCCATCGGTCTTAGTCAAAGCAGGCGTCTTACGATCGTCAGGGCCGAAAATATGTTCGATGAAACGCCCGTAAAGAAAATAACCTGCTATTAATGCCAACAGGCAAAGCGTAAATGTAATCATGGTGCGTTATTCATTATTTTTAATGGACGCAAATGTAATAGTTTCTAAGGAAACTGCACAACATTCTCAAGTGTTTTACTTATCTTCGCCGCTAAAAATGACAGAAATAAAGAAGGAAAAGAGAATTTGTTTAGAATAAGTATTAGGTATTACAATAAAATCTCTATCAACATGAAACAGTTACTTCTCACTATATTATTTATCACATTCGTTCTGCCCCTTACCGCGCAATCCGCCGGTGAGATGGTTACCCGTCCTCCAAAATACGAAGTGCGCGCTGCCTGGGTCACCGCCGTCTATGGTTTGGACTGGCCCCGTACCCGTGCCACCAGTCCCGAAGGCATCCGAAAACAAAAGGCAGAACTAGTCGAGATACTTGACCGACTGAAAGATGCCAACTTCAACACTGTGCTCTTCCAGACGCGAACGCGCGGTGACGTGCTCTACCGCTCGAAGATAGAACCGTTCAACTCCATCTTGACTGGGAAAACAGCTGCAGATCCGGGATACGATCCACTGGCTTTTGCCATAGAAGAGTGTCATAAGCGCGGTATGGAGTGCCATGCCTGGATGGTAGCCATTCCGTTAGGCAATCGCAAGCATGTTGCCAATCTGGGCAATGCCTCCGTAACCAAACAGAAATCCGCTATTTGTGTGCCTTATAAGCGTGAATACTTCCTCAATCCCGGAAATCCGGCAACCAAAGAATATCTGATGAGCCTTGTACGCGAGGTTGTGGAAAAATATGACGTGGATGGCGTCCACTTCGATTATCTGCGTTATCCAGAGAATGCTCCCCGATTCCCAGACACCTATGATTTCCGGAAATATGGCAAAAGGACGCGACCTCGCCCAATGGCGCAGGGATAACATTACGGAAATCGTCCGACACCTCTACAAAGGTGTGAAAGCTCTGAAGCCCTGGGTAAAGGTAAGTACCTGCCCTGTAGGAAAATACCGTGATACCTCCCGTTATCCTTCCCGCGGATGGAATGCTTTTCATACTGTTTACCAAGATGCACAAGGTTGGTTGGGTGAAGGCATACAGGATCAGATATATCCCATGCTTTACTTCCGGGGTAACCATTTCTATCCTTTTGCTCTCGACTGGCAGGAACAAAGTAATGGTCGCCAGATCATTCCCGGACTGGGTATCTATTTCCTCGATCCCAGTGAAGGAAACTGGACACTGGATGAAGTGGAGCGTCAGATGCACTTCATCCGTACCCACAAACTGGCAGGTCAGGCCCATTATCGTGTGAAATATCTGATGGACAACACACAAGGGTTGTATGATGTATTGGAAGAGGACTTTTATACCGCTCCTGCCCTGCAACCTGCCATGCCCTGGATAGACAACGTGCCACCGACAGCCCCTACCCATCTTACTGTCACTCGACTGCCGGACGGATATATCCACCTCAGTTGGATGCCCGCCACGGACAACGACAAACGTAATGTACCGACCTACGTCATCTACGGCTCGGACACTTACCCTGTGGATACCTCCAATCCGGAAAATATTATTGCCCAGCGAGTACAAGGAACGGAATACACGTATGCTCCCGTCCGCTTCTGGACGGCAAAGAAGTATTTTGCTGTCACTGCCGTGGACCGTTGTGGCAATGAAAGCGAAGCGGGCAGATGACCCTCCCGAATGCCACACTCCAGCGTCCCCAATGCCGCACTTGAATGGGTGAAACGCCACACTTGAACAAGCGTGAAGTGCGGCATTGGGGACGCTGAAGTGTGGCACCGGAAGCGGTGAAGTGTGACATTGCGAACGCTGAACTGTGGCAACCGTACAGCAAGCCGCGACATCCGTACGACGAGACTCGACATTGGAAAAATCAGCAGCAGCGTTTCTTTCTTTTTCTTCTGCTGCTGTTGTTAGTATATCTTTTATATTCTCTTTATTATCCGTATCAACACTTTCACTAATAATACTATCATTCAGCGTTTTATCTGATTTTCCGGTGCGTTTTTCCGCCTTTTCCCTCGACGTTTTTTGTCGTTTTTCGTCATTTTTTGACCAGGAAACCGACGATTCCGATACATTTCCGGTCGTTTTCGGAACCGTTTTTCGAACCGAATCTTCCGGTTTTCCCGTTTTATCCGCAACTGTTTCCTCCCGCTTTTGAACCGGTTTATGCAGTGGGTTCAGTTCGGCAGGCGCAAAAGATCCGTCCTCTTCAAAATCGAAAAGCTCGTAACCGAGAATGATCTTCTTGACATAAGCAAAAGATATCTTATGCATCTTGCAGTAAGGACGCAAAAACTCCATATCGACACATGAGCCGGGCAACATAGCCAATTTCTCGATAACGAACCAATAAGCCCCTGTTCCCTTGAGCTTTTCCATTTTCAACAGATATTGCATTCTGGGATCGTGCATAGCCATCAGCGGATGCTGCAAATAGAAATTCCTTTTCATCTTTCTTTATGTTTTAGTTTAAAGCCATAAAGATAAGAATAGCATGTGAAACAGTCGGAGGTTACGTGAGGTTCCATGAGGTTAAATGAGGTTCCGTGAGGTTAACACACCTCCACCCGCACGTAAGCCCGGTACCTGCTTTGAGGAGTAACCGGCACCAAGGCCAGATAGCCGGAGACGATTCTTCCTTCCTCCACTACCAATGGATAATCCCTCATGTCCTGTTCATGTTGCGTCCGCAAAGCCTCGGCAGAAGGGAAATTGTCGACATTAAAAATTCCTTTGCTACCGGGAGCGACGAAATTATCATAAAGCTGACGGGCAACCATCCCCATAGTCATGCGCACATTAATTTCAACATGTGGATAAATGGCGTACGGATATCCTCTCTGATCCGGACAGATCATCATATCTATCCCCATAGGACCGGAATAATACCTACCATAAATTCCTTCTATAACTTTCTGCAAATACCCACGAATGCACACAAAGGCTTCTAAAGGGATATACCGTAGAATCCACTGTTCCACTTCCTCATTAGAAACCAGCATATTACCACGATAAACACCTTTCTCATCCGTAATAAAATGCGAGTAGCCGCTAAACAGTACCTTCCCCCTACCGTTGGAGTAGAATTCCATGGCAAAATCCCCCTCCTTTTTATATATAGGTTCCAGTATAAGAGCCCCGTGGTTCACCAGTTCCCGACGACACCAATCAGCCGTAGATTTCGTCAGCCCACGGCGACACCAACGCAACCCCTTTCCGCTGCCCGACCACACGGACTTGAACAGGTAGCCATCCTTAAAATCATCGACTATATCCGGAACGCAGAATTCCTTGCCCTCCCCTGATATCAGAAAATGACGTCCACAAACACATTTGAGGGTTTTATTCAGTTCAAACGTCATAGCAAGAGCCATCCCATACGCACGGGAAGAAAGCATACGACACTCGCGCAACTCTGCTTCCGTAGGAAGTTTATGTTGGGCAATACCGGCCTTCTGCATACGCTTGCGGAAAGCGCGATTCCATCCCCAAGGTACAATTTGGGATTCCGCATAATCGGGTAATTCCGGTTCAGTGACCAATTGCACGGAAAGGGGGAACATGCTCTTCATTTTCTGTAAATAATCTGCATTATAAGCTGACGTAGCAAGTACCGCACTGCCGGGCTGAGCATACCAAACAGGTAATAAGGCGAGATCCTGAGCCATTCGACGGGCAGATGCAGGAGCCATATAATTCTCTTCATTACTGGCAAGCGCCATGTCCGTATCAGGATTAAACACGTAAAGTTTCATTCTATTACAATCGTTTTATTATTTAAGGTCACAAAATTACAGAGAAAAACAAGGCAAAACAAATCTATAAACTTCACTAACAGATACCGCTTTTTTCGTCTGCCCTCACGCCCCAACCGAAATATTTCGTACATTTGCATAGAAATCAGAACAAATAAAGAAAAGGCATGATTAAAGATATTGCAGAGCACAACGCTACAGTTAAATCCAACACAAAGGAGCTTCAGATACTGAAACAATATTTCCCATCCTGCTTTTCCGGTGAAGAAAAATTCGACATTGAGGCGTTCCGCAACCGGATAAAGGAGAATGTGACCATCCAGGAAGAAGGGTATGAACTGAACTTCCTCGGCAAGAGCTATGCCAAACTGCTGGCTTCATTGGACACTGATACCATCATCGTGCCGGACTCCGAACACAACAGTCTGCCCGAAAATCAAGAAAGCAAAAACATCTATATTAGCGGTGACAATCTGGATGCCCTGAAGCATCTGCTGAACTCGTATTGCGGACAGGTGAAGTGCATCTACATCGACCCACCGTACAACACGGGAAAAGACGAATTTGCATACAATGATAAATTTGAATTTACAGAAAAAAATCTGGAAGAGAAATTAAGTGTCGGTTGGAGCGAAGCGCGTCGCATCTTAGACTTGACAAAGAAAAGCAAGGCATCTCATTCGGCATGGCTGACTTTCATGTATCCCCGATTGACTCTGGCACGTGACCTTTTAAGTAGCAACGGGATTATTTTCATTTCGATAGATGACAATGAACAAGCCAACCTGAAACTGCTGTGCGACTATATCTTTGGTGAAGAAAACTGTTTAGGTACAATCATCTGGAAAAATGCAACAGACAATAACCCTACAAATATTGCCTGCGAGCATGAATACATTTTATGCTACGCCCAAAACAAGAATTCATTGGAATCGGTTTGGAAATCTCCTTTATCCGATGTAAAAGAGGTTTTGATAGCTAAAGGAAAGGAATTAACATCACTCTATAAAGGTGATGAATTACAAAAAGAATGGAAAAAATGGTACAAAGAAAACAAATGGCAATTATCGCCTTTGGACAGATATAAATACATTGATGAAGAAGGCGTATACACCGGAAGTCAAAGTGTACACAATCCCGGGAAAGAAGGCTACCGATATGACATTATACATCCTACCACCGGCAAACCATGCAAGCAACCGCTCATGGGTTATCGTTTCCCCGAAGAGACCATGAAGGGAATGATAGAGGAAGGACGCATTCTGTTTGGTCAAGATGAAAGTAAACTGATTGAAATCAAACTTTACGCTAAAGAATACGTGGATAAACTCTCAAGCGTGTACACTTCGGACAGCCGTTCCGCAGCCAACGATTTAAAGAAGCTGTTTCCCGAACACAAGCAATTATTCAAGAATCCCAAACCGGTAGAATTAATCGAACACCTGCTCTCTTTCATACAAGGTGACGACTTTTATATCATGGATTTCTTTTCCGGATCCGGAACAACAGCACAAGCTATATTGAACCAGAATGTGAGAAGTCAACACCACTATAAGTACATCATGGTGCAATGGCCCGAAGCCTGCAAGGAGACTTCAGAAGCAGGGTATAAGACCATTGACGAGATAGGACAAGAACGCATCCGCCGTGCTGCCGCCAAACTGAAAGAGCAATATCCCGACACCGATGCAGATTTAGGTTTCAAGCACTACACCCTGCAAGACATATCGGCCACGGCATTAGACAGAATAACCGGCTTCATCCCTGAAGAGAACCTGATATTCCAGAACATTCACGAAGAATTCGGCGTAGAGACAATCCTCAGAACTTGGATGGTGAAAGACGGATACGGATTCATTGCACATCCCCATGAACTGATTCTGGACAAATATCGTGCCTGGTATTGCGGCAAACACCTTTACCTGATAGAACCGGGACTGACGGAAGGGGCAGTCTGCCGTCTGTTCGAGAAATATACGGAAGAAGGCGGTTTCGTTCCGGACAAAATAATCATGTTCGGCTACAGTTTCAACCTGACCGAACTGAATATGATCAAACTGAACCTAAGCACTCTGCGAGACGGAAACCTGACCCCTAACTTAGACATCCGCTACTAATGGAACTGATACTTCAGAAAGGCCTTCCGCACCAGCTGACTGCCGTCAATGCTGTCTGCGATGTATTTCGGGACATACCGTTCATGCCTCAAACATCCAGCCACCAATGCCCGATGCTAAATTACGAGGCAGAAGAAACTTATCGGCATATAGAAGAAATCCAGCAAGCAAACGACATCAGTCCTGCCTGCCGGAAAGTACATCGGGACGGCACAAGCATCCATCTGGACATCAAGATGGAAACCGGAACCGGAAAGACCTATGTGTACACGCAAACCATCTTTGAGCTACACAAGCGATACGGCATAAACAAATTCATCATCTTTGTCCCCAGTCTGCCTGTAAAAGCAGGTACCGCTCAATTTATGGCATCTCCCAATACTATCCGTCACTTTAAAGACGTTTGCGGATATGACACCACCCTTGAACTGGGAATAGTAGAGGCTCAAAAGAAAGGTTCGCAAAAGAAAGGGCGCAATAATTTTCCCCTGAATATAGGAACATTCGTACAAGGCAGCATACAGAACCGCAACAAAATTTATGTGCTCCTGATGAACTCTGCCTTGCTCACCAACGCCAAGATATTGACACAAGAATATGATTCATCTGCCGAAGGCTACTTTCAACCCTTGGCAGCATTGAATTCCACACGACCTTTTGTCATTATCGATGAGCCTCACCGTTTTTCATGTGACCAGATGGCCTACCAAAAGATTATAAAGGAAATCTGCCCGCAATGTATTCTCCGTTACGGTGCCACCTTCCCGGAAATCACAAGCGGCAAGGGGAAAGACAAGAAAACGGAAAAAGATTATCAGAACTTGCTGTATGACCTCAACTCTTGCCAAGCATTCAACAGAAACCTGATAAAGGGCATTGCCAAAGAACATCTGGAACCCCTTTCGGGCAGTAAAGACGAAAAAGTACGCATTACTTCGGTCGCAAGGAATGACTGTGCCCACTTCCTATTAATCAGCGGCAAACAAACTACCTCCTACATCCTGCATACGGGCGACCCGCTCAGCCTGGTGCATCCCGCCTTCGAGGGCATCTATCTCACGGCCATTACCGCCACGGGAGTGGAGTTTTCCAACCAAACCATCAAACAGCGGGGTGAAGAAATGGATGTAGACATCTTCATGTCTTCGTATCAGGAGCAAATGCTAATCTTAGCCTTGAAGCGCCATTTTGAAACTGAACGAAGAAATTTTGAAAGATCTTTCAGAATCAAGACACTGGCTTTATTCTTTATCGACAACCGCCATTCCTATCGGAGCGACAAATCCGACGAACATCCCTATCTGAAAGAAATGTTCGAGAAAGCCCTGAAACAGCAATTGGAAAAAGAGCTGAAACACCCCGTAAATGAAGCCTACCGCGAATACATAGAAGCCAGCCTGCAAGATTTGTCGGCTTGCCATGGAGGCTACTTTGCCAACGACAACGACAGCAGTGATGAAGAAGTGGCGCGCGAAACGAAAGAAATCCTGCACGACAAAATGGCATTGCTATCCTTCAAGCACGAAGACGGAAGTTACAATACACGGAGGTTCATATTTTCACAATGGGCACTGAAAGAAGGCTGGGATAACCCCAACGTCTTTACCATCTGCAAACTACGCTCCAGTGGCAGCGAAACAAGCAAGCTACAGGAAGTAGGGCGAGGACTCAGGTTGCCCGTGGACGAATTTGGAACCCGCATTGCCAAAGATGAATTCACATTGAACTATATCGTAGACTTCACCGAAAGAGACTTCGCAGAGCAATTAGTACAGGAAATCAATAAAGACGTACCGGCAACCATCTACATCACCACCGACAAAATCAGAAAAGTAGCCGGCAAACGAGGATTGGCAGAAAAGGTACTCTTCATGGATTTGATTGCCAACGACTACATAGACATGGATTTCAAAATCAATCCTGCCAAACGCGATGTGTTCTTTACAGCATATCCCGAATTTGAGACCGGCCTGGCAGACGACAAGGTAACAGACCGGAACACGGGGAAAAACGAAGGACGCAAAGTGCAAATACGTCCGGACAATTACCGGGAGTTGCGGAATCTTTGGGAAAAAATCAACGAGAAATATCTTCTGTTTCTTGAGAAAGAAGTAGACGGCATGGTGGAAGATGCACTCTATGACATTCTTTGTCAAAATCCTCTCATCACCTACGGAACGCTCTACAGCAATCGCGACGAAGTATCTTCAGATGGAGAAACCATGAAAGTAAAAGAAGGAACAGGATTTGAATTTCAGTTTGAAAAACGTCTTCCTTACAACCTTTTTCTTAAAAGACTTCATCAACGGACATTTGTTCCATTGCAAACCCTGCACCGCGTATTATGCAAGTATCACCAAGAGCAGCAGAAAATCAATGACCGGCAAATCAATGAGTTTTCACTCAGCAATATCATAAAGGCATTCAACAATTGGAAATATGATAACTTGCAAGGGCGCTTCAATTACTCCAAAGCCAATCTGAGACTGAAAGGAACAGCTCTGAGCAACCCTGACGGAAGCCCTAAAAAAGAGATTGTACAAGGAATCATTGGTACCAGACTCTCGGAAGGAATTCCCCCCGAGAAATATCTATATAATGCCATAGCCTACGATTCTCCGTTAGAACAAACCAATATAATCAGTGATGTAGACAATGTCATTGTTTATGGGAAAATACCACGGCGCAGTATCGCTATCCCGACCTTCGACGGTGGTACATATAGCCCGGACTTCATGTACGTGGTTCAACGTAAAGACGGCAGCAAAGAACTTAATATCATTGTCGAGACAAAAGACATTGTATCGGAAAATGATTTGAGGGGAACTGAAAGGGCTAAAAAAATCAACAGTGCTGAAATATTCTTCGATCAGCTTAAATTGGATGGTTACCGAGTACATTACCAACGACAAATACAAGGCAAGTCCATCCAACAACTCATTGCAGAAATACAAGGAGAGTGAAGATATGCAATATTTTGCCATCTCTACTTTGCAATTCTATAAAAAAGACGTATATTTGTCGCCCGATAAACTGAATTTAACAGCATGGAAGCATTCTACCGCACACACGCCTATCTTGTTGAGCATACCAATGCCCCCGTTCGCCGTGACCTCATGGATGAGATCAACTGGAACGACCGTCTTATCGGTATTAAAGGAACGCGTGGTGTAGGTAAAACCACGTTTCTGTTGCAATACGCTAAAGAGAAATTCGGCACTGACCGTTCCTGCCTCTTTATCAATATGAACAATTTCTACTTTTCTTATTTCAGCATCGTTGATTTCGCTTATGAATTCCAACGCCGCGGCGGAAAAGTATTGCTGATAGACCAGGTATTCAAACATCCGGACTGGAGCAGGGAACTGAGAATGTGCTACGACCGCTTTCCAAACCTCAAAATCGTGTTTACCGGTTCGTCCGTGATGCGACTGAAAGAGGAAAACCTGGAACTGCGCGATATAGTGAAGAGTTATAACCTGCGTGGCTTCTCCTTCCGTGAGTATCTGAACCTGCAAACAGGCATGAAGTTCCGTGCTTATACACTGGAAGAGATTTTGAGCAACCACGAACAGATTGCCAAAGGCATCCTTTCGAAGGTACGCCCACTGGATTACTTGCAGGACTATCTGCACCATGGTTTCTATCCGTTCTTTCTGGAGAAACGCAATTTCTCGGAGAATCTGCTGAAGACCATGAATATGATGGTAGAAGTGGACATCCTGCTTATCAAACAGATTGAACTGAAATATCTTTCAAAAATCAAGAAATTGCTTTATATGCTGGCAGTAGACGGTCCGAAAGCCCCGAACGTAAGCCAGTTGGCAAACGACATACAAACATCCCGTGCCACGGTGATGAACTACATCAAATATTTGGCAGATGCACGCCTTATCAATATGGTATATCCGAAGGGAGAAGAATTCCCCAAGAAACCATCGAAGATTATGATGCACAACTCCAACCTGATGTACTCCATCTATCCCGTGAAAGTGGAAGAACTAGATGTGCTGGACACTTTCTTCGCAAATTCCCTGTGGAAAGATCACAAGGTGAACAAAGGCGACAAGAATATGTCATTCCTGGTGGACGATGTGATGCCTTTCAAGATTTGTCCGGAAGGTATGAAAATAAAAAATAATCCCGGCGTCACCTATGCCCTGCACAAAGCGGAAATAGGAAGGGGGAATCAGATTCCACTCTGGATGTTCGGCTTTTTATATTGAGATTTATTCACTTAATAATAATTCAATTTAGTTATGACTAAACAGAAGAAATTCATTACTTGTGATGGTAACCAGGCTGCTGCGCATATCTCGTATATGTTCTCTGAAGTAGCTGCTATCTATCCCATCACTCCCTCTTCTACGATGGCTGAGTACGTAGACGAATGGGCTGCCGCAGGACGCAAAAACATCTTCGGCGAAACAGTATTGGTACAGGAAATGCAATCGGAAGCCGGTGCTGCCGGAGCCGTTCACGGTTCATTGCAAGCCGGTGCGTTGACTTCAACGTACACTGCATCTCAAGGTCTGTTGCTGATGATCCCGAATATGTACAAGATTGCCGGTGAATTCCTGCCTTGCGTATTCCACGTATCAGCCCGCACACTGGCTTCTCACGCGCTGTGTATCTTCGGTGACCACCAGGATGTTATGTCAACCCGTATGACAGGTTTCGCCATGTTGGCAGAAGGTTCTGTACAGGAAGTTATGGACCTCTCCGGTGTTGCTCACTTGTCAACGATCAAAGCTCGTGTACCGTTCGTTAATTTCTTCGACGGCTTCCGTACTTCTCACGAAATCCAGAAGATCGAGATGTTGGAAAACGACGATCTCGCTCCGCTGATTGACCAAAAAGCTCTGGCTGAATTCCGTGCTCGCGCATTGAATCCGATGAATCCGGTTGCCCGTGGTATGGCTGAAAACCCCGACCACTTCTTCCAGCACCGTGAATCATGCAACAACTACTACGAAGCAGTTCCTGCTATTGTAGAAGAATACATGAATGAAATTTCTAAAATCACAGGACGTAAATATGGATTGTTCGATTACTATGGTGCTGAAGACGCAGAACGCGTAATCATCGCTATGGGTTCTGTAACCGAAGCTGCCCGTGAAGCTATCGACCACCTGATGGCTAATGGCGAAAAGGTAGGTATGGTTGCCGTACACCTGTATCGTCCATTCTCCGCTAAGCACTTCCTGGCTGCTGTGCCTAAGACTGCTACGACTATTGCAGTTCTTGACCGTACGAAGGAACCGGGTGCGAACGGCGAACCGTTGTACCTCGATGTTAAAGACTGCTATTATGGTGCAGCTGATGCTCCGGTAATCGTAGGCGGTCGTTACGGTTTGGGTTCTAAGGACACTACTCCTGCTCAGATCATTGCCGTATTCAAGAATCTGGCTATGCCGATGCCGAAAAACCACTTCACTATCGGTATCGTAGACGACGTAACCTTCACTTCACTTCCTCAGGAAGAAGAAATCGCATTGGGCGGTGCAGGTATGTTCGAAGCTAAATTCTACGGACTGGGTGCTGACGGTACAGTAGGTGCTAACAAGAACTCTGTGAAAATCATCGGTGACAATACCGACAAACACTGCCAGGCTTACTTCTCTTACGACTCAAAGAAGTCAGGTGGTTTCACTTGTTCTCACTTACGTTTCGGTGATACTCCGATCCGTTCTACATACTTGGTAAACACTCCGAACTTTGTGGCTTGCCACGTTCAGGCTTACCTGCACATGTATGATGTAACCCGCGGTTTGCGCAAGAACGGTACATTCCTGCTGAATACAATCTGGGAAGGCGAAGAACTGGCCAAGAACCTGCCTACCCGTGTGAAGAAGTATTTCGCTAAGAACAATATCTCTGTATACTATATCAACGCAACTCAGATTGCACAGGAAATCGGTTTGGGTAACCGTACCAATACAATCCTGCAATCTGCATTCTTCCGTATCACAGGTGTAATCCCTGTTGACCTGGCTGTAGAACAGATGAAGAAATTTATCCAGAAGTCTTACGGCAAGAAGGGTGAAGATATCGTAAACAAGAACTATGCTGCCGTTGACCGTGGTGGTGAATACAAGCAATTGACCGTTGATCCTGCTTGGGTTAACCTGGCTGACGACGCTAAGACTGAAAACAACGATCCTGCATTCATTAACGAAGTAGTTCGTCCGATCAATGCACAAGATGGTGACTTGCTGCCGGTATCTGCATTTAAGGGCATCGAAGATGGTACTTGGTATCAAGGTACAGCTAAATACGAAAAACGTGGTGTAGCTGCTTTCGTTCCCGAATGGAATGCTGAAAATTGTATCCAGTGTAACAAGTGTGCTTATGTTTGTCCTCACGCTTCTATCCGTCCGTTCGTTCTGGATGCTGAAGAGCAGAAGGGTGCAAACTTCGAGATGCTGAAAGCTGTAGGTAAAGTATTCGACGGTATGACATTCCGTATCCAGGTTGATGTTCTCGACTGTCTGGGTTGCGGTAACTGTGCCGATATCTGTCCGGGTAATCCGAAGAAGGGTGGCAAGGCTTTGACTATGAAACATCTGGAAAGCCAGTTGAACCAAGTTCCTAACTGGGATTACTGTGCTGAAAAGGTAGCAAGCAAGCAACATCTGGTTGATGTTAAAGCTAACGTAAAGAACTCTCAGTTCGCTACTCCTTTGTTTGAATTCTCAGGCGCTTGCTCCGGTTGTGGTGAAACTCCGTACGTGAAGTTGATCACTCAGTTGTTCGGTGACCGCGAAATGGTAGCCAATGCAACAGGATGTTCTTCTATCTACTCCGGTTCAGTACCTTCTACTCCTTATACTAAGAACGAAAAGGGTCAAGGTCCTGCTTGGGCAAACTCTTTGTTCGAAGACTTCTGCGAATTCGGTTTGGGTATGGAACTCGCTAATGAAAAGATGCGTGACCGTATCGTGAAACTGTTCAACCAGATTCTGGAAGGTGACAATGCTCCTGCTGAGGCTAAGGAAGTATTGAAAGCATGGATTGAAAACATGTACGACGCAGACAAGACTAAAGAACTTGCACCTCAGATCGAGGCTATCATCGAGCAAGGCATCGCTGCCGGCTGCCCGGTTAGCAAGGAACTGAAAGGCTTGACTCAATATTTAGTAAAACGCAGCCAGTGGATCATCGGTGGTGACGGTGCTTCTTACGATATCGGTTACGGTGGTCTCGACCATGTAATCGCCAGCGGTAAGGACGTTAACATCCTGGTTTTGGATACTGAGGTTTACTCTAACACAGGTGGTCAGTCTTCTAAGGCTACTCCGGTGGGTGCTATCGCTAAGTTTGCCGCTGCCGGTAAGCGTGTACGTAAGAAAGACCTTGGTTTGATGGCTACTACTTACGGTTACGTTTACGTAGCTCAGATCGCTATGGGTGCTGACCAGGCTCAGACTCTGAAAGCAATCCGTGAAGCTGAAGCTTATCCCGGACCGTCACTCATCATCGCTTACGCTCCGTGTATCAACCACGGTCTAAAGCTGGGTATGGGCAAGAGCCAAGCTGAGGAAGAAAAGGCTGTTAAGTGCGGTTACTGGCACTTGTGGCGTTACAACCCGGCTTTGGAAGCTGAAGGCAAGAATCCGTTCCAGCTGGATAGCAAAGAACCGGATTGGTCTGGATTCCAGGACTTCCTGAAGAGCGAGGTTCGTTACTCTTCTGTAATGAAACAATATCCTTCAGAAGCTGCTGAACTGTTCCAAGCTGCCGAAGACAATGCCAAGTGGCGTTATAACAGCTACAAGCGTCTGTCTAAAGGAAACTGGGGTGCTGATGCCGAATAATTTCGATTATTAAAATAGTAAATAATAAACTCTGAAAAATGAAGGCTGCACCGTGAACCGGATGCAGCCTTTATTTGTTTTCAAACAAAAGCAACGAACATTATGATTGGATTTATTATTTGGATTATAGGCCTGATACTTGCTATCAAAGCCGTATTGGAAATTATGCAATGGAAGGTAGATGGCGTCAAGAAACTATTGGTCGCTATTCTTGTATTGCTCACCAGTTGGATCGGACTGATCTTTTATTATTTCTGGGGAAGAGACAATTTACCTTCAATGTTGAAATAAACAGATCTATCTGTATAAAAAAAGAAAATGCCGTACTTAAATTACGGCATTTTCTTTTTTTATTAAGCTATGTACGTCTTCCTCCGTTCCACCGAACGGACCGTAGCTCTGTAGTTTGACGGAACACATGGCAGCGGCAAAACAACCGGCTTCCTGATAAGATGCTCCTCTTTTACGCATATACAGATAGCCCGCCATATACGTATCCCCACAACCGGTAGCATCGGCAACATTCTCTACCGGATATGCCGGAATTTCATAGAATCGTTCATCAACATAAATAAGTGAGCCTTTGTCTCCCAAAGTCAGCAAGACTTCCTTCACTCCCCAGTCCGCCAATTTAACAGCAGCATCATAAGGATCTGAACATTGCGTAAGTACCTCCATTTCGTGTTCATTAGCTTTCAAGATATGGATATATTTCAAGGCTTCTTCTTTTTCAGCCCAGTCCACCGCCAATACTTCTTCGTTCTGCACTTCACGCAAATAACCCTGTACATCAAGAGAAAGTAATCCTTTCCCGGCAAGATATTTGATAACATCCAGTGAAAAATCATCCGCCAGTAAACTACCCAAATGAAAAATCCGGGCATTTACATCCTGCAAACCTTCAATCGTAAAAGGATCAGCTTTAGCAGTAACCCGCTGCTTTCTTTCATTGGTATCCTCGCCATAAATATTCTCAAAGCAGATGGAATGGATGCTGGGGAGTACTTTCACTTCAATACCGTCTGTCCTCAAATCATCCACCACCGGCATCTCGCTATCAGCCAAGGCGGTGACAAGTTGGAATCCTTCCGTACTCAGGTGTTTGATGGCATGCGCAAAATAGAAAGAGGTTCCTCCGGGCATGTGCACAGTTTTCTGCGGAGTAACTACTTTATCCAAAGTAATATATCCGATACAACAAAGATCGTATTTCATAAAATATTCAGTTCCATTTTTCAGACTGCAAAAATAGCCAATAATTATCGTTTCTTCCCCCTGCAACGCTATAAATTCTTCCGTTTTAAGAAATCCGTTGGACTTTCACCGAATTGTTCCTTATAACACTTCGTGAAATAAGACGGAGACGAGAAACCGACTTCATAAGCAATTTCCGCAACCGTCATTTCTGAAGAAGCCAACAGGGAAATTGCTTTTTTAAGGCGTGCCTGGCGGAGCAATTCATTGGGAGCATAGTTAGTAAGTGATTTCAGTTTACGGTAGAGTTGCACGCGGCTCAGTCCCATATCTTTGCCTAAGTCTTCCACATTCAGTTCCGGATCTCTCATTTTCTCCTCTACCAAAGATTTAAAACGAGAGACAAAATCTTTATCAATATCACAGATATTCTCTTTCGCCAATGTCTGATTATCACCGAAGAACTGGCGAAGCTGCCGACGGGAATCTATCAGATTCCGGATACGGGACAGTAACAACTGAGAATTGAAAGGCTTGGATATATAAGAGTCAGCACCACCATTATACCCCTGAATGCGTTGTTCATCAAGTGAACATGCTGTAAGAAGAATCACGGGAATGTGACAAGTCTGCAATTCGGTTTTCAACCTCCGGCAACACTCTATCCCGTCCATACCAGGCATCATGACGTCGGAAACAATCACATCGGGAACATATTTCATTGCGAGACGAATCCCTGTAGCAGCTTCCGGTGCATCCAGCACATGATATTCTTCAGCAAGTAGTGTTTTTACGTAATTGCGAATATCGGCATTATCGTCAATAACCAGCACTGTCGGGCGATCTGCAGTTTTCGTGTCTTCCTCATCCAAGGGCAAATCTGTTTCTATCAATGTAGCAGAGACTTCCGCTTCCTCAGTGGGAAGAGTAACAACCGTAGGATGATACAGAGAAACACTCTGCGCCGGAAAAAGAACGGTAAAAGTCGCTCCTTTTTCATTGCTATGGGCAGTGATCTGTCCGCCATGCATCTCTACGAAGGCACGGACAAGCGCTAATCCGATACCTGTACCGGCCTGATGTCCGTCTATTTGGTAGAAGCGTTCAAAGATAGCATCTACCTCTTTTGGGGAAATATGGCTACCTGAATTAAATACAGAGAAACGGTAATTAGTCGTTTCCGCCTCCAGCTTAACCACTATCTTTCCATTCTCGGGTGTATATTTCACAGCATTGGATAGCAAATTGAAATAGATACGTTCCATCTTCTCACTATCTGCCATCATGCGGAAATCTGTGTCAGGTGTAGCTTCAAAAGAGAAGGAGATATGCTTTTTCAGCAACGCCATACGGAAAGAATCATTCCAGCCGCGGAAACTACTTAAAAGATCGAATGGTTCCAAATGAAGTTCCATCCGCCCGTTCTCTACCTTACGGAAATCAAGAATTTGATTAACAAGACGAAGAAGGATGTTAGCGTTCTTCTTCATCAGTTCCAATAGCTGATGCGGATGCTCTCCAAGAGATTTATCGGCAAGAAGCTGGTTGATAGGATCTGCTATCAATGTCAACGGAGTGCGGAAGTCGTGAGAAACATTCGTAAAGAATACTAGTTTGGCATGGGTGGCCTCTTCCAGTTCGCGGGAAAGCTGTTCCAACTGTTCTTTCTGCTGAATGAGCAGCTCCTTCTGCTGTGTCAACTGTTGCTTCTGTTCTTCCAACTTCTCCTTCTGCCGGGACAGTTCACGATTCAGGCGGTTTTTGGTACGCAAAGAAAGATAAACGGCAACCAGTAAACCGATTACCAATAAAAGTACCAATAAGCTGCCATATAATATGACTTGCTGCGTAGCGTAACGATCAAGGAACTGACTCATCTTTCCATTCATCGTTTCTATTTTTTCATCAAGGGTAGCAATATGCGAAGTCTGCATCTGCATAATCTGCGCATTGGTAGCATCTACAACAGAAGTACTCAATATGGTTTCACGAGGAAAGTCCCGCTTATTCAGGATATCCATCGCCATCTGTATCACACGGTCACCACCGGTAGGATAAATAAACGTGGCATCCAGTTGACCATCCAGCACTTGTTCTACGCCATACCCTTCACCGGGCAAAGCATCCGTACCGATAAAGCGCATTTCTTCTGCCCTACCCTGCCGCTCAGCAACATCATAAGCTCCTGCCGCCATTCGGTCGTTCTGTGCATACACTACATCTATTTCAGGAAAGCGCGCCAAAAGAGTATCCATCTTCTCTCCTGCCTCAGAGCGCAGCCAACCGGCATCTTCACGTGCCAGAAGCTGAATGCCGGGATAAGGAGATATGGCGGCAACAAATCCCTGATGACGGTCCATGGCCGGTGTAGAACCCGTCAAACCGGCTATCTCCACAACATTTCCTTGTCCATGAAGCATATTAGCAACATAGTTACCTATTGCTTTTCCTAACTCATAGTTGTCGGCACCTATATAAGCGGTATATTTATCAGAAAGTATCTTACGGTCGAAAACAATGACGGGAATTCCCCTGTCGAAAGCTTCCTCCACTACCGGAGTGATAGGTGCAGCTTCATTGGGTGCAACCACAAGCAAGTCCACTCCTTCTTTGATAAAATTACGGATATCTTTTATCTGTTCTGCATTATCATCTTTTACCGTACGAATATCAATTTCTACTCCGTCATAGAAAAGTGCCTCGCGCAACATTTCATTGTTCATCTGATGTCGCCATTCATCATCGCTGCACTGGGAAACTCCAATACGGAAACGTGCTTCGCGATGGGTACACGAAGTGGTCAACCAAAACCAGGAAAGTGAAACAAGTAATAATTGGATAGTATATCTTCTCATCTTTTCCGTTATTAGTAACGCAAATATAAAAATATTATCATAGGTATCGTTATCTATTTCTTAAAAAAACTCCCTATTCCACCGATTTTTAACTCGGACAGAATAGGGAGACTACTATTGCCGGAAAGAAGGACAGGCAAATCAGATAAGGCTATTATTGAGCTGTTAGCTCAATAACATGGCTCTGAGTCGCTGTAAAACCAAATACATTCAAACCAACTTTCATCAGATAATCACCGGAATAAACTTTCCCGCTAGATTCTAATTTAGATTCAGTAGAGGGCATCAAATTGATTTCTTCCACTTTATATTGCTTGTTCGGATTTAATCCCTGAAGTTTGACTGTCATCAGTTTCTCCTGGAAACGCGGATGGATATCATAAGCAAATAATACAGCTTTGTTTGCATCCTTGCTTACATAATTCAGTGCCATGCGATTGCCCTCATACGGAGACACCAAACGATATTGATCGCCATCCATAATGGCACTTTGCAGGCGCTTCCAGTTGGCAACAGCCGTCTGGCAGTAAGTCAATTCATCAGCCGTGAGTTCTTTCAGGCCAATATCAAAACCAAGCTTACACATAGAAGCTACATCCGTACGGAATTTTACAGAAGTCGCTTTATTCCAACTGGTCACATGGGCATCCATAGCTTTCGCAGGGAAAAACTGAGAAAAACCCCACTGGATATAAATACGTTCTACAGGATCCGTATTATCGCTGCACCAGAACTCTGTGAAATATTTAAGCGCTTCGTAATCGCAACGGGCACCACCACCGGAACAAAGCATCATCGGGACATCAGGATAATTCGCTTTCACACGCTTCAGAACATTATAGATGCCACGGACATGATCAATATACAACTGTCCCTGTTTGTTCTTCAGATACGGAGAATAGATATTGGTGATAGGACTGTTGCAATCCCATTTGAAGAAAGCAACTTTCGGGATTCTCCTTCATAATATTCTCTACAACACCATATACATAATCCTGCACCTTTGGATTGCTAAGGTCAAGTACCAATTGGTTACGGTAATAATACGTTTCACGATTAGGCAGTGTGATCGCCCAGTCCGGATGTTTCTCGAAGAGTTCGCTCTTGGGATTCACCATTTCTGGTTCAATCCAGATACCGAACTTCACATCTGCATCCTTGGCAGCTTTCACCAGCGCCGGAATGCCACCGGGCAATTTATCGTGATTCACATCCCAGTCTCCCAAACCTGCATGATCATTCTTACGGGGATATTTGTTCGCAAACCAACCATCGTCCAGCAAGAACATATCTACACCCAGATGCTTGGCTTCCTTCATTAACTCGGCCAGTATCTCCTGATTAAAGTTAAAGCCTGTATTTTCCCAGTTATTCAGGAGAGTCAGACGACTCCCTTTACCATCTTTCAAGCTGTAGTTGCGTGCCCACTCATGAAGGTTACGGCTTCCTTTCCCGGCACCGTCATTACTTAAAGTAAATATGAATTCGGGAGTGGTAAACACTTCATTCGGTTTCAGTTCATAATTCGAAGCGTAAGGATTGATACCGGGAATCACACGAAGATTCCCAACATTATCCACTTCAAACGTAAAGCGGAAATTACCGGTCCATCCCAACGTACCCATCAATACATTTCCCTGATGTTCGCTGACCGGCTGATCCAATCCTACTTCAAAGAAAGGATGCGTATGCATGGCAGCACGGCTTCCCAACTTCGTATCAATTACTTTCTTGCCAAATTGCAATTGCTGGCTGCTCATTTGCGCTTCCTTTGCCCAGTCACTACTGAACTCAGTCAGGTAATAAGCGGAATTATTGAAATAAAGCATGGCAGAGGCGTATGTAGAAAGCAGGACAGGTTTCTTTTCCTGATGCTTGATTTCACTCCAAGTCTTGATAACATTTTCTTTCGGATAAGCCACATAGTGCAAAGTAACGTCTACCGGATACTGATCGTCACGGAGATTAACCACAGTTTCCGTACCACCCTCAACCGCCTTGGAGGAGGAAGAAACATAATACAACATAGTGGACGGATTACCATCATTGTGAGTGATAGCGATAGCCGGTTCAAAGTAATCTTCATTACCCGAACCACCATACACTTCCCAACCGCGTTTACTTACACTACCGTCGGCACCGGCATGGATATTCCACTGAAAGTTATTCAAATCCTGCTCATGCAGCAGTTTTTCACCTAAGTAAGTTTGATACAGACGGCCGTTGTCGCCTACCTGAAGCACCAGGTCTGTGTTATCCGTAGAAATACGGATCGTTTTGTTTTCCGCTGCATTGGCATACGACAATGTAGCACATACAAAGAGAGTTACAAGTAAATTTTTCATGGTGTACAATGAATTTAGTTACAAAAATATATTAAATTAATTTAGAATGAAAGGCTTGCACTGAATTCCAGTGTAAATGGACGCAAGTAATTACCACTCATATAATGATCTTTGAATTTACCTGCTTCTTCCTTGCCCAGTAGTTCGGCGCCGCTGATAGTTCCGCTTGCACCCTTTTGGTTCAGGAAGTTCACTACCGTTGCTCCCAATGAGAGGTGCTTATTCACTTTCCAGTTCACACCACCGAAGGTTTCCCAACGACCGTTAAAATAGAGGGCATTAGTCAGATTGGCATACGTCTTCCCGAAATAACGGAAACTGAGCCACAAGCGCAGATCGGGAGTTATGTTATAACTGGGATCTATTTCAGCCAGTATCTGCGGAATTTCTTTCACAATGTTACCATTAGCATTCAAGTCAGGCACTCCTTCAAACGGAGATTTGATAAAGTAATTGTTATAAGTCGGTTTCTGATAAGTAAACAGGGCATGCACATGGAAACCTTTGAAAGGATTGATTTCAGCGGAAGTGGTCCAACCCAATGTCTTGATATCGTAAATCAGCAAGGTCGTCTTGGACTGCGTTGTTCCCGGTTTGGTTACATTCTGCTGGTCTATATTATTCGACTTGGAAATATAAGAAATCATGGAAGTCAGGTTTATCCAGTCATTCTGATAAAATAATCCGCCACGCAGCAAAGGGATAGTCACACGCTTATATTGCTCTTCGGTAGGTCCTGTTCCGGCATATTCATTGATACGTGGGAAGCGGGTGGCGACGGTTCCGTCGGCAGTCAGCCCGAAGTTCTTGGTCAGTTTATAAGTAAATTGTGCCGTTGCAGCATAGTTCAGCTTATCTTTTACTACTTTCTGCGGCTGTATCTTTTCAGTAGAAAGTACATTCCCTTCATTGTCCGTATATTGGTGAGTATCACCGATGTGGAAGCCGGAATAGCGACCATAAGGAATCTGATCGGCAGACATACGGTAATATTCCAGACGGGCACCATAATAGACAGTGAATTTCGGACTTACCTGCCAGTTATCCGTAAAGTAGGCAACCAGTTTGTTTTCGGTCCCTTTGGTATATTCCGGACTCAGCTCATTGAAACCACTGAATTTAGCAGTAGTCCCGTCAGCTACCACACGATTCAGTATCTGCGGATATTCAGTAACCGTGCCTACCCATTGAAAAGAAGAAGAGTGATAATCCAAATGATAAAACCATTCATTCAGCCCCAGGCGTACGTCATGGTCGCCTATCTTCTTTTTCAGTTCGGAAGTAAGCAATGCATTCTTCACTTTGCCAAGATGCAACCAGGTACGCCTGCCTTCGACCAATCCGGTATAGGCATCCTCCGAACCATCCTGAAAAAGGCCGTCCGCCACCGTGGCTTTGTTGATATTGCTACCACCAAAGTCCACATAGTTAGCTTCGGGAGCATTCATAAACTTGGCATTCAGCGTCCAGTTCAGATTGTTACGGAAGGTATAATCAAACAGCATAGCCACTTCATGCGCCTTATTGCCTGTAAAGTCACCAAACCGACCGCTCTTCATCTTTCCGTCCATCACATCCATGTACTGAAAACGTCCACCTTCGGGAGCATACGAAGAAGTTCCTAACTTGAAGCCAGGAATTTCTTTCACACTGCCATCTCCCACATAGATAAACGGAGCAGCGTTAATCATCGAACCCAATGCACTGCTTTTTGAGAACTTATAGATAACGGAGAACCTTCCGCGATTATTGTTGAAAAGGCGCGTCAGCCCTGCATGATAAAGTTGGGTACGGTCACTGAAGTTTTCAAACTTAGGAGAGAAACTACCCGGATCGAAGTTCTGATAGATGCTGGCTGTATAGAGCCAGCGGTTTCCGATGCCACCGGACACATTCATGTCTATATTTTGCCACCCAAAATGGTTGGTACGGTAATTCAAGACTCCTTTGAACTCCTTTTGCCCCAATTTGGAGAAAGAATTTACGGAATAAGCGATGTTTCCGGTAGCAATAGCAGATTCAGACGGTGTCATCAGCCCTACTTCGCCCAGGCTGGCATCGCTGCGCCAGTGAGTAGCCAGCTTATGCACAGCCGAAGAATAGACAGCGGGTAATCCGTTTTCATACACATTTACATCTTCACTGGGAAGTCCGATCTGAATTTCACGGGGCTTGTTTGCATCCGAAGCATTCAGCATCACATTGCGTTCGCTGATCTCCGCTTTTTTACTACTGATAGTGTCATTCTCTACCGGTTTGCTCGCTGTTGCAATAGTAGCGAATGATAAGGCTGCCGATATGACATAAGAAAAGAGACTTGCTTTCATACTATTAATGGAACTTTCGGTTCAAGGCATCAGATAAGAAATATTCCCCTTATCTTTCAACGAGGGCAAAGTTAACAGGTATAATAATGCCCGGTTTCCGCAAGTAGCCGTCAGGTAGATTGGCGTGAGAGTATCATCTACAATACAGCACTGATAACAAGCCATTTACATCATTCCGTTTTATAAAAACAAGTAGACATACCCGTTTACCGGAAAGTTTTAATATCTTTGTATTTGTCTACTTTTAATGAATATACCCTATGAAAAAATACTTGTTATCGGTATTATTCCTGTTGTTCGTGCTTGTCCCTTTTTCGTGCGGCGAATAAGACTGACTTATCCAATGAGTTGGAATCAGCTTTAAAACTGCGCAACCAATACTCACTCCGAAAAGAAGCCCGAATTGACAGTTTAAAGCGTTTGCTATATCCATCCATGGATGACAATGAACGTTTCCGATTATACAATGCTATTTACGAAGAGTACTATACTTACCGTTTCGATTCAGCCATGCTCTATGTAGACAAGGAAGAACAGGTGGCTATGGCACTATCTCACCCCGCTTATCGCAACCTGAGCATCATCCACCGCTCGGTGCTTCTCTCCACATCGGGTTATTTCAGCGAATCCATCCAGAATCTGGAACAGATAGATTCACGCGCATTGAATGATGCGACACGGATAGAATATTATGCCGCCTATGAATGGGCTTACAGTATGTGGGCGGAATATTCCAACGATAAGGTTTATGCTCCCCGTTATTATGAAAAGGAAATGCTTTATCAGGATTCATTGATCAGTGTACTTCCCACTGGCTCGTCACTATACAATTACTGGAAAGGAGAAAATCTATATCGTCACCAGCGGTACGCCGAAGCGGAAAAGTATTATCAAAAGGCACTGGAAGGCGTTCCAGTGAATGTTCGATTGTATGCTATGGTTACGTATGGTTTAGCATTGGTCTATTCAAAACTTGGTGACTGGAACGAATATGAGCATTATCTGATCAAGGCCGCCATATCGGATCAGGTATGCCCGCTTAAAGAAAATCTAGCCTTACAGGAACTGGCCCTGTATATCTTTAAAAACCAAAGTGGGGAAGTATCCCGTGCCAATCGCTATCTGAACTACTCCATGGAAGACGCTCAGTTTTATAATAACCGGCTCCGCATGCTCGAAATAGCGAAAAAATTCCCTTCTATTGTACTGTCTTATCAGGAACAGAATCTTATCAAGAGCAGACGACTGCAATGGTCACTGATATGCATCAGTATATTGTCCATCGGACTGGTCGTCTCCCTGATCTATATTTATCGGCAAATGCATCAACTCCATAAACGCAGGAAGATACTGGCGGACATGAATCAGGAACTGCAACATCTGAATAAGGCATTAGTAAATACAAATCATACGCGTGAAGAATATGTAAGCCTGTTCATGGACCTGTGTGCCGCCTATATAGACAAGCTGAATAAATATCAGGATTTGGTAAAGAGAAAAGTGAAAGCGAAACAGACAGATGATCTATTGAAGTTAGTCAATGCCACCAAACTGTCAGATACAGATGCGAAAGAGTTCTTCGTAAACTTCGATACGGCATTTCTGAATTTATACCCTAAATTTATAGAAGAATTTAATGCACTATTGCGGGAGGGTGAAGAAATCATACCTAAAAGAGGAGAAATACTGAATACAGAACTTCGGATATTTGCATTGATACGTATGGGGATTCAAGATAGTTCCAGGATAGCTACCCTCTTGTTCTACTCACCACAAACAATTTATAATCATCGGAGTGTAGTGAAGAATAAGGCAAAGATGAGGGATAGCTTTGAAAAGCAGGTGGAGGAGCTTTGTGCAGTGATGTAGATTCACTTACATTATAAAATAAGACACTTTTTCTTAAGAAAAGAATGTGTATCCATTGCCCTTTCAAATACTTCTGTTACTTTTGTCGACAGCTACAAGATAACTACTAGAAAAACTATTATATTATGAAAAATCTATTCTATTTTATCATTTCGATATGCACGTTATATGCATGTTCCTCGGATTCTGATTTCAACCCGGAAGATGAAAATCCCACTTCTTCTGATTTTTATGAACTTAAAGCCATTCCTGACAAGAAAGTCATTTTCAAAGCCTATCCGGCAAATATGAAACAAATTCTTGGCGCAGGCTACGATGTTACTGCCGACCATTTAAGTCCCGAAGCCATAAAAGCTCCCATAATAGATTTGGAAAAATTGGAAAACAGCGATGAAGATTATATTTATCGTATGAAAGCCACTTCTTCCGAACCCAGAGACTACGCCGGAGAAAATGCAACAACATTCCTGACTGATATTACCAATAGCCTGATATTGGGAGACATAAATTCCAGAAATGCTCTATCGGTCGGTACCATTCTCAAGCATAAAGAGTTCGAGTCTGATTACAACCATTCTTCACAATATTCTTTTGCCTCCAGCGAACAACTATTTACAGCGGAGCGTTGGTACTTTTCGTTTTTCTATACCTTAGAGAAATATAAATACAGATACCTTACGCAGGAATTTGAAAATGATGTAACCAGTTTGGCAGCAGAAGATATCATAAACAAATATGGCACACACCTTTTAGTGGATGTCGGTATAGGAGCACGATTCAGAGGACTTTACCGGACAGCAGTACCTACAGCGACATCAGCTACCAGCACCACAAAAATCACCTTACTCAGCGCTTTGGAAAAAATAGGCCAGCAAGGTCTCTTTACCGGAAGCGGTGCCGGCGGATGGGAAGAAGATGTGGCACAAAGCATAGGAGGTCAGCTTATACTGGAATTCTATGGAGGAAATACAAGTTTATTGACTTCACAACCGATAACCGATGGCTTTAATGCCTGGTGGAACTCGTTCAATGAAGAGAATTATACTTTGACGAAAATCACTCAAAATAAAGTTCTTCCTATTTATGAACTAATAGCGGATGCCACCAAAAAGAGCAAGTGAAAGATGCGATAGAAAAATATATATCCAACCAAAAGTTATCGTTAGTTTCTACCACTCCGTTACTTCAGGCCTGGAATGGCAAAAATCACACATACGACACATCTTACTTAGATATTGCAATGCACTCCAACAAAAAATATGAAGGAGCCATCTGTTCCATCTACAAACAACAAATCACGAGTACCGTACCGTTGTATTTATATAGTAACGGAAAAAAGCAACGTCTATCTGTAGAGCTATTGCCAGCCGACACCGAATGGCAACTGGAAAAAGAATTAGGATATGTATACGCTTCGCCCGTAGAAGGAGCCATCCCGCTATACGAAGCCGAAAATAAGAACGATTATTGTTATACTACAGAAGACAAGCAGGAATATGGCACAAAAGGGAGTTGGAAGCAAAAAGGCATTGTATGTTACACAATGCCCCTATAATATAGGATTGCCTGCCAAGTTGAAGCAATTATCAGGATAGGTTCAACTCATACACCGGAGATATCAGCTGCTCCCAACCGACTCTTAAAAGCAGACGGCAATTCCGGCATGGCCCCACTCTGTGTACAAACATAGGCGGAGACTTCCACTGCCAGTTTATGCGCTTCGGGAACAGGTTTCCCACTAAGTATAGCCGATGTAAAAGCAGCAGTAAAAGAATCACCTGCCCCCACAGTATCGGCAACAGGAACTTTCGGTGTATCCTGATAAGATACTACACCCGGAGTAAATACATAACTGCCATTGGTTCCACAAGTCAGAATCAGCATCTTCAGATTATATTTAGCCAAAAGTATCCAGCATTTATCCTGTAAATCAATACCCGGATAACCGAAGATACGGCTGATAGTAACCAGTTCCTCATCATTTATTTTAAGTATGTTGCAGCGGCGCATAGATTCGCAGAGTATTTCTTTCGTATAGAATCCCTGACGAAGATTGATATCGAAAATCTTGATCTGATCTTCTCCATCAGGCATGGTGTCCAGAAAACGTTGAATAGTAGCACGACTCACGGGACTGCGCTGAGCCAGCGAACCGAAACAAACAGCACGGGTGGAAAGGGCCAGACGTTTCAAATCATCCGTAAAAGGAATGTTATCCCAAGCTACCCCCTCTTTAATCTCATAACAGGGAACCCCCACAGCATCAAGAGTAACCTGTACCGTACCGGTAGGATAATCCACTTGCTCGATCTCACAAGTCAGTTTCTTTTGAGCAAAAACATCCAATATTTCCTGTCCGTCAGCATCACGTCCCACTGCACTCACTACACGGCTATCAAAACCAAACTGTGATACATGATAAGCGAAATTGGCAGGCGCACCACCTATTTTCTTTCCTTCGGGCAGCACATCCCAGAGTGCTTCACCCATTCCTACGATGATTTTATTCATGACACTAAATTTAATTACAAATTATAAATTACAATTAGACATTAGGTTATTTCTTTATCTTCAAAGTATAGTACAGCAAATAAAGTACTCCGACAGTCATCACGGCTACTGCACCGCTTTGTCCTATGGCATCACTTGCCAATCCCATTGCCAACGGAAAAACAGTTCCACCAAAAAGTCCCATTATCATCAGACCGGAAATTTCATTCTTCTTGCCGGGCATATACAGCAACGCCTGTGAGAAGACAATCGAAAAGATATTCGAGTTTCCGTAACCTATCAGCGCAATGCAAATATAAATAGATGTTTTTGAATGGAAAGCAAAAAGTCCAATCATTGCCAGTAACATCATGAAACTACTGATAGCAAAGAACGATTTAGCATTCATCCTCCTCAAAATAAAGAACCTGTGAAGCAGCCTGCCGTACGGAAAATGAAGTAGAGACTGGTAGCAAACGCAGCGTCATCCAATCCCATCCCCAAACGCTCCATTAGAATCTTAGGAGCAGTAGTATTCGTACCTACATCGATTCCTACATGGCACATGATACCGATGAAAGAAAGCAAAACAAATGGTTTACCCAATAAAGCCAAACACTCACCGAACGTAGAAGGTTTTCCTTCCTCTTTCTCCTCGGCAATCTGTGTCTGTCCCAACAATAAAACGGCTATCACAGCTATCACCATATAAATAGGAAACAGCACACGCCACCCCAAACCGAACGACGGAATGGCCTGTGTAGCTCCCCACATAGCAATGTAAGGTGCAAGAAACGAAGCAATCGCCTTTACAAATTGTCCGAAGGTAAGGCTACTTGCCAGCCGGTCACCTCTCACGATGTTGGAGCAGCGGATTCAGTGAAGTCTGCATCAATGCATTGCCGATACCTAATAAAGAGAAAGAAAGCAGCATCAACGTATAGCTATCACCAAAAACAGGCAATAACAACGAAGCAAAGGTCACAACCAAACTAAGGAGTACCGTCTTTTTTTGTCCGATACGGCTCATCAACATACCTGTCGGCACAGAGAAGATCAGGAACCAGAAGAAAACCAGCGAAGGGAAGATGTTAGCTTGAGAGTCTGTCAAACCCAAATCTGCTTTTACATAGTTGGAGGCGATGCCTACCAGATCCACAAATCCCATAGCGAAAAAGCAGAGCATCACAGGGATCAGCTTGGATAACGAAGAATTAGATTTCATTGTTGTATGGTATTAATTTAAGTATTTCTTGCTCGGAAAGCACGTTGCAAAGGAAGCGAATATCAGAACAACAGGATAACAATCTTGTTACAAAGAGTGGCAATTATGATACAAGAATGTTTTTTAAGCGCATTTCAAGGGCATTATTTCTCTTTTTAGCTACATTTGTGGAAAATTATCCAAAGAAACTTTTTAAACAACAATATGGAAACACTCTTTAATGGACGACTCAGCATTGAAGTTTCTGCACATGGAGCAGAGCTATGCAGTATTTTTTCTAATGGAAAAGAATATCTATGGCAGGCAGATCCTGCATTCTGGAAACGCCATTCGCCGGTACTCTTCCCGATTGTAGGAAGCGTATGGGAGAATGAATATCGAAACGAAGATACCACCTATGTCCTCACTCAGCATGGATTTGCCCGCGACATGGAGTTCACACTGATATCCGAGGAAAACGATGAAGTCCGCTACCAGCTTGTCAGCAACGAAGAAACACTCAAGAAATATCCTTTCCCATTCCGTCTCACCATCGGCTATCGCATCCGCGAGAAGAAGGTCGATGTCATGTGGGAAGTAGAGAATACCGGGGAGAAGGAAATGCACTTCCAGATTGGTGCACATCCGGCATTCTACTATCCGGATTTCGATGCCGAAACGCAAGAACGGGGGTTCTTCGGTTTCAATAAGAAAAGCGGACTGAAATACATACTTATTTCTGAAAAAGGATGTGCCGACCCGGACACCCAATATCCTCTGAAACTGACAAACGACTTGTTGCCATTGGACACACATACATTTGACAAAGATGCACTTATATTGGAGGGAAGCCAGGTGCGGCGGGTTACTCTATATAATAAGGAGAAAGCTCCTTATCTCAGCCTCCATTTCGATGCACCTGTTATCGGACTGTGGTCGCCACCTGCCAAGAATGCCCCGTTTGTCTGTATTGAACCATGGTACGGTCGTTGCGACAAAGCACATTATACAGGAGAGTATAAAGATAAGGATTGGGTACAGCATCTGCAACCCGAAGAGGTATTCAAAGGAAAATATACCATTGAAATAGAAGAATAAAGGAGAAGCCGTACTTGGTCCGTATCTGGTCCAAACGCTTAGGTACGGACCAGCTACGGAGCGGGTACGGCTTTGATAAAATTCGGGTACAGAAAAGGAGGAAATATAGACCAATCTTATTTCAACTTATAAACCTTGAATGAACTTACCGCATAGCTACCGCCTTTGGCATAGAAACTGATACGGTTGTAAGGTTCCGAAGGAAACACAAGGTTTGTCATTGCGAAACGTCCGTCATCGCCAAACGCTTCAATACTTGATTTATCAACGAAAAGACGCAGCGTCATTTCCGAATTGCCTTCTATCGGAGCAAGAGTCAACACCGGAAAGTCCGAACTGAATGATACGACTCCGCTCTTACTACGATCCATCGCAAACTCCTTCTCTACCAGGTTATAGTAAATATCCACTTCTTCTCCTTTTGAATTGAAAAGTTGGAAGCCAATGACTTCTGCATTTCTGTTCTTAATCGTCATTTCAATTTCATACGTACCTGTATTATCCGAAAGCAGTTTGTCCATATTATAAGTACGGTCCACCTTGAAGGAATGCTTCTTTTCTTCTTTCCCACGCAGTTTCAGCAGTTCTCGCGAAGGGGAAGATTTCAGATAAGTTTCACCCGCCGAAGTATAGAGACTCAGGTCACGGGGAACAGAGTTACCACTGCGATACTGAGTAGTAGGTACATTGTTGGCATATTGCCAGTTGCTCATCCATGCCAGCGCTATATGGCGTCCTTCGGGCGCATTACTCCAAGTCACGGTAGCATAGTGATCTTTTCCCCAGTCCATCCACTTGGTGTTTTTCGGTGATTCATTCACAAACTTCTTTCCATCGAAGGTACCTACAAAATATTGAGTGGCACTTCCACCGAAAGGTCCGCCGGGATTAATATTACAGATTAGAACCCATTTTTTCAGTTCCGTACCTTCAATAGGCAGTTCTATCAGGTCGGGACATTCCCATACACCACCATGAGCCCCCTGACCTTCACCAAAACTACTTTCATAAGCCCAGTCCTTCAGATTAGCTGAAGAGTAGATTTGCATTTCCTGACCTACGGCAAGAATCATGATCCATTTATCGGTAGCGTCATGCCAGAAAACTTTCGGATCACGGAAATCACGTTGGGTGGAAGTCAGTATAGGATTACGCGCATACTTCTTGAATGTCTTTCCGTTGTCCAGACTGTAAGCCATACTCTGTACCTGGCGATCGCTGGCCGAAGTATAGAAAGCTATGATCGCACCGGCACCAAAGCCTGCCGTATTATCCTTATCAACCACACAGGAACCACTGAAGATAGTTCCCAACGCATCGGGCGCAATGGCTATCGGCTGATGTTCCCAATTCACCAGGTCTGTACTGGTGGCATGTCCCCAATGCATATTTCCCCACATAGAACCGTAAGGATTGTATTGATAAAACAAATGATAAACACCATCTTTATATACCATACCGTTCGGATCATTCATCCAGCCATATTGAGGAGTGAAGTGATAAAGCGGACGGAAACTCTCGCGATTGGATGTATCAAACTCATTGGAAAGTTTCATTTCATCCCAGCAAATAGCCGTATCGGGTATCAACTGGAAGTTGAAAGAAAGTGATTTATTATCAAATCCGGAGAGATCTACCGGAACAAAATAGTCTACCTTATTTATAGCCAGACGAACATTCATATTGCGCACTACGTCATTATCGGCTATCATATATAGCTTTGCTTCCGGAGAAGCCTCTTCCACGGGAAGCAACAGAAATTTCTTCTGGTTCTCAATCTGGACAATGCTCTGTCCGTCACCTAAATGTTTAATCACGAAAGGAGGATTAATAGCCTGACACGAAAAGACAGACCAGATTGTACCTATTATAAAGGTAAGGGTCCATCGCACAGTCAACAAATTGTTTTTTAAATTCATGATGTTTTTGGGTATTACATTTAATTAATAATGAGTTGCTCGGGAAAGCACTTTGCAAAGGAAGCGAATAAAACAGAAATAGCCTGCCATTTATGTTTCATAAGCTGGCAAATATGATACCTGCCCTTTATTTTGTTACAAATATACCAGCTTATGAAACATAAATTACAGCATATTTTCACTTAATTCCCTTTCTTTGCAACATCAAAACATCACTCGGGAAAGCATGTTTTGAGAGGTAATCCACAGCGATTACAAAATGAAAAGCATATTAATTAAAATCTAAAAACATGGAAGGCATAAAAAGATCACTTCTATTTGCACTCTTTCTTATAATGTGTACACTAGTTCAGGCCCAACGCCTGACGGTACAAGGAAAAGTCGTTTCCAAGACTGACGGAGAATCCATTATCGGTGCAACTGTCATAGAAACCAACCAGACAAGTAACGGCACCATAACCGACATCGACGGCAACTTTACATTGTCTGTACCACAAGGCGCAGAACTCTCCATTTCGTATATCGGATTCAAGACTGTGAATGTGAAAGCTCAAGCTACACTGAATATCGTTCTGGAAGAAGAATCGGAGTTGCTACAGGAAGTCGTAGTCACAGGTTATACTACTCAACGCAAGGCCGACCTGACCGGAGCCATTTCCGTAGTCAGCATAGACGAGATTGCCAAGCAAAACGAAAACAACCCGATCAAAGCATTACAGGGACGCGTCCCCGGTATGAACATCACAGCCGACGGTAATCCCAGTGGAAACGCCACTGTACGTATTCGCGGTGTCGGGACTTTGAACAATAACGATCCTCTTTATATTATTGACGGTGTGCCTACCAAATCGGGCATGCACGAACTGAACGGCAATGATATCGAATCTATCCAGGTATTGAAGGATGCGGCTTCTGCCTCTATCTATGGTTCGCGCGCTGCAAACGGTGTCATCATCATCACTACGAAGAAAGGTAAAGAAGGACAGATAAAGATTAACTTCGATGCTTCTATCGCCGCTTCCATGTATACCAATAAGATGGAAGTACTGAATGCGGAAGAATATGGCCGTGCCATGTGGCAAGCTTACGTAAACGAAGGCCAGGATCCCAACACCAACGCACTGGGCTACAAGTATAGCTGGGGATATGACGCAAACGGTTATCCTCAACTGAACAACATCAGCATGTCCAAGTATCTGGATTCTGCCAATACGGTTCCGGCTGCCGACACCGACTGGTTCGATGAAACAACCCGTACAGGTATTATCCAGCAGTACAATGTATCAGTAAGCAATGGTTCTGAAAAGGGGTCATCTTTCTTCTCCCTGGGCTATTATAAGAATATAGGTATCATCAAGGACAGTGACTTCGAACGTTTCTCTGCCCGCATAAATTCTGATTATAATCTGATTGGCAAATTCCTGACCATAGGAGAGCACTTCACACTGAACCGCACTTCGGAGGTGCAGGCACCGGGTGGATTCTTGCAAAATGTATTACAATTCAATCCCTCATTGCCCGTTTACGACATCAATGGAGAATATGCAGGTCCGGTAGGCGGATATCCCGACCGTGAGAACCCGGTAGCGAGACTGGACCGTAACTCTGATAATCGCTATACTTACTGGCGTATGTTTGGTGATGCCTACATCAACCTCAACCCCTTCAAAGGATTCAATGTCCGCTCCACCTTCGGATTGGATTATGCACAGAAATCACAACGCATCTTCACCTACCCCATCACCGAAGGCAATGTGGCAAATGATAAGAATGCCGTAGAAGCCAAGCAGGAACACTGGACGAAATGGATGTGGAATGCCATCGCTACCTACAATCTGGAAATCGGCAAACATCGTGGAGACGCCATGGTGGGTATGGAGCTGAACCGTGAAGATGATATCAATTTTTCGGGTTATAAAGAAGATTATTCTATCCTGACACCCGACTATATGTGGCCGAATGCGGGTTCTGGTACGGCTCAGGCTTACGGTTCGGGCGAAGGCTATTCACTGGTTTCTTTCTTCGGAAAGCTGAATTATACATATGATGATAAATACCTACTCTCGATGACAGTACGCCGTGACGGTTCTTCACGTTTCGGTAAAAATAACCGCTATGCCACATTCCCTTCCTTCTCACTGGGATGGCGCTTGAACCGTGAAAAGTTCATGCAAAACCTCAGTTGGATTGACGATCTGAAAGTCCGCGGTTCATGGGGACAGACCGGCAACCAGGAAATCTCGAACATTGCCCGCTATACAATTTATGTTCCCAACTACGGTGTAACGGAATCAGGCGGTCAGAGCTATGGTACTTCCTACGACATTGCCGGAACCAATGGCGGCAGCATCCTTCAATCCGGATTCAAACGTAATCAGATCGGTAATGATAACATCAAATGGGAAACAACCACACAAACGAACCTCGGCCTCGATTTCTCACTGTTTAAACAATCTCTTTACGGTTCATTCGACTGGTTCTACAAAAAAGACAACGGATATTCTGGTACAGATGGCAGGTATCGCCGCTATGGGCGAAGGAAGCAGTCAATGGATCAATGCGGGAGAAATGAAAAACTGTGGGTGTTGAATTGAATCTCGGTTATCGCAATCAAACGAGATTCGGACTGAAATATGACCTGAATGCCAACATATCCACCTACCGGAATGAAATCACGAAGCTGCCAACTACAGTAGCAGCCAACGGCACTTTCGGTGGTAACGGTGTACAAAGCGTAATCGGTCACGCCAATGGTTCGCAGGTGGGTTATGTAGCTGACGGTATCTTCAAATCACAGGAAGAAATTGAGAACCATGCCACTCAGGAAGGTGCCGGAATAGGCCGTATCCGCTGGCGTGACTTGGACGGCAACGGTATCATCAATGAGAAAGACCAGCAATGGATTTACAATCCGACTCCGGACTTCAGCTATGGTCTGAACATCTACCTTGAATACAAGAATTTTGACCTCACCATGTTCTGGCAAGGTGTTCAGGGAGTAGATGTTATCAGCGACCTGAAGAAGGAAACCGACCTTTGGAGTGGACTCAATATCGGTTTCCTGAACAAAGGTAAGCGAGTACTCGATGCATGGTCACCCACCAATCCGAACTCTACCATTCCTGCATTGTCACGCAGCGATACGAACAATGAGAAACGTGTTTCCACTTACTTTGTTGAGAATGGTTCGTTCCTGAAGTTACGCAATATACAGTTGGGATACAACGTTCCGAAAAACTTTGCCCAGAAGATGAAGATGGAGCGCCTGCGCTTCTACCTGAGCGCACAGAACGTATTCACCATCAAGAGTAAGGAGTTCACCGGAGTAGATCCTGAGAATGCCAACTATGGTTACCCCATCCCGATGAATATAACTTTCGGTATTAATGTAGGCTTTTAACAATAAAATCAGTTACTTATGAAAAAGTTAATATATACAGCAGTCTTAGGTCTTTCACTGATGTGCAGCAGTTGCACCGACTTTCTGGAAGATCAGCTCCCCCAGGGAACCATCAGCGATGAACAGCTGAAGAACCCGGCATACATCGACAATCTGGTAATCTCTGCTTATGCAGTATGGATTACTGCCGAAGATATCAATTCTTCCTTCTCCATGTGGAACTATGACGTACGTTCGGATGACGCTTACAAAGGAGGAAACGGTACGGAAGACGGTGATGTATTCCACTCACTGGACATCTCACAAGGTATCATGACTACGGCATGGAACATCAGCGATATGTGGCAGCGCCTCTACAACTGTATCTCACGCGTCAATACAGCTTTGCAACTATTGGAACAAGTGGATGAAAGTACTTATTCACTAAAGCAGCAGCGCATTGCCGAAATGAGATTCCTCCGTGCACATGGTCACTTCTTGCTGAAACGCCTGTACAAGAAGATCCCGTTTGCCAACGATGCCAACTTGTCACCGGAAGAATATAACTATCTCTCCAACACCACTTACAACAATGACGAAGGCTGGCAACAGATTGCAGATGACTTCCAGTTTGCTTATGATAACCTTCCCGTGAAGCAGGCAGACAAAGGTCGCCCCGCCAAAGCCGCAGCAGCCGCCTATCTGGCAAAGACTTATCTGTACAAAGCTTATCATCAGGATAATGCAGACAGCCATGAAGTGACAAGCCTCAGCACGGAAGACCTGGTGAAAGTAGTACAATACACAGACAATGCCATTATGTCGGCAGGTGGCTACGGGCTGGAATCAGATTTTCACAATAACTTCCGTCCGGAACCTCAATATGAAAATGGCGTGGAATCCCTGTGGGCCATGCAATACTCCATGAACGACGGTACCAACAACGGTAACTGCAACTGGTCTTATGGTCTAATCGTTCCCAACATTCCGGGAGTTACCGATGGTGGTTGCGACTTCTACAAACCGAGCCAGAATCTGGTAAATGCATTCAAAACAGATGCCAACGGACACCCGCTGCTGGATTCCTTTAACAACACCGATTACAATTCGCAATCCGATTATGCTGACCCACGCCTCTTCCTGACGGTAGGTATGCCGGGATTCCCTTATGAATTCAATAAGAACTACATGATGGACCAGTCGACTACCTGGAGCCGCAGCAACGGACTTTACGGATATTACGTGACCTTGAAGCAGAATGTGGATCCGGATGGCGATTACCTGATAAAGGGTGCCTGGTGGGGTTCTCCGATGAACCGCATCGTACTGCGCTACTCGGATGTATTGTTGATGCGTGCCGAAGCACTGATCCAACTGAACGACGGACGTATAGCTGAAGCTATCAGCCTGATTAACGAAGTACGTAACCGTGCTAAACAAAGTACAGCCATGATTGCCGACTACGAAATGGAATATGGCGTACGTTTCAACATTCAGCCTTATACGGGAAGCTACTCACAGGCAGATGCCTTGAAATTGTTGAAGTTTGAACGTCGTGTAGAGCTGGCTCTGGAATCAGAGCGCTTCTTTGACCTGGTAAGATGGGGCGAAGCTGCCGAAGTACTGAATAAGTTCTATGCCGAGGAAGCTGCCGACTGCACCATCTACACGAATGCCTCGTTCACTAAGAATAAAAATGAATATCTGCCTATCCCGTTTGCACAGATGAGTGCCAGCAACGGGAAACTATACGCAGAATTGTGGTAACTGGTAACCTTATAAAAAAGAAGAACATTATGAAATCAATACTGAATAAACTAAATCTGCTTGTACTGGGAACTGTCCTGTTGTTAACATTCCCGGGATGTAGCGATGATAATACTTCCGACCTGAAACTGGACGGAGACACATGGCTCACCGCCCTTGAACTGAATGATACCTATACGGGGGTGATAGACCGGACCAATAAGACCGTAACTGTGGCAGTGCCCGAAGTATACGACACTGACGCAATGAAAGTTACCGGTATCGAAGTATCCGAAGGTGCCGAGGCCTCTGTTAAGGCAGGCGATGTGCTGAACTTCTCATTCCCCCAAGTGATAAAAGTGACTAACGGAAACGTATTCCTGGACTACACCGTCAACATCAAGCATGATGAAGCGCGGATACTCTCCTTCAAACTGAATGACGCTTATGCCGGAGTTATCGACCAGACTAAACGTACCATCACCGTACGTGTGCCGAGTTCAGTCAATATCAAAAACATGGTTCCGATCATTACAACTTCGACAGGAGCCACCGTAATGCCGGCATCCGGCCAGGCTATTGACTTCAGCAATCCTGTAGAATTCACCGTTTCATATAACACCGCATCTGCCGTTTATACGGTAACGGTTATCCCGACCGATGCACCGAGTGCCGTATATGTGGGTCTGGCAGCTACACTGAACGAACTGAATCCGGAAGAAAAGGAAGCGGCAACCTGGATGCTGAACAATATTGCCAATTCGCAGTATATCTCATTCGAAGATGTGCAGGCAGGAAGAGTAGACCTGAGCGAATGTGAAATCATGTGGTGGCATCTGCATATAGACGGCGGCATCGACAACATGGATAAGTTTGAAAAGGCAGCGCCTGCGGCAATCAACGCATTGGTGAAGATGAAAGACCTTTATAACAATGGCATGAACCTGCTGCTTACCCGCTATGCTACTTATTATGCCGCCAAACTGGGTGCTACCCTGGACGGCAACAACCCGAACAACTGTTGGGGACAATCGGAAGAATCCGGTGAAATAGTGGGTGGTGCATGGAACTTCTTTATCCAGGGACACGAGTCGCACGCCCTCTACCAGAACCTGGTGATGAACAGCGGTGAAACAGATAAGGTCTATACCTTCGATACCGGTTACCGAACCACCAACAGTACGGCACAATGGCACATCGGTTCCGACTGGGGCGGCTATGCTACGAATGAAGTATGGCGTACCAATCATGGCGGTGTCGATCTGGGTTATGGTGGCGATGGTGCTATCGTGGCATGGGAATATCTGCCTAAAGACTCTCGCGGAGGTATCGTATGTATCGGCTCAGGATGTTACGACTGGTATGCTTACGGCATAGATGCTTCAGCAGACAAGTATCATGGCAATGTAGCCAAACTGACAGAGAATGCAATTGACTATTTAACGGGTAAATAAAACTAATATATGAAAACAATGATATATTCACTCACACTGGCTGCTCTGATGATCACTTCTTTCAGCAGCTGTAGCGATGACAATGATCCGGTTTTAACTCAGAAAGACTGGGACGGAACCACCACTTATTTTGCTTCGGCAGATGCCATGAAGTTCGATACATACTACAAGCCATCTGTCGGTTATGTAGGCGATCCGATGCCTTTCTATGATCCGCAGGCAAAAGATTTCAAGATTATGTATCTACAGGAATACCGTCCGAACCAAGCAGGCACTTACCACCCGATATGGGCGGTAAGTACTCAGGACGCCGCTTCATACACATCTATGGGTGAACTGATTTCTTGCGGAGGATTGTCGGAGCAGGATGCCGCTATCGGAACGGGTAGTACTATTTATAATCCTTCGGATAAATTGTACTATACCTTCTACACAGGTAACAAATATCAGCCTACTTCTTCCGAGAACGGTCAGGTAGTGATGTATGCCACCTCACCCGACTTCAAGACCTGGACCAAGAATCGCACTTTTTATCTGAAGGGTGACACTGACGGGTACAGCAAGAATGATTTCCGCGACCCCTTTGTTTTTGAAGGTGAAGATGGAAAATACCACATGCTTATTTCCACTACTAAAAGCGGCAAAGGTGTACTGGCCGAATATACTTCTACAGATATGAAGGCCTGGGAACATGCAGGTGTATTCATGACCATGATGTGGGATCGCTTTTATGAATGTCCCGATGTCTTCAAGATGGGAGACTGGTGGTATCTGGTCTACTCGGAGATGCATGCAGCCGTACGCAAAGTTCAATATTTCAAGGGACGTACACTGGAAAAACTGAAAGCAACCACCGCCAACGATGCCGGTATCTGGCCCGACAACCACGAAGGTTTCCTTGACTCACGTGGCTTCTATGCAGGCAAGACGGCTTCGGACGGAACCAACCGCTACATCTGGGGATGGTGCCCCACCCGCTCGGGCAATGACAATACTGCCGTAGGAGCTTCTCCGAACGAACCGGAATGGGCAGGAAGCCTGGTTGCACACAAAGTAGTTCAGCATGCGGATGGTACTTTGACTTTAGGCTTAGTAGAAGGTATCAGCCAGAAATATGCCACCGCCTCTACTGTAAAAGTGATGGAGAAGAGTAGCGGAGTATCAGAAAGCAACGGTAACTATACTCTGACGGATAATGCTTATATCCTATTCAATCGCTTAAATGTAAACAACAAGATTTCGTTTACCGTAAAGACGGCAGGCGATGCAGATAGATTCGGTATCTCTCTGGTACGCGGTACGGACTCCAAAAAGTATTATACCATTGTAGTGAATCCGGAAGACAACAATAACAAGCGAAAGATAAACTTCGAAGAAGAAGGTGAAGAAGGTAAAGGATTCATCGACGGAATAGACGGGTATCTGTTCGACAGACCTGCTGATAATACTTATCATGTAACTATCTGTACGGACAACTCTGTCTGCGTGGTTTATATCAATGATAATGTGGCTTATACAAACCGCATATATGGTATGCAGAAGAATCCATGGTCTATTAATAGTTATTCGGGAACGGTGGAAGTCAGCGCTGTGAAGGTTAGCTATTACTGAGTTAATTCACCACAGAGTAACACTGAGTTTCACAGAGTTCTATAAGAGTTTCACATACCACGTAACCATCTGTGTGACAACGCACTTGGTGTTTCATCACGATCAGTCGTAATGAAACACGAGTTCAGTCCTAGTGGGAGGTACCTTCAGTCCTAGTGGGAAGTGCCTTCAGTCCTAGTGAGAAATACCCTCAGTTTAATATAGTGAACGAATCATTGGATTGTTCATATCAGACTTACTAAAGTTTGTAGGCCAACAAAGATTAAGAATAAAAAAACGCATTGCCAGATAATGATTGCCACTTTATAGCAATCATTATTTGGCAATGCGTTTACAATATTTTGATTAATCACTGAAAGTCATACTTCGCCGCACATGCATAACCTTCTTCATACAAATCAGTCAATTTCCTGATATCCCGTTCGATACGGTCGACTGTTACAGGTTTCTGCGGACGGATTACAGTAATCTCTCCTGCCGCTTCCATACGTTCCACCATTTCCAACTGCTCGTTGTACACACGGCAACGACGGCTTAAAGCCTCACGCACTTTCGGGTATTTACGGTACAGGAAAGAAGGTATATGTATGTCCTTTGCTTCTTTACGATAACCATGATTACGGGTAAGCACTACCACATTATGGGTAAATCCCTCACTCCTGGCACGCATCAGCGGAATACTGTCGACAATACCTCCGTCAAGCATCGGCTCATTATCCACATAAGCAATAGGGCAGACAAAAGGCAGGCTGCTTGAAGCACGCACAATGTCAATCACACGATGCTTGTCCCGTTTCTCCTCAAAATAGTTAGCCTCACCCGTCACACAATTTGTAGTCACCATTTCATAGCGCTCCGGACAAGAGAAATACGCTTCATAATCATAAGGAAGAATGTGTTCGGGAAATTCCTGGAACAGCAGATCGAAGTCCATAATATTACGTTTCTTCAACAAATATTTCAACCCGATATACTGATATTTCTCCAGTAAGTCAATGTTACTGTACTTGGCACGTCCGCGCTGGCCGGACATATAAGAAAGTCCATTACATGCTCCGGCACTGACTCCGATAGTATAGGGGAAGCGGATGCCACGGTCCATAAAGCTGTCCAGCACGCCACAAGTGAAGACACCACGCATGCCGCCGCCTTCAAGAACCAATCCTGTCTGGGGTTTGATATGTATCTTTTTCTCCATAATTATCTGATAAAACGCTCCAAAGATAGCTTTTGTTTCCGAAATCTCCCTATCTTTGTGCCAGTAACAATCATTTAATATCAATTTAATTATGATGAAAAAGTCAATACTTATTGCCACTTTAGGCTTATTGAGTTTCAATGTGTCAGCACAGGACACTCCGAAAGCGGAAGAAGGCTTCATCTTCACAACCGTTAAAGAAAACCCGATTACTTCCGTTAAAAACCAAAACCGTTCCAGCACATGCTGGAGTTTTTCGGCTCTTGGTTTCCTTGAAAGCGAATTGCTGCGTATGGGCAAAGGCGAATATGATTTATCAGAAATGTTTGTGGTGCACCACACCATGATGGACCGCGGCGTGAACTACGTACGCTATCACGGTGACAGTTCTTTCTCACCCGGTGGAAGCTTCTACGACATCATGTTCTGCCTGAGAAACTACGGTCTTGTTCCGCAGGAAGCTATGCCGGGCATCATGTACGGTGACACATTGCCGGTACACAACGAGTTGGATGCCGTGGCCGGTGCTTACGTAAACGCTATTGCCAAAGGCAAACTGACCAAACTGACTCCGGTATGGAAGAAAGGCCTTTGCTCTATCTATGATACTTACCTCGGCAAGTGTCCCGAAAACTTCACTTACAAAGGAAAAGAATATACTCCGAAGACATTTGCCGAATCCCTCGGAATCAATCCGGACGATTACATATCTCTGACTTCATTTACCCACCATCCATTCTACACTCAGATGAACATCGAAATTCAGGACAACTGGCGCAACGGCCTTTCTTATAACCTGCCTTTGATGGAATTCATGTCTGTTATCGACAATGCCGTTAACAACGGTTACACTGTAGCTTGGGGTAGCGACGTCAGCGAAAGCGGTTTCACTCGTGACGGTATAGCCGTTATGCCCGATGCGGATCGTGGTGCCGAACTCACCGGTTCTGACATGGCACGCTGGACAGGTCTTACTGCCGCCGACAAACGCAAAGAACTGACTTCCCGTCCATTACCGGAAATCACCGTAACTCAGGAAATGCGCCAAACAGCATTCGACAATTGGGAAACTACCGATGACCACGGTATGCTTATCTACGGTATAGCCAAAGACCAGAACGGTAAGGAATACTACATGGTAAAGAACTCCTGGGGTACCAACAACAAATACAAAGGTACTTGGTATGCTTCTAAACCTTTCGTTGCTTACAAAACTATCAATATCCTGGTACACAAAGATGCAGTGCCCAAAGCATTGCTGAAGAAGCTGGGAGTTAAATAAGTGATTAGTAGTGAGTGATTAGTGCTGTGCTGTCATTGCCGCATGGTACTAATCACTTATCACTCACCACTAATCACTATTTCATCATCCTACTGTTAATATATTCCGTAAACTGATCCTTATAATTCTCTCCTACCGGAATATAGGTCTCTCCAAAAACGATGCGCAGGCGAGAAACTTCCGTTATCTTTTTCAAATTGACAATATAAGAACGATGTACCCGCATAAACTGAGAGGGGGGCAAAGTTTCTTCCAGACGCTTCATGCTGAGTAAAGGCATAATGGGCTTAGCCTCTCCTTCTACAAAGATACGTACGTATTCGCTCATTCCCTCAATATATTTAATATCTGCCAAGTTGATACGCGTAACGCGATAATCACTCTTCACAAACAGAGTACCGTCATTGAAAGAAAGTTCGGACGGAGTTGACGGTGGAGCAACTGTTCCATGACCTTTGGTGCGGAATTCCCACCATTTATACGCTTTGTCCACCGCCTTCAGGAAGTCTTGAAAGCCAAACGGTTTCAGCAGATAATCCAGTGCATCTACTTTGAAGCCTTCGACGGCATACTCCGAATAAGCTGTTGTGAAGATAACCAACGGCTTTTCCGTCAGGGAATGCACAAAGTCCATCCCATTCAGGTCGGGCATATTGATATCAACAAACATCAGATCAATCTTCTGTGCGGAAAGAATACTCATAGCATCGAAAGCGTCTTGGCAGGAAGCTACAAGATTCAAAAAAGGTACACGGGAGATATATCCCGTCAGTTGGGTAAGAGCCAACGGCTCATCATCAATAGCTATACAATTTATCATAATATACCTCCATTCTGTATTAACTCACCGGCACAAGCAACTGCACATCAAAACAATCGGCCGTATCATCAATAGATAGTTTATAACGCTCACCGAACAACAGACGCAAACGCTTGCGGATATTATCAAGACCGATACCGTGGTGCTGATCTTCGGACCTATAATAATTACTGTTGGAACAAACGAAATGAATTTCCTCTCCCACCACCTGCAAACAGACTGATACGAATGAAGCATGCTGATAACTGACACCATGCTTAAAAGCATTCTCTACAAACGAAACGAACAATAGGGGTGGTACTTGTACTTCGCCCGTATCCGTAGGAAAAGACACATCTATCCGCACTTTATCCGTATAGCGGATGCGCATCAGCTCTATATAATGATTGAGGAACTGCAACTCCTTGGAAAGCGATATCAAGCGGTTATTCGATTCATAAAGCACATAGCGCATTAACCGTGAAAGTTCGACAATGGTTTGTTTGGCCTTCTCCGTATCAATATCCACTAATGCATGTATATTATTGAGAGTATTCATGAAGAAGTGCGGATTTATCTGGTATTTCAGATAATCCAACTCCGTCTGAAGATTGTTGTGCTCCAGTTCTTTCATAGCCTCCTGATCGCGTACTGACTTAAAAAACAGCTTAACAGCAATGTTGAAACTGAACATAAGCAAAGCTATCAGCATGCGCCCCAGAAAAGGACCACGAAACAGGGGCACAAAGAAAGGCATCTCTTCGAAAGGCGGACGTGGGAAGTCAGAATGCCGAGGATCAGGACGTCCCCCCCGTACAGACGGTATATCCGGCCCCGAAGGCTTACCGGGAGCATCATGCTCTCTCGGCCCGGGCCCTTCCTTTCCCCGGTCGCGCATTCTCTGTTCTATTTGCTGCCGCTTCATGACAGGACGACTGGGAGACACCATATCCACTACCCAGAAAGTGAACGTAGATAATAATATGGCAACTACTACATACACTACCACTTTCTGCTTCAGGAAAAGGAAAGGAGCAAGCACACGATTATTCAATAAGAAAAGGAAAAAGAATGGCAACACATTGAGCCATAAAATAAAAACTCCTTTCCATCGCATCACTTCCACCTTACCCGATAAAAGTTCGAAGAAATTGCTTACCACCGGCACCATCAGTACGATAAGCCACACAGCAATGTAGATCATCATTTCCGGCAGGTAACGTTTATAGGTAGCACGGGCAAACACTTTCTTCATGGTTTGTTTCCTTTTTAGAGATGTCATGGCAAATATAGCCGACTTTCGATTAACTGACAAAAGAAATAGACGAGGAGGAGCTTTTCATCGGCAAAGTTCTCATTACCAATGCCAACCACCTCCGCCACCACCAGGACCTCCGGAAGATACGTTTCCTACCGAAGTCACCATACTGCTGGGCGTAAAAGTCGCTACCTGTGAACCTGTTGTATAGGTGCCACCAACAGTCAGTCCATAGAATTCAGTACCTCCGGTCACCGAACCGCCTGTATAAATCGTATAAGTGGTGCCCGATGCCAACTTCGAACTGCTGAACAACAATGTCATTTGCGAATAAGCACGGGGAATAGTGTAAGACATCACCTGATCAGAACCTTGAATACTCAAAAGCGTACCTTTACTACCCGAACCGCCATAGATAACCGTGCGTTGTGTACAAACGCTGGACGTGGGAGTACTAGTGCCGCCACCGATTCCCAAGATAGTTCCTCCTGTTATCTTAAAAGTATTCTGATCGCAGTCAAATCCTTCCTCGGGAGATGTAGTACCGATAGAGACAATCGTACCACCGGTAATAGTCAGGGTACCGTTAGAATCGACACCATCATTTCCACTGCTGTAACAATAGATATTACCGCCGTTGATAACAATGCTTTTAGAAGCATTCATACAGTCATCATAAGAATAGACGCTGACGTCACCACCATTCACCGTAAGGGTACTTTTACTTTCAATCCCTTCACTTCCTTCACCACCCGGGGTCTTCACCCAGATAGTACCGGAATTGATAGTCAAATTACCGTCTGCTTTAATGCCTTTGGCGGAGGAATCCAGACGATTATAGACATACTGTTTACCGGTAGTAATAATCTTCACCGTACTATTATCGATACTCAGAGTTCCGTCGCAATTAATACCTTTACCGGCAGCACCCGTACTTTTGACTAAAAGAGTAGTACCATTCATCACTAGGTTACCATCACATTTGATACCTGCGGCAGAACTCAGATCATTGTCTTCATAGACCGCAGAGCCCGAAGTCAGCAGAATCAACTGCCCCCCACTGAGCGTGATGTCCGTTTCCGCCTTTACCGCTTTAGAGGCATCCCCAGAGATGTCAGCCTTGATAAGTCCGCCTCGTATATCAATGAATCCTTTTTCACAGTCCAACCCATCACCGGATGCTTTCACCTTCAAGATACCACCACCAATAATGATTTTATCATTCGTATGAATTCCATCTTTCACGGCAGAAGCTACGGTAATATTGCTGCCGCTACGCAAACGCACATAGTCGTCACTACAAATACCATGCTTGTAATTACCTGTCACAGTCAGTGCACCCGTACCGCTAAAAATAAGTTGTCCTTCACTAAAAAAGCATCCTTTTTCATCTTCGCCCGTTACGGTGGAGTAAGAAGAAGCATCTGCCAGATAGTTCTCCGTTTCCGTCTTCACTTCTACAAAAACACGCTTGCCGGACTGGATATTGATTGCCGCCCCGCTGTCATTAGTCAGCGAAACACCCGCAAGAGTCAGTTTAAACTTCTTATCACTGTATACCTTGAAAGAGCCGTTGGATGCCGAACCACTAAGCACATATTCTACACCTGCTACGGATGCATTTACTGTGACATGTGCTCCGTTTGTGGTTACTGTAACCCCACTCACAGAGCCTGTCACCGTTGCCGAACCATTAGCATATGCTATTTGTATGGAAGAAGCGAATGATGAATTCTCTATAAAGTCATCATATTCGTCATCATTCTTGTCGGTTATGATAGTTTCAGCTATTTCAACATATGAATTATCAGCTATATCTTCCCACGAAACATCAAAGTCAAGTAATGTACCCGAAGCATCCGAACTGCCTGAACTTCCACCGGGGTTCGTTCCCCCATCCGTTTCGTTCTCTCCCCAATCATCAAAAGGACTATCAGCACTACACGCGACACACAAGCAGAAACACACTGCATAAATCCCTATTTTCTGTATTCGTTTCATTTCCATCATTTATTTATGTGACTAATAAATCATTCACTTAAAACTTAAACGTATATCCCGCACCTACTACGTGCCCGTTCGTCTCATCATCATCTGCATGATTCTGATACCGATAGAAAAAATCGAGCGAATTCTTCTTATTGATTTTGTATCCGGTACCCAGTGTCCAGCGAGTTTTATCCAGTGCCCAACTATCGGACATGGAATGATATAATTCACAAGAAGCATAAGGTGCAAAACGAGATTTCTTAATATTCCATTCAGCCTGCAAGCGTGAACGAAGTACATTCTTACCTTTGCCGGTAATTTCCTCATCTGCTTTTTGGGAACCATCGTCCCCATCGTACTTGGAAACAAGCTGCGAAGTACGATACGTATACTGGTAACGTTCGCGCAAGGAAAATTCAAAGCGTTGCCAGTTCAATTTACCTGTCAAAGACAAGTACATACGATGACGGGGTGACCAGTAGTCAGAAACATAATTGCCTTTCTTGGTCATCTCTCCCGGACGATGGCTATAAATAAAAGTATATCCGCCATCCGCTTTCAAAAAAGAAGTGATGCGATAAGCCACACCCGCCCCTGCAGACCAGCGTTCAACATTATCCACACCATCACGAGTACGGAATTCACCTTCCACCGAAACATCAAAGCCCGGGAAGATTTTCTTCTTTACCTCGGCACTGGTCCAAATGCCGAAGTCATCACTTTGGGCATATACTCCTGCAACCATTGTGCAGAGAAAAACAGCCAGTAAGGTTATTCGTCTATTCATTTTCTTCATTCTCCTTCCCTCGGTATCCGTCTTAGTGTATCAATTGTATTTATCTCTTCACTCTCCGGTTCATAATAAACCTTCAGTATCGCTGCATCTCGTAGGAAATCAATATGGCCCACTTCTACTTTCGTGATGCTAAGTCCCGTTCTATTTTCCAGATCCATAATCAATTCTGCCCTACGTTGCGGGGTAATCAATTCAATACGATCATACTGTACCAGCTTGCATGAAATATGTTTCAGCCAACGATTGCTTTCGCATAACCAGATACACAGAATAAATAATAAGTTTGTTGCTGTCAGTTCGGCATAACTCAACTGTACAGACAGAGCGTTGATGACGGAAATAGCTATAATCACAAACAGGTAGGTCATCTCACGCACAGGCATCGACTCTGTCCGGTAGCGAATTATGCCGAAGATAGCAAACAATCCAAGTGCAAACCCTATTTTCAGTTTCACACTGCCCAACAGGAATATCATCAGAAAAATGCTGATACTGATAAGCGTAAATGTGAAGAAGTAATCGCGACGACGGCTCTTCGGGTAATAAAAGAAACGAATAATGGCCACCACCACTACCATGTTGAGAACGAAGCGCAATATCAATTCCATAAATCCAGCCGCATCTATAAGCGGCGTCTCCATAAAGGCTAATTCAGCAATCGTTCATATGCTATTTATTAATGCTTCTATATTTCGGGGAATTTCTGCCCTCCTCATTTTACGTACTTTCGGTTTGAAACGATTCTGTTTCAAGTTTTCATCCGTCAGTACACAACCCATGCAATATTTACTAAAACCTGCAGGATGTACATGCAAGCGACTTAATATATCGCGGATAGGCGATGATGTACGCCCGTCTCGCTTTAACTCCACCACAGCAAGACGTGGTAAGGCAGCATAATTCCCGTTCACCAGATTTCGGAAGCAAATATCCGTATCAATAGTAAGCCGTTCCGTCATTGCCCGGTTGACAAGAGTAATGCGCTGAAAACGATTCTCCAACTGTGGAGACAATTGCGGCAGCTTGTACCAGGCATACAAAGACAAGAAGTCATCCACACCTTCAGCAGACAGTTCATCAAGAGCAGTGATGCGTATACGCTGCTTGTCCGTGCGACCTTTATTATTCTTATTTTTGACTTCAAGAAAAGTTAATTGTGAAGCAACATAGGTACGTACCCTGATTTTCTCACGTACCGCCCGTCCGTTTTGATGTGCCCGATACATTGCTTTGTCTACAGTATCCAGATAAACAGTATGATAGACAATGTTCCGTTCTCCCGCCACTTCCTGTACACGATAATCGGCGGCAGCATAATACAAAAGCACAGCCAGCGTTTCCAAGGGCAGCAGATATTTCGTATCCGTCCTGTTCATCAATCGGATACCACTCATTTCTTCCAGCGTGACAGGACCGAATATATCCAGCATTTCCACTATATCCTTCAATATTTCTTCTGTTATCATACCTGCTTCGTTTCTGCGACAAATGTAACTGCAGGAGTGAAACAAAGAAAATAGATTCAACCAACAAGTGATTTTTAACGATAAACACAATCAAAAACGATGTAGTTCTTCTGCCCTATTTTGCTCAAAACCGTTCTGTATGTGCATTTTTTGCCCGCATTTCTTGTCAGAACGAACAGTTTGACTAATTTTGCACGCTGATAATTAGTTAACCGGATAATTTCAGTAGCTGGACACTATGTACCTCCTACTCCTATTCCCGGCACTGACGCTCCAAAGAAATACTAATACTAATAATTAATAACATGAGTTTGAAAATCGTAGTATTGGCTAAACAAGTTCCCGACACACGTAATGTTGGGAAAGATGCCATGAAAGCCGACGGAACTATTAACCGTGCGGCACTCCCCGCCATCTTCAACCCCGAAGACTTGAACGCTCTTGAGCAAGCCCTCCGACTGAAAGATGCACATCCGGGCTCTACCGTAACCATCCTGACAATGGGACCGGGACGCGCAGCCGAAGTTATTCGTGAAGGAATGTTCCGCGGTGCCGACAACGGCTATCTGTTGACCGACCGTGCTTTTGCAGGTGCAGATACCCTTGCCACTTCGTACGCTCTTGCTACTGCCATCAGGAAGATAGGCGAGTATGACATCATCATCGGCGGACGTCAGGCTATCGACGGTGACACGGCTCAAGTGGGTCCGCAAGTTGCTGAAAAGCTCGGTCTGACACAGATCACTTATGCCGAAGAAATTCTGAATGTGGAGAAACTACCGGACGTGTTGTCGTGAAACGTCACATTGACGGTGGTGTGGAAACTGTAGAAGGCCCTCTGCCCATCGTTATCACTGTGAACGGAAGTGCAGCTCCCTGCCGCCCACGCAACGCTAAGTTGGTACAGAAGTACAAACGTGCTCTCGGTGCACAGGAAAAAGCAGCTATCACCAAAGAAGGTGCTACCCTGCCTTATGCCGACCTCTACGAGAAGTACCCTTATCTGAACATCACCGAATGGAGTGTGGCAGACGTGAACGGTGACCTGGCACAATGCGGTCTCAGCGGTTCGCCCACTAAAGTAAAAACCATTCAGAACATCTCTTTCCAAGCCAAAGAGAGCCGTACACTGACCGGAAGCGACCAGGATGTAGAAGATCTTATTGTTGAACTACTCGCTAACCACACCATTGGGTAGTTAACAAGGCGACAAGAGACAAGGTAACAAGGCATGTCCTCGTCAACTTGTCAACTCGTCACCTCAAAAACTTAAAAGAAATATGAATAACGTATTTGTATATTGTGAGCTTGAAGGCACCGTAGTTGCCGAAGTAAGTCTCGAACTCCTTACCAAAGGACGCAAGTTAGCTAACCAACTGGGCTGCCAACTGGAAGCCGTTGTTGCCGGTACTAACCTTGCAGGCATCGAAAAACAAGTATTGCCCTTCGGCGTTGACCGTCTTCACGTCTTCGACGCTCCGGGCTTGTTCCCTTATACTTCACTGCCCCACTCTTCCGTACTTATCAATCTGTTCAAGGAAGAAAAACCGCAGATCTGTCTGATGGGCGCCACTGTTATCGGTCGTGACCTCGGTCCGCGCGTTTCTTCTGCACTGACCAGCGGCCTCACTGCCGACTGTACTTCACTGGAAATCGGTGAACACGAAGATAAAAAAGCAGGTGTGGTATATGAAAACCTGTTATATCAGATCCGTCCCGCATTCGGTGGTAATATCGTGGCAACCATCGTCAACCCCGAACATCGCCCGCAAATGGCAACCGTTCGCGAAGGCGTAATGAAGAGAGAGATTCTTAACGATAAGTATCAGGGCGAAGTTATCAACCATGACGTTGCCAAATACGTACCGACTACAGACTATGTAGTGAAAGTAATCGACCGCCATGTAGAGAAAGCGAAACACAACCTGAAAGGTGCTCCTATCGTTGTAGCCGGTGGTTATGGTATGGGTAGCCGTGAAAGCTTCGACATGCTGTTCGAACTGGCTAAAGAACTTCACGCTGAAGTAGGCGGCAGCCGCGCAGCTGTTGATGCAGGCTTCTGCGACCATGATCGTCAGATCGGCCAGACTGGTATTACGGTACGTCCGAAACTCTATATCGCCTGCGGTATCTCCGGACAAATCCAACACATCGCCGGTATGCAGGAAAGTGGCATTATCATCTCTATCAATAATGATGAAAATGCTCCTATCAATACCATCGCTGATTATGTAATCAACGGTACGGTAGAAGAAGTGATTCCGAAAATGATTAAGTACTACAAACAGAACAGTAAGTAAGCTATGGCTAATTTTTATACCGAAGTTCCTGAATTGAAGTTCCAACTGAACAACCCGATGATGGAACGTATCTGTGAGCTGAAAGAGCGCGGATACCAAGATAAAGACAAATTTGACTATGCACCGCAAGACTATGCGGATGCAATCGATTCCTATGATAAGGTGCTCGAAATCACCGGAGAAATCACCGGAGAGATTATCAACCCGAACGCCGAAGGCGTGGACGAAGAAGGTCCTCACTGTGCCAATGGTCGCGTAGAATATGCCAGCGGTACGAGACAAAACCTCGATGCTATGGTGAAAGCCGGCCTGAACGGTATGACTATGCCCCGCCGCTTCGGTGGATTGAACTTCCCGATCACTCCGTATACCATGTGCGCTGAAATCGTGGCTGCTGCCGATGCCGGTTTTGGTAATATCTGGTCTTTGCAGGACTGTATCGAAACGCTGTATGAATTCGGCAACGAAGATCAACACAGCCGTTTCATTCCGCGTATCTGCGCTGGAGAAACCATGTCTATGGACTTGACAGAACCCGATGCCGGTTCCGATTTACAGAGTGTAATGCTGAAAGCTACATTTGATGAGAAAGAAAACTGCTGGCGCCTGAATGGTGTGAAACGTTTCATCACAAACGGTGACGCTGATTTACACCTCGTACTGGCTCGCTCGGAAGAAGGAACTAGAGATGGCCGTGGACTTTCCATGTTCATCTATGACAAGCGCGAAGGTGGTGTAGATGTACGCCGTATCGAGAATAAGTTAGGTATTCACGGTTCTCCTACTTGTGAGCTTGTTTACAAGAATGCAAAGGCTGAACTTTGTGGTGATCGTAAACTCGGTTTGATTAAATACGTAATGGCGCTGATGAACGGTGCCCGTTTGGGTATCGCCGCACAATCCGTAGGTTTGTCACAAGCCGCCTATAATGAAGGTCTGGCATACGCAAAAGACCGTAAGCAATTCAGTAAAGCTATTATTGAATTTCCGGCTGTATATGACATGCTGGCTATCATGAAAGCTAAGTTGGATGCAGGTCGTGCTTTGTTGTACCAAACATCTCGCTATGTGGACATTTACAAAGCTTTGGATGATATCTCTCGCGAACGTAAACTGACTCCGGAAGAACGTCAGGAACAAAAGAAGTATTCCAAACTTGCTGATGCCTTTACTCCGCTGGCCAAAGGTATGAACTCCGAATATGCAAACCAGAATGCCTATGATTGTATCCAGATTCACGGCGGTTCCGGTTTCATGTTGGAATATGCTTGTCAACGTATCTACCGCGACGCCCGTATCACCAGCATCTACGAAGGTACGACTCAGTTGCAGACTGTAGCCGCCATCCGTTATGTAACAAACGGTTCATACGCTGCTACTCTCCGCGATTACGAAACAATTCCTTGCAGCGAAGAAATGCAACCGTTGATGGATCGCCTGAAAGAGATGACGAATAAGTTTGAAACTGTCACCAACGCAACGAAAGAAGCTGCAAACCAAGAGCTGCTGGACTTCGTAGCTCGCCGTCTTTACGAAATGGCTGCTGTATGTGTGATGTCTCATCTTCTCATTCAGGATGCAACAAAAGCACCTGAACTGTTTGCAAAGTCAGCTGTTGTCTATCTGAACTACGCTGAAGCTGAAGTAGAAAAGCACTTCAATTTCATCCGCAAGTTCAAAGCTGAAGAACTGGATAACTACCGTAAGTAATTAACCGATTAACTATATTCAAAGAAGGCTGTCTCAAACGAATGGGACAGCCTTCTTTGTCATAAATAGCACCTTTACCGGAACAACCTCAACTGACTGCGCAGCTCATGAAGTTCATTCTGCATCTCCTCCATACGCTGTAACAGATGATGGATAGCATCAATCCCTTCAATATTGATGGACAAGTCATAATACATGCGGCTGTAACGTTCTACGTCCGGTAATTGAGTAAACGTCAGATAACGTTCTCCACCTTCAGTCATTACTTCTATCAAGCCACCTTCCTGTAATAAGTCGATAAACGACGGTTCAATGTGGCACTTGCGACAATATTCGCTGACTATGATTAATTCATTCTGCATAGTGATACCTCCTTTTAGTTCATACTTTGAAGTTTACGGAACAACTCTTTCTGTGCTTCCGTTAAGTTCGTCGGCAGTTTCACGGAATAAGTCACAATGAGGTCACCGAACTGTCCTTCTTTCTTATATACAGGGAATCCCTTTTGCCTTTCAGACGGGCTTTCGTACCGTTCTGTGTCTCGGGTTTCACTTTCAGCTTTACCTTTCCATCCAAAGTATCTACCAGCTGGTCTCCACCCAGGATAGCGGTATAAAGATCAATGGGAACATCTACATACAAGTCATCTCCCAAACGTTTGAATACCGGATCATCCGCAATCACAAACGTTATGTACAAGTCTCCGGCAGGTCCACCATTCACACCTTCGCCACCGTAACCTTTCAATTTAATGACTTGCCCGTTTGCCACGCCGGCAGGAATGGTAATACGTACATTCTTCCCATTTACAGTCAACACTTGTTTATGAGTCTGGGCTGCATCACGAAGTGACAGATTCAAATCTGCATGGTAATCCTGACCACGAAAACCTGCATTAGAACTACCACGTCCCCTGTTTCCGAACATAGATTCAAAGAAATCGGAGAAGCCACCACCATGCCCGGAAAATTCCTGTCCATCGGACGAATACCAATAAGATCCGTTACCATCCGTACCATAACCTGCACCCGAACCGCTACCAAAACCACCAAAGCCACCTGGGCCTGCTTCCTGACGGGCACGCTTCTGCGCTTCAAATTCATCGGCATGCTTCCAATGTTCACCGTACTCATCGTACTTTTTACGTTTCTCAGGGTCACTTAGCACTTCGTTTGCTTCATTAATCGCCTGAAATTTATCCTTGGCAGAAGAATCGTTCGGATTCAGATCAGGGATGATATTTACGTGCCAACTTACGGAACGCCTTTTTTATATCATTCTGACTTGCCGTCTTGTCCACCCCAAGGACTTGATAATAATCTATATAAGCCATAGTCTATTAATTTTGTTATTCTTATATACCCTATCACAAATAACGCACCAATCAGGAGTTTTGAATACTAAAATACGTAAACGAAAATTAAAAAGAAGTATTAAAAACAATAATACAAAGATAATCAACACATTAACCAGTAGTAAAAGCTTTTATCTATGCTACTCAAATTTTAAAATAATGTAAACGACACATAACATCAATTAATTATTCATACTAAAACTTCCTAAAATAAATAGAAAACGCTTTATTTGTATGTGAGTAATGCAGTCACAGAAAACATTTTTCCCCCAACCTTAATATATTGACTTATTATGAAAAGTAACCATTGGCTACTTACGGTAGCACTCACTTTCATCGTTCTGCAAGTAAAAGCGGATTCATGGATACGTATTAACCAACTTGGCTACTTGCCGCAATCTGTAAAAGTGGCAGTATTTATGAGTGAAGAACCAGCTGACATACAAGAGTATGCACTGATAGACGCCTTCACGGGACAAACCGTCCGAACTTTCAATTCTACCAAAGCAACCGGAAAAATGGGACTCATGAAGAGTACCTATCGTCTGGACTTCAGTGATTTTAACCAGCCAGGAACTTATTATCTGAAAGCGGGAAAAGCGGTCTCACCTCGTTTTCCCATCAATAATCATGTGTACAATGGGACTGCTGACTTCTTGCTGAACTACATGCGTCAGCAACGTTGCGGCTATAATCCCTTTTTTGAAAGACAGTTGCCATGTGCACGACGGCTACATCCTGTACCATCCCACCAAAACAGGACAACGCATTGATGTTCGAGGCGGTTGGCACGATGCAACTGATTATTTGCAATATACCACAACTTCCGCCAATGCCATTTATCAGATGATGTTTGCCTATCAGGAAAATCCAAACTCATTCGGTGATTTCTATGATGCTGCCGGGCTCCCCGGCGCTAACGGCATTCCCGACATTGTGGACGAAATCAAATGGGGACTGGACTGGCTGAATCGTATGAACCCTGCTCCCGGTGAACTATATAATCAGATTGCCGACGACCGCGACCATGCCGGTATGCGCCTGCCCAATAAAGATGAGGTAGATTATGGTTACGGTCCGGGTAAAGGACGCCCCGTTTACTTCTGTAGTGGCGAACCTCAGGTACGCGGTCAATTTATGAATGCTACCACAGGCGTGGCAAGCACAGCAGGTAAATTTGCTTCCTGTTTCGCTCTTGGTGCCCGCCTATTAAAAGACTTCTATCCGGAATTTGCAGCAGAGATTGGTGCAAAAGCGGATGCAGCTTATCAGGAAGGTGTAAAGAAACCGGGTGCTTGTCAGACAGCCTCCGTCAAGTCTCCTTATATTTATGAAGAAGATAATTGGGTAGACGATATGGAACTGGGCGCTATGGAACTTTTCAAAAGTACCGGAGATTTTAAATACCTGGAGCAAGCCGTTGAATACGGACGTCGCGAACCTGTTACTCCATGGATGGGTGCTGACAGTGCCCGCCATTACCAATGGTATCCATTCATGAATATGGGACATTATCATCTGGCAAAAGTACATAACGACCGCCTTAGCAAAGAATTTATCCGGAATATGCATGCCGGCATAGCACGCACCTACGAGAAAGCCGTTGAAAGTCCTTTCATGCACGGCATTCCTTACACCTGGTGTTCCAATAACCTGACAACTGCCATGCTGACACAATGCCGTCTGTATCGTGAAGCAACAGGTGACGAAACTTATAAAGAAATGGAAGCCGGCATGCTTGACTGGTTGTTCGGTTGCAATCCCTGGGGAACCAGCATGATTGTAGAACTCCCTCTATATGGAGATTACCCTTCTCAACCGCACTCTTCATTACTCAACGCAGGTGTAGGAAATACTACAGGCGGTCTCGTAGACGGTCCTGTATACCGCACTATTTTCGAAAGCCTCCGCGGAGTAAACATGACAGGTATTCCCGGTACTCCCGGACAGGATTATGAACGTTTCCAGCCTGACCTGATGGTATATCATGATGCCATTCATGACTACTCCACGAACGAACCGACCATGGACGGAACAGCTTGTCTCACTTATTATCTCTCCGCCATGCAGAAAGAAGGTATGAAGCAGGCGGACATTCAGAGTGATAAGAATGTATATGTAAATGACGGTATCATCCGCACTGATCCATCAAAGAAACAAATAACGCTTGTCTTTACTGCCGCCGATAAAGCAGACGGTGCTGATGCTATTATCAGCACACTGAAGAAACATGGCATCAAAGGCGGTTTCTTCTTCACCGGTGAATTTTATGAGCTTTATCCCGATGTAGTAAAACGACTGCGTGCAGAAGGCCATCTGGTAGGTAGCCACAGCTATGGACACTTATTGTATATGCCATGGGAAAACCGTGATTCATTATTGGTGACACGCGAGCAATTTGAGCTGGATATGCTGAAGAGTTACGAAGTTATGCGCAAAGCAGGTATCGAATACAAAGATGCTCCGGTATATATTCCGCCTTACGAATATTATAATAAAGAAATTGCCGCATGGGCAAAGAATATGGGTATACAACTTATCAACTATACACCCGGCACGATGAGCAATGCGGACTATACCACTCCGGACATGGGTGCCAAATACCGTAGCAGTAAGTTCATCTATGACAAAATCATGGAGGTAGAGAAAAAAGAAGGATTAAACGGGCACCTGATGTTGATACACTTCGGTACCGACGACCGCCGTACAGATAAAGTTCTACAATGGTTATCTGGACAAAATGATTAAAACGCTGAAACGGAAAGGTTATACTTTCGTACCCGTCCTTGAAGCAACAGGAATATAATTCATACCCATAGTTATTATAAAAAGGTTAGTTAAAGGTTATCATGCAAAGGTATTTAAGGTAATATTCAATCGGTTTGTTTTCAGTAGACTTTTTCCCACCCCCAAGGGAAAAAGTTGCAAACCAAAGCTCCATGCCTGCGAAGGTCCGGAGCTTTTTCTATTGTCAGATTTAAATAAATGCGTAATAACGAAGAATCAGAAACTATCCTTCACTGCCTGCAACAAAGACTGAATATCTTCTTCTGTCGTATCAAAAGAGGTCACAAAACGAATTTCATTTTCAGCTTCATTCCAGAAATAAAAGAAGTAAGACTTCATCAATCTATCAATAACCGGACGAGGCATAGTCAGGAACAACTGATTACTCTCCATCTTTTGTGTGAATTGTACATCCGGCAATGTTTGCAACCCTTCATATAGTTTACGTGCCATCGCATTGGCATGTGCAGCATTCTTTTTCCACAAATCATCCGTAAGATACGCTGTAAACTGACAAGAAAGGTAACGCAATTTAGAAGCTAACTGAGCCGACTGTTTCCGTACATAGAGCGCTTCCTTTTTCAGGTCCGGATTGAAGATTATTACACTTTCACCTAACATCAATCCATTCTTCGTTCCACCGAAACTAAGAATATCAATGCCACAATCCACTGTCAGTTCCTTGAAGCTGAGATTCAACGCAACACAAGCATTCGCTAAACGTGCCCCATCCATGTGCACATACATACCATATTCATGCGCCAAGGTAGTCAGCGCTTTCAATTCTTCCGGAGTATAGACAGTACCTAATTCCGAACATTGAGAAATATAAACAGCACCCGGTTGAGAATGATGCTGTTCCCCGAAGTTCTTCAGATAAGGACGTATCAACTCCGGCGTCAGTTTACCATCCGGCGTTGCAATAGGACGTATCTGGCATCCCGTCATACGGGCAGGTGCACCACATTCATCTACGTAAATATGTGCAGTCTCCGCACAAAGAATTAAATTATAAGGGCGGGTAGCCAACTGCAAAGCTACCGCATTACTTCCTGTTCCATTGAAAACAAACAGTGGCTCACAATCAGGCGAAAATGTCTCTTTAATTTTGTGAACGGCTTCCTTAGTCCAAGGATCGTCACCATAGCCAACTGCGTGATTTTGGTTTGCCCGGTTCAGCGCCTCCATCACCAATGGATGTACACCGGAATTGTTGTCTGAAGCAAAACTTCTCATAATTATATTGATTTTATCGATAAATAGTTATAGCGTATAAATAATCCTTTAGCTCTAAAAAATATGCAAAGGAACGAAATAATTCGTTAGTAGAAAAAAAGCGTGGATTTTACAATCCACGCTTTCGTTTAGGTTTTCAATCGGTTTTTTCGTTCTTACCCGATATAAACATTCACGCCCAAAAAATGTAGAGCTCTCCGTCCTCCTGGTGCAATACGATCTTGTCTTCACAAGCTAACCATCCCAGGGCCGCTCCCAGTTCTTTGTCCTTCAGCCCGGACTTTCTCTTCAAAGTCCCATAGTCCCACTTGGCATAATTGCTAAGCAACCTCCAAATTTTGCCTGCGTTCAGGCCGATGTCGCTTTTGTTCATCTCTTTTCGTCATTAAAAAGGTTAAATAATTGATTGGTGATTTGTTTAGGTTATCCTATTATCAGCCTAAAGGTATCACTTTTTATTTATAAAACATAAAAAACGAACAAAAGATATTCTTTTTAATCAAAATTGTAACAGTTTCGTAATAATATACAGGTAATATAAGAAGAAACAGGCCAAAAAAGAGAAAAAAAGACCACAGCCCCTTCAGAGAGATGCTGTGGTCATTTATTATAATTATGAATTCAGGGAAAAATGGGTATTACATCATGCCACCCATACCGCCCATGCCGGGAGCACCCATTGGCATTTCAGGTTTGTCTTCCTTCTTCTCAACAATTACACATTCAGTAGTCAGGAACATACCTGCAATAGAGGCAGCGTTTTCCAAAGCTACGCGAGCTACTTTTGCAGGATCAACGACACCGGCAGCATGCAGATTTTCATATACATCAGTACGGGCATTGTAACCGAAGTCACCTTTACCTTCGCGTACTTTCTGTACAACTACAGCACCTTCTTTACCTGCATTGGCTACGATCTGGCGCAACGGCTCTTCAATAGCACGCTTGATAATGTCAACACCTGTAGTCTCATCGATGTTATCACCTTTGAAACCTTCCAATGCATCGAGTGCACGGATGTAAGCTACACCACCACCTGGTACAATACCTTCTTCAATAGCAGCACGTGTTGCACGTAAAGCATCGTCTACACGATCTTTCTTCTCCTTCATTTCAACTTCAGAAGCAGCACCTACGTAAAGAACAGCAACACCACCAGACAATTTAGCCAGACGTTCTTGCAATTTTTCTTTGTCATAATCAGATTTAGTAGCAGCAATCTGAGCTTTGATTTGTTCACAACGTTCCTTGATATTTTGTTTGTCACCGGCACCGTTTACGATGGTAGTGTTATCTTTAGAAACTGTGATCTTATCAGCAGTACCCAACATTTCGATGGTAGCTTGTTCCAGCTTCAGACCCTTTTCCTCGCTGATCACTACACCACCAGTCAATACGGCGATATCTTCCAGCATTTCTTTACGACGGTCACCGAATCCCGGAGCTTTCACAGCACAAATCTTCAACTGAGAACGCAGACGGTTTACAACCAACGTAGTCAAAGCTTCACTGTCCACATCTTCTGCGATTACCAACAGAGGACGTCCGGTTTGTACAGCCGGTTCCAGGATAGGCAAGAAATCTTTCAGGTTAGAAATCTTCTTGTCGTAGATCAGGATGTATGGTTTTTCCATTTCGCACTCCATCTTTTCCGTATTAGTAACGAAGTAAGCGGAAAGATAACCACGATCGAACTGCATACCTTCTACCACACCAATAGTAGTATCGGTACCCTTAGCTTCTTCGATAGTAATTACACCGTCTTTAGAAACCTTACGCATAGCATCAGCGATCAACTTACCGATAACCGGATCATTGTTTGCAGATACAGAAGCAACCTGTTCAATCTTATCGTAGTTGTCACCTACTTTTTCAGCTTGTGACTTAATTGAGTCAACCACTTTGGCAACAGCCTTGTCAATACCACGTTTGATATCCATAGGGCTTGCACCGGCAGTTACGTTCTTCAAGCCTTCAGCAACAATAGCCTGTGCCAATACAGTAGCAGTAGTAGTACCGTCACCGGCATCGTCACCAGTCTTGGAAGCTACTTCTTTCACCAACTGTGCACCCGTATTCTGGTATGCGTCAGACAGTTCCACTTCTTTAGCTACAGTTACACCGTCTTTCGTGATGTGAGGAGCACCGAATTTCTTTTCGATAATCACGTTACGACCTTTAGGGCCGAGAGTTACTTTCACTGCATTTGCCAGTGTATCGATACCTTTTTTCAATTGGTCGCGGGCATCGATATTGAATAATATTTCTTTTGCCATAATGATATTTACAATTTAAATATTTTATAATTACTATATTAACCTAACACAGCGAGTACGTCACTTTGACGCATAATTAGATATTTAGTGCCTTCAACTTCCAGTTCGGTACCAGCATACTTGCCATACAAAACAGTGTCGCCCACCTTCAATACCATCTCTTCATCTTTCGTACCGTGACCAACTGCCACAACTTCACCTTTCAAAGGTTTTTCTTTTGCTGTATCCGGAATAATGATACCGCCAATTGTTTTCTCTTCTGCAGGTGCAGGGAGTATCAGCACTCTGTCTGCCAATGGTTTAATGTTCATAGTTCTTTTGTTTTTTATATGTTATACATTTATTATAGTAATGTCTTGTCTCATTTTAGTGAGACGCAGAACAAATTGCGAAAATCGTGCCAAACAGTAAAGCGAAATTTCTGTCAGTATTAAACTGCCAATTTGGCAAAGAATAAGACAATATACCATTATTTTTAGAGAAGATAAACGGCATCTCAGCATAACTTTTCTATGCAAGCATGAAAGTTATGCTTTCTATTTGCATTATCTTTGCACTCTCAAAAAACGTTTTTAGAACATGAATGCAGTCTGGATTGTTTTACCTATTCTCACATTATTAATGTTTGAGTTGGGACTAACACTTGAAATTAAAGATTTTAAATTATTTCGTCAACGTCCCTATCCTGTTTTTGCAGGATTGATAGGACAGATAATCCTTTTACCAATATTGGCTTTTGCATTGGGTTATCTGTTTCATTTGGAACCTCTGTTCTTTATCGGCCTGGTACTTATTGCTTGTTCTCCGGGTGGGAGTTCTTCCAATATATTCTCTATGATAGCTAAAGGTGATGTCGCACTTTCCGTATCACTGACTGCACTCAGCAGTATTATTACTTTGTTTACTATTCCTGTCATTATGGAGTTTGCTACGCAAATTGCAGGAGACAATAGTGGAATAACAATACACCTACCTGTCGGCAGCCTCATTATCCAGAATCTACTACTCATGTTGCTCCCTATCGCAATAGGCGTTTTAACCAAACGCTTTTGCCCTAAAGCAGCCGAACGGATACACAAAGTATTATCCAAGGTTGCCTTCCCTGCCTTGATTTTATTAGCTACTGTTTTCTTCATACAACATCACGAAACGATAGCTGCACAGATCGGTCGATTAGGTCTGTGCATCACACTAATGATATTATTGGCTATGGGTGGAGGATATTTAATCTCCCAGTTAATGAAATTGAACAGGAAAGAACAGCGTACGCTTATCATTGAAATAGGCATGCAAAATGCAGCCCAAAGTATTGCTATTGCAAGTAGCCCGTTTATTTTCAATAATGACATAATTGCCATACCGGCTATAATTTATGCACTGATGATGAATATAATTCTTATTAGTATATGTGGGAATAGTGAAGCGGAAATAACACAAACTTGTAAATTAAAAATTAGTATATTTTTCTATATTCAGACTTAAATTACTACATTTGTGAGAATCACCATAGTAAGGTAAACCTAAAACAATATTAATATGAAAAATAAAAGTTTCCTCGGACTGTTGTTATTCTCCTGTATCTGCTTAACTGCTATTGCACAAGAAACTACAAAACCAGTTAAGGCCATTTATGTAAACGCTGACCAGAATATTCTTTTTTGACAAACTGATTGACTTCGTACAGAATAATGAATATTTCATTCTATCGCTGGACAAGCAAGCAGGTTTCATACAAGCCCAGAAACCTGTTGAAATAAAAAAAGTATTCAAACCAAATGAACGGAGAACTTTGAATTTTGTCATCAGGCCTATTAATGAGAATTTATCGCAGATAACTTTAAATATTCGTTGCGAAGAAAAGCACTGGGGAGGCAGCGAATCCGGTCATGTCTATTACTACGATGACAAAGGTGTCAGTCAGAATAGCGATTTATACCAGAATATATGGGATGAACTAAAGTCTGCATTAGTGCCCTATCAGCAAGTTATATTTACAACAGTAACAACGCCCGCTCCCACCAAAGCCCTTCCTTTGCTGAAACAACCCTTAACTCTCTGCCTAAAGCATTCTTAAAAAACGGTTTCCCATTGTTGGTAGAACGTTGCCGCACAGTGCTTGCATCAGCATACATGACCCAGAAACTACTAAGCGAACATACAGATATCCCCCCGGTTGGGAAGGGTACCCGGTGAAACTCTATGAATATTACACCGGGAAAGATATAAAAAAAGGAGTAGCCAAGCGCGGACTGGTATACTTGCTGAACCCAAGTGCAGAACAACTTGCCACATGGATTGCCACCACTTGCTGGGAAGTTAAGCAAAGTACAGATACCACATACCTGTATAAACTCGCAGAATTTATCAAACGGCAATCAGGGGCACAATTCCCTGTACAAGGAGTAGTATACGAGGATATGTATACCAAGAACTTCTATGAACCATATATTTTCAAAGACGGAGTAACTGTATATGTAGCAGATAGTACTAAAATGCCGACAGATAAGCATTGCACCGATGAGCAACTGGAGTTTTACCTGCATATGACAAATGCCGACTTAAAACCAAACACCGGCAGATATGCCCGCATTTGCAGTACAAACCGTACTCAATATTACAAAAATGGAGGTAAAACAGATGTGGGAGATAATGATGAACACCGTAACCAGTCATGGTTGAATGTAGTTCGCCAACTTTATCAACTGGCTTGGCTTTCAGATCGCAACGAATTAATGATTGCCTGGGCAAAAGAACAACTGTAAATAGCCGGTTTAAGGCATACCAATCCTATTCTTTTTACCCCAAAATCCCCCATACAAGAAGTTAAGACTTTGCATACAAAGAAGTTAACTTCTTGTCAACAGGGAGTTAAGTTCTTATCAACAAGCTATTGACGACTGATAAATAACAAAACTAAGAAAGTTTAGTCAATATCCAAGTCTGTATCACAACTCAATTCAGTCGAATATCCCTGCCAGAAGCTCTTGGTAGAATGTACTAAAGCACTCCCCATCAAGAATAGGAATATTACGGCTATTAACGTCATCACCATACCGATGGCTGCGTAATACTTTGGTTCTAAAACATCCATAATAGTTATCTTTGTTAGGTTAGTACTACAAAGATAACCAAGATGGATTACAAAGAGCTTACTCTTTTATGAAGTTTTTATTTCTTTAAAGTTTGTATCAATTCTTCGGCCGAAACCAGGGTCTGTTCACCAGTCTCCATATTCTTGAGTGTCACCTTATTCTCGTTCATTTCATTCTCTCCTACAAGAGCTACAAACGGAATATTTTTGGCATTGGCATAGCCCATCTGTTTCTTCATTTTAGATGAATCCGGGAAGATTTCCGCACGAATACCTTCTGCACGTACTTGGGCAAGTACATTCAAGGAAAAAGCAGCTTCTTTCTCACCAAAGTTGATAAATAGAAGTTGCGTACTGTTTACAGCTTCCTTCGGATAAAGATCAAGCTGGTTCAGCACATCAAAGATACGGTCCGCACCAAAGGAGATGCCTACACCGGAAACTCCTGCCATACCGAATACACCGGTAAGATTATCATAGCGACCACCGCCTGTAATACTCCCGATTTGTACATCCAATGCCTTTACTTCAAAAATGGCACCGGTATAGTAATTCAACCCACGGGCAAGTGTCAAATCAAGTTCCAATTCATTCTTCAGACCGAAAGCCGATAGAGTTTTCAAGATAAATTCGCTTTCTTCCACTCCCTTTTGACCAATTTCACTTCCGGCAAGTACTTCTTTCAGGGTAGCCAGTTTCTCCTCGTTGGTGCCGCTCAGTAGAATGATAGGTTGTAATTTGGCAATAGCCTCATCGCTGATACCTTTTTTCTTTTAACTCGGCATTCACATTGTCCAGACCGATTTTATCTAGTTTATCAATAGCCACAGTGATATCCACGATCTTATCTGCCTCACCGATAATCTCCGCAATGCCCGTCAAAATCTTACGGTTATTGATCTTGATGCAAACACGGATACCAAAGCGAGTAAATACAGTATCGACAATCTGCATTAATTCCACCTCGTTCAGTAAAGAATCACTACCTACCACGTCAGCATCACATTGATAGAACTCACGATAACGGCCTTTTTGCGGACGATCTGCACGCCACACAGGTTGTATCTGATAGCGTTTGAAAGGGAAAGTTATTTCATCACGGTGCATCACCACGTAGCGGGCAAATGGCACTGTGAGATCATAACGCAAACCTTTTTCACAGAATTTACTTGCGAGTTTGGCTGCATTACGGCTCAGCAATTCCTCATCGGTTAGTCCGGAGAAATAATCACCTGAGTTCTGTATTTTAAACAGAAGTTTATCACCTTCTTCACCATATTTCCCCATCAGTGTGGAAAGCATTTCCATTGCAGGCGTTTCAATCTGTTGGAAACCATAGAGATGATATACATCGCGAATGGTATTGAATATATAGTTACGCTTCGCCATTTCTACCGGCGAAAAGTCACGGGTTCCTTTAGGAATACTGGGTTTTGCTGCCATAATTGTTTCAATTACTATTAAAATCGGAGGGCAAAGTTACAGTTTTTTATCGAGATAAGAAAAGGGATAAGGCGGTTTTATATAAAACGATACCCGTTGGCGGAATTAATTTCTTTCTTGTAAAGGTTATGGGCTAAATGAAAAAAATCAGAGAATATGTCAGCGAAGCTAATTGAGATAGTATTACTTATCATTTACTTCATTCCTACACGCAAGGAGCTAACTCCGCCAACGAGTAAAACAATAATCAGACTGGCACATATCTGACACTCCGCACGTTGACACCAAATGTTTCCCCTATTGAAACTAAGTTGTTTCTCGGTGTGAAACAGAGTGTTTCAAGCAATGAAACAGAGTGTTTCCCCTATTGAAACAGTCGGTGTCACCTGCTGAAACAGAAGACAGTGTGCGCGGAGATCTTTGCGAAGTCTACGGGAAATTATCCGCATTTAGAGTAAAAAAGAGTTAAAACAGCACATTTTTCGCATAGATTCGTGTAGAAAAGTTCAATTCGGTAATTATCGGGCTACTCACTATAAATCAACCAGATAGATGGAAATATTGTAAACATTCACTGCAAAATTAGTGCTGGCAAACAGTTTACCAGCACTAATTTTCAGGTTGCCAGCACACCTTCAAATGCCGATCAATAAAGGGTTTGAGGTACACCTGTGCAGGAGTGCTGGCAAAAAACTCTTTTGTATAATTGAGCTTTTTGAGTTCACCCCTTCCAGACAATTAGATCAATTTATCGGACATGTTGTATCTATACATCGGACGCGCAGCATCTATATATCCAACACCACCCATATATTAATGCTGATATTTTAACTCATGCAGCGTGCATTTTGGGTAATCCGTTCTTTTAATGGAATTTTTGCATGCTTCATGAAAAGAAATCGTATTTTTGAAGCCTGATTGAGGAAGGAAACAATACAAAAAGAGTAAAGCCATGAATATTGAAGAATATCGGGAATATTGTTTAAGCATCAAGGGAGCAACAGAAAGTTTCCCCTTTGGCGAAAATACCCTTGTCTATAAAATCATGGACAAGATGTTCACTTTTGCCCATTAAATCCTAAAGATGGACAATTTTGGGCAGACACAAAATGTGACTCCACCAAGTCGACAGAACTGATGGAGCTATATAATGGCATTGCATTCGGCCCGTTTTCCGACAAGAAACACTGGATTACCATATATCTGGAAAGTGATGTGCCGGATAGCCTTATAAAGGAATTAATCAATCATTCAATAGAAGAGGTAATCAAGAAATTGCCCAAAAAGAAACAACAAGAATATCGCAGTATTTTGGGAATAAAAGATGAAAATTAATACAGAATGAGATATGGAATGAATGAGCATGCTTGATAATCTCCATTATATTCAAAACAATGGAGAAAAAGCTTTCTAAGCAAATCAGAATAAAAAATATGCCTGTCCTGAATGTAATAAGCCAAGAACTGTACACTACGATTATTGTATTTATTGCAAACAGGAGAAAAGATAGAATGAAATAAAATAGAAGCCTCCCAACCTCCTCCTCACCCGCAAGAAAATTAAGAGATTCTTATATCAGGATCGTAATTAAATGCGTTTATTCCAATTCCCGCTTTTCAGATACAGATAGGAAAGCAACAGCAACATACCCCCGTAAATATATTCACTTGTCCACGCTATAGCGACATCCACTTGCAGGTACATAACCATAACAACCACATAAACAACATAAATGGAAATGGTTATCAACATGATTTTCATAGACCGGCTTGTATTTCCTGTGCCGGAAACAGCATTAAACAGCACCAGTCCGGGAGCTGAAAGGAGATATCCTAATAACTCATGATGTACATAGTAGGTAATGCTGCTTGTACCAACTCCTGACTATTGGTATATATCTGCAATAACACGGTAGGGAACAAGGCGGACAGCAATAGGAACGGTATACCTATCATATAAGTTAATCGTATGGCACGTTTACAGGCAAGCCAGATTTCGTTCTTTCTCTTTCCACTCCCTAATAGATTACTTACCATAGAACTGGTAGTATCGGAAAAAGCAAAAATAGCCATAAAGAAGCAAGTATTGATACTCCTCATGATATTGGCTATCGCCAAAGGACGCTCTCCCAAATGTTCGATAGCAATAAAAAAACAAGAACCATTGTGAAGGAAACAATATGGACTGAAGCATGGTCCAACATGAGATATTCCAAATGCGTTTAAATTCGGACAGTTTGAAACTAAACTGTTGAATAAAGCATATTTTTTCTTATCCACTTTCAGCCAGGTGTATGCCACATAAAAACAGTAACGATACCAACTCTGCCAGCGAAGAACCTATTGCCGCACCTGCAATACCCAAAGCCGGGAAACCGAATTTTCCAAATATCAAAATGTAATTGAAAACAATATTACTGAGCACCATTACTATAGAGTTAAGCGTAAGAGTGCGCGTCTCAGTGATGCCAATGTAGAAAGCCCGGAACAGAATTGCAATAAAGGAAAAGAAAAGCCCGTACCTCCTCCACTCCAAATAAGAAGAAGCAGCGGCATAAACCTGATCGGAAGATATCAGACGGCTGAGAATATGTATTGTGATAGAGTCGCACAAGAAAAAACATGACGGCTGCCAATGCCAGCAAGAAAAAAGGCGCGCCTTGCATGAATATTCCACCTATTTCGCCATACTTCCGCTCGCCATTTTTACGCGCAATCAGAATTTGGACACCGATGCTGAATCCAAAAAACCGAGCATATAGATAGCCATATACAACACTCCTCCGCCAACGCGGATGCTCCCAACTCCACTTCACCTACGTGACCTAAAAAAGCTGTATCCGTAACATTTATCATGTGTTCCATCAGTAAACTGATAAGAATAGGATACGCTATTAATAAATTTGCTTATAACTGAAATTCATAGATAAAGTCGATTACCACAAATTATGATCTGTCATTCAGGTGAATAATATGACAAGACAAAAGGTGTGCCAAAATAGGAAAAGTGAACGCAAATTACGCGAATCACGCAAATAAGTAGTTCATTAATCATTGATTTTCAACAGCATGAATCTTATATTATTTTGTACAATTTGCGTAATTTGTGTTCTAAACTTCATTTTGATATACCTTCTCTACTTATGTCAGAAGTCAAACTTCTCCAACTTCATGGAAGCCAATTCCTGTATTTTGGGAACCAATGTAACAAAATGCTCCGCTTTCTCATGAGCAGACAGCGATTCCGCATCTTCCCAGGTTTCGCAAATCATCAGGACATCATTACGGGTAGCGCTTTCGAAAAACATCATAGGCAATACAACCCTTATCTTTCAAAGAAGATGCCCACCAACTCTTTTTGCAGCTTCCAACACCGCAGCACGGTTTACTTTCACTTACTTGAATAAAAACATTCAGTCTAATCATATTTGTACAATTTAGAAATGTACTGCAAATGTAAACAGAAAAATCAGAAATGCTGATTATTTATCTGCATAAATACCGACGCGATTTCCCTCCGTATCAACAAAGACAGCGAAATATCCCCTACCCTCTGCCTCAATCTTTGTTCTGGGAATAACGACTTTTCCGCCTTTTTTTCAAAATTGTTTCAAGAGTAGGCTCAATCTCATCTACATTGAAATGAATGAGCACCCCTTTTTCAGAAGGAAGGAAATCAGAAGCATAAGAAACTGCTCCGACAAATTCATCCCCTTCAGTGAAAAATGCCATCTTCTCTTCCTCACATTCGCAAGTCGGAAGTTTCATATTCAACACGGTTTCATAAAAAAATCGATTGCCCGGTGGAAATCAGTAGCAGGAATTTCAAAAAATGCAATTAGTTTTTTTCATTTTGTTTTCTTTTTATGGTTATTACTATGCCTTTGCAAAGACAATGCAAAAATAGGGGCAAAAGCCGGTAACCCTCAATAGAAGAAAACAGACATCTTTAAAGAGTGGAAAAATAATCGGAGACAGGAGCACAAACGGAAAGGTATTCGGCAGGGGTATAGCCGGAGAAGAGTTTAAACTCCTTAATCATGTGAGATTGGTCGGAAAAGCCACACTCATAAGCTACCTGGGCAAAAAAGGCAACGTCGGATCTTGTTGCAAAAGTATAAAAGAGCACGCTGCATGCGCACAATACGAAGGAATTCTTTAGGAGTAGTACCTATATAATCAGCAAATATACGGCCAAACTGCTTGGAACTGAGGCAGGCTACATCAGAAAGCTCTAATGTGCTGACCTGTGGATGGAGATTTATTTCACTCAAAACCGTAGAAAGTCTTTTTCAGATTGTATTCGGAACAGGAAACCAAACGATGGAAGAAAAAGTCTTCAATCAAGTGGATATACATTGGTCATTATCCGGGTATCCACGATTCTCCGGGATAAATCAGAGAGTTCCGTATCTTCCACTTCATCCGTAGAGATATTCTGTCCGAAGAAAAGATGCAGCGGGATTCGCAGGAAAGTCTTTGCCGCATAGGGTTGGAAAACCACTGTTATCATTTCAATCATTCCCGTCGACATAACGTCGGAAAAGCCGAAAAGACTGACCGCAAATAAAAGATTGTGGTTGTAATTGTGTGAATTTTGCAATGATACTAATTGCCTACCCTTATGAAATACCAATTGCATACAGCCAACAGGCAATGTCCGTTCCGACACAGGAGTAAAAGCATCATCCGTAATATCCAATAATAACGGATATAAGGAGCCAATGCAGGAGCAGGTTTTTACGATACGAAAAGTTTGCATACGACAAATATATGATATATCTCATGAATTGCCGCAAAAGTAGACAAAAGGAATGGGGAGAAATAGTAAAAAGGGACATTCCCTACTTATTATTATTCACCCCATAGCCAAACAAAGCCAAAAATCACCGTAACAGGGATCATCCGGAAAGACTTCCGCTAATGCGGCAGTTATCCTTTGCGCATTTTTCAAGGAAAAAGTTTCCGTCTCGGTAAGTTCAGTAATCGGGCTACGCGACAGACATGCGTATCCAAAGGAATGATTAAATCCCTGCAATCAAAACTTTCCCAAATTCCAAAGTCAACTTCCGGTCCTTTACGTATCATCCAGCGGAGAAACATATTCAGCTTCTTCTGAGGACTGCGGGAAGATACTTCCAGAAAAGCACAGAGTTTCTCTATTGGCAGTCCGGAATACACTTGGAGCGCCTCTTCCAAACTTTCAAAACGGGAATAAGCAGCATACAAGCGTTCAAAGTAAGAATAAAAATCGGCATACAAAGCATGCGGTAGAAGCTACGTTTTTCCTCAGCAGGAAAATCCTTCTCCCAACGACGGGGAAAGTACATATTGATAAGGAGACGCCCCCATACAACCGTGTAATTCATCAGCTTTCTTCAGAATCTGCTTACGATTGCCGAAACTCATAATAGCAGTCAGCAGACCGCTGATTTCTATATCCTGTTTCTGCCGGTAACGATGCGGGAATTGTACCGGATCATTTTGAATAAAATCCGCACAATGATAGGTCTTTGCCCACTCCTGTAGTTTCTTTTTTATATCTTTGGTCATTTCTTTAAAAATCATGGGGGGTACAAAGATATTGAATTTATAGCAACTTTGGACAAGTCCCCTATTCTATTTACCCTTATTTTTTTGCATCGTGAAATTCAAAAGAAGAACTTATGGAACATAGCAAGAAGACCACGCGTGAAGAGTATCAGAAATGCGTAAATGCAGTAGTAGATTACATCAACCTCCATCTTGGAGAAGAGATTGAGCTGAAATCGTTGGCCAAGATTTCTCATTTCTCTCCGTTCTACTTCCATCGCATCATGAAAGCATTTCTGGGCGAGCCAATCGGGACGTTCATAGTCCGGACACGAACAGAATCTGCCGCCCGCCTGTTGCGTTACTCGGATTTGCCTATTGCAGATATCGCTTATCGCATCGGCTATTCCTCACCATCGTCACTGTCGAAAGTATTCAAGCAGTTCTACGGCATTTCACCTAATTAGAATCGTAACAATAAAAACTTTGTAATTATGAAACCAGCCATTATCAGACCCGATTTAGAGTTAAAAAAGAAAGAAATAAGAAAGTGCCTGCCAGAAATGTAATTTATATCCGCCTGTTCGGAGACTATAAAATGAATGATTACGGAGGCACATGGATGCGTTTGTTCAATTCATCAAAGAAGAAAAAACTGCCGATGGGTGACATGGCCTGTTGCATGTACCACGATGACCCCAAAGTGACGCCCGCTGAAAAGCTGCGTACCGATGTTTGCATGGTGATGCCTGTAACCGTACCTCCCAAAGGAGATGTCGGCTTCAACAATTGCCTGCCGGACGTTATGCAGTGTTTACCTACAAAAAGGATCTTATGAGTATCTGCAAAGTGTATACGACACGATTTACGGAAAGTTCATTCCCGAAATGGAATGTACGATGAGAGACGAGTCGAGTGCCGAGCGTTATCTGAATGATCCGTGCAATACGAAACCGGAGGATTTGTTGACAGAAATCTTCATTCCGGTAGAATAATCATCTTATATATTGCGGGCAAATAGTCTTTGTCCGCAATATATAACTATTACTTTATCTCTCTTTTCATCGGCACATACTTCAGTCCATTCGTAATCTGCGGTTCCTGTACCTGCTCAAATCCCAGACTTTTTGTGAAAGGCACTGCATACGTAGAGGAATTAACAGTCATTTCCGGCACAGAAGTCTCTTCGATAAAAAGCATCGAATAATCTTCTGCCTATACCTTTCCGGTGATATGCCTCCCGTATGAAAAACAGGGAAATATGTTTCCCTTCATCTTTGACTGCCATCACACCCACAAGTCTTGCCTCATCAAATGCACCATAAATGACCAAGCTGTTTATCATCGCCTCATCATTGACGAAGCTTTTGAAAGTTTCCAATCCTTGTTCATCAAAAATCCTCTTCACCCGTCTGAAGATATATTTCCAAAGAAAGAGATGCGGCCTCTTTATATTCAGATAAGTCTAATCTTCGAACGCTTATCCCTGGGGGTTAAACTCAAAGTATTCATAATAGTTAAGTTACTGTTCGCAACAAAGATATCAAATTTCTGGAAATGATGATTAAGACATTCCCATTATTCCATCCGGAAACACTATCTTTGTACAGGACATTTAACTAACCCAACTTTATTTAAAGATATGGAAAGACTTATCGACAAATATCTTCCGGCAGATTATCATGATACATTCGTTTTGAAATCCAGAAAGCCTGCAGAACAGATAATTCCCAAAGAACTAATCAAAAAATATTCAATCACTCCCCGGCGTGGCTCAATTTTTTAATGAAGGTCAGGAATATTCTGGTAAAACCTTTGGGACTTTTTGAAACCGGAAAAGTGTTGAAAACAGAAGATTGTATAATAGAAGATACGGAAAATGAGGCTATCATGAGGAAAGATGATAAGCACTTATTGTTTTATGTCTCCATTGCCAAGATAGGAAACGACCTGATAGATATAACAACCGTGGTTCAATATCATAATGCATTAGGAAAGGCTTTATTTCTTCTTTATTAAGCCTTTCCATAAAATGATTGTGCCACGTGTAGCGAAAGAACTTATATAATACCCAATCCATAGCTACTGATTTCCTCAAAGTCCTCATCAGCATATGAGTTCTTCTGACGGGCATCTTGTACTATTTTCAGAAATCCTTCTGTTTTAGACAGGAAATCCTTGAATTTCTCTGATTCTTCCTCGTGTCCTTTTACTACCGGTAGTTTCTCTGCCGCATCCAGCTGAAGTCGCAGTTCCATAATCTTTAAATCCAGGCGGGATTTATCTTCAACATGCTTACGGGCATAAAATTGATGATGCTCTGCATAGTCGTACTCATGCTTTTCATTGCAATGATCTGCTCTTTTCACAGGATTTTTCTGCCAGAAGAACCCGCTGGGCATTTGAAGCAATCGGGCTCAATATATCAAATATATTCTGCTTACATTCAGACATTACCACGCTCAATTCATAGTTATCATTCAGCAAATCAGCCATCCCTTCGGTCTTTTTTTCTTTTCAAGAGAGACAAGTATTTATTGAAATTAGCATAGAACTGGTTTCTCGACTGAAAAAGCTCCGCATAATTCTGTATCAAGTTCTGTCTGACATCTGCACCGAAGCATTCACCCGGTAGCATCACCTCCGCAGAATCTTTTTCGAAATGACGGGAGACATGATGTATGAAAACATGGGTACTTCCGTCTTTTTTGTTCCATATAACCCAATACTGCATTTACATCCCTCTCCTTTACGATATTTTTCAACAGAGCCAATGAGGCGTCGTAGTATTTCATCACCTGCCCTGCATCTGCTCTTTCTTCAGGGAGTATAAGTCACCGTTTCTTTCTTGCTACCTACACATGAGGCAAGCATCAGGACGCTTACAAATGCGCCCAGAATTAATAAATTCTTTCCCATAACAATTTCGTTTTACAAATAGTTAATTCAGTTAAGCCAGACAGATAGAATGGCGTTGCTGTAATAACAAAAAAATTGCCTTTTGGGTCAGTGAGAGAGAAAAAAAGATGAAACGGTTCGAAACAGTTAGTGGAAATTGCTAATTCCCAATGTACTTACCAATAACTCCCATTAGCTCTTCCACTCGTATTGGTTTAGCAATGAATCCATTGGCTCCCGCCTCCTCGGCTTGTTTCCGGTTTTCATCAAAAGCATAAGCAGTCTGGATAACAACAGGGAGCTTCTTATTTTTCTTCCTTATCTTCCTTAAAGCCGTCAGCCCGTCCATTTCATACATTTTAATGTCCATCAGGACAACGTCTACCTTTTGCTTATTAACAATGTCAAGAGCATCTTTCCCGTTTATAGCCCAGACAACCGTGCAGAATTTCTTAAGAATATTATTCAAGACCATATAGTTATTCACACTATCTTCGGCAATCAGCACTATCGGCAAATTACTGTTCACAGATGAAACTTTTTCAGCCACAGTCAATGCATTATCCGGATGCAGATGGTCAGCACCAGCCTGATCTGCATAAGACAAAACTATATTAAAGCGACTCCCCTTATTCATTTCCGATGACAGTGTGATTCTTCCTTTCAGTTTTGTTGCAATCACCTGACAGATAGATAATCCCAAACCTGTACCCTGAGTAAATTCATTTATTTTATAGAACCGGTCGAAAATCATTTTCTGCTCCGCCTCCGGAATTCCCGCTCCTGTATCTTCGACATAGAAACACACTTCCTTCCTGACATCGTTATGTTCAACACCGATAGCAACATGACCGGAAACTGTAAATTTAAAAAGCATTACTAACAAAATTCATAAGAACCTGTCGAAGCCTCATCACATCAGTTTCTATGATCATATCCTCAGAAAGAGTACATTCTATAAACTCCACCGCTGCAGGAACCTGAAGCAAACAACTTTTATACACATCTTCTACCAAGCTATTCAGAGAGCACGACCTAAATTCAAAAGACATGTTTCCGGACTCTATGCGCGAAATTTCCAGAATATCATTAATCAATTTAAGTAGTAGCTCGCAATTACTATTAATAATATGAATGTATTCCAGTTTTTCATCATCGGGCAATTCATCATCATTAACCAGGATATTAGAGAAACCGACAATCGCATTGAGAGGAGTCCGGATTTCGTGACTCATATTGGCAAGGAACGATTGTTTCAACTCAGCTTTCAGCGCCAGATCCTTGGCAGTGGTCAGTTCTTCCTCCTTACTCTTATATTCCTGGATGTTCATTAACAACCCGATAACCGAAGAACCGTCTTCTAAGATACCGGATACATTCAGAAACCTGAACTCGTACCAGATATAGCCCGTACCATAGAAATTAATTCTCGTTCGCAAGTCGGAACGTTTTTCAACCAGGTTCAAAACATTGAGGAAAATACTTTCTGACTGGTTCAAATCATCAGGATGAGTCATCTGTGTCATCTCTTCCCAACTGATTTTCCTATAAGGAAGGCCAATACTATCAAAAAACTCTTTTTCAATAATAAATTCATTTCTTTCACGATTATATCTCCAGCCAAATATATTTCCACCGCCAAGAGCCAATGACAGAAATTCTTTTTCTTCCCACAAATCCAGTTGTGCCTTATGTTTGCGTTTGGCCTCACGACGATATAAGAATATCAGACAGCCAATTATTATGATAATGAACACAAACAGCAAACTGAAGCACAGAATCACTTCTGTCTGATATTTCACATAAAAAGGCATATTTAGGATTTCAATATGTTTAGGGACTTTGCTTACAGGAATACCCCAACGATTCAATACCAGCCAGTCGACAACACACTTCTTCAAACTCTCCTTGATAGGCAACTGAGAGACATCTTGCCCATTTGTCAGACGAATGATATAATCACTTGTTTCTGCAATCTGCTCTTCCATAGTGGTGAAGTACCCACCTAAGATATCCCGGTTACACATGAACCCTTTGTTTACAGCCGAGAAAGTAGGAACAGTGGCAAAACGCCCCTACTTGTACGATTGTATAATCGTACTTGGTAAGTAAGAAAACAGAATACTTAAATGTACCGGAAATATTCCACAAAAGATTCTGCCCAAGATCATCCCGCATATTAATGAAATGGAGAGAAGTCTTCGCTGGACGCTCATTATAATCGCTGCCTTTTAAATAGCCATTAGTCACCTGAAGTTCATTTTTAATGGAGTCTTTGTATTGCAAGAAATGGTTTAACGACCGACATAACTCCTGATCCTCATTCTCATATTGCTCAGCCAGCCTTTCTATAACTCTTTTTCCGTTATACGTCTTGTCATAGAAAAAACGAATTCGCTTTATCCCCATGAGTTCTTCAATCATCTGGATATTCTCCCTGTAATTAGGGTTATCCCAAATGCCGGTAACATTGGGATACTGCTTCAACAGGTCCCAATTAGGAAAATTGACACCACTAAAGACGATAGGTACCTTTTTTATAGAGGGTGACCACATGCCAACAAGGAATAAGTCGCTTGGTCATCACACACTAAAATAATGTCTGGTTTTGCCGAAATTGTATCTAAACAAGAATATATACGGGCTTCTTCATCCTCTTTATCGTATGCATCGCAGTCAAGATAGAAGATAGTAGTCCGCACCGGGAGTTTTGCTCCGTTCATATGCTCTTCCAGCAGTTTATTAAAACGAGGATAATCAGGCAAACCATTATCAAAGGAATGCACTAAGAGCAGATTGATACTCTTTTGTCTGAAAGGTCTCACACACTGCGAATAAACCAGTGTAGTACTCAAGAGAAATAATAAAAAAGTAATTATTGCCCTGATTTTTAAATGTTTGTTGTTGCGCCCCATATACCAGCGTATAAAATCTGGGCAAATATAATCGAAAAAAGGATTTGCGCTCACAAATCGCTCTAAAAAAAGATAGAAGTAGAGAAACAGAATAAATTTGAGTACTTATTTGCTCTTCTTATAATCAGTGATGAAACCTTCCATCATCCACTTCGCCAATGCCTGACGATTGGAACTCATAACGAATCGGCGCTGGTCGAAAGTATTCTGAATATTGCCCAACTCTACAAACACTCCGGCAGGACTGGAATTGGCCAGCACATACAAATTGCGTGGGCTGACAGTTCCCGAAAAGCCACGGTTAGGTTGGTGACGGTCGTATTTAGATCCGAAAGTACTTTTCATAGTAGTTGCCAATCGTTTACCATTAGCGCTATTGGGAGCATGATAGAAGAATACATCTGTCTGATGACTCTTACTACGGCTATCTACATGCAAGAAGATGGAACGGCAATACGTATAACTCTTACGGTCTTTCTGATAAAGCGCATTTATTTTCTCACAACGCTGGCGAAGGCGGGCAACCTGGTTCAGAGGAATAGGAGCACCCATACAAGTTTCACGTTTACTGTTATTAAGGTATTGATCGTCACGGATACCGTCTTTGGCATCCTGAATAATAATATAAACCTTAGCGCCTTCCTCCATCAGATTCCGCGCAAGACGAAGAGCGACATCATAAGCATATTCATCCTCATGCAGTTCCACGCTTCCTATTCTGCCAATAGCACCGGGATCAGGGCCACCATGCCCACTCACCACATAGAAACACGCACCTTTGAGGCGGTTTCCCGTCACTTTAACTTCAGCAAGACTTTTTCCGAAAAGAGGTTCACGAATTGTTTTGTTGCCGGAACGGGCAGAAGAATTTGAAGCAGAAGAGTTTGAAGCAGATGAATTGGATGAAGCAGCCGTATTGCCACTCCCCTTTTTCAGAGGTGGAAGCAAATATTTCACTCCCAGCCGCAATTCCTCTTTACCTCGCAATTGTTTCTTATTCAGTTCCAGGAACTCCTGATAGTACGCTTTTCCGGTACGCCCGTTACGCTGTAGAAAACCAGATATCCCCTCACCGCTTTTCGGCGTAGCCCGCTCTTCCTGGGCCAACGCTTCGTAAGAGAATGACATGCAAAAAAGCAAAATAAGAAAGCAAAATAACTGTTTCATTTTCCATTTATTCATCTTGCGGACAAAAATACAATTATTTTCCCTACTTTTGCGTCCACAAATGCGTTAATTGATAAAAAACTATAAAAACAAATAGCATTATGGCAAAGCAATTTAAACCGGAAACCCTCTGCGTACAGGCAGGATGGACTCCTAAAAAGGGCGAGCCCCGTGTACTCCCCATTTATCAAAGTACGACTTTCAAATATGACACCAGCGAACAAATGGCACGCCTTTTCGACCTTGAAGACAGCGGTTATTTCTATACTCGCTTGCAAAACCCTACCAACGACGCTGTTGCCGCCAAGATAGCTGCTCTTGAAGGCGGTGTTGCCGGTATGCTGACGTCCAGCGGACAAGCTGCCAATTTCTATGCTATATTTAATATCTGCCAGGCAGGCGATCACTTCGTTTGTTCGTCCGCTATCTATGGTGGTACATTCAATCTCTTCGGGGTTACTATGAAGAAATTGGGTATCGAAGTTACTTTCGTTAGTCCGGATGCCAGCGAAGAAGAAATCTCCGCAGCTTTCCGCCCGAATACGAAAGCATTGTTCGGTGAAACCATTTCCAACCCGTCACTGGAAGTATTGGATATTGAAAAATTTGCCCGCATTGCCCATAGTCACGGTGTACCTTTGATTGTAGATAATACGTTCCCGACTCCTATCAACTGCCGCCCATTTGAATGGGGTGCTGATATCGTAGTACACTCTACGACCAAATATATGGATGGTCATGCCACCAGCGTAGGTGGTTGTATTGTAGACAGCGGCAAGTTCGACTGGGATGCACACGCTGACAAATTCCCCGGATTGTGCACACCGGATGAGTCATACCACGGACTGACTTATACAAAAGCTTTCGGTAAGATGGCTTATATCACTAAGGCTACTGCCCAGTTGATGCGTGACCTCGGCAGCATCCAGTCTCCGCAGAACGCGTTCTTGCTGAACCTCGGTCTGGAAACTCTGCACCTGCGCATGCCGCAACACTGTAAAAATGCACAGGCGGTTGCCGAATATCTTTCTAAAAATGACAAAGTAGCTTGGGTGAACTATTGTGGCCTTCCCGACAATAAATACTATGAGTTGGCACAAAAGTATATGCCGAACGGCTCTTGCGGTGTTATCTCCTTCGGATTAAAAGGTGGTCGCGAGGTTTCCATCAAGTTCATGGACTCACTGCAATTGGTTGCTATCGTAACACATGTTGCCGATGCACGTACCTGTGTGCTGCACCCTGCCAGCCATACCCATCGTCAGTTATCGGATGAGCAGTTACTGGAAGCCGGAGTGCGTCCCGACCTAATCCGTTTATCGGTAGGTATCGAAAACGTAGACGATATCATCGCAGATATTGAGCAGGCTCTGAACGCATAATTTCATAAAGTACCTATAAAACAAATAATATATCCCCGTCTCCGCAACCGGAGTGCGGGGATTTTCTTATCTTTGCGCCCAGTAAACATTTAATAAAGAAAGATTTATGAAACGTACAAAATTAGCTGCATCCTTTCTGTTGGTCGCAACTCTATTCCTGACAGGATGTGTGACCAAGAAGGAATTTGTGAATCTTCAAACAGATTATAACAAACTGAAAGACGAAAAGTCTGCTCTCGACAAGTCATATCAGGACGCACAAATCCAGCTTGCCGAATACCGCACACAATCTAAAAGCTTGGAGGATCGTTTAAGCGAAGCCCGAAAAAATAATCAGGAATTGCGTAACAGTTACGCTACCCTGCAAGGATCGCTCGACAAGAGCCTCCAGCAGAACTCGCAAGGGAATATCAACATCTCCAAACTCGTAGATGAAATCAATGCCTCCAACCGCTACATCAAGCAATTAGTGGATGCCAAGAGTAAATCGGACTCACTGAACGTTATGCTAACCAACAATCTGACCCGCTCCCTGAGCCGCGAGGAATTGAAAGAAGTAGATGTGAAAGTACTGAAAGGTGTGGTTTACATCTCTTTAGCAGACAATATGCTCTACAAGAGCGGCAGTTACGAAATCAACGAACGCGCCGGCGAAACGTTAAGCAAGATTGCCAAGATTATCACCGACTACAAAGATTACGAAGTACTGGTAGAGGGTAATACGGACAACGTACCCATCTCACGTACCAATATCCGCAATAACTGGGATTTGAGTGCCCTGCGTGCCTCATCTGTAGTACAAGAATTGCAGAATAAATATGGTGTTGACCCTAAACGCCTTTCTGCTGCCGGACGTGGTGAGTACAATCCTATCACAGACAATGATTCCGAACTGGGCAAACAGCGCAACCGCCGTACACAAATCATTGTTACACCTCGACTCGACCAATTCCTGGAGTTGATAGATAAGGCTCCGGAAGCTGAAGGAGAAAAAGAAGGAGAATAAGGACATTGATATATAATTAAAAGAATAACAGAATCATTTAGTTTTTTAAATGATTCTGTTATTCTTTTATAGCTTTATGTTCTCCCACAAAATCATCAATAAAACTGCGCATATTCTTCGGAATATCGTACAAATACTTTCTTAAACTACGTTTCCCCATACAAAAGTTGTTTTGATTGTTCTACATCTTCTATAAAAAAGGGTTTGGATGGTTGTATAACCCTTTTACTCTTAATTAGTTATATTCCTAACCACCCTAAACTCACACTTTCCTGTTCCAAGCAATCCCGCTCCGTCCGTTCCCTCCACTACACCTATGAACTCGGTATTAATATCCGAGCAATAGAATGAAATAGTCGCTTCGCCTTTCTCGTCAGTATCAATAGAAGGTTGCCACAGTAGAGTATTCCGGGCATCCGGCGTAGATAACTGCATATCTATTTCATCCGGCTGGTAGAACTCACGGGCAGCATAGTAACCTTTGGTGCGGTAAAGGTTATTCATGTGTAATAACTCTTCTTCCGAATAGGTTTCACCATGATAAGTAACTAATTGTTCATCTTCAACAGAAAAAGCGTTACCACCTAAATGTTTAAATTTAACTATATAATATTTTTCCCCCTCAATCGGCTTGCTTCTTTTATCAGCGGAAATGCTGCACGGCTTCCAGTAAGGATGGGCATCATATCCCGGTTTGTAGTTCTGCAAATAACCACACCCACAGACATAAGCACTTCCTAAATTTGCTTGTGCCAAACTATCCAATCTCCCCATGAACTTATCACGGAACGGTTTGCGAGCTTTTCGGGTAACAACCACTTCATCCAGTAGGATTGTGCTGTCATTGCTCACCACCGGCATATCAAGAACCTGCTGCTTTATTGCTTGCGATAAATCCATGATCGGATAACAGGACGGCTTGTTTTTTCTGATACTGTCTATCAGCGGAAAATAATCTGTTATTTCCAGTTTCGGTTTAAACTCTTTTGATAACATCGGTTTCAAATACACATATCCCCCCTCGAATCTCCTTCATCATATTTGTACCGACTTTGAAGCATCCCGTCGAATCAGCCCAGACAAACGCCGATTTTCCTTCCGCACCCGACACCTGAATCAGTTGCTCCGTGCTTTGTGTTTCCTTGCTTTTCTTCTTGCTTTTTACCGTTTGAGTACCCGATATTTCATCCGTCAGGAATATCCCGCCATGATATGGTGAACGTCCAAACCTCCACACATACCGCCTCCAACCTTGTGTCAACAGCAATAAATCCATTGCTTCCATCCGGTCTTTATTCTCTTCATTGAAATAATAAGCCGGATTATGGATAATCCCCCGTATCTGGGAGGTAAGATAGCAATGTGTAAGGATATTTGCAGGATCAGCCGGATTCACATATATTTTGTCGAATACGCTGATACCCAGATTTGCCTGTATCGGCTTACCACCATCATCCATCACCTTTATTTTCAGCGTAGCCTTTTCACGAAGTACATAATTGTCCTTGTCCAGTTTGATACTGATATTCAGTCTCTTTTCCGGGTGGACATATACCAAACGTTCCGCTATGGGCTGCATTGTACCGTCAAACAATGTAAATTCCGCAATCCCCTGATATGGAAATTCCATTGCAGGAATCTTTATTCTCAGGTTATTCTTCAACTTCCCTTTTGCCACGCAGCAGACTACTCCCCGCATTTGCCCCAACAGATAAACGTCCTGTTCAGGCACCCCTTCTGTTTGGGAAATCACAAACTCCATCCATTCCTTATTGTGCTTCAATAACTGGAATGACATACCTTGTGAATAAATCTCTGGTAGAGAGTAACTCTTTCCATCTTTCAGTTCTATCCGGTAATTCCTGCCGACGGAAGGAGTAAAAGATAAGAGCCCCATCCCGTCATGGCTGCTTTTGAACGTTGTGGCAGGATTTTCATCTATATACAACGTTCCTTCCACATCTACCGGATAACCGTTGCCGTCCGTTGCCTTAAAAGCCAAACGGGAAGGTAACCCGGCAACCAAATTTCCACCTTCGGGAAAAAGGTCGAATCTTAATTCCCTTTTTTTTCTTTTCTCCGCTTGTCCGCTGTCATGGGCGATATTCTTAACCACCTTGATATTTCGTGCCGCCAGCATTTCCGTCGTATCATTAAAAAACGAGTGCCGGGTATATGCTTCCAGAGAAAAATTCCCTTCCACCAACTTTTCATCCATGTACACGTGACCGTCCGCAATCCCGTTCTCGATAGGATATTTCTCCCGCCATACCACACTGTCTTTAGCGTCCATCATTTTGCAGGTACAGCGTTTTGCTGCGGTCAGACAATCCGAAAGACTGCGCATCCAGCCCGTAGGCTTTGAACCACAAATCTTCCCCCTGTTTCATAGATACCCTTGTTTGTTTGCAGGTACACAAGTTCCGACGGATGCCCCGCCAACTTTTCGCTTACAGACGAGAACAGCATATCTACATTATTTTGGGCAAACAAAATCTGTGTGCAACAAAGAATGAGCAATACTAAAAAAAAATGATATATTCTTTTCATGGTTGTAATCTTATCATAGCAATAATAATGATTTTCTAAGGCGAAGATAGTTAAAAAATAAAAGTAACTATCCAATCATACACTTTTTATGCAATTCTGGACAGTTGTATTATCCTACTTCTTTGCCCTATAAATCATTTGATTAACATCACATCCTCAATCCCTTTATCCGTTCTTGCCAGATAGCGGAGAAAGAATTATCAGCATTTAGTTCATTTCTACACCATTTCAAATTAATCCTGTCAATAAGTACTATTTAATAGTTTTTATTGCACGCGGACTTACACTTTATCACATTTATTCCTACCTTTGCGGCAAAATTATAACTTTTAACTAACAACTCATAATCAACTACCATGGCTAAGATAACTAAAGAAGCTGCCTTGCTGTATCACTCACAAGGCAAACCAGGTAAGATAGAAGTAGTGCCTACCAAGCCCTACAGTACCCAAACCGATCTTTCGCTTGCTTACTCTCCCGGTGTGGCGGAGCCGTGCCTCGAAATAGAAAAGAATCCGCAGGATGCTTATAAATATACAGCGAAAGGAAACTTGGTTGCTGTAATCTCCAACGGTACTGCCGTACTCGGTCTTGGCGACATAGGTGCGTTGAGCGGTAAGCCCGTAATGGAAGGTAAAGGACTTCTGTTCAAGATTTATGCCGGCATCGACGTATTCGATATTGAAGTAAACGAAAAAGATCCCGAAAAATTCATCGAAGCTGTAAAGGCCATTGCTCCTACCTTCGGTGGTATCAACCTGGAAGATATCAAAGCACCTGAGTGCTTCGAAATAGAGCGTCGCCTGAAAGAAGAGCTCGATATCCCTGATGCACGATGACCAGCATGGTACGGCCATCATCTCCAGTGCCGGACTTGTGAACGCTTTGCAGGTGGCAGGCAAGAAAATTGAAGATGTAAAAATCGTAGTGAATGGTGCCGGTGCATCTGCCGTATCTTGTACAAAACTGTATGTTTCACTGGGTGCCCGCCTGGAAAACATCGTGATGCTGGATAGTAAAGGTGTAATCAGCAAAGCACGTACCGATCTTAACGAACAGAAACGCTACTTCGCTACCGACCGCACAGATATCCACACACTGGAAGAAGCCATCAAAGGTGCCGACGTATTCCTGGGATTATCCAAAGGAAACGTTCTGTCGCAGGACATGGTACGCAGCATGGCTCCGTCTCCTATCGTTTTCGCACTGGCCAATCCTACACCGGAAATCTCTTATGAAGATGCCATGTCAGCACGTCCCGATGTACTGATGGCAACCGGACGGTCGGACTATCCGAACCAAATTAATAATGTAATCGGTTTCCCCTATATCTTCCGCGGTGCCTTGGATACTCAGGCTAAAGCCATCAACGAAGAAATGAAGATTGCCGCCGTACATGCCATTGCCAACTTGGCAAAACAGCCTGTACCCGATGTTGTGAACGAGGCTTATCATGTTAACAACTTTAGTTTCGGTCCGGAATACTTCATCCCGAAACCGGTTGACCCGCGTCTTATCACTGAAGTTTCCTGCGCCGTAGCCAAGGCTGCTATGGAAAGCGGTGTAGCCCGCAAGAACATCGAGGACTGGGATGCTTACTGCGTACAACTCCGCGAACTCATGGGTTACGAAAGCAAACTGACCCGCCAGCTTTACGACACCGCCCGTCGCAATCCGCAACGCGTGGTATTTGCCGAAGGTTCTCACCCCAATATGCTGAAAGCCGCTGTAGAAGCCAAAGCCGAAGGTATCTGTCATCCGATTGTATTAGGTAACGATGAAACCATCGAAAAACTGGCAAAAGAACTCGACCTCAGCCTGGAAGGCATCGAAATCGTCAACCTGCGCCATCCGAACGAAGCCTCACGCCGTGAACGCTACGCCCGCATTCTTTCCGAAAAGCGTGCCCGTCAAGGTGCTACCTATGAGGAAGCCAACGATAAGATGTTCGAACGCAATTACTTCGGTATGATGATGGTGGAAACAGGCGATGCAGATGCATTCATCACCGGTCTTTATACCAAATACAGCAATACGATCAAAGTTGCCAAAGAAGTTATCGGCATACAACCGCAATACAAGCATTTCGGTACGATGCACATCCTGAACTCCAAGAAAGGTACCTACTTCCTGGCTGATACACTAATCAACCGTCATCCCAATGCCGAAACATTGATTGACATAGCCAAACTGTCAGAGCATACCGTACGTTTCTTCAACCATACTCCGGTAATGGCCATGTTAAGTTACTCCAACTTCGGTGCAGACACCGAAGGTAGTCCGGTAAGTGTACACGAAGCCGTGGAATATATGCAGCAGAACTATCCTGATCTTGCCATTGACGGTGAAATGCAGGTGAACTTTGCCATGGACCGCAAGATGCGTGACGCCAAGTATCCATTCACCCGTCTGAAAGGTAAAGACGTGAATACCCTTGTATTCCCGAACCTCAGCTCTGCCAACTCTGCATACAAACTGTTGCAGGCTATGAATACGGAAATGGAGCTAATCGGCCCGATACAAATGGGACTGAACAAGCCTATCCACTTCACCGACTTCGAAAGCTCCGTACGCGACATTGTGAACATCACCGCAGTAGCAGTCATCGACGCCATCGTGGATAAAAAGAAAGCAGGTAAATGAGACGCCCGTTATCGAAATCACAAAGTGTTTGCATTGTGTTGCTTTGGGCAGCACTTTGCTACATAGTTCTGACAACTGCCGAACGAATTGACGGTCCGATCATTCTGACGCTTGTCATTTCGGCGGCATTAGTGTTCATTCCTGTAATAAAAGCGCTCAAAAGAGGATAAATAATATCTTTTTATTCCTTTTTACGGGATAAAACAATATTTTTGTTGTTTTATCCCGTATTTTATTTATAAATTGTTTGCTTGTCTCATTTTTATGTGTACTTTTGCAACCGCAACAGAGAAAAAACAATCTAAAGAATACTTTGTTAAGACAATTATATTTAGTAGCAACCAATAAAAGAAATAGATTATGAATGCAGCTAAGGTATTAGAAGATTTGAAAAGACGGTTCCCCAACGAACCAGAGTATCATCAAGCAGTGGAAGAAGTACTTTCTACAATTGAAGAAGAGTACAACAAACACCCGGAATTTGACAAAGTCAATCTAATTGAGCGTCTTTGCATCCCCGATCGTGTTTATCAATTCCGCGTGACTTGGATGGACGATAAGGGTAACATCCAGACAAACATGGGTTATCGCGTTCAACACAACAACGCTATCGGTCCGTACAAAGGTGGTATCCGTTTCCACGCATCTGTGAACCTCTCAATCCTGAAGTTCCTCGCGTTCGAACAAACCTTCAAAAACTCTCTGACTACTCTGCCTATGGGTGGTGGTAAAGGTGGTTCCGACTTCTCTCCGCGTGGCAAGTCTAATGCTGAAGTAATGCGTTTCGTACAAGCATTCATGCTGGAACTGTGGCGTCATATTGGTCCTGAGACTGACGTTCCTGCTGGTGACATCGGTGTAGGTGGTCGTGAAGTAGGTTTCATGTTCGGTATGTACAAGAAGCTGGCTCATGAATTCACAGGTACATTCACTGGTAAAGGTCGCGAATTCGGTGGTTCACTGATTCGTCCTGAGGCTACAGGTTACGGTAACATCTACTTCCTGATGGAAATGCTGAAATCTAAAGGTACTGACCTGAAAGGCAAGACTTGCCTGATCTCCGGTTCTGGTAATGTAGCTCAATACACTGCTGAAAAAGTATTGGAACTGGGTGGTAAAGTACTCACCATGTCTGACTCTGACGGTTATGTTTACGACCCGGCAGGTATCGACCGCGAAAAACTGGACTACATCATGGAATTGAAAAATCTCTACCGTGGACGTATCCGCGAGTATGCAGAACAATATCCGGGTGTGAAATACGTAGAAGGAGCCAAGCCTTGGGGTGAAAAAGCTGATATCGCTCTGCCTTCTGCAACTCAGAACGAACTGAACGGTGACCACGCTCGCCAATTAGTTGCCAACGGTTGTATGGCTGTATCCGAAGGTGCTAACATGCCTTCTACTCCGGAAGCTATCAAAGTATTCCAGGATGCTAAGATTCTGTATGCTCCGGGCAAGGCAGCCAATGCAGGTGGTGTATCAGTATCCGGTCTGGAAATGACTCAGAACTCTATCAAACTGAGCTGGAGCGCAGAAGAAGTAGACGAGAAACTGAAGAGTATCATGAAGAACATTCACGAAGCTTGCGTACAGTATGGTACTGAAGCTGATGGTTATGTAAACTACGTGAAGGGTGCTAACGTTGCCGGATTCATGAAGGTAGCGAAAGCTATGATGGCACAAGGTATTGTGTAAGAAGCTATAGTTGTTATATATGGGAATCCCCTTCACACCAGGTGTGAAGGGGATTTTCTTTTTCTCAGATTCTTTTCAAAATAATCTTAGGCAGTACGATTCTGACTTCACCCACATTATCATCTTGTTTTTTCCAGAATACGACAAAATTAACAAAGGCTTCATGCAAGCTATACCCTTTCTCCTGCCAATGCTTTATCACTGCATTAAACTTAGAAGAAAAACGTAAAATTTCAGTTCCATCACCATCTGTACATCCTTTATCTGTCAGCTGCAGAAAACTTCCACTCCTTAATCTTTCAATTATATCCTGACGAAAAGGATAAAGAAAAAAGTCGAGCACAATATCCTTATGAGTCAACGAAAAATACAAATATCCCGGCATAGAGTATTCCTGAGTATCCATTTGGAAGTTTGCATATTCTTTAGGAATAAGATTCAAATAAGAATCATTTAAATGTATTGACAAATATTGTTTTGCACGAGTAATAGCTACATAAATCTCACGTAATCTACTCTCATAGTATTTACAGTCATCATTCAGTAGTAGAAAAACATTTTCGAACTCTTTACCTTTTGCTTTATGAATAGTAGAGACATACACTTCACCTCCCTTATAAGAGTAAAAGTCTTCCAAGCTGGATTCAAACAGGAATACCTCCCAATCTGAGCGATATTTGCGATCTCTATAAAGAAACTCAAACTTTTCAATCATATTAGAACATATTTCCCATGAAGGAGTATCATAATAGTTTCTTTTTTTAATTCTTTTTTTCGCTAATTCCCAACGTTCAGCTTCTATCAGACAAGCATCTACTGATAGCCCCAACAGGTCATTAAAATAGTGGATTTCATTCAAATCAGATAAACGGAAACCATCATTTGATTGAACCAGACGAACCGGCATACCTTTTTCTTGCAAAAGAAATGCAATCAGCATAGCATCTTCATTGGTCAAAGTTAGCACACATGTACTGCCTGTCAGAGAACTTTCACAAACATTCCGGACTAAAGGAAATGTCATTTTAGCAGATTTGTAATGTGTGATATGGATAATTCCGTCGTTCAATTCTCTGGAAACGACAGACGAATATTTCATCCTATCAGGTAACTGACTAATAAATAATCCAGCAAACAAAACCAAATTGTTTTTGCTGCGATAATTCATTAATAGTTCATAGGTATGCGCCTCATACTTATCAACAAGTTTTCGCATATAGCGAGAATCTGATCCTCGGAATCCATAAATATTTTGATCATCATCTCCCACCGCAATCACCCTAAGTTCTTCATTTTTCTGCATCAAAGCTTCTACTAACTCAAACTCCTGAGATGTCATATCTTGAGCCTCGTCCAGAACCAATACAGTTTTAGTAATCCGGTTACTTTCTACCTCTCCACTATTAATTTTTCCTACAGCATCGGATACCACAGACGCAGATCTTGCCAATGTCCCTTGGCGTCCTAAATAAATCAAAGCAATAAGAATGGAATGTTTTTATCTCAATGTATCCCACAGCATTACCAATCAACTTGTGCAATCTCTCTCTGAATTCATTAGCTGCCGCTCTAGAAAAAGTGAGCATAAGTAACTGTTCATGCTTCACATCCTCCATCAGCAACAATGATGCCAACTTATGGACAAGAACTTTCGTCTTTCCACTCCCAGGACCGGCCAAAACCACAATATGTCCTGGCGAACTATCTTTTACTACAGACAATTGGGTTTCAGATAACTCTCCGAATATTTGTTCATATTTAGAACGAGTCATACGCAAACTTATTTCATTCTTCCTATTACCAGGAAAGTATTTTTGTAAAAAGGAGGAGTTATTAAGATTGAAATAATCATCAACAAACTGCAGAGCTGTCTGATAATTTTCTACCATCTTCTTTGCATATTCCCCAACAATGTGAATTTGCTGGATTTTTGTTTTCATAAAACAATTCCAACTTCCGATAGTCTTCCTGCTTATATTTTTTATCTTATTACTGCGCTCAACCCGATTGACAACAAGTTTATTATACACTACTAGAAAACCACCTTCAATTTGCAAAGCACCTATACGCGAAAGGTAGAAAAGTGCATCTTCCACATCTTCCACCGAAACTTCCTGTCGGAACATATTACTTTGTCGTTTTTCCTCTTCTTCAAACCTCTCCTTTAGTTCCAATACAGAAAATTCTACTAAAGTTTCCTCTTTGGTAGCATTCTCTACTTTGACATCCACTTTATCAAACAAAACATTTATAATAAAAATCAGATAAAACATATCTGCGGTCCGCTTTTTCCTGAAGCAGGCTACGATTTTGTTCAACTAGCATGATAGCTACATGATTTCTTGCAGCATCCTGATACTCGCGCTTTATCCAATTTTTTCCGCCCAGAAGTTGATAAGTGCTTTAAGTTTATCAGGGCTGACACTCCTGTCTACTTCTTGCTCAGCAAGCTCCCTCAATTCTTTCAAAATTAAAAAAGTTCTCTCCTTCTGTGAAAGTTCCGAGTAGAAACCTGTCTAACCGATTGAAAAAAGCGTACTATCTCAAGTGAGCGATTACATGATTCGTTTCCCTTTATATATGCAGTCAAATCCTGAGCATCAGCCAATATTTTTTTTCCTCACGCAATAACGTAACAACTTGTATCACGTCTTCACGAGTGATGCCCAGATGATCGGAAATATAATCAACCCGTGCTTCTGGTATTTCATTATTCAAATGTTTCCGACTCTTTGTTGCTATTAACTTTTTAATAATACGAATAGCCTGTTCTCTCTGCTTTTCAGAAAATCTTTCGGAAAAATTAATCTTATCAATGGCCTCTTGAGCAGTCTGTGCCATAATACTATTAGCAAATACCTGCGGCATATTTTGACCACGTTGTATATATCCCGCCTCCTCTAAGGCTGCTATAGCCGTAGTTACACGAGTTTCCACATCAGCTATATTATCATCCCATCCTGCTTTGCGCGCGCTATTTCAAGTGCCGATTGCGAAACGGTGGAACGAAAATGAGTAAGATCCTTCACAGCTTTCCACACCTGCTGTATTTCCTTTATATGTAATTTCGTTTGATTCAGCAGAATAAAATGCTTGTTCAGGTCTTCTTCATTAAAAAGGATGAAACAATCAGCTGTGATATGTTCATCCCTCCCTGCTCTTCCGGCTTCCTGCACGTAATTCTCCAAAGAATCGGATATCTCATAATGAACAACAAGACCAACATCTTTCTTATCTACCCCCATACCAAAAGCCGATGTTGCCACCATTACCTGCACTTCTCCGGCAATAAAAGCATTTTGGTTATCCGTCTTATCACGTACATCCATCCTACCATGATACGGCCTTGCTTCAATGCCGTCTTTTTACTAACTGAGCAGCTAATTCAGAAGCCGTTCGGGTACGTGAAACATAAACAATAGTCGGACAATGGTGTTCTTCTATTATCTCCCTCAGATTATTATATTTTTTCTCTTTTATCCTCCCTTCTAAATACTTTATATCGCAGATTCGTACGATTTGAACCCGCACGGAATAACTCAAAAAATCAATATCTAATTTATTCTTGAAATATTCCTTTATATCTTCTATCACTTTTTGTTTTGCTGTAGCCGTGAAACAGGACACAGGAATAGATTGTGTCAGATTTTTTTCTTTTGTAGTTGCTTCAGAAAATCACCGATATAGAGGTAATCTACCCGAAAATCTTGTCCCCAAGCTGAAAAAACAATGCGCTTCATCTATTACAAAACGAACAATTTTCCGCCCCAACAGTAACCTCTCAATACTTCTTGAGCGCAAAGACTCAGGAGAAATATACAAAATGGAAGCAGACCCATCTTCTATTCTTTCAAAAGACTTGGCACGATCTACAGGATCCAACAACCCATTGATAGTTACAGCATCCGTAATATTGTGCTTCCGCAAGTTATCAACTTGATCTTTCATTAAAGATTGCAAAGGAGAAATAACTACAGTCAACCCTTTCACCATTTCTCCACACATAAGAGAGGGAACCTGAAAAGTAATAGATTTACCACCTCCGGTAGGGAATACAGATAAAATAGATTTCCCTTTCACAGCAGCTTCCACAGCTTTAGCTTGTAGAGGTTCGTTATCATAAAGACGATACGAATCAAATCCAAAATATTTTTTCAGTCCTAGATGAATATCGAAAGCTTTATTGCAATAGGGACATCCTGTAATGCAGAGTGTGCTTCTCAACTGAACCATTAGTTTATCCACATCAGGAAAAAGTATGAAGAACCCAGGGAGGAGTAATCGAATAACGGTCTTTACAGTTTATTAAGGCTAAAGCATAAGCTAGTTCCAAAGGATAATGCACAATCATATCAGCCAACGGAGCAGACTCACATATTTCTCCATTAAATCTATGGAGTAGAATATCTGGCAAACTCTCAGTCTTATCCGGACAATATTCTATAAATCGAAAAAACGATTCAAATTCAACCGAATTTTCTAAAAGACAATAGTATATATTTTTAGGTCTTCATCCAATCTTTTTAAAAGTAGCCACTTCTTCCTGAAATAGTTCAAAAAAGCCTTTATAGAATCATTTAGTGGATTGTTTAGACTATCTGTGAGTAGCTTGTCATCCTTAAGAAGACGGTGATAAGGACGTTCTGGGAATAACAGTGGAGAGAGATAGAGCGTATCTATTATTATCTGAGGAAGCCGACAGCCTACTTTCTTATATAATGGAGCAAGATATGTCAAATCATGTTTCATTATATTGTGTCCACCTATATAATCCATCGGTTTTAGAAACGTAAGTAAACGTTCAAAGGAATTTTCATGAAAATGCGCTCCATTACTACATACTGCTCCCATATCCTCAATTTTGCAAGCGGTCGGAGTTCGTTTCTAAGTCTATGAATGCTATGTTTTTCATAAATAAGAATCTATTTTACAAAGAAACAAAAAGAAAAAGATAATGACAAGCAGATTTTTTAAAATAATTAACCAGGTAGTCATCTTTATTTCCACAGGAAACAAATCATAAATGAAATTACAAATGAATTTTAGCTTGAATAGTGTCAGACAACTTGTTTACCATGTTCTTAATCTCTCTTGAATTAAAGGGTAATCCAACTAATGTTACTCTATTTCTAATGCCAGTGTAACCACTACTTGCAGATAGTGGAATAGACTTAAATTTATTGCACGGATATAGAATCATAGCATCTTTATTTTTTGCTAAATCGAAAGCACTATATGCTAAAACTTGATGTAAATCCTGGCGGAACGAATCCTTTAGACTATCTATCGATGCGGAAGTATTAAACATATGGGCTTTTATATTTGGCATCAATGGTACAAAAGATATTCTCCCTTAACTAGAAGAATGTCTGGTTCCAGATACCTTAATGCCCAGGCAGGATTATTTGCTCCAAAGATCTGATAACGAGCATTGGATTCCGTTCTTGCCCCAAGTTTCTTGGCTACCTCATGCATTATATATTGTGCAAAACGTTCGAACAATTCAGCTGAGTCTACCTTCTCCAGGATAACTTATTCCTGGCTCTATGATTCAACAGCTTATTTGCTTGAATCTTTAACTCTTTATCGCCATTGGGTCGAAATCATGAATAATAAAAGCAGCAGTCGTAGGTTCTAAATTATGGCTAGCTGAATACAAGCGTAACTTGTCGACCAGAGTCTTTGTCTTAAATTTAATAGATACAGGCGTAAGTGGCGTCTGAAAGAGATCGATTGCCAGCTTTAATATATATAGGTTACTTATACCATTCAGAATGATTCTTTTGATTGTATATTCTTTCGATTTTCAAAATCGAAAGTATTCATAGGGTTGTATGAGTTATTAGCATACTTCGTCCAATTTGTCGACGAGGCAGGAACATTTTCAATTTGCTTGATTGTATCGAATTTATTCCAAATACATTTCATTGCATTATTAAAAGAATTGAAATAATTAATACAACCCAAGTATACCGGAGCTCTCATTTCACTACTGTTCACTAATGTCATGTCACCATATTCCGGTTCTAAGGTACTTTGCAGCAAATTAGCTATATCTGCAATATCTCACCAAAAATCCGGGAGACGATTACCACAAATCGAATAATACCAAATTTCCAGTGCCATAGCACCAGGATAGCTCACATCTTTGCTTTTATTCTTATTCAGTTCTGTGGGTGATAAACGGCTGGACAACATTGCATCTGAATATTGCGTACAAGGGATTTGAATTTCTTGATAGAAAGATCGCTAAAATCTATTTTAGCACCAAACAATAGACCTAATTAAAATATTCTTTCATCAAAGGCATCAATTCATATTCTATTTTGGCATTAAGTTCTTCTCTATTATCTGCAATAAAATA
>VOFK01000100.1_pt1 | contig 192000 bp, 192 predicted proteins | sample 5384121 | NCBI WGS metagenome assembly VOFK01 (sample SAMN12384730, study PRJNA508395) | human gut metagenome | isolation source: healthy gut J | host: Homo sapiens | reverse complement strand
ATTCCGTTGTACTTAATGAAGCCGAGAGCCGCAAAGGGGGGCGGCTCCCAAAATACACATCCACGATACGGTTTCCGTGCCGACATAAGGTTTGAGCAGGAAATAGAGTCCCACTGCCACCACGCAGGCACAGGCAGAAAAAATGAACTGTCGCATAGACAGCCCAAGAACATTGCCTCCGTATAGTTGCGAATTTCCCTATTGATCTTTACTTCCATTGAAGCTCCTTTCTCTACGATAGCGTTCCTTTGCCTGACGGATTTCCTCGGCACAGATGCATTCATCCGCAAGGCAGTTCACCTTGCCTTTGCGTCTGCCGCCATAGTACAGGCAATATCGGCAATCGCAGTCCTCAAGGGTAAACCCCTTGAAGCGGTTATAGATTTTTGGTGTTGTTTTCATATTGCGCTCGCTTTTTTGGTCCCATCATCTCTCGGATAATGCGGTCGCTCATCTTGACCGAGCCAACGAGAACGAGCATATTAAAGAGCAGTTCGCTTACATAACTCCATACCTGCGTGACCGCCGCCGCATCGGGGTTTACTACGGGCGGTGAGGACGCAAAGAGGAAAAGATGATGCAGGACAGCACGATCACTGCCCCCTCAAGCAAACGGCGGCATAGCTTTTGATGAAGGACTTGCCCACATTCTGACTCGGTTCACCGGCGAAGGTGGAAAGCGGCACCGGCGCGATGGCCGTGTATAAATAGAGCTTAAAAAACCGCCCGTAGACCGTCATTATCATAATGAAAGACAATATCGTGATAAACAGCCTGCCAATGAGCGTCACCGCCCAGAGGGGATACTCTCGAAAAAAGCCGCAGCTTTCCACCGCCGTGACAATCTCCTGGGGGAGAACCGTCTGCTGCGCGGTTCCAAAGCCCGCCGCGTTCATTATTGTTGAAACGAGGCCCTGGACGATATTAAAGAGGGCCATCATCAGCTCCAGCCCATAGGTCACGACACCTTTGGCAATGGCGAACCGGATAAACAGCTTTAAGGCGTGCTCCGGCTTTTTTACCTCGGCAAAGCTGCCGCAGGTACGCATGACGCCCACTACAAAGAACAGCACCAAAAGCGCAAGGCCAATGGCCCGCACCGCGTCGTGGATGTTGACAATGACGCCCCAGATGGAGCCACCCTTAAACTGTTCCGGGCTTTGGGTGATGAGCTGCCAGATCTCGGACAGGTACTTGTTCCAGGTGTCGAGGGCATTTTGCAAATTTTGAACAACCCAGTTATCGGACATTCAACAACCTCCTTTCCGGCAACGGTAAGGGGCAGGCCGCCATGGGCCTGCCCCCACACTGCCGTTATTAGAATCAGCCGGTAATCAGGGTCAAAATCTCCTTCGCAAACGTAATCACAACACCGCCGGCCAAGGTGAGAAAGCCGTTAGCCCTCTGGCTGGGGTCATGGCTTTTCAGAGAAAGGCCGATCTGCACGACGCCGAAGCCCAGCAGGATCATACCCACGGCGCGGATCAGGCCGAAGATGAAATCACTGAGGTTGTTGATAACAGTCAACGGGTCGCTGGCGGCAAAGGCCGTAGTGGTGCAGCAGCACAGCATGAGCACCAGGGCTGCATAAACAGCAAAGGCGCTCCGGCTCTTTTTTCCCATGGGCAGGCTGCGGGTTTCTTTCTTCTGCTTGCTTTCCTTATGAAACAGTTTCATTTTTGGTGTCCTCCTTAAATTGAAAGATATTCTCCATGTCCTCATCGGACAGAAGTTCGTAAAGGGTTTCCGGCTCCTGGATATTGGCAAGGTCGCCGGGGGTGAGGCGGCCAATGGTCATATCCGCCACGGCGTTTTCAGTGCCGCCGTGGGAATAGACAGGCGCGCCGCCATCGGTGGTGTACTTGATGTTGGGATGTTTCAAAAGGTCATACTTTTCATCCATCAGCGGCGCTTCGCCACGGATAAAGAGCAGGGCCAGGTTATTGTCCAGCATACGGACCTCATCGGGCGTCATCAGCTCCCGGCCCGTGATCTGGTTGTTGGTGGAGTAGCTGCCGGAATGCCCGGTGCTCTTGCCGTAGGTGTCCAGCCAGAGGGTGCTTTTCCCCAGGTAGTTCTCAGAGATCAGCTTGTGAGTGGACGTTTCATTGCCGCCCAGGTACAAAAATTCATCACAGTTGCCGATGATGGATTCCCATTGCTTTTCAAACAGCGCCTTGAGCTGGGCAATGTTCTGAATGATGATGGAAACGCTGATATTCCGGGAGCGCATGGTGGCCAGCAGCTTGTCGAAATCATCCGGCAAGCTCACGTTGGCGAACTCATCCATGAGAAAATGCACCGGTACGGGCAGGCTACCGCCGTGTACCCGGTCGGCAGAATAAAAAAGTTCCTGGAAAGTGCTGGCATACAGCAAACTTACCAAGAAATTGAAGCTGGCGTCGTTGTCCGGGATGAGGGCAAAGAGTGCCACTTTTTCTCGCCCAGGCTGGAAAGGTCCAGTTCATCCGTGGCGGTAAGAGCCGCCACCGAAGAAAGATTGAATTTTTCCAGGCGGGACGCCAAGGTGATTTGGATGGATTTCAGCGTTTTGGCAGAGCCGGAACGGTAATCCTTGTAATACTTCACAGCGATGTGATCCGGGGAGCGCATTTCCAGCCGGTCAAACAGTTCGTCAAGCGGCGATTGGTAGGAATCATCATCCTCCCGCACCTCCCCGGCTCGGAGCATCTCCATAATCATGGGGAAATTCTTCTCATCCTCCGGCGCTTCGTACCACAGATAAAACACCAGCGCCATGAGGAGCATACTGGCCGCAGTATCCCAGAAAGGGTCGTTGGACTGGCTCCCTTTCGGAGTGGTGGCTTTGAAAAGGTTCGTCACCATCTTCTGCACATCGTTGTCGGATTTCAGATAGGCAAAGGGATTGTAGCAATGGCTTTTCTCCATGTTCAGAAGGTCCACCACCTTGATCTCATAGCCCATCTGTTCCAACAGGCCGCCGCAGTCACGAAGCAGTTCCCCCTTACAGTCCAAAATAAAAAGGGACGTATTGCATTGGCAGATGTTCACTTTGGCGTAGAACCGACTTTTTCCCGCACCACTGCCGCCCACCACCAAAGTGTTGAGGTTGCGGCGGTGCTTCCGGCCATCCAGCCCCATGCGGACGTGCTGGGTAAAAATGCGGTTTTTGAACGGATCCTTGTCCCGGTATTTCTTATTCACGGCCCGCGGATCGCCCCATTTGGCGGAACCGTGTTCTTCACCTCGTCTGTAATTGCGCCGGGAAGAAAGATAAATGCCAATGCCCAGCCCATAGGCGGCAATAAAAATGAGGACAGTTTTTACACTGTCCTCACACCACACGATTTTGAATGGATTGTTCATTGCCGCAGGCAGGGCGCTGACGATCTCCGAAAGTCCCCCGGAAATGGCAGGCGCAATCAGCAGGGCGAACCAGATCACCGGGACCAGCCCCAGGGCATAGAGCCAGGGGCCGCCCGCCTTATTATCTGGCTTCATCCCGGCGCTTCGCTTTCTTGTCTTTTTGGGCTGGGGCGTCAATGGTTTTCAGCAGAACGTCCTCCACCGGGCCGGGGTCACGCTGTTCCTCCAGCATATCGTTGCGCAGTTCGTTGAGGGCGCGAATCATGATCCCATGCTCATAGCTGTCCAGGGTGAGGACGACTTTTTCCTGTTTTTCCATGGGTCTACTCCTCCTTTACCGTTCCTGTTCCTTCTGCTTGCTGTCGCGGGTGAGGCCCATAGCCCTGGCCATACGGCCATTGAGGGATTTGAACGTATCCCGCATATCGGTGAGGGCAGCAGGAATATCCTCCCTGGGGACCTGCCCCTGAAACACGCCGTCCAGTTTGGAAATCTCATACTCTTTGGCGTCCACGCCATACCGCTTGCAGAGCATATAGCTGACAGCATAGGCTTTGTAGCCATCTGTCTCTCTGGAATAGCCGTCCATGCTTTGGGCAAGCTGCACGTTGGCAACCTCCAGAGAAACACAGCGGAAGATGTCCGGCGCGTCCATGCCCTTTTTCACCAGGATGGCGTTCTGCTCTGCAGAAAACATGGCCCCACGGCCCTGTGGCAGTTCCTCCACGGCCCGGATGGGCACCGGGGAACTGGCAATCAGGCCCTTTAAGAGCAGACGGTCATCGTAGCGCACCTGGGGCTGAACCTGATCCCGCGCCGTAGTCTGGGAAATATCATAGACTTCCTTGGCGTAAAAGTTCTGGCCCACGCTGCCATCCTCACGCCGGTATGCCTTGCCCGGCTCCAGAATGATGATGGGCAAACGCTTCTCATCCTCCAAAATCTCGATCCCCTGGGCGTGCCACTCCTTGTAGCCGCCTACACGCACCGCGTCGGGGCATTTATCCCCAATCAGAAGTGCATTGCGAGCAGAGTGGAAGGGAAAACGGCTCTGCACATCCAGATATGCCTCCATACTGCCCGTACCCTCGGAGAACTCTCCAAAAATCCGGTCCAAGGTGGCATAGGCTTCTTTTCGCTGTTTTTCCTCCCGGATCTGCCACCACTGGCGCTTGGGGCGCTCTTTCTGGCTTTCCTGCTTTTGCGGCGCGGCCTCCGCCTGGGGCTGCTGTTCAAACAGATCGTCAAAATTATTCATCACAGATTACCTCTCTTTCGATTTGGGCTTCTTTTTGGGTTTGGGCGGCTGGTGCCGGGTTGTTTTCTGAGCCGCCTTCTTCTGGGGTGCAGCCGGCTCCTCGGCCCTGGCAGCCTCCGCCTCCTTCTTCCGCTGGGCCTGGATGTCCCGCAGCTCCTGCCGGACGGAAGGCTTCTCGGCTCCATCAGAAGTACCCCTTGCGGACTTGCTGCTGCTCTCGGAGATAGGCTCGGACGGAGGGGATTTTTCCGCCGCTGGGGCAAAAGGGGCGTTCTTCTCCGCTGCCGGATTTTCCGGCTGGGCTTTTTCTTTCTGGGTGGGCTTTTCCATCAGCTCATCCAAAAGCTGGTCGTCCACACTCTTTTCCGGCATGGCCTGCTCCGGCGCGGCGGGTTCGCTGCCGCGCTGTTCGCGGGATTTCTCAATATCCTCCTTGATCGAAGCCGTATCCACAACGGTGAGCTTGAACTTCTCCACGATCCGGTTGGCTCTGGCAGCGTCATCCTCGAACACCAGAATGTCGATGGTGTCGTCGCCTTTCTTCACCGGGATGGGCGCATAAAGAATCCCGTACCCCTTGGCTTGCTTGGCAAACTCCGGGCAATCCTCCTTCTTGATGGTGTAAACCTTTAAGGGGCGCTTCTCCCGCAGCATGGCTTCAATGCGGGCTTTGCCCTTGGTCTTTTTCTGGTCTTTCAGAACCGTGTAAAGGGCGGCGGCCAGATTTTTAGCAGCAGAACCGGTGATTTTGAGGGCAAATTCAGCGCCCTCCAGGCTCATCCGTACCACTTGCTCCGCCGCGTCGCCTGAGTTATACATCAAAAATCATCTCCTTCCTGGGGGAGCCGCCCGGCCCTGCTCCGGCTCCTGGCGGGCTTTCTCATCCCTGCCGGAGACTTCCTCACGGGCGGCCTGTATCTTATCCTTGATGGAAGTGGAGCGCAGGGCAATATCCCCGCACAGCTTCACCTCCCGGCGCAGCTCCTTGATCTGCGCAGATAGTTTGGAGATCTCAGCCCGGATATACTCCTGCCTGGCAGGGTCGGCCAGCACTGCCTTGGTGCGAAGTTTCCGGTACAGGCTTTTCCGCTGTTCCGTCAGGCCGGCAAACTGAGATTTCACATCGGACCGATAGGCGTTAAGCTGCTCCAGGGTGTCAATGCGGTGGCGGGAAAGAAGGCAGGCTTCATCGGTAAGCTCCTGCGCCCGGATCAAATCCTCCCGCAGTGCATGAGGCACCCGCCTGGGCGGGCGGTTCTGCTTTTGGGGGAATACCCCCAGCAGATAGCAGTAGTGGAAGTAGAGGGCGCGGAACCCCGTCACCTTTTTGGCCTGTTTCAAATCCCCGTGTAGCCTGCACCGAAACGGCTCCGGCCTGTGTTCCCGCTGGGGGCGGCGCTGGGCTAAAATCCGCCTGCGGATGTTCTCCATCGAGTAGTCCTCGCCAAAGTTACGCATGAGCTTGCGTCCACGGGGGTAATTCGGCGGGCGGACCGTAATATCCTTGCCCACCTTGATGTCATAGCCCATCTGCCGCAGATGATAAAAAAACTGCCGTTCCGTCATAGACTGGCGGATGGCAGTATCCACATCGGCTTTGATGAGGGAGAGATAGGTGGGGCGGCCTTCCTGCTCGGCCCGCCATTCCCCGTAGTGCTTGGATTTTCCCCGCTGGGGGTTCTCAATGACAGAAAGCCCATACTCGCGGCACAGCCGGTCGGATTCCCGCTGCATATCGAAATAATCCTGCTCGGTACGATGGTACTTGATGCCGTCCACGAAGGAAACCGTGTTCACTACAAAATGATTGTGCAGATGATTTTCCCTGTCCAGATGGGTAGCCACCAGCACCTGGTATTTTTCACCCCACAGCTTTTTTGCCAGGGCAAGGCCGATCTCATGGGCCAGCTCCGGCGTGGCCTCGCCGGGGGCAAAGCTCTGATAGCCATGGTAGGCCACAGTCCCGTCCTCCTTTCCAAACCGCTTTTTCACCGCTATCATCTCATCGCGGGCCGTAGAGGGGCTGCAATTCACCCCGGAAACAAACTGCCGCATGACCGTTTCGCCTTCGCTTTCCACCGTCTTGCCTGTTTTTTGCTGCTGGACGGCATACTCGATCACATCGGCTAGGCCCTGGGCCTCCTTGCCATCCATATCCTGCTTTTCAAAGAAATCAGGATTTTCGGTCTTATCTGGATTCTCGATATAGATGAGAACCTTGCCCAGCCAGCCGTTCACCCGCCAGATAGACGTGGTAGCCACGTCACACCGCGCTCCGCTTGCCGCTTTTGCCGCAAGCGTCAAAAGGCTCACCGCTTCGCGGGTGCTCCTTCTCCACGAAGCAGGCTTCGCGGGGACCCCTTCGTGTCCATAGCGCGGGGAAGGATCACCGCTTTGGTGATGTCCCGGACGAGCTGGTCGAATTTTCGCATTTCCTCATCATAGCGGCGCTCATCAATGACGCCCAGCACATGGGCTTTCTGGGCGATCTGGTTGAGGTTGCCGCCAATCCGGTGAAGCTCCCGCATAAAGTCGTAGTAGGCGGGCGGCGGCGCGTCCTGGGGAACCAGGCCGTTCACCAGATGGCGCAGGTACGCCTCACGGGAAAGGCCGCTGCGCTTTACTTTTTTGTTGAAGGCTTCCGCCTCTTTTTTGTCCAGCCAAAACTGTACGTGTACGTTGCGTTTTCTCATTCTTCCGAATCCTCCTTTCTGCCTATGCGGTTGATTTGAAGCAGGCACATAATCAGCACGCCGACCACACCGCCCAGCAGAAATCCAATGGCGAAAAACAATCCTTCCATGAAAACCTCCATCCTTTCAAAAGGGGTATTAGGGGGCGTTCCCCCTAACAAGCGGCCTTTGTGGTATCACAAAGGCGATGCTTGCTGGTACAGCTACATTCCATTCCCCTGCGGGGAATCCGGGACAGGCGAAAAAAGAACTCATCGCTCGCCCCGGTCACGGAAATACCGCTTGGCATGGAACTCCACGCCGGTAAAATGGCTGGCGTCCAGAACGACTTCGCCGCGTTTCCATTGGTCCCTGGCAAACTGCTCGGCCTCCTCCCGGCTGTTTGCCGCCACCTTCATTTTCACCTCCAGCGTTTCCCGGATGGTAACATCATAATGGTTCATCGCTCACGCTCCTCTCTAAAAATGGGCAGCAAAAAAGAGCGTCCATTTTCAGAACGCTCTCCAAAAAAGAGATTCGTTTTTACCGCGCCTTCTCCTGTTTCAGATGACGGGTGGGGATTGCCAGCAGCTTACGCACCCGGCTCTCCAAATGCTTCTCAATGGCCTGCAAATGTTCTTCCGGCAGGCCCAGGCTTTCGTGGCGCTTGAACCGGAACCCGATCATGCGGCGAAGCTGCTCTTTCTGCTTTGGCCCCATGACCTCTGCACACACTTCCTCATAGGAGATGTTGTAGGGGTTAGAACGGGTTTTTGCATACTCGTCCAGATTCGCATAATCTTCCTTACCGGCATAGCAGAACAGGGACAGCCCGTTGTCAAAAATGGGGGCGGGCGCAATGATGCTGCCGCTGTGGTTATCCCGCAGGACGCCAAAGTTTCCAAAGTGGCGGTCCTCATTGTAAATCAGAGCGTCAAACACCAGCATACTGCGGATTTGCTCGGAAAACTCCGGCCCCAGCTTGTCGTAGTAGGCAAGGCAGGCGGCAATGCCCCCGGTTCGGACAATGCGCCCGATGGGGATATAGGCTGTGTCGATGTTGGTAAACAGGGCGCACTTAGAGGCGGTAATGCCTTTCCAATTCTCCAGGTCATAATGCACGGCGTTCAGACGCATGGTTTCCGCAATCTGCGAAGCATAATACTCGCAGTACGGCTCCCGGCCCGCATTGGACGCGCCGGTCGTGCCGCCCTTGTAGAGATAAATCCCATCGTGCTCCACATATCGCCACGCCTTGGGCAGCATACCGCCTGTGGTCAGCTCCGGGGATGTGGTAAACGCCTGCCGGCTCCCGCCTGCGCCGGTATAGGCCACCAGCGCCAGTATCTCGGAAAAGCGATTTTCGTAAAGATTGTATTGGGAGAATTCCCCCTCAAATCCTTCCGGCACCACCCAATAGCTGTCGTTGAGCGACAGCCCCTTGCACACGTCAATGATTCCCTTGGTGTCGTTGTGGCTAAGGCCAAGGGTTTTCAAAATCTCGTCCACAAAGGCGCGGTTTTTGGGGATAACCCGCCGCTCCAGCCAATGAATGACGCCCTCGCCGGTGCGCTCCATATCCAAAGGCAGCAAATGGGCCTGCTCCTCGTTGGTGTATAAGATTTCAGCCACAAGGCCGGACAAGCCCTGCTTTTCCATGGAAAAGCGCATTAGCTCCGTATCATAAATGCGGAGACTGTAAACATTACTCATAGGCTCCTCCTTGTCGTTCAGTTCCAGTGAAACATCCTTTCCCAGCGCCGAGGCGATTTTTAAGATCATATCAAGCGTGGGGTTCTGTGTCCCACTTTCCAGGCGGTTAATGCCGGAACGCTGGATTCCCAGCCGCCTTGCCAGTTCTGCCTGGGAAATGCCCTGCTCCAGACGGGCCTCCACAAGCTGGGATATGATTTTCTGCCGTTTGCGCAGTTCATCCATACTCTCACCTCACTGCTTTAATGTTAACATATATGATAACAATTTGCAAGAGGGAGAATCTGTCGAAGCTGCAAAACTGGCAACTCACCGCTCCGGCTCTTTGCTGTGGCTGCCCCGAATGGGAATCCCCAGCCGGTGGCACAGAAAATCATTCACATCCTTTCCACGGGGCGGCGGTTTGTTCTCCACACGGTAGCCCTCCGGCATGACAGCCATGATTGCCTTGGCCGCCAGCCGGCCAGCCGTGTCATTGTCCAAATGGAGATAGACGGTTTTCACATGGGGGTGGTCATCCAAAAATCGGGTGAGGGCCACCGGCAGCTTGCTTTCCTCCATCTTTTTCTTCGGCTGGTACACCCCGGCCAGGGACAGCAGATTGTGCCGCCGCCAGTCAATCCCGTCCAGCTTGCAGAGAGTGGCATAGGACATCACATCAATGGCGCACTCGCACAGATGGACTGCCGGATTTTCCACGCAAGCGGGCAGGGTGAAGGAAAAGTGCTTATCACTGCCGCTTAAATCCCCGTGGAACCGGGCTTCACTGATTCCCCGCAGGCAGCCGAACCGCGCCTTGCCATCCTTGTCGAAGCCCACAAAAACCACGTTGCTGTGGCCCTTGTTCCGGCTCTCATAAATCCGCCCGGTCTGAACGCAGTAGTCCAAAATCTCCTGGTCAATGCCCCGGCCTTTGAGATAGGCCATCATCGCCCGATTATCCGGGGCGGCCTGGGGCAGAAGCAGGTGCTTGGGCTTTTCCTCCTTCGGCGCTGGCACAAAGGAAGGCGGCGGGATGGCAGCCCTTCCGGAGATAGTTTCCATGGCCTCCAAAAAGGAATAGCCGTTGACCTTGATGAGATAGTCCAGCGCACTGTAACCGCCAATCCCGCGGGAAAACCAGCACCATTTGCCGTTGGAAATCCGCAGGCTGTCATGGGTCTTGGTACAGTAGACGTTGCCGGACACATGGACCAGCTCCTGGGGTTCGCAGGTTTGCAGGTAGGTGAGCAGGTCCACCTGCCTTGCCCGTTCGATGGCTTCTGAATCGTAAAAAGGCATAAAAAAATACAGCCCCCTTCACATAGCCATAGATTAGCCGCCCCATGTGGGGTAGCTGACTATGTAAAAGGGGCTGTACTCTTTTCAGATATGGAAAAAGCCGACTGGATTGCTCCAATCGACTTTCTGCATATACTTTTGCGATTTATATGCAGATATGAATGGGGAATGTGCAGTTTTGGGCGGCAGCTTTAAGCCATATCCAAAAACTCCAAGAATTTCAATAGTTTTTACTCCTAATCCGTAAAAACTTGTTTTGTTCAAGACCTTTTTGGGGGTGCGAATGAATTTGGATATGTAAAAGCGGCATGGATTTTTCCATGCCGCCCAAAAAACTATTCAGTTTTGAAAGCGCCGATTTTCTTCAGATAGGCAAATCCGTCTGCATGGCCCCGGAAGTAGATGTGTTCCCGTTCCATATTATCGGCCCGCATATACAGCCGGATAAATTCTTTCAAGGCTTCATGCTCCTCAGCGGTAAAAGAAAGTTCTCCCTTGCCCTCCAGCAGAGCGCCAATCACAAGATTTTGGCGTTTCAGTTCCTCCATCTGGGCCTTCAACTCGGTATATTCCGGGCTGGCAGCCGCCAAATCCATCACGATGTCGCTGTCGATTTCAGAAAACTGCTCGGAAATGCGCTCCGGGAGCAGGCAGTAGCTATCGTCCATCTATCATCGTCCATCTATCATCACCCCTTATCACGATTTTTATTATACTATACCTGCCCCGCAGCGCAATGGCAAATGTGCAATCACCTTTCTTTCTGCGCTTTGGCTTTCTGTTTGGCTTCGGCGGCCCTGGCCTGTTCCTGGACAGTATCCCATACCGTATCCATATAAGAGGTTTCCTGGTTCTCCCACCTCTCAAAAATCTGCTTCAAGGGCTTGTCAGATTTCAGCAGCGCCCTGGCCTGACTATCCTCCAGATCGTGGTATTCAAGAGACATCAGGATGTCCTCCCGCACCGTGTACTCATAGGCATGGTTCAAAATCTCAGCCGGCGGTTGGGAGAGCAGCCAATCCCGGAACTGCTCCTGTTCCGCAAACATTTTCTCATAGAGCCTGGTATTTAATTCTTCGTTGGTCATCGTATCCTCCTTTACCGTGCCAGCTCCGCAACCCTCCGGGCAGGCACATCCTCGCCCTCGTCTGGGGTATCGTCCATCAATGTTTTGTCCTTCTCATCCATGTTGAGCAGAATATTCAGCTCTTTCAAACGGGCTGTTTTCTCCGCCAGCTCCTCCTCGCGGGCAAAAGGTGTAGCCAATTCCGTGCGGGCGTTTTCAAGCTGGGCCTTGGTTTCCTCCAGGCTGTTCTGCTCGGCCTGCAGGCTGCCTGCAAGGTTTTCCAGAGCGTTGTCCAGGCGGGTGATATTGCCGAACACATCCGCCCCCAGCGTCACCGTATGGGAAAGAGTGCCTTTGAGCGTGATCCGATACTCGTTGCTCCTGCCATCATAAGCCAGCACCATGGAAAAGCCCCGGTACTGCCCCAAAAGAACAGCGTCGGAACCTGTCATACGGGTGCAAACATCAATGATAGCCTTGCCGGCGCCCTCTTTTTCGGTGTAGTGCCTGCCATCCACCTCCATGCCGCAGAAGCCCTCCTGGGCCTTGGGGTGGGCCGCCGCCAGCGCCACATCCTGCTCATAGCCCGCGATCCGTTCCGTGAGCCGGGTGATTTCCTCCGGGTATTTCCGATACACCAGTTCCTCCAGAGCGTACACCTGGTTCAAGTGGCTGGCTTTCAGCATATTGAGCCGCGCCACCTCCATATCCAGGTTGCACTTCTCGATAATAAGTGGGTTGCCGGTGGCCAATGCCTTGATTTCCGAATAGCTGAGGGCAGTTTCATCTACATCATCCGCCACACGGACGGGGGCCTTGCTGGTCATGATCTGGGCGATGAACTTCTGCTTGTTCTCCACAAGCTGGTAGAGGTAAGCGTCAAAAGTGCCTTCCGTTACATACCGATAGATTTCCACCTCCTCATTTTCATTGCCCTGGCGGACGATACGCCCCAGCCGCTGCTGAAGGTCGGAAGGCCGCCAGGGGCAGTCCAGGTCATGCAGGGCAATGAGCTTATCCTGGACGTTAGTGCCTGCGCCCATTTTGGCCGTGGAACCCAGCAGCACCCGCACCTGCCCGGCGCGCACCTTGGAAAACAGCTCCTTCTTTTTGGCTTCGCTGTCTGCCGTGTGGATAAAGGCGATTTCCTCCTCCGGGATACCGGCGTCCATCAGTTTCTTTTTTAGGTCGTCATAAACACTGAAAGAGCCATCGGTAGTAGGTGTGGACAGGTCGCAGAATACAAGCTGGGCAGAGCGTTTTTCTTTAGTCTGTTCCCAGATGCGGAACACATTCCGGGCGCAGACAGCCACCTTGCCATTGGGGTCGTCGGCAGCGAGAGGGTTGATGAGCCGCATATCCAGCGCCAATTTCCGCCCGTCATTGGTAATGCGGAGCATATTGTCCACATGGGGGTCAACCCCACCGGCACGGATTTTCTCTGCCCGTTCCGCCAGCCCCCTTATCATCTCTTTCTGAAGCTCCGAGGGCTGGATCACTTCCGTGTGGAAGTTTGCCTTGGGAACAGGCAGACAAAGCATATCCGCTGTTTGGATGTCGGCAACCTCCTTGAAAGCAGCCATCAGCTCCGGCAGGTTATAAAACTTGGCAAACCGGGTTTTGGCTCGGTAGCCGGTGCCCTCCGGCGATAACTCGATGGCTGTAACCGTTTCTCCGAAGCTCCCCGCCCAGTCATCGAAATGGACAAGGCCCATCTCCTGCAGGAGCCTGTACTGCAAATACCTCTGGATGGTGTAAAGCTCTACCATGGAGTTGGAGATAGGGGTGCCGGTGGCAAAAATCACGCCGCGCCCGCCGGTCAACTCGTCCAGATACTGCGTTTTCATAAACAGGTCGCTGGATTTCTGGGCTTCGGTCTGGGCAATGCCGCCCACATTCCGCATTTTTGTCGCCAAAAACAAGTTCTTAAAATAATGGCTCTCATCAATAAAGAGCCGGTCCACGCCGAGCTGCTCAAAGGTGACGGTGTCATCCTTGCGGCTCTGGTCGTTGAGCTTGGCCAGCCTTGTCTCCAGCGATTTCCGGGTACGCTCCATCTGCTTGACCGTGTAGCGTTCCGCCTTCTGTGCCTTGGCCTGCTCGATTCCTTCCAGGATTTCTTCAATCTGGCGCTCCAAAATGGCCCGCTGGCGCTCCGGCGCTCATGGGGATTTTCTCAAACTGGCTGTGGCCGATGATGATGGCGTCGTAGTCCCCGGTGGCAATGCGGCTGCAAAACTTCTTGCGGTTCTGGGTTTCAAAATCTTTCTTCGTGGCAACTAAAATGTTGGCGCTGGGATAGAGCTGGAGCCATTCCGCCGCCCACTGCTCGGTGATGTGGTTTGGCACCACGATCAGCGACTTGGTGCAAAGGCCCAAACGCTTCATCTCCATGGCGGCGGCCACCATCTCGTAGGTCTTGCCCGCCCCCACCTCGTGGGCCAGCAGGGTATTCCCGCCGTAAAGGATATGGGCAATCGCGTTGATCTGATGAGGCCGTAGGGAAATTTCCGGGTTCATGCCCTCAAACCGGATGTGCCGCCCATCATACTCACGGGGGCGGACGCCGTTGAAGGTTTCGTTGTAAACACGGCACAGCAGTTCCCGGCGGTCGATGTCTTTCCAGATCCACTCGGCAAACTTCTGCTTGATGAGTTCCTGCCGGTCCTGGGCAATCGCGGTTTCCTTCTTGTTGAGGACGGGCTTTTTCTTGCCGTTCTCGTCCTCAATATAGTCAAATACCCGCACATCCCTTTGATTTAGGGTCTGCTCCAAGATGTGGTAGGCGCTCATCCGCTTGGTGCCGTAGGTGGTAATGGCTTTCACATTGCTGCGGTCGGCGTTTTTCTCCCGGATGCTCCATTGGCCGGTGGCTTCGGAGCGCAGGATTTTAATACGATCCCGCACATAGTAATTGGGGGTGAGCAGCTCCACCATGAATTGCTGGTACACCTCGATGGGCACCCAGTTCGCGCCAATGCGCACGCCAATTTCTCCAGCGCCCAAATCCTGGGGCTGAACGGCTTCCAGGGCCTCCACATTTCTGCGGGCGGTTTCCTTCTGATTGTCAGGGGCCACTTCCAGGAATGCTTTTGCCATCCGCAGCTTTTGGCGCACTTTCCCGGAAAGGTACTCATCCGCCGTGACAAGAGGATAGCGGCTCAAATCCGCCAAAGAAGGCAGGATGTCCTCCGGGTTCTCCGCACAGCGAATATCCCGGTAGATCACCCCGGCAAGCTCTTTTTCCAGTTCCTCCGGGGATTTACCCGACAGCTCTGCCATATAGTCCATATCCACACGGGCTTTTTCCGAAATGGACACCGCCAACGCTTCACTGGCTGTATCCACACTGGTGACAGCCACATGGGGCCGGATGGTGCGCCGGGTGAACATATCGGCTTTTCTTTTTAGGTTGCCCTGCTCATCCAGCACCTCCAGAGAGCACAAGAGGCAGTAGCTGGAGTCCTCCGAAAAGGCCAGCTTGTTGCCGCGACTGTTCAGCAGCCCATACTTGGCGGTGAAGCTGTCGTAAAGGGCGTTGAGCTTTTGCTGCTCGGCTGCAATATCCTCATCCGGGTAGCCTTCGGTCTGGTACTCAATAAGCCTGCGGGTACATTCCCGCAGCTCGATCATGCCACGGATACGGTTTTCCGCCGTGACGGAGACTTCCACCGGGTGCATGAGACTGTTTTCTCGGTAGTATACTTGCCCATCTGCAATCGTGTAGCTGAAATTCTTCACTGTGGGGTCGGCAGGGATGGAGCGATCTTCCTCCTCGTCCAGCTCCTCCAGCTCATAGGGCTTGATTTCCGCCTGCAAAAACTGGATGGCATTGGCAAGCTGCTCGGATAAATCTTCCCCCTCGCGGGCTTTGCAGGCGCTGTCCGGCCCGAACCGTGTGGATTCCATCACCATGTCGCCCAAAATCATCTCCGGGTGCTGCACGAAATAGCGGTTCATGCGGATTCCGTTTTCATCGGTGTCCAAATGCACCCAATCCTGGTCTAAATCGGTGATGTGGTCGCGCTTTTGCAGGAAAATGATGTCGCTGGTCACTTCCGTTCCGGCGTTCCGCTTGAAGGTGTTATCCGGCAGGCGGATGGCCCCAATGAGATCGGCGCGCTGTGCCAGGTACTTTCGGACGCTGGAGTTTTCCTTGTCCAGAGTGCCTTTGCTGGTAATGAACGCCACAATACCGCCGAGCCGCACCTTGTCCAGCGTCTTGCCGAAGAAATAGTCGTGGATCAGCCAGTGGTGCTTGTCGTACCGTTTATCCAGCACTTTGAAATCCCCAAAGGGGACGTTGCCCACGGCTACATCAAAAAAGCTGTCGGGCATTTGCACAGTTTCAAAGCCGTTTACGGAAATGTTGGCATTCTGGTAAAGCTGGCCCGCAATCCGCCCGGAAATGGAATCCAGCTCTACGCCATAGGCTTTGCTGCCCGCCAAATCTGTGGGGAGCAAGCCAAGGAAATTACCGGTGCCGCAGGATGGCTCCAAAATGTTCCCTTGGGTAAAGCCCATCTGAGCGAGGGCCTTATAGATTCCCCGGATGACCACAGGCGGCGTGTAAAAGGCGGTGAGGGAGCTGGCCCTGGCCGCTGCGTATTCCTCCGAATCCAGCAGAGATTTCAGTTCCTCATAATGGGGGCTGGTTTGTTCAAAGCAGTTTGCAAGGCCGCCCCAGCCCACATAGCGGGACAGGATTTCCTGTTCTTCGGGCGTGGCCAGCCGTTCCTCAGCTTCGATCTGCTTCAAGGTGCGGATGGCGGCAGCATTGGCCGCGTATTTCTCGCTGGGGGTGCCGTGGCCCAGGGCGTCATCGGTGATGTGGAAATCATGGCGCTGATCCCTGGGGACCTCCGGGTGCAGGGTTGTGAAAGTAATGCGCTCACGGCGGGGGTGCTTCGGCGGCAGTGGGAGTGCTTCTTCTTTTTTAGGCTGTAAATCGGCCTGCTCTGGGCTGGCTGACGGTTCCTCTGCGGCAGGGGCTTGTTTTGCCTGCTCAATGGCTCGTTCATCAGGGAAGTTCCCGTAAACCCGCAGCCATCTGTTCTCCTGAAGGTCATAGATACCCGCGCCATCATAGGCAAAGCCATCCTCGCCCTCCATAGTGCCGGCCACATATTTCTGCGCAGCTTGTTCGGCCTCCGCCAGCGTTTGGTAATCCAGCCGTTCATCAAAGCCATTTTCAAAGTGGTGGTACACCACCACTTCGTAAGGCGGCTCCATGCGCTGGGCATAGCGGTCGATGTCCTCCATGGTGAGCCATTCCGGTTTTTCCGGCAGGGCGTCATAGAGTTCCCGCATTTTGGCGATTTGCTCTCGCACGTTCCCAGCCCACAGGTGCTTTTCTGCCCGCCCGCCAGCGCCCAAGAAATAGTCGCAGTCGGCTTTCAGGCGGCTTAAAAGCATATAATCATTTTGTGGTGGTGTACTTTGCTGCAACAAGGGAAGGATGTCTTGGTACTTGGGATATTGTGCGAGGAAGTCCAGAACGCCCCCGTCACCGTCCCCAATATCCTGGCGCTCGGTGTAGGTGGTGCCATCTGGCATGACCACGGTAAATTTCACCTTGTCATACCCCAGGAACCGAGCATTTTCTGGGTCATCGGATTCGTACCACGCCTGCCAAGTGCCGTATTTTTCAAGAGCAGCCTTTGCACCGGCCACCTGCTCCTCATCCGCCTGTTTCATCAGGGTGTCAAATTCACGGATACCGTAGCGTTTTCCATCTTCAAACACGGGGCTTTCGCTCCACTCGCAGAAGATGTATGGCTCTATGTCGGGAGGGTATTTTCCATTGAAATAGTCCTGGTCCACAGAGGTGAGTTGGTCAAAGTCCAGTTCGGCCAGCTCATTTTGGATGAGTTCATCCAGGCTCTCATACTGCCTGCGCTCCAAAAACTGCCCGTCCAGATAACGCTCAATGCGGTAATGGACCAAGTCGGCATTGACCTGGATGGGAATTTCCTCATCCGTAACAGTGGTGTAGGCAATGCCCACCTTTTCCAGATCACTGAAATCGGCTGGACTGCCATACTCGGCCTCGCAGAAATCGTTGATAAATTCTTTGGCAATCTCCAGTGAAGCAGGTTCCGGCTCCTCGGACAAAAACTCGCGCTCAATGAAGTCGGCAACATCCTGGCTGTTACCTTTGCCGCCATGGGCACGGTAATCCATCAAACCTTCTTCGACCAGTTCGCTGGATACCGCATATCCGGCCTCCTCCAGATAACCGGCGATTTCTTCTATCTGCGCCTGTTCCGGGGTAAGGGCCGGGGGCAGCTCCGCGATCTGCTCCATACAGAGGGTGATGTCCACCGCGATTTCTTCTTCCAGGTCCGCATGGTCCAGGAAGGATTGAAGCAGTCTGCGGATTTCCTCTCTCTGAACGGGGTCATGGAGCTGCCGGGCGATATTTTCCACCGCCTGGGCGTCATCCTCACCATAACCCATGCGGGAACCATCAAACTCTCCCACAAAGCGCAGCACCTGGGCGGCCAGCTCCGGGTAGGGGTCTGCCGGTTCTTCTTTTTGGGGTGGTTCCTGTACCCTGGGCGGCACGGTGAACACCGGCGCGTCCTGGGTGGCGGAAATGGTCATTTCCGAAGTGTCAGCAATCCGCTGGATTTCCTCCCGCACTGCCTGGGGCATTTCCTCCTCGTAGAAGGTCACCGTGCGGTCTGGGGCGATGTGGGCAACCGTTTTGTAGTCCCCGTGTTCCTCCTCCAGCCGGTTCCACACCGTGACGCCGTTTCCCAAATAGCCGTAGCCCAGGTCGTAGGCTTTGGCTTGCGGCATGGTGGGAACCACAGGCTCCTTGTGCTCCGCAAAAAGCGTGAAGGTTCCCTGCCGGAAGGCAGTGAGGTTTTCAAACGCCTGCTGGCGCAGGGCGTACATCCTGTCATCCTGCGGGGTGGCCTCCCAAATGGGGACCATCATCTGATAGATTTCTTCCACACGGGCCGGGTCGTCAAGCTGCGGCTCGATGAGCTTCACCGCGTCCCAATAGTCAAAGCCAAAGGGATAGGGGTGGGGCTGCTCCTGGGGTACGTTTTCAAAGAAAGTGCGGATATTCCGGGCAAGCTGGTGCTTCTCATACTGCGGCATGGCGGCGCGGTCCTCATCGGTGAGGAACCGCCCCTGGGCGATCATGGCGCTGACGCGCTTTTCCACGGCGTTCCATTTCAGCTCCACCTTGGCGTAGGGGGCGGTGATACTGCCGTGGCTGAAAGAAACGCCTTTACTGAGCTGGTAGGTCACATCGTCATTCCCACTGGAATGGCCGCTGTACTCGCCGTGGTAGTGCTTTAAGAAATTCTCCCGTTCCTTGCGCTCTGTGTGGTTGCGATAGAAAGAATACACGGCCAGCCGGTAATCGGTGCTGCGTTTTCCACCCCGGAGAAGGTTGTCGATCTCGTCCCCGGAGATGAAAAAACGCCGCTGGGGGGCGTACCCTTCGGCGGCGGTAAAGTGCAGCGGTTCCCGCTGCAGGTCGGAAAGCTGCTCCAGCAATTTTTGCGGACGGTGGAAATGGAATCGCAGCAGTTCCCGGTTCTCTCTGTATGCCTGGACAAACTGCTCCAGCTCATCCCGCAGGTTCTGCAGCCCCTCCGGATGGCCTAACAAATCGCTTATGGCGGCGCTTTCCTCTGGAAACCCATGATTTTTACCGTAAATGGTATTCACCGTGGGAAGATAGCCCGCGTCGGCAGTGCCTTCTGCAAAATCCTGCCGGAGATACCATAGCTGCGCGGCCCGTTGCTGGCGCTCATACTCATCCACCCGGTCAAGCTCGCTCTGGGGCATATATCGGCCCAAGTCCAGCAGTTCCCGGATACGGGCCGCCGCCTGTTCCCAGGGGATGAGGGTGGCGCTGGAACGCTGGGCGCTTTCGCCCTGGGCAATGCGGATTCCCTCGGCGTTGTACCAGATGGCATACTGTCGGCCATCCAGATAAAAGCCAGCGCCGTTCTCTCCATAGTGCTCTGCCAGGAACCTGGCATTGTCCGGCTTATCCTTTTTGAAATAGGCGCAGATGATGAGGCGGCTGTTCTGGTCGTTAGCACCAATGCACAGCGCCTCGTCGATTACCTGCTGAGGCAGAGCCGGGTGAGGGAAAATGGATGGTTTGGCCGTACCCTCGGCCTGGGTTGGCTGCTGAAACGCCGCAAAATCAAAAAGGGACATCTGCTGGCTCTCTTGGGTAGGGAGCTGCGGGATGTCCGTCTGAATGAAGTATTCTTTTTTGTCAATAAGCTGGGCGGTCCAGCCTGCCACCACTTCCCAGGAAAATACAGATTCCCTGGTGCGGGATGGGTAAGAGCCTTCCCACATGAGCAGGCCATTCTCCTGGGGCTTATATCCCAGGCGCTGCCCGTCAGCGATGATCTCAGTGTACCGGTCCTGATAAGCGGATTTCAGGTAGTCGGCCCGTTCCTGAACGTCGCTGTGAACCGAAAAGAAAAGCTCGATCTGATTTTTCTTATATTTCAGGTCATCATCTTTGTTGGCGATGATGGCCATGATCTGCTTTTCATCCAAAAGCGCAGGGAGCTGTTCGCCACCTGCGCTTTCTTCCGGTTCATCAATTAGCTGTAAATCAGCTCCGCCAGCACCGTTTCCTCCGCCGCGTTCTGCAGGTTGTTCATCATCTGCACCCATTTCATCTGGTCGCTGGCTTTCAGTTCCTCCGTCACGCCCTGAGCCTTGGCCATCTGCGCCACGATCTGCTCCATCCGGCGCTGGGCGGTCTGCTGGATCTCCGCCAGATGGCTGTTCAGCTTGCCGCTGGTCAGCAGGTTGGTGTACGTCACCCTGCGGTGCTCCTTGAGGAATTTCTTCCGAAGCAATGCGTATTTCCCATGGGGAACCGGCTCCTCCTGGGGCGGCAGAAGGTTCGGCAGATTGTAGTCGCCCTGCCTGGTGTAAGTGATCTCGGTCATATTCAAAACTCCTTTCCAGCTGTGTGTTTTCCTGTTCAGTTACAGCATACTGGTTTTTCTGCTGGGGTTCAAATGTGCGATTTTCTTTTTGGGGCTGTCTTTGCAGGGCAAGAACCGTGCGGGAAATGGCGGAAAGGCACATCTGGGAGATGTCCCCGGTGGCCACGCCTAAAGCGTTCAACGTCTGCGGGGTGTTAAAGTCCGTCACATCCCGGAAATCCATGTCCTCAAAATATTCAGACGGGTCAAGGCCGCAGCGCACCAGCAGCATATATCCAATGCTGTTTTGCACCGCCCTGCGGTATTCCACTTCCAGGTTCAGCTCATCCAGTTCTTCCAGAAAGCTGCCTTCCGTGAGGGTTTTCAATTCTGCCAGGTAGTCGGGCATATTGTCCTCCACGGCGTTCTTTGCCGCAGAGAGCAGTGCTTCACCCAAATCCTCCTTGCGCTCCAGCTCTCCAAAGCTGTTTTCCAGCGTTTCAATGATGTCCGGCGCATATTCCTCCCGCACCGTCCAAAGGGGGACGGGGCGGGGGAACCGGGCCTCATGGGTATCGGAAATATCAAAGTAGTATTTCAGTCGGGGTTTTCCATTGTGTTCACCGTCAAAAACGGCAATGCCGTTTGCGCCCCGGTTTACCCAGCGCCCAAATTGCCGGTTCCATCGCTCGATCTCCAGGACGGCGGTGGCGTCTGGGCGCTGGGCGTAGACAAGCAGTTGTTCATCGAAAGAAAGCCGGTAGTTGCGGCAGGCAGAAGCCAGAAACGCCCGCCACTGGTCGGGAGCTGTCACGCTGCGCTGCGTTTCCTGGTACAGCTCCGTCAAGGCTTTATATCGTATCGCCATCGGTTGCCCCTCCTTTTCTTATTCTTTTTTCGCAGCTTTCAGTTCTGCGCTGTAATCCTTATCAGGGTCATATTGATTGCACAGGGAGAGCAGCAACAGCCAGATGGTATTTCCGGCCTCCTTCGGGTACATCCGAAGCGCCACGCAGGGCGCATGGTCACTGTCAACAAAGGGCCTCCCATAGCGCATAAACTGGTCGATCAGCTTTTGAGCCATCTCCCGGTATTCTTCATAGGGGTTCTGTTCCGCCTGCTGATGGAGAACCGTCATCAGCAAGTTGAACCAGTCCTCATGCGTATCCAGTTTTACGGGCGGTAAAGACGCCATTTTTATCACCTCATCTTTCCATGGCGACGGCCTGCCGCTGCCGGGGAATGGAAAACCCGTAGACTTTGGCGATGTCGTCGCCCAGCCTGCGGGTCACTCTTGTAATGTCCGCACGGGTTGCAATGCCGCGATATAGTTTTTCTTTCAGCAGTTCAATTTGAGAAGGGCTGGCGCTGTCCTTGTAAACGCGGTAAAGATAAAAGTTCGTGCCATCATGGTGGATGGCGTCGCACCGCAGATCACCCAGCCGGTCCACATACCAGGTGGAATAATCCGTATCGGAATACAGGCAGTCCCGGATATTGCCGCTGGGGATTTCCTTATATCCCATGCGCCGACCATTCCACAGGCCCAGGTCGCCTACGACTAAAATCGGTTGGGAGAGCTGCACATTGAGGTTGGCGCGTTCATCATCCAGGTAATCCCCATTGATCTCATACATCAGGGAAATGCGCTCATCTTCGGATAAATCCGGGTAGTCCGCCTCCAGGTCATCCCTCCAATCCTCATAGTCCAGGCCATAATTGCTCCAGATAACGTGTCTTTCCTCCTTCATCGGGCTTCACCCCGGTCTTTCTGCCTGGGCTTGATAGGCTGCCCCTGCTCGTCATAGTTTCTGGGATCGGCGGCGGGAGTCTGCCAGCCAAGCATGGAGCCGGCAAGCATGGCGGCCTCCTGTGCTTTGGTAACGCCATTCTTCACATTGCGGTCGTCTGCAAACTCTCGGTTCTGTTGAGCGTCAGGAGTTGAAAAATCATAGCAAGGGCTGTAGCCTTTTTCGCCCCTGGTCAGAAGAATCAGCTCCCCGGATGAGGGCAGTACACTAAAACACTGCACCGGCAGAGAAGAACGCAGCGGGATCACGCTCCCGTGAGTTTGCTCCAATCGCTCCGCAAATTCGCAGATATGATACAGGGCGCTGGAATACCCGCCGCTGGTTTCAAAATGGGTTTCGTCGATGACCCGGCAGGTGCGGTCGCGGGTTTCTCCGCCGCCAGTGAAAATGCGGATGTGGTCGCCGTCGGGAATGCGGAACAGCTCCTTGTAGCCGGGCGTGATAAACCGGATACCCTGTTTGGCCTTTTCCATGTGGTGTTCCAGGAATCGGGAAACGTAGGCGTAGAGGTAAAAGTTGTAGTCTCCATAATTGGGATTGCACCGGAGCATATAGGTGTGCTGCGGCGTCTGCACCTTAAAACCATACTCGGCGCAGTAGTTTCCCTCAAACTCAGCCTCCGGGTTCTGATAGCAAAACCTGGTCATGCTGTCACGGGTACAGAGCAGCCCATTCTTCTCCCGCAGAGTGTTGACCACCTCATCAAGCTCCGCCTTAAACTCGTCCGTCTTGTATTCCCTCCGATGGTCGAACCAGGAAGTGTAAAACTCTTTTCCAGCGCCAAAATCCCCGCGCAGATGGCCGATACAGCCGGTTTGCCCTTCAAGCTGGCTGCTCTGGTTGTACGCATACAGGCGATCCGCCGGGGTCATGCTGGTAATTGTCAGTTCCATTATCGCTCACGTCCTTTCTTTTTCGCTTGTCGTTTTTGCTCCGATATGGCTTTTTCCCTTGCCTGCCAATATTCGGGGTGGTGAATTTGCACGCTGCTATTGATAACAGCCTCATACGCACCGGGGGCAAAGCGCCCGTTCACCGGAGCCTGGATCATCTTTTTATCCATCAGCTCCCGGAGAGCCACCTGCGCGTCATTATCTTCCTCAAAGCAAAGATAACCGCTCGCTATAAAACCGCAGCCCATCGCTTCTTTTCGGAATACCTTTTCCGCCAGCTCCCGCCGCACCATAACGCCGCCATGCCCTGGGGTAGAAACGGAATAAACGCCGGGGCAGAGCGTTTCGCACTCCTGGACTTTGCCCCATGGGGAATAGGGCGGGGCCTCCGGCGCAATGGTGTTTTGCCGCTGTTCCTCCAGGCACTGCACCTCCTCCTGCGCCCGCGCCACCAAATCCTTCTGCGCGGAAAACAGGTCGCTGAAATAGTGGCCCCAATCGTAGTCCGTCCGGTTACTACATTTCCAGGTGACAAACTGCTGGGGCGCTGTCAAATGAACACCCAAGACAAATTCGCTGTCGCCCACATGACAGGAATCCGTAATGATATATCCGGCGTTTTCTCTGTAATCCATCATCGCTCACGCTCCTTTGCGGTTTTCTTTTTGGCCTGTTCCTGCTGAATCGCAGTAAGGCCATGCTTGGCCCAGCCGGGAAGGTCCTCCGGCTGTATCGTTCCCAGCACGTCCATGCGCTCATAGCGGCTTTCTTTTCCAGTATAAAGGTCAACGCAGTAACAGGCTGACCCCCTGCTGTGCGGGGAAGCCCCAAAGCCTCCCATACAGAGCTTGAGCTGGCGAGTGGCCCTGCGGTATTCCCGGCGCAGCACCTCCGGCTTTATCACCACGATTTTCCCGTGCAGATCATCCTCATAGGAAATGGGGATGCAGCCCTCCGCTGTAATGGGGCGGTCGTCTATGCCCTGTATGCGGGGCTTATTGAGTTCTATGTGGGTTTTCTGCGCTTGCTCGGCAACCCGCTGGCCGAACAGCTCCACAATCTCCGGGAAATCATCACTGGCCATCACTTCGCTGTATTCTGCAAATAAGGCGTTTTGCCGACAAAAGGCGCACATATACTTCATGCCGGTTTCATCCTGCGGATTTTCCCCCAGGACAACTTCCCGGTCGCCAATCTGCACCGCCTGGATAATCTCATAATCACCGGCCATGCGTTTTTCTGTGGAATCATCGTTCATCACTCTGCCTCCAATTCCTGTTTAATAAATACTTTGATTTCCTTTACACTGGCAAAATCCCGTTCATCCCCGGTAAGGTAGCGCACCGCGTCCTGCCATTGAGACAGCGGGTAGCTGTTCTCATCCATCCTGCACAGGTCCAAAAGGGCCGCCCGCCGCAGGATAGGCGAAAGATTTAAGTCGGAGATGAAACAGCCATGCCGAGCCGCCAGTATGTCCAGCAGGTGCAGTTCATTCATGGCAACACCTGCTTTCTTCAGCTTCTTTCAGCAATTCCTCCACCAGCCTGCCGCTGCGGACTTTATTCCGGTCTGCCAGCACCTTGTTCTGGACGCACAGCACCGCCCGGATGTTGGGAACGGTAATGCCGGGGACCTCCACCATCTCCTCCGGGGTGATGGTGAGAAGCTGCACCGGGGAGTAACCAGCCTGGGCAAAGATGCGGAACAGCCGTTGTTCAAATCGTTCTCTCATCTGCAAAGCTCCTTTCTTTTTTGGTATGTAAAAGGGGCGGCCCCGCATGGCCGCCCCTGGCTGGTTACTTCTTCCGGCTTCTGACTTTCAGGAAAATCAGGCCGCCGATGATGAATACCACCAGCGCAATGGCAATAATCGCTTTCAGTTCCATAAAATCATTCCTCCTTACACAGATTCAAACCGCCGTTATTTTGCGGTATGGTTGTCCTTTTTGCGCTTGCCCACATAGGCCGCAACGCCCAGGGCGGCAGCGCCCATAGCGGATACGCCCATCAGGGCCGCCCACAGCCACGGCTTGCTGTCGTCACCAGTTTTCGGGGTGTCGCGCAGCTCATTGTGCATTTGCGCCACAGTGGTCTTATCCGCCAGAATCGTCACCTTTTTATCCGCAGGCAGCACATAGTTGGCGCTGGCCCCATCCGATACCTCGGACACGGTGTAATCGCCTACGCGCAGGCCCTCGATGAAGATTTCGCCGTTTTTATCCGTTTTGAAGGTCTGGTCGTAGCCGTTGGCCCCGGTCACGCGGAAGGAGAAGCCCTCCACCTTGCCGTCGCTGGACGTTTTTTCAATCCGCAGGGAACCAGTCTGGGCCATGTTGGTGAAACCAATCCCGGCCTCGTTCTCTACCTCGTAAATCTTGCCGTTCTCGGTGATCTCCACATAGTAGGCGTTTTCATCCAGCAGGAAGCCCTCCGGCGCTTTGGTTTCCCTTACGAACACGCCGCCGTAGAGGATGTGGGACATCTCGTAAATGCCGGTGCTGGTTTCCTCCAGCTTGCCCAGCAGCTCGTCACCCTCGTCCAGCTCTTTGTTGCCGTTGGTATCGCGGTACACTTCAAATTCAGCGCCCGTCAATTTGTTATCGGGATAATCCTTATCCACCTTGGTGAGCCGCAGATCACCATACACACGCTCATTGGCAAGGGAAATCTCTACAACCTGTCCATCTTCCTCCACAGTAACGGGAATCACTTCATCGGAGAGGATGAACCCTTCCGGGCTTTCCAGTTCTTTCAGCACCCAATCACCGTAAGGCACATTGGTGAAAGAAAAGCTGCCGTCGTCCGCTGAGGTAGTGGTGGCAAGGGCGTTTTCGGCGGTAAACTCGGTTTCATCGGACTTAAACAGACCGATTACAGCCCCGCCCAGGCCCGTGCCGTTCTCATCGGTTTTGAGGCCCTTGATTTCGCCGCGGATCAGCTCGTTTGTGACAGCCTCGCCATCATTAGCGGAAATCTCTACCACGGCAACAGAAGGCCCGCCGTACTCAAAGGTGAACGGGAAGGTTTCGCCATTCAGCAGGTAATGGCTGTCAGTGGAAAGCTCCTTCAGGTAGAAGCTGCCGAAAGGCAGGTCGGTGCTGCAAACGGCCTGGCCGTTCTCATTCACAGAAACGATCTCCAGAAGCCCGTCTGCCGGGATCACGGAACCGTCTGCTGCGGTGATGTCCTCCTGGGCATAGAGGCCAAAGGTCACGGCGGAGATCTCGCCATTCATGCCAATGCCAAAGGTTTCATCCTGCTCCAGCACCTTGTCAAGCGTCACAAGGGCTTTCTGGCGCTGGTTGTAGAAGCTGGCAGAGGTTTCGGTGACTTCCACCTCCTGGCCTGCGTACACCAGCTCCACGTTGGTGACGTTCTCGCCGGTATCCACCATGCCGTGAGGGAACTGGATTTCCTTCACCTGGAACTTGCCCAGGTAGAGGGGCTGGCTCTGGGCTGTCCCGTCCTCGCCGGTGGTGATGGTGTCCACTACCTCGCCCGCAGAGTAGCGCAGGGTGCCGTCCAGGGTGTAGACGTCCTCCAGGGCGGTGATTTCAAACACCGCACCGGGCAGGCCCTGCACCTCATACACCGGCTGGTAAACGCCCTCGTTTTCTGTCACAGAGGAAAATACCTCGCCGGTCTTGCTGACTTTGATGATTCCTTTCTGGGCCATGTTGGGCTTGGTGACTTCGATCACCGTCACGCCGCCTTCCACGCTGGAATTGTCCTCGGTCACATCAAAGTAAACCGGGGTGCTGTCCAGCACATAGCCGTAGGGGGCCTGTACTTCAACCAGGGAATATCCCGCGCCGTATTCCAGCTTTTCAGGCGTTACCAGATAGCCCTCGGAATTGGTGTAGAACGTATCAATGGTGGTCGGCGTCGGGTAAGTGAAGGTCATTTCCACCTTGCTGCCATCGGGACGGTAAATCTGGAACCCGGCCCCCGCATAGGGGATGGTGACGCCGGTTTCCGCGTCCACCTTGACCACCTTGATGAAGCTCTCAAAGTTGGCGTTGTTGATGAGATAACGGTAGGTCTGGCCGTCCTGAGCGATATACACTTCAAAATCGTCCATCAGCTCGCGGCCTTCCCAGCCCTTGGTCTGGCGGACGATATAGGTGCCGTAGGGCAGCTTCTTCGACTGTGCAAAGCCGTTCTCATCGCAGACGAGGACATCGCGCTCAGATTCCTTGGCATTTTCATAGCTGCCGGCTGATTTCAAAAACACCTGGAATTCCGCGCCGGATTCCGGGGTTTCGATCTGGGTTTCCCCGTCGTCGGTATGCTTGATTATGGCAATGTCGCCCTTGATGACCTGCTCCGTCACATCGTTGGCGGTATCGTTCAGCTCAATCTCATACAATTCCGGTTCCGCGCCTACCTTGTGGATAGAGGAATCCAGCAGGTAGCCCTCGCTGGGGTTGATTTCACGGATTGTCCAGTCCGAATCGCAGACGTAATATCCGGTGGTGAACTGGCCGTTCTCATCGGTGGTATAGCTGTCGATGAGTGTATCTCCCTTATACAACCCATAGGTTGCTCCGGCAAGAGAACCGTCGCCCTGGGGCGCGCCCGTTTCCACATCGCTCTTGGTGACAGTGACACGGAACTTTTTGAGGACATTGTTCACGCTCTTGTGGGTCACTTCATTCCACTCGATGGTGGCTGTCTGGGAATCCGGCACCACATAACGGATGGGGGTATCCACCTCCTCCAGTACATAGCCCGTGCCGATGAGCACGTTTTCAAAGCGCGCCACACCGTTTCCGTCTGTCACCGCATACTCATCCACCGGCTGCCCGGAGAGGGATGTGCCGTACAGATGGAAGGTCATGCCCTCCACCAGCCCGTCCTCGCTGGTTTTCGTCACTTCCAGGCTGCCGCGTTTGAGCACGTTGCTAAAAGTCACGGTGGCGGTCTGGCCGCTGACGATGGTCACGCGCTGGCTTTCCTGGGGTTCGTATTTGTCAATCGACTGCTCGGTTACGGTATAAACGCCGGGATTGAGGTCGGTGATGTCGATCTCGCCCGCCTCATTGGTGGTCTTGGTGGCGCTGTACCCCTCGCCGGTAATGGTGAAGCTGATCCCGGCTACCTGTCCATCCTCGGAAGTCTTGACCAGCTTCATATTGCCGGTTTTTACTTCCAGGTTCAGATAGCCCACCATATAATCGGACACGGTTTCCCCGTAGGTGGCAAAGTCCTGCTTGCCGCCGCCGATAATCCCATCCGTCCATACCACTACGCCGCTGCGCTGGGCGGAGATTTTTTCTGCTTTTACCGTTACAGAGCCTTTGATGGCCTGGCTGGAAGTGATGGTGAGCTGGTTTCCGTCCACAGAGAAGTTCAGGCCGGTAATATTGCTGGTAAAGGTGTAATCTCCCAGCACGCCGTTGGTATCCGTGAGAGTGAGGGAATACTGCTGGCCGTCCCATTTCAGCTCGTAGGCCCCGGCGTCTGCGGTGCTGCTGAAAAAGCTGGGCAGCATGGTATGGCGTTTTACCGCGCTCTCAATAGCGGAATACTGGCTGAAGATCTCGCTGTAAAGGGGATTCTCCGGGCTGGTATATTCCGCGATATTGTTCTTGCCCTGGGCGTTGGCGTCCACATGGTTAAACTGGCTGTCGCGCTCGCCTACGACGGTTTCCCAGACAAGAAGCTGGGTGGCGATTGCCCCGGCCATCTTGCTGGCGTCCTCCGGGTCATCGGTCATCCATGAGGTGCTGGCGTTGCCCTGCCATCCATAGGTCATAATCCGCCCGATATATTCCTTGATGGTGTCCGGTGGGATAGTGGGGTTCAGATCGGACGGGTAATCATCCCAGAAATCCTCGCCCCGGCCAGTAAACTGGTCGCCGGAATGAACGCTGACGCCGGGTTCGATACAGTAGATGACTTTCCCGTTAAAGGAATCCTGCGTGTGGATGGTAAAACCGTTATTTTCGCCGGTAGACCATCCGCCCAAGAAATTCATAGCGGAATGTCCCCAGCCTGCCTTGTTGGGGTCGCTGGCACGGGGGAACTCCACCATATACGTCGTCATGGTTTCCCCTGCGGCAAACGCTGTGGTTCCCGTCCCTGCGAATATGCCCAGGCACATGAGCATGGCCATGAACAGGGACAGGGGCTTTCTCAATGCTTTCATCGTGTTACCTCCTTGAAATGGCCGCAAAAAAGCACACCGTTTCCGATGTGCTGCGGCTTGTGTTGGTTACTGTCTAAAAAAGAGAGGCCCGCCCGGTTTTCCTCGCAGCCCGATGTCTGCCTGTGGAAAAGAGGCCGGAGCTTTCTATATACATCCAGGCTCCCCAAATATCTTCTTTTTTTAGGCTGTTTAGGTTGTTTGGAAGGGGTGAGGTGTGGAGAGGGGGAACCGGCACAAGCTGCCGTTTCCCTGCAAATGGGCGCACTTCCCCCTTGTGAGTGGGCTATCTCTCTAAACTGCGCTGGCGTTTGCGGTAAAGTTCCAGCGCCTTGACAATGGTGTCCTCGATCTTCTGCGTGGGCGTCCCCGGCGCAAAAAACCGGCTGATTTTTTCTTTTGGGATTTTGAACTGTTCTTTTTGATTGGGCTTTTCCTCCTTCATAATGGAAACAAGGGCGTCTTTGGCCAGCCGTTCCCCTCCAGTCTTGGCTTCGGACATCTGTCGCATTTTGATGGCTTGGGCGTGGGACGGGGTGCAGTCCATCTCGTCCATGATAGCGAACAAGTCGGCCTGTTCTTCTTTTCGCAGGTAGGACAGCTCCACCGCAGGGCGCATGGCAATCTGGAGCATTTCCTGGTCTTTAAGGACTGAGTTATCTACCAGCTCCAGAATTTCCGGGATAAGGTGGGTAAGGCGGATATACCTATAAATCTGAGGTTGACTATCTCCGCTATCCCTGCTGATCTGCTGGGCTGCTGTAACGCCTTTTAACTTATTATCCAGTGGAGAAGAAGTTAAATCCGTCCGCTGACCCTGTCGTTTTAATGCGTCCAGCTTCATTTTGTAGGCAAACGCCTTCTCCGAGGGCAGAATCTGCTCCCGCTGCAAGTTGGAGTCCACCATGATAATCGTGGCTTCATCATCGGTGAGCTGCCGCACAATACAGGGGATTTTCGCAAGCCCCGCTAAATCCGCCGCCTTTTTCCTGCGGTGTCCGGCCACCATTTCATAGCCGCCCTCCGGTTTGGGGCGCACCAGGGCAGGGACCAATACGCCGTACTGCTTCACGCTTTCCGTCATTTCCTGCATAGCTGCGTCCATCCGCACCTTAAACGGGTGGTTCGGGAAGTCGCTGATTTCCGTGGGCGAAAGATTGACAACTTTTTCAAGCCGTGCCTCAGCCCGCTCTTCCTCCGTGGAAAACAGGTCATCGACTGAGGGAAGATTGAAGTTTAGCCCGTTGCTTTTCGCCATCCGCCAGCACCTCCTTTGAAAAATCCGCATAAGCCTGGGCCACCTTGCTCCCCTTGTCGTAGGCGTAAATACTCTTGCCTGCGGCGCTGATTTCTGCGGCTTTGATGGCTACGGGAATCTCGGAACGATAAATTTTCAACACGCTCCCGTAACTCTGCCGCAGTGTATCTGCTGTCTGTCTGGCAAGGTTTGTGCGCCCATCCACCAGAGTGAGCAGCACCCCGTCCACCTTCAGAGCCGGGTTGATCTGCCGTTTCACCTTATTGATGGTTTTCATAAGCTGGGTCATGCCCTTGGCGGGGAGATAGTGGGCCTGCACCGGGATAATCACGCTGTCCGCCGCAGCCAGGGCGTTGATCGTAATCATACCCAGGGACGGCATACAGTCAATGAGAACCACGTCATAGTGCTTCTTGGCTTCATTGACATAGGTCCGCAAAGTAAACTCCCGGCTCATGGCGTTGACCAGGCTCATTTCCAGCGCGGACAGCTCAATGTTGGCGGGCATAAGGTCTACGCCCTCGCTGTGGTGCAAAATGCCCTCATCCGTGGTGAATGGCTCATCCCGGATCACTTTTTCCATAACGGTGGCCAGGGTGGTGGGCAGGCTGTCTTGGTCTTGCCAGCCTAGGCAGGTGGTGAGGTCGCCCTGTGGGTCTGCGTCAATGAGCAGTACCTTTTTCCCCAGACGGGCTAAACCAATGCCCAGGTTCACCGTCGTGGTGGTTTTGCCTGTGCCGCCTTTCTGGTTGGCCAGCGCGATCACGCGGCCATCCCTGGGGCGGCTTCTTTGTTCCGGCATTTTCATGTCCTCCTTCTTCTTAGATTTAGCCGCCCGTTGGCAAGACGGACGGCTATGTATGAGAAAATCCGAAAGATGGACATGAAAAAAGCCGCTTACTCTTTCTGAAAAGAATAAGCGGCTCATCTGGCAGCGATATGTAATTTTACATCTTCTTCACCGGGGCGCACATGGCTTTGAGCAGAAGTTCATCCAGGCAGCCGGTGTCCCGGTTTTCACGGAGCATAGTATTGCGCAGGTGATTAAGGCTCTGGATCACAATGCTGTTTTCGGCGGGGGTGAGGTATATCTTGAATTTCCGTTTTTTCATAGGGCGTTCCTCCTTTACGCTTTCAGTATATATGGAAGGAACACTGCGCCGCAAATGTGCGAGAGTTCATCCACTTGAAACACAGCAGCGGCAACTCAGAAGGACAAGATAAACTGGATTCGGTTTGGTCAAATCCTGACAAATCAGGACATCCCCTTCAAAAGAAAAACCGTTCACAAAGGCCGTCATGGAATCGAAAAAATGACGGGGAAAATGCCCTCTAAAACACCCCGATTTCGGCTCGCAGTTGCCCCATTTTTTAATCATAACGGGGTCAAAAAGGGCCTGTTGCCCCATTATTAATCAAGAAAAACCGGGTCAGGCAAGGTCAAATCCTTCCAAAATCGGACAAAGGACAACAGACTTTTTGGAAAGGAAAAAGCCCGGAAAACCGCATGGTTCCGGGCTTTTTGAGCATTTTTGAATTGGTTTGTCGGGCCTGTTATCTCTTGGAGAACTGAGGCGCACGACGGGCAGCTTTGAGACCGTACTTCTTACGCTCTTTCATTCTTGGGTCACGAGTGAGGAAGCCAGCCTTCTTAAGCTTTGGACGAAGTGCTTCACTATCGTATTGAAGAAGAGCTCTTGCTACGCCGTGACGGATAGCACCAGCCTGACCAGAAACGCCACCGCCTGCAACTCTGCAAACGATATCGAACTTGCCGTCAGTTTCTGTAAGAACGAGAGGCTGACGAACGATGAGCTTCAATGTTTCAAGACCGAAATATTCATCAATATCTCTGTCGTTAATTGTGATTTTGCCTGTACCCTGATAAAGTCTTACTCTTGCAACAGAGCTTTTTCTTCTACCAGTACCGTAAAAATAAGGTGTCTTATCGTACATTTAAATATTGCCTCCTTTCTTATTTATCCCAAATCTCAGGCTTTTGAGCCTCGTGCTTATGGTCTGCACCATTATAAAGGCGAAGTCTTGTCATAGCAGCACGGCCAATAGTGTTATTAGGAATCATACCGTAGATAGCAAGCTCAACAGCCTTTTCTGGCTTAGTAGCCATGAGTGTATCATAGCGAGTAGCCTTCATGTGGCCGACATAGCCTGTGTGGCGATAATAATACTTCTGCTGAAGCTTGTTGCCTGTGAGAACAACCTTATCGCAGTTGATAACGATAACATGGTCACCACAGTCTACATGTGGTGTATAAGTTGTCTTAAGCTTACCGCGAAGAAGGTCAGCAGCCTGAACAGCAACGCGTCCGAGTGGCTTACCAGCAGCATCAATGATGTACCACTTGCGTTCAATCTCAGCGGGCTTAGCCATATAAGTTGACATTAGCGTTTCCTCCTGTTTTCATAAACATTTTGCATATTCTCGAGGACACTGAATAGTATCCTTCTCAAGTCACAAGATAGATAATATCACAGACAAAAAGCGAAGTCAAGGCTTTTTTTGATTTTTTTAATTCTGAATATATATAACTCCCATTTTCTCATATTTTCTTTATTATACTAATTTATACTAATTTATGATTTTTAATTTTTAAGGTGTAGATTTTTTGGCATTGTACCCGATGCAATGCACCATTAAAGCGTCCAATTATGCGTAATACTGTGGAAAGCTATTATTACGAAGCGAAATTTGAAAATTTAAAGCTTGTTCAAACACCTGAAAATAAAACTTAACATAAACATAAAAACCGAGGCTATAAAAGTCTCGGTTTTTTATTAAAGACTATATATTACTTCTTAGTAACATGATTGATAAGCCCGCCGTCCTTGATGATATTCTGAATAAACTCAGGGAATGGCTCTGCTTGGTAGGTCTTACCTGTTGTAACATTTGTGATAACGCCTGTATCAAAATCAATATCAATTTCATCGCCGTTTTTAATCTCGTGAGCTGCCTCATCACATTCGAGAATTGGAAGTCCGATATTGATAGAATTACGATAGAAAATCCTTGCAAAAAAGTTGAAGCAATAACGCAAGAAATGCCAGAAGCCTTAATAGCTATTGGAGCGTGTTCTCTTGATGAGCCACAACCAAAGTTCTTCTCGGCAACAATAATATCGCCTTCCTTTACATTCTTTACGAAATCTGCATCAATATCCTCCATACAGTGAGCCGCAAGCTCTTTATGAGAGGCTGTATTCAAATATCTTGCAGGAATGATAACATCTGTATCTACATTATCTCCATACTTGTGTACTATTCCGTGTGCTTTCATTTATATTCAATCCTTTCCTCAGAGCTTTTCAGGTGATGTAATATAGCCTGTAACTGCACTTGCAGCTGCAACAGCGGGGCTTGCAAGATAAATTTCGGATTCAATGTGTCCCATTCTTCCGACAAAGTTTCTGTTTGTTGTTGAAACAGCCTTTTCACCCTTAGCAAGTATACCCATATGTCCGCCAAGACAAGGACCACAGGTTGGTGTAGAAACTACTGCTCCAGCCTGAATGAATATATCAAATAAGCCCTCATGCATAGCCTGAAGCCAGATATTCTGTGTTCCTGGGATAACTATGCAACGAACTCCCTTTGCAATATGCTTGCCCTTGAGTACCTCAGCGGCAGCACGAAGGTCAGAGATTCGTCCATTTGTGCAAGAACCGATAACAGCTTGGTCAATCTTAACCTCTGTATCGCCGATTTCATCAACAGTTCTTGTATTCTCAGGAAGGTGTGGAAACGCAACTGTTGGACGAAGCTTTGAAAGGTCGATTGTATATTCTTCATCATAAACAGCGTCATCATCTGCTGAAAACTCAACAGGCTCGCCCTGAAATCTATCCTTGATATATTCACGGGTAATATCATCAACTGGGAAAATTCCGTTCTTTGCACCAGCTTCAATAGCCATATTAGCTATACAAAGTCTGTCGTCCATAGAAAGGCTCTTAACACCCTCACCAGTAAATTCCATAGACTTATACAAAGCACCATCAACACCGATTTCGCCGATAATGTGTAAAATAACATCTTTACCGCTTACCCACTTTGGCAGCTCACCGACAAGATTAAACTTAATAGCAGCAGGAACTTTGAACCAAGTCTTACCACTAATCATACCAGCCGCCATATCTGTTGAACCTACACCTGTTGAGAAAGCACCTAAAGCACCATATGTACAAGTGTGCGAGTCTGCACCGATTACAAGGCTACCAGGGCCTACAAGACCTTTTTCAGGGAGAAGAGCGTGTTCAATTCCCATTTCGCCGACATCGAAGTAATTCTTGATGTCATATTTATCAGCAAACTGGCGAACCTGTTGACATTGTGCAGCAGCCTTAATATCCTTATTTGGTGTGAAATGGTCCATTACCATAGCTACCTTTGTGTTATCAAAAACACTATTAGCCTGACAGCCCTCAAATACATTGATTGCAACAGGAGAAGTTATATCGTTTCCAAGAACGAGGTCGAGCTTTGCCTCGATAAGCTGTCCCGCCTTAACTTCTTTAAGTCCTGCGTGAGCGGCAAGGACTTTTTGTGACATTGTCATTCCCATTTTTATGAACCTCCTTAGTTATATTAGGTAGTATAATTATCGCATATAAATTTGAAAAAGAATGTAAAGTATGTTACAATTCAAGCACACAATTTTCTCCTAATCTAAATTAAGTAGAAAACATAATCCACCACCAAATTATAAAAAGAAAGGTTTGATTTTTCAAATGGAAAAAATGAATCATTATATAGAAACCTATTCATACGGACTTCCAAAAAGCCTTACAGAGCTTTTTGAAAGCATAAATTTTGTCAAAAAGCTTGAAAAGGGAGAAGAAATATATTCTCAAGGTGAAAAGGCAGAATCATTTTTTTATCTGAAGCGTGGTAAGGTAAGAGTTTATATGACCTCCGAAAACGGTATGGAAAAAACACTCTCAATAATATCTCGTGGAGCAATCTTAGGCGAGGCGGCATTCTTTGACGGTATGCCAAGGGTATCGAGTGCAAGTGCTATGCAGAAAACAGAAATTGTTGTAATAACAAGACAGATACTCGAAAACGCTTTCCGCACACACCCAGAAATCGCCTTAGAGCTTTTAAAGCTTCAAGCAATGACTATAAGAATGTTATCCTTACAAGTAGATAGCATCACCTTTCGTGACGCCGAAAGCCGCATAGCAAATTTCTTGCTTGAATCTGCCGAGGAGCGTGGTGATAACCGCTATGTCTTTGCCACGCAAGAAGAAATCGGGACTGCTGTTGCAGTATCAAGAGTAACAGCAAGCCGAATCATAAACGAATTTTCAAGGCAGGGCTTGCTTTCAACAGGCTACGGAAAAATCACCATAAATAACAAAAAAGCTCTTGAAGCAATAGCTTCAAAAGCTTAATATGATTTAGACTTTTGTCAATATTTGTCATTCAAGATTGCCTGTTTCAAACATTATAGCCGCAAGAGCCACTATTGGTGCAGTTTCTGCACGAAGAATCCTTTTTCCAAGAGTTGCGACTACCGCACCATTTTCTGCAAGAAGCTCAACCTCACGCTCTTCAAATCCACCCTCAGGGCCAGTAAAAATCGCAATTTTCTTTGCGGGTGATGAGAGTATCTCTTTAAGGCTTTTTCCCCCACCCTCAAAAGAATATCGCTACATCAAAATCAGAAAGCATTTTTGAGGCTTTTTCGAGAGTAATTATTTCGCTAACATCTGGAATAATCGCTCTGCGTGACTGCATTGCCGCTTGAAGTGCTATCTTCTGATAACGAGCCTGTTTTTTGGCTGCCGATTTTGCATCAGGTCTTGAAACGCATCTGCTTGTAAGAACCGGTACAATATGACTTATACCAAGCTCAACAGATTTCTGAATAACGGTTTCAAGCTTATCACCTTTAGTAAGTGCCGCAAATAGTGTTACTTCAACAGAAGGTTCATTCTGACATTCAGTTTTAGAAATTTCGTGTACAAAAAAAAACGCCCTCATCATTTATTCTGTCAATAAGACAATTATGTTCAACGCCCGAACTATCGCAAAGTGTTACAGCCTCTCCAACTGATTTACGAAGTGATTTTGTAATATGAATAGCGTCCTCGCCTGTTATGAGATGTTCGCCATCTACGCTTTCCGCAAAAAACCAATCCATAATTATCCTTTCTATCCCGAAACAGCCTCTCCATCAGAATCCTGTATAGAAACCTGTTCCTTTGTCTTAGACTTTTTACGAGCCTCAAGCTTTTTAGCTCGTTCTGCCTTTTTGATAAGTGTATTTTTTAATTTTACAAGTCTGAAACGATTATAGCGTTGAATTATAGCAAAGGGTAAGTTTCCAAGAAACAGAAGTATTGTCAATATAAAAGCTGTCCAAAAAGGATTTATAATAAAAAGAACAACTGCAAAGTAACAGTTTGCAATGTGATTCCATTCTCCACGACAGGTTTCTAAAATAAATTCATCAAGATATTCTATCGAAACATCATCAAGATGGTCTTTAGAGAAACCGTCTTTGCCAATATGCTGTGGTAAGAAATCCTTCCACTTGTTAATTTTGAGGTGGTCTGCATACCACTTACCATTTTTCTCCCATTTTCGTGGTTGATACCTTGCTCGTTTCGAGTCGAAATGCTCAATCTTAATACTTATGCAAAGGAAGAATGTGGCGTAGTGCCAGATAGTTCCAAGAAGCAGATTGATGAGCAATGCGTTGAGCAATGGTTCATTCCTAAGCATACTACGCCTGCCTTTCTATGTCGATTATTTTATATTATACCATATATTAGGAAATAAATTGTGAATAAATTATGAACGAGGTTGTTTAATAAAACAAATAGTGATAAAATTATTTGTGGGTACTAACCCATAGCGAAATTGCTTAATGAGCCTTGTTCGTGGTAGGTTATAAAAAGTTTGTTAATGTGGTTAAAATAACTACCAATTAGTTAACATATTTTTCTAAGAAAATTAAAAGTTTCGCTCAAGGCGGAGTGCCTCCGCTGTCAAGACGCGTTCTACTTTTTTGTTAAATTGTAGTTTATTATTCGCGTCTGAATTTTTTAAAATTAAAAGTTTTTTGCTCAATGCGGAGTGCCTCCGCTGTCAAGACGCGTTCTACTTTTTTGTTAAATTGTAGTTTATTATTCGCGTCTGAATTTTTAAAGTTAAAAAGTTTTGCTCAATGCGGAGTGCCTCCGCTGTCAAGACGCGTTTTACTTTTTGTTAAATTGTAGCTTGTTATTCGCGTCTGAATTTTTAAAATTAGAAGTTTCGTTCAAGGCGGAGTGCCTCCGCTGTCAAGACGCGTTCTACTTTTTTGTTAAATTGTAGCTTGTTATTCGCGTTTGAATTTTTTAAGTCAAAAGTTTCGCTCAAGGCGGAGTGCCTCCGCTGTCAAGACGCGTTCTACTTTTTTGTTAAATTGTAGCTTGTTATTCGCGTCTGAATTTTTAAAATTAGAAGTTTCGTTCAAGGCGGAGTGCCTCCGCTGTCAAGACGCGTTCTACTTTTTTGTTAAATTGTAGCTTGTTATTCGCGTCTGAATTTTTAAAATTAAAAGTTTCGCTCAAGCCTTTTCAAAGGCTTGCAGGGTCAAGGGACGGAGTCCCTTGTGGGTTTTAAGGGCAAAGCCCTTAACATAGGAGGAATATTTTATGAAAGCTGAAATTTTATGCGTTGGAACTGAGCTTTTGCTCGGTGATATAGTAAATACCAATGCAGTATATCTTGCAAAAGAGCTTGCAAAGCTTGGAATAAATGTTTATCATCAAGCTGTTGTCGGAGATAATCCGGAAAGACTAAAAGCAAGCCTAAAAGAAGCACTTTCCCGTTGCGACCTCGTCATCACAACAGGAGGTCTTGGACCTACTTGTGACGATTTAACAAAAGAAACAGCCGCAGAGGTTCTCGGACTCCCTATGGAAGAGAATGCCGAAGAACTCCATCACATAAAAGAATACTTCCAAAAAATCAACCGCACAATGACTGATAATAACCGAAAACAAGCCCTTATTCCAAAGGGTGCTGTTATACTTAAAAACGGCTTTGGCACTGCCCCCGGTATACTTGCAGAGAATAACGGCAAGTTTCTTGCACTTCTTCCTGGCCCGCCAAGAGAAATGCGTCCTATGTTTGATAATGAGCTTGCACCAATTCTCAAAAAATATACAGGCAAAACATTAGTTTCAAGAACAATACATATATTTAATGTAGGCGAATCCTCAGTTGAAAGCAAGCTTAAAGACCTTATGAATAGTCTTGAAAATCCTACTCTTGCACCATATGCTAAAGACGGCGAAGTACTTCTTAGAGTAACTGCCGCCGCAGAAAGCACCGAAAAGGGCTACGAAATGATAGAGCCTGTAATAGAAAAAGTTCGTGAAATTATCGGCAATGAATATATCTATGGAATAGATGTTGGCAATCTTCAAACGGCTCTTGTAAAAGCCCTACACGAAAAAAATCTCAAAATTGCAACTGCCGAAAGTATTACAGGCGGTCTTGTATCAAAGCGTATAACCGAAGTTTCGGGTTCGTCCGAGGTTTTCGAGTGTGGTGTCTGCTCATATTCAAATAATATAAAGCACAGCGTTTTAGGAGTATCTCAGGAAACTCTTGATACTTTCACAGAATATAGTGCTGAAACTGCTTTAGAAATGGCTAAAGGCGTCCGCAGAATTTCTGGTGCGGATATTGGTATATCCACCACTGGAATAGCAGGTCCAAACGGTGGAACAGATGAAAAGCCTGTTGGTTTAGTATATGTAGCAGTTGATAGTGATAATTACAGCGATGTCAAAAAGTTGCTTTTAAGCAGAGGCTTTTCAGAGGAACGAGAGCTTATCCGTTATCTTGCCTCATCTCATGCACTATATATGGGACTTACCGCCACAAAAAGGTTATAAATCTATAAAAGAAATTTAATCAGTATAGCTCATAAATAAACTATTCTCTTGACATTATAAGCAAGACACTGTTATAATAAATTAGCATAAAATTATTCTTGATTGCGTAAAATTATGTTATATTTACCGAAAGGAGCTGTACTTATGGTTATTACAATATCAAGACAATTCGCCAGTGGCGGACACGAAATCGGACAAAAACTCGCTGAAAAACTTGGTTTTAAGTTTTATGATAAAGAGCTTATTTATAAAGCTGCTGAAATGAGCGGTATAAGCCCGGATATTCTCAAGGAAGTTGACGAAAAGGCGGCAAGCAGCTTGCTTTATTCACTTTCTCTCGGTGCCTCAAGCATTGTACACGGATTCTCAGGCACTGCCCAGTTACCTATAAATGACAGAGTTTTCATCGCACAACAAAAACTTATAAAAGAATATGCCAACAGTGATTGTATCATAGTTGGCAGATGTGCCGACTATGTTCTCAAAGATAATAAGAACTGCATCAAAATCTTTATTTATGCAGATTTTGATTTCCGCAGAGAGCGTGCTATAAATGTTGAAGGAATTGATGAAAATTCCGTAAATGCCTTTATTGCTAAAAAAGACAAAACAAGAGCTAATTACTACAATTATTATGCCGATATTAAATGGGGCGATTATAATAACTATGACCTTTGCATAAACAGTGCATTTCTTGGTATAGACGGCACAACAAAGCTTATCGAAGAAATTATAAATATAAAGAAAAAATAAAGAGGTGATGATATGCCTGAAATCAACGAGATTATCGCAAAATTTAAAGAAATAACAAAAACTAAGTGCATTGGAATAAATACAACTGAAAGTAAAACAGGTCCTTTTGAGAGCAGCTTCGGAGGAACACCTTATTTTCCAAAGGATTTTGAATATCCTTATGCAGAAAATTTTAATCAAAGGGGTACTCAAATCCCTATGATGCTTTTAGCACAGATAAATTTTGAGGAAGTTCCTAAATTTGAAAACTTTCCAGAAAAGGGAATTTTGCAGATTTTCATAAATCCTACCGATGATTTATATGGTGCTGATTTTGATAACCCAACAGTTCAAAAAAATTATAAAATCTTCTATCACGCTGATATTGACAAGAACCTCGAAAATCAGCAAAAAGCACCTATTATCAAGGATTATATTGATGAAAGTAAGGGTGATGAGATTGATTCTCCAATAGATACTCCATTAAAGCTTAGCTTTGAGATTCAAGAGCAATATATGACTTGTAGTGATTATAAGTTTGATGAAATTTTCACAAAGCTTTATAATGAAGAAACAGGCTCAGATTATGAAGAGTTTTTTGATATGCCAGACGAAATCACTGATAAAGTGTTCGATGAAATTGAAGAAAATGGTCATAGAATGGGCGGATATCCGTTCTTTACTCAGAGCGACCCAAGAGAATATGACGAGGAATCTCGTGAATACAGCACCTTACTGTTGCAGATTGATTCTGAAATCCATAACGGAGAGTTTGTAACTCTTTGGGGCGATTGCGGTGTTGCTAACTTCTTTATCAAACCTGAAGATTTAAAGAATTGTAAATTCGATGATGTAGTATATAATTGGGATTGTGGCTAATTGAGGTGGATTTTAATTGAAACAGCACGAATTTCTTGGCAGAGCGTCTAAAGGACGCTTTTGCATAAATGGCGTTGATGTTTTCAAGTATCCGTGGCACAGCTTTGGTGAATGTGCTGTTGTGCTTGAACCTGATACAAAAAAGCCCTATGCTTTTTCATCTTATAGCGTTACAAGCGGAGATAAAGAGATACGCTTTTTCGCTGGAAAGTTTGATGATGACGAATGGGCTTTTTACGATTTTGAATAATAATTTTTTAGAAGGTGTATTCTATGTATAGTTATCTTGAAGCAAGCTCGCTTCTTGATTTTGACCAAACCATTGCTAAACCACTTTTTGATGGTGTAAAGTATCCGTGGGAGGTTTTGCCAAAAATCAGCGACTTTATTATTGCTCTCGGCGAAACACTCGACCCAAACGAATATGAAAAGCGTGGCGAAAATATCTGGATTGCCAAGTCCGCAAAGGTTTATGACAGTGCTTATCTGACAGGTCCTTTAATAGTTTGTGCAAATGCTGAAATAAGACATTGTGCATTTATCAGAGGTTCTGTTATCGTCGGAGAAGGTGCAGTTATAGGCAATTCAACAGAATTGAAAAATTCAATTATTTTCAACTATGCTCAGGTTCCGCACTATAACTATGTTGGTGATTCTATTCTTGGATATAGGTCACATATGGGTGCAGGCTCAATTACATCTAATCTCAAATCCGACAAAACTCTTGTAACAATCATCACAGATGATGGCAGAGTCGAAACTGGACTAAAGAAATTTGGTGCAATGGTCGGTGATTATGTTGAGGTTGGCTGTGGCTCGGTTTTGAATCCTGGTTCAGTTATAGGCAGAAAAACAAGTATATATCCGCTCTCTATGGTTCGTGGATATGTGCACGAAGGAAGTATTTACAAGAAAAAGGGCGAAATCGTAGAACGCACACACGGTTTCTGCGAATAATATAGTCGCTCAACTTTATCTATGATAGATATTCCCACAAAGTAAAACACGCACAACTCTGTTTACGAGTTATGCGTGTTATTTTTGTTAAGGGCGATATTTGTTCACCTATTCGGTAGTTATCTATCAAATCTATACTAATCTTGACTTTTGCTTGTTTCCTTTGTAGTAGAAACTGGATTATCCTTAAAATATTGAGTAAGGAGTTTTTTGGCAACATTCATAGCAACAGAACTTTTTGCACCATGCTCAACCATAACACCTATTGCTACCTGTGGATTATCGGCAGGTGCATAACATATAAAGTTTGCGTGGTCACTTCCATTATTTTCAGCTGTACCAGTTTTACCAACAACCTGAATCTTAAAATCTCCAAAAACTGAACTATAAGTTTCGTTTACCGCCTTAATCATACCCTCTTTGACTATCGCAAGATTTTCTTCACTTACGCCCATACTGTCAACAACGGTTGGATTATTCGGGTCATTCTCTGATATAACAGTTTTTCGGTCATAGCTGACAACCTTTCGGACGATATGCGTTTGAAGTCTTGTTCCGTTATTAGCAAGGGTTGCCGCATAAGTTGCAAGTTGAATAGGTGAAATAAGCGTATCCGATTGACCTATTGCCGCCTGAACTGTATTTCCTGGATACCATTCACTGCCCCAGCTTTTGCTATTTTCAGGGCCGGCTATTGCACCGCTTGTTTCTTCGCCCTCTCCAAGCTCTACACCTGTCGGACTTCCAAAGCCAACACGCTTAGCATAGCTTTCTATGCTTTCAATTCCGAGCCTTCTGCCTAAATCATTAAAGAAGTAGTTGCACGAAACTGCAATAGCCTTTGTAACATTGATTGAGTCATGAACACCCATACAATTAATTCTTAAACCATCGTAATAGTCATATGTGCCTGTGCAGGTAATATCTGTACCTTTATTTATAGCTTTTTCTTCAAGAGCCGCAGAGGCAACAAGTGGCTTAAATGTAGAACCCGGTGTAAATGCACTCTGAAAGGCACGATTTATAAGCGGGTCGCCCTTTGTTGTGGCAATTTTAGAATAATCCTCCCAATATTTTGAAAGGTCATATGTCGGATATGTTGCTGCACATATAACGGAAAAATCTTTCACATCAAGCATAACAACCGAGCCAGAAATACAGTCCTCGCCAGAATGTTTTGTTCCTGCCTGTTTTGCAAGGTCCTGTGCTTCTTTGGTAGCCTCTTTAAGAGCTTTTTGTGCAAGTAATTGATACTTAGTATCTATTGTAAGATAAACAGTATTACCTGGTTCAGCATTTTTAGTTTCAACAACATCAAGGACATTGCCATTTGAGGAGGCACGAATCATTTTACTTCCCGATTTGCCACGAAGCTGGTTTTCATACGATTTTTCTATTCCGAATTTTCCGATTTTATCATTGAGAGAATAGCCATCATCTGATTTTTCCTTATATTCCTCGCTTGAAATAGCACCATAAGCACCAACTATCTGTGCGGCGGCTGTACCATTCGGATTTGTTCTGATAGTTGAGCTTCTGACATCAACACCTGCTATATCCTGAAAATTTTCCGAAACAATCGCCATAGTATCAGCACTTATTTTTTCTGCAAAAGTATAAGGAGTAGATTTGCTGTAACCCATTTTTTTCATATTATAGCGAACGCTTATAATATTTCTCTGTTCCTTTTTGGAATACCCATCGCACTTATAGCTTTCATTAAGCTTACTCATACATTCCTCAGCAGTGGAATAGGTATTCATATTAAGGTTATCCTTGCTTTTGAGTTCAGCAATTTCGTCCTCCATATCATCTGCAAACTTGTAGCTATCGCCGTCCATAATAATCGGCAAAGCATCAACCCATTTCTCACCGCATTTTTCCATAAGAAGAATCAATGCAAGAATTGTGTCATTAAGCTTGTCATCTTCCATATAGAGCTTATCTATAACCACCTGATAGCCTGTACTATTGATAGCTAAGCCCACTCCATTAACATCAAGAATTTCTCCTCTAAGAGCCTCGGTTTCAACCGTATAGCTTGTAGATGTTTTTGAAATCTCGTCATACCTGTCACCATTTATAAGCTGCCAATCTGCAAGCCTTGCAGTAAACATTCCAAAGATAATAAGTAAAACGATTAAAAGAAACGCAGTACGCCCATGCTGGTGCTTTTTTTCTGTTTTTTGTTCTTCCATAATAACTGCATTCCCCCTTTTAAACTATCTGTCAATTAACTGTGTTTAGTGATTAAAATTTATTGTTATTTAGTTAGCAAATATTGAACGGACGAACGCAGTTTGCCCATTCAATTAACATATAAATTTACAAGCTCACCCTCAAAGCAAGAACCCTATTGACATAATAAGCTATTGGAGTAAGAGCTACTGTATAGAGTATTCTTGAAAGATAATGACTTACGAAAAAATATCCATTGTTGCCATATCCACACATAACATAGAAAAATAGGAAATGCAGTGATAATGCCATTGCTACCACTATAAACGAAATTGCCATTGCAACGGATAGTCTTGTGCGAATAAGCTCACTTGTAAGATAGCTTATAAAATAACAGCACAATGTCATAATTATCGCAAAAAAGCCGATAACTCCACCATTGCTTATGTCAGTAAGAAGTCCACCAGCAAGTCCAAACCAAAGAGCAGTCAATTTTGGCTCAAACATAGATATAGTCAAAACTACAGGAATTATAAGGCTTGGTTTTCCACCGAAAAGCTCCGGAATAAAATTTGGTATTCCCTGAATAACAAAAAGCACCAAAAGCTCTGTTGAATATATGATATATCTAAATATTCTGAATCTTCTTTCCACGAAAATTCCCCCGATTATTGTTTTGATGCTGTACTTTCTTGTTTACTGCTTTCTTTTGAGCTTTCAGACTTAGAAATAGTACCTTTTCCGAGATAATTGGTTATAATCGCAACTAAACTTACTTCTTGTATATTCTCATATGGCTTGATTATTGCCATAGGTTGACTATCATATTCGTCAAGCTTGATTTCCTTGATTTCTCCGATACGAATTTGTGGGAAAATTCCACCAAGCCCCGAGGTGACAATAATATCCCCCTCCTGCATTGTATGTTGTGCAGGAATTTTAGTCATAAGAGAGAGGTTATCGTCTGAATATTTCGATGAGCCTGTAACAATTCCACTATCACTTGTGCGTGAATTAAGCACTCCCACCTGAATATCCGGTGAAAGTATGGTTCTTACCTTACAGGTAGTCGCATCAACCTCACAAACCATTCCAACAAGACCGTTTTCGGTTACAACAGGGTCGTGAAGCTCCACACCATCAATAGTCCCCTTATCTATATAAAAGCCATAAAAATTCTCATTAGGGTCACGCCTTATAACTGTTGCAGGAAGTATATCGTAATCGGGATTTTCTTCCTTTAAATTATAATATTTTTTAAGCTGTTCATTTTGTCCTTTAATGTCATAATAATCAACAAGCATATCACGAAGCTTACGATTTTCAGCTTCAAGAGAATTGACCTCCTCTTGAAGCTCATCAGCGGATTTTTGTGTATCTTTGGCAGAATCCACCGCATTTACCGTAGCTTTCTGCATAGGCATCGTAAAAAGATTTACAATATATGTTCCGAAAGAACTATTTCCTGCTGTAACTATGACGAGTATAAGTAAAACAGAAATAGCCCCAAGCAAAATCTTGAAGCTTTTCCCTGAAAATAAATTTTTCATAAAATGGTCACCCAATTAAGCTTAGTAAGCCATTTATTTCTTTTTCATAAAGAAGTTGCCGTCAATATTCATCTCAAGTCTTTTGCCTGTACCCTCGGCAACACAATCAAGCGGTCTTTCTGCAACATGAACGGGCATATTTGTTTCCTGAGCGACAAGAAAATCCAAACCACGAAGTAAAGCTCCACCACCAGTAAGCATAATTCCATGGTCGATAATATCTGCTGAAAGCTCTGGCGGAGTTTTCTCTAATGTACTTCTTATAGCCTCTACTATAACAGAAAGCGGGTCTGCAAGGGCATCTCTTACTTCTGCTGCACTGATTACAACATTTTTCGGCAAGCCGTCAACAAGGTTTCTGCCCTTAATCTGCATATCTCCCTCGCCCTCATAAGGATAAGCCGAACCAATTTTTATTTTTATCTCCTCAGCAGTTCTTTCGCCGATAAGAAGATTATATTTCTTTTTAACATACTGAATTATTGATTCATCAAATTTATCGCCAGCAACTCTTACAGAGCAGGCTGTAACAATATCTCCAAGTGAAATCATAGCGACTTCAGATGTACCGCCACCAATATCAACAACAAGACTTCCTGTTGGTTCAAATACTGGTAAGCCTGCACCAATAGCAGCCGCCATAGGTTCTTCTATAAGCTTTACATCTCCGGCACCAGCCTGTCTTGCAGTATCCTCAACAGCTCTGCGTTCTACATCAGTAACACCTGACGGAATACAAACAATAACCTTTGGCTTGCTAAAAATAGAGGGCTTTACAGTTTGTCTGATAAAATGCTTAAGCATAGTCGCTGTAATATCAAAATCCGCAATAACACCATCTTTAAGCGGACGAACAGCAACGATAGAGCCTGGTGTACGACCAATCATTTCTTTTGCAGCAGCTCCGACAGCTAAGACTGTATCGGTCCTTACATCAACCGCAACAACGCTCGGTTCACGCATAACAATTCCCTTGCCCTTCATAAAAACAAGAGTATTAGCAGTACCGAGGTCAATTCCAATATCCTTAGAAAATAATCCCATATATATTCTCCTTCTCCCTTTGTCCAATTACTGTCTATATGCCAACAAAATATAATCTATACTCAAAATAGTCAAGCGAACGAATACAGTTCAACCTTACATATTCACATAGCGGTAGTTACTTTCTCCGCATGAAATAAACCTTCCTTGCATCATATGTCGAGGTTTTGTTTGCAAAACTAATTATGCGTTTTAACAGTGAAAATACTCCGCAAAGTTTCGCTCAAGCCTTTTCAAAGGCTTGCGGTTTCCAAAGGCAGAGCCTTTGGTGGGTTTTAAGGGCAAAGCCCTTAACATTTTCCTGTTGAGCCGAAACCGCCTTCACCTCTTGATGTATCGGAAAGTTCATCAGCTACAACAAATTCAGCTGGCTTTACAGGCATAATTACCATCTGTGCTATGCGTTCGCCTGCGGAAATAGTGTAGCTTTCGTTTGAAACATTGCAAAGTCCAACGCAAACCTCTCCACGATAATCGCTATCAACCACACCGACACCGTTTGAGAGTGTTATTCCATGCTTTACACCAAGACCACTTCTCGCAAAAAGAAATGCTGCACAATCTGAGCTTTCAAGCTCTATTGCAAGTCCGGTAGGAATCATTGCAAGACTGCCTGGCTCAATGGTCACAGGCTCATCAATGCAAGCATAAATGTCGGCTCCTGCTGAACCGATTGTTGCACGCTTAGGCACAACAGCATTTTCTTTTAACTTTTTCACTTTAACAGTATAGCTCATTTTTATTTCTCCAAATCATTTAATTTCATTTCAAAAAGTTTTCAACTTAAACCCCTATAATACAAACCTCTGGTAAATTCTGCTTTAGGGGCATTTTTTTCAACATAATCCTTAAACTTTCCACTGATTTCAACAGAGTTTTCAACATTAAAATGCAGAATCTCAAAGTCAACATTCTTTATTTCGCTTTGTCTGTCTGAAAGTATAAGCGGAACGCAATTCAGAATTTCACAGCTTTTCTTATCGCAGATTATCGGAAATTCCTTTCCCTTACGGTCACGGATTATCGGCGGAATTTTGCAATTTTTACAACCTTTTCCGTCATTCTTCGCAGGGCAATTTCTTGTAAGCATAAGCGGAAGTCTGCCATATGAAATTATTCCTCTTGGAATATTTCCGCCAAGCTTTGCTATTTGTGCAAGAGTTAATTCAAAGGAAACCTCCACATCAAGCATACCAAAGGATTCTGCCCATTCAAGTGCGGCAGTATTCGCAAGATTCAAGCCAAAACCACCGTGAATATCCATTCCCAATTTTTTAGCAAGAGCAACTGCCCCGAGATTTGATGCCAGAACCTCATAAACACCAAGTTTCTGCAAATCTTTCAAGCGATTTTCTATTTCATCTTCTCTGCCAAACATTGCTCTCGGAATCTCAGCCGCAATAGCAAAGCCTCTATCCATAAGAGAAATTATTTCGCTATCCGCAAGAAACATTGGAACATAAATAAGTTCACAATCGAGAAATGCATCGGGAATATTTCCATTGCGGAATTTTGCACGAAAACCCATACCCTTTGTATTATGTGTAGCTGACTTAGGAAGATTCGGCATTTCAAATGCAATCGGATTAACTTTCTCACGAATTGCAAGCAAAGCTTGTAGCGTATCTCTACGCATAGCGTTAATAGATTTTGCCGACAAAGTTAAGCCACTATCTATTATACATTCTATCATATCAATATAGAACGGTGTACCGCCCGTTTTACTCAAATAGCCCTCACAGCGTTCAGCAGAAAGTGGAGTATTTATTGCTTTTTCTGGAATATCGCCCACTGCCTCAGCAGAGTTTCCGTCATTATCGCATACAATAAGCTTTGCTGGTTTGCTGTTTTTAACTTCAAGCTTAAACGAAACAGGCACAAGTGGCATTTCGTCTTTGTAGCTTGTACGAATTTGTGTAAGCAATTTATTTGTAGCAGAAGTCACATCATCTTTAGAGCGTGTTCCAAACATATCCGGGCCAAGCTTTTCGGTATAATAACCGTCAGTAAAGCCTGAACGAGAAAATACAGCACGAAGTCTTTCAAGAATTTCTTCATCAACAAAGCCTTTGTCTAAGCTTTGTCTGCAAGCCGATACCGCCGCCGCAACATATTCAGGACGCTTCATTCTACCCTCAATCTTAAATGAAGTAACACCAATTTCGTGAAGTTCTCTAAGATTGCTTATCAAAGAAAGGTCTTTCAAGCTTAAATCGTGACCGTTGCCACCTGCATTAAAAGGAAGTCGGCATGGTTGTGCACACAAACCACGATTTCCACTTCTGCCACCCAACATCGCACTCATATAGCATTGCCCTGAAACGCTCATACATAACGCACCATGAACAAAAACTTCTAACTCTATCGGGCAATTCATACTTTTCAGTTTATCAGCAATTTCTTTAATCTCAGTCTTAGATAATTCTCTTGCAAGAACAACACGCTCAAAACCCATATCATAGAGCATTTTTGCCGCTTCTGCGGTATGTACAGACATCTGTGTTGAGGCGTGGAGAGTCATATTCGGTGCAGCTTTTCTTATAAGTGAAACCAATCCTATATCCTGAATAATTATAGCGTCAATGCCTATTTCGCAGGCATATTTTATAAGGTTCAGAGCTGATTCCATTTCATCATCGTGAATAAGTGTATTACAAGCAAGATGGACTGCAACATTTCTTGCATGACAATACTTTACTGCCTCAAGCAGCTGTTCACGGTTGAAGTTTCCAGCATTACCTCTTGCACTAAAAATATCCGCTCCAAGATAAACCGCATTTGCTCCCATTCTTACAGCAGGATATATAACCTCAAGACTTCCAGCGGGAGCAAGAAGCTCTGTTTTAAGCATTGTCATCTGAGGAATTTTCTGCTGTATCGTCAGCAGAATTGCCAAAGAAGCTCATAATATCCTCTGCGGCTTCCTCTCGGCTTTCTGTTGTTATAAGTCTTTTTCCTCGGCGAGATGAACGCCTTACAGGAGCGGAAAGTGGTTCTGATGTTTCGTGCGATTTTTTAGAATCCTTATCAGCCAAACGCTGTCTTAAAGTTTCAATTTCCGAGCGAAGCTTTTCTGTTTCTTTTCGGGCATCATCAGCCTCTTCACGAGCCTTTTGTGCCTTCTCAAGATATTCATTGAGTTGATTTTTCATATTTTCTGTTTGGTCAGCAAACTTTTTAGAGAGGTCGCAAAACTCCAATGCTGTTAAAATAGCAATATTAGAAATTGACACTCTCGGATTTGTTTCCAATGTTTGTTTCATTTTTCTATCTACAACAGAAGCAATCTTCTGAGTATATTCCTCATTATCTTCACTTAAAATATTAAACTCTGTACCACAAACTTTTACTTTAATTTTATTTTTTGACATTTCAAATTCCTCCATTTCAATTTATTATTTTGGGGAAAGTCTTACTAAATTATATAATTCTTATGGCGAAATTTTTCAACCGCCTAATCAAATCTATTATAATACATTTTTGCCGAATTATAAAGCTTATAATTAAGAAAATGTCAGAAATTTTTCTTCAATTTTAAAAACCTTTAATTTATAAATTTTTCCGATATAATTAGTATTTTTTATATTTAAATTATCTCATAATATAGCCAATATTTTCATTAAATTTCAAATTCATATATTCACAAATTCATCTCATAAGTATAGCAATTATTAACTAAAAATAATTTTCAATAAAATTTGACAAATTTTATTGAAATTATACCGAAAACTAATTTTTTAACAAATCAAATCCATAAAAACCGCATAACCAAGCCATTTATAAGCACTTTAAGTTCTAAGAATTTTAATTTTGACACCTATTTGACACCCAAGTCCAAGAAAGCCTTTAATCATGATTGTATCTTAAAAAATTAAAGTGTGATGTGTAGATGAACTACTTAATATTACACTATTAAGCAATATCTATCTTTAAAATGTAAATAGGTACAGCATAAAGCCATACCTTATAGTTATTGCAACTTGTTTTCATACTTTTTAACCAGATTATAAAATGTATTTCTTTTTAAGTTTAATATTTCCATTGCATGCGAAAAAATTGATGAGTTTGAATTGAGAGTTAAAAGCTATTTTTTAAGTAGAAATTTAATGTTTATAAACAAAAAAAATGAGAGCGGTATAATTCCGCTCCCAATGATAAATTGTTTATAAAATTTATTATTTGGTATACAAACTATATTGCTAAATTCCTATTATTCATCTTATAATTATCAATTAAATTCATCATTTTTATTTCCTTCTTTCGATGTTTTTTCCTCTAACTTTCTTTTTCTTTCATTAAAATCTTTCCAAAAAGATATAGAAAAAAGTGGGGTAGTGTTATATACTACTTCTCTATCGCGTTCACACCAAGACATAACTCTTGTAGTGACGATTGTTTCATTGCCTAATCCAAACTCTATTGCAACTCGATAATGATGTTCATCGCTATTACATAATTCAATAAATTTTGCTACGGTTTTGTCAAGTGAGCGGTTCTTGAAAACTTTTTCCAGTGGGTAAATATATCCAGTTTCACTAATTTCTCCAACCTCAATAAAAAACATATATCCATAGCCTTTTTTAATTCGACTTTCAAATTTATCAAAATCTCTCTGGTTAAGAGTCAATCCTCTAATAATATTATATATATTTTCATCACGATAAAAAGGAGATACCGAACAAGTTTTTTTTTTTAAGTCTTTCTTCTCTTTCTTTTTTCGCTCTTTTTTCTTCACGCTGTCTAAAAAAAGCTTCCTCTTTAATTCGTCTTTGATTTTCCAAATATTTATTATATTTTTTATCGGTAAAACATTGATTAGGATTGCTTCTTCCTATAATAAGCCCAAGTAAAAAATCTAACATAATTAACACCTCATTCATTTGTCAATATGTTTATTGCTTTTAAAGTAACTCGGATATATTTATTTCAAGTGGTGTAGCTTTATCTTTATAAATCCAAACGGGGATTATTTCGGTAAAATCATACTTTTCCATATCAAAATCTTCATCAAAGTGGTAAACTGTTACACTCTGCTTTTTTTTAGGGTCTACTATCCAGTATTCACGCACACCATAAGCTTGATAAAGGTTTAGCTTTAATAAATAATCGTGTATAGCATTACTTGAAACAATTTCAATTATCCAATCAGGAGCACCAGAACAGCCTTTATCGGTTAGTTTACTTGAATCACATATTACTGATATATCAGGAATAACAACGGTACTTTCAGATAGCTTTACATCAAAAGGAGCGGTATATACTTCGCATTTTCCTTTGTTTTTTTTGATATAGTTGAATATTGTAGCTGACAATTCCATTGATATTTTTTGATGTATTCTAAGTGGTGACAGCGACATATCGTAGATAACACCTTCAATCAGTTCTACACAAGTTCCTTCGGGAAGTGCGTAAAAATCTTTTATTGTGTATTTAATATCCTTTGCCTGCATACTGTTTACCCCACTTTCATTTATTTTATTTCTTACTTTCCTATCATTTCTTTATCTCGGCTTATAGTTTCATCTATGGCTCTCTTGATAAAGCCGTTTAAGCTTTCACCTTTGCTTTCAGCGTGGGCTTGAATTTTTTGCTTTAGAGCCTTTTTAATAGCTATATTTATACGGTCATAAGCCTTTGCATTATATTTATTTTTCGCTCTTGTACTTGCCTTACTCTTTTTTTCTTCCATTAGTATTACTTCCTATCTTTAGCAAATATTCAAAAATATACACTTTTCCATTATAAACAGTATATCACACTTGTATATACTTAATCAAGTATATGATTTAAACAAATATACTTGCACAAGTTTGTATAGTTTGCTTATTCAATTATACTTGTGCAAGTATTATAATAAATACAGCTAAGAAAACCAATCCATAATCTTTTACTTGATTTTAAGTAATAGTTCTAATCATTGAAAGAAGGTAAAATAAAAATATCATAGATTAAGTATTGTTTTAATTATAATCACTTAATATTCTGTGATGTAAATTATGTAAATAAATATTATATATCCAATGTATATGGTTGTTTTGCATTTTGACACCTAAAAAAATTATTCCTTAAAAAAAATAACCTCTATTTTATGCGGTTTATAGGCTTAATTTTGACACCAAATTTCCGAAAAAAATATAAAAATTTATACTAGCAAAATTATTATATTAAAAAATATAAGTACAGTATTTATCGGTTTTAATAAGTTTTAAGTAAATATAACAAAAATTATTGAAATTATACCGAAAATAGTATATAATTATACCTAAGTTATTTTCCACATCATACGCATTATTTTTTGGAGGGATATTATTATGATGAAAAAAACTCTTACACCAAGTGAAGCTCGTGATATGATTGTTTCTAAGCTTTCACACAACTTCGGAGTAATTCCTACCGAAGCTACTGACGAGCATTACTACAAAGCAATTGCTCTCATTCTTAGAGATATGATGAGCCACGAATATGCAACATTTACAAACGCCGCTGAAGCTCAAAATAAAAAGACTGTTTACTATCTCTGTATGGAGTTCCTTATGGGTCGTTCTCTCAAAAATACTCTCTATAACCTCGGTCTTACTGATGTTATGACAAAAGCTTTGCAGGGACTCAATATCAAGATTGAGAATATATATGAGCAAGAGCCTGATGCAGGTCTTGGCAATGGTGGTCTCGGTCGTCTTGCAGCTTGCTTTCTTGATGGTCTTGCAACACAGGATTATCCTGCTATGGGATATTCACTTCGCTATGAATTTGGTATTTTCCGTCAAAAACTCGTTGATGGCTGGCAGACAGAGCTTCCTGACCGTTGGCTTCCAGGCGGACAAGTATGGCTTCAATCTCATCCTGAAAAGAGCGTAAAGGTTCTCTTTGATGGCAGAATCGAAGAAAACTGGGCAGACGGCTACCACAGTGTTAATCATGTTGACGCAACAGCTATTGAGGCTGTTCCTTATGATATGATGGTTGCAGGCTATGGCGGAAAGGGTGTTTCCCGACTAAGACTTTGGGCTGCTAAGTCCAACGATTTCGATATGAAGCTTTTCAATGGTGGCGAATATATTCGTGCTATGGAACAAAACGCTATGGCAGAAGTTATCACAAAGGTTCTTTATCCTGAAGATAACCACGCAGAAGGCAAGAGCCTCAGACTTAATCAGCAGTATTTTCTTGTTTCTGCTACAATTCAGGATATTGTCAGAAGACATCTAAGAATATATGGCACTCTTGATAACTTTCCAGAGCTTGTTGCTATTCACCTTAATGATACACACCCTGTTCTTGCTATTCCAGAACTTATGCGTATACTCCTTGATGAGTGTGGATATTCATGGGATAGTGCATGGGATATTGTTACACGCTCTATTGCATATACAAACCATACAGTTATGGCAGAGGCTCTTGAGTGCTGGCAGGTCGATATGTTTGCAAGAAAGCTCCCAAGAATATATCAGATTATTGAAGAAATCAACAAACGCTTCTGTGCTGAAATGCACGAAAAAGGCATTGATGGCTCACAAATTGCAAGAATGGCTGTTATCAATGACGGCATAGTTAAGATGGCTAACCTTGCTGTTATCGCAGGTCATTCTGTAAATGGTGTTTCTAAGCTCCACAGTGAAATCCTCAAAGAGTCTGTATTCTCAGATTTCTATAAGGTTACACCAGAGAAATTCAAAAATGTTACTAACGGTATTGCTCATAGACGCTGGCTCAATCAGTCTAACCCTGGGCTTTCTAACCTTATCCTTGACCTTATCGGAGATAAGTTTATCACAGACGCTTCCGCTCTTCAGGGACTTATGAAGTATAAGGACGATGAAAGCGTTCTAAAACAACTTGCAAAAATCAAGAAAGCAAATAAGGTAAAAATGGCTGAGTATATACAGACTAATAACGGAATTATTGTTGACCCTGATTCTATCTTTGATGTACAGGTTAAGCGTTTGCACGAATATAAGCGTCAGCATCTTAATGCTATTAATATCCTTAGCACATATCTTTGGCTCAAAGCAAATCCAAACGCAGAATTTACACCTAAGACTTATATTTTCGGTGCTAAGGCTGCTCCTGGTTACTACTTTGCAAAGCAGATTATTCAGTTTATTGTAGAGCTTGGCAACCGAATCAACAATGACCCTGATGTCAATAAAAAGCTCAAGGTTGTTTATCTTGAAGATTATCGTGTATCTGTTGCAGAAAAGCTCATTCCATCAGCAGAAATCAGTGAACAGATTTCCCTTGCAGGCACAGAGGCCTCTGGCACAAGTAATATGAAGTTTATGATTAACGGTGCTGTTACACTTGGCACACTTGATGGTGCTAATGTAGAAATTCACGAATCTGTCGGCGATGATAACATTATTCTTTTTGGTATGACAACATCTGAAGTTAATGCTCTCAAGCATCGTGGTTATAATCCTCAGGAGTATTATAATAATAGCCGTGAGATTATGGATATTATCAATTACATTGAAAGAGAGTTCAGTGGAAAGTTCCACGACATTGCAGAATCTCTCAGAAATAAGGACCCATATATGGTTCTTGCAGATTTCTCAGATTATTCTATTGCACAACAAAACGCATCTGCTCTCTATGCTGACCCAATGCACTGGAACCATATGTCACTCGTCAATATAGCTCAGGCAGGACGCTTTGCAGCTGACCGTTCAATCAGAGATTACGCTAATACAATTTGGAAAGCTACACCAGTTGAGCTTTAATTGATTAAAAAACAAATCATTTTCATTCCTTAAAATAAAACGAGAGGACACTCCGAAAACGAGGTGTCCTCTTTGCTTTTTTAAAATTTATAATTGACGAAAATTATCTAAAATTGTATAATGTAAAAACAGAGTATATCAACACAGATGACGGTCAATCCTGCTCCCAGAAATGGGGGTGTTGCTATGGAAAACTATGTGACATGGTCTGAGCTAATTCAGCTTATCATAGCATTTGCAAATGTTGGAACATTTATTGTTGCAATCATAGCACTTTTTAGCAATAAAAGGAAATAACCGTCCTGCTCCACCAGAACGGTTATTGATTATTATATAAAGCTGTCTGGGAGCGACCGTGTGTTGATATACTCTCATTGCTTATATTATACATTTATTCATTAAATATGTCAACTAAATCAAAAATTTTATAATTGACTAATTGACGAAAACTAAACAAAAAGATATAATAAGCACTAAATTAATACTATAAGATTTTCAATAACGGAGGTTGATTTATTATGACAGAAAAAGAAAAGGCTCAAGCTGGTCTGCTCTATAAAAGTACTGAAGAAGAATTGAAATCTGAACTTATGCGCTGCAAAAACTTATGTGCTGAATATAACAGACTTATGCCATCACAATCAGAAGAAAGAAAAGCTCTCCTTAAAAAAATTCTTGGCAAGACAGGCGAAAATTTCTGGATAGAGCAATCGTTTTGGTGCGATTATGGCTATAATATCGAGATTGGTGAAAATTTCTATTCGAACCATAATCTCGTCATTCTTGACCCGGGCAAGGTCACATTTGGCGATAACTGCTTTGTTGCACCAAACTGTGGCTTTTATACAGCCGGACACGCTCTTGATGCAGAACAAAGAAATGAAGGCTTTGAAATTGCTCTGCCAATTACCGTAGGCAATAATGTATGGATTGGTGGAAGCGTCTGCGTTATGCCTGGTGTTACTATAGGAGATAATACCATTATTGGCGGAGGAAGTGTTGTAACTAAGGATATTCCTTCGGGTGTTATTGCTGCTGGAAATCCTTGTCGTGTAATAAGAAAAATTACCGAAGCTGATAGGAATAAATATAAAAGAAGTTTGTGAAAATTTCGCCCTGACATTCTCAAAAAAATTCTGATATAATTATAGTCGCCGAGTAGCAAGAGCGTAAATCCAGGAATTGGATTTACGCTTTTTTTTGCAAAAAATTACAAGTTCTGAGAAAGGAAGATTTTAACCTATGGAAAAAACAAAAATGAACAAAATGGGAATTGTTCCAGTCAATAAACTACTCATATCGGAACACTTTTACTTGAGCTTTTCGCAGAACCGTTTGCGGAAATATTTGGTCTTTCAGGCGACACAAAATCTCTTTGTTTAAGTGCTATGAGAATAATTTCTGTAAGCTTTGTTTTTGCCGGTGCAAATATTGCCTTTCAAGGAATCTTTCAAGCTCTCGAAAGCGGTACAGAATCTTAGTTGTATCAATTTTCCGTCAGCTTATATTAGTCTTGCCTGTTGCATGGATATTCGTAGAAATTATCAAAAATTCAAATACAAGCACAGACCTTGTCTGGTATACATTTTTAATCGCTGAGGCAGTCTCAACTGGAATAGCTTGTATATTTATGAAACGAACCTATAATAAAAAGATAAAAGTCTTAACTCCATGTCCTGTACATATTCAAGCTAAAACAAAAATCACAGCTAAGAGCCATAGATAAAGCTAATATCCAAAAGCAATTTTTAAACCTCCTTGTGTTAATTATTACTCATTATAAATCAAAGCATCTTTATTTATATAATTAAACTATTTTTTTCGTTAAATATACCAACTATATCAGCATATTTGACAATTTTTCTTTAAAAGTAGTAGAATATTTTATATATAATAAAGTGAAGCGAGTTTGTTAATTATGAAAAAATTTAGCCTTTTATATCCAAATAGCAGTAACTATGAAGCCAAGGTTCTTGACGAAGCCGCTTGCAATGACCTATCATTTGACTTTCTCTTAGATGCTTTAACAAAAGAAAAATCTGAAAAGCAAATCATAAAAAGAATTTTATCACAAATGGTATCTGACGAAAAGGTTATAAAATATCGCATAGATATTTTTGATGATTTGCTACACCACCCCAAAATGTGTGAAACATTAGAAAATCTTTTAACACAGCTAAGCGACCTATGGGAATTAAAGCGTATGCAAAAAGATACGGAGGTTTCAGCAATATGGGGACTTATTAACCGACTTCGTGAAGTAAACGACTATATTCAGTGTATAACTCAAATGAAGCTTGCTATGGACGAAGCCGACCTCAAATCAGATGGTTTAAAAGAGCTTTATGCTATGGTAACAGAAATATATAATGGCAGTGGTTTTCCACAGCTGAAAAAGGATATTGATGAAACCTTTGCAAAGGCACAAAAGCTAAAGAGTGTGACTGTTGGTGTAAACCTTGATAATCTTCTTCGCCCAAAGGAGGCTGGTGTTGTATCATTAAATGATGCCGAATTTACCCATACAGGATTGCTCAAAAATTTTATGAATTTTGCTGCAAAGAAAACCTCTGAAATTCACGAAGGTGTAGAAGTTGAAAGTATGAATTTTCACCCTGCCGCAACAAATAAAAAGACTTCACTAACAGGTATGAGCATAAATAATGTGGCTGAACTTTCTACACTTCAAATTGAATCATCGCTCACAGGCGGCGACCCATTTTCAGCGGCTATTGAAAAATCGGTATCAAATATTCTCAAGAAAATAGTCAAGGATATTCGAGATGTTCTCCGCAAGTATGTCGATATAAGCGGTTATTCCCTGACATCAATTTCACCTGAGCTTATTTTCTATATTCGCTGGGCATCGCTAATACGCAAAATACAAAATCTCAATCTCCCAATCTGCAAGCCACAGGTTCTGCCAACCTCACAGCGTGTTCTGCAAACCGATGGTTTATACAATCTCAAACTTGCTATAAAAGCTGTTAATGGTGAAGACATCGACATAGTAACAAACTCTCTCGATTTTAATGAGGAACACCGTATCTACATTATGACTGGTCCTAATCGTGGCGGAAAAACTACTTTCACACAGGCTATCGGTCTTATGTATCTTCTGGCACAGCACGGAATATTTGTTCCAGCATCAGAATTTTGGTTCAGTCCTTGCGATACGATTTATACACATTTTCCAGCCGATGAAAATAAGACCGTAGACCTTGGCAGACTTGGTGAAGAATCTGTCCGACTTTCTGAGATTATGCAAAATTCAACTGAAAATACACTTGTGCTTATGAACGAAACCCTTGCCACAACTAATGTTGAGGAAGGTGTATATCTTGCGAGAGATATAGTTCGCTTTATGTGTTATATCGGAGTTCGTGCAATCTACAATACACATATGCACGACCTTGCAAGAAATTTAGAGGCTTTTAATTCCGATCCCGAAATACACAGTCGTGTCGAAAGCCTTGTTACAGGCATAGAAAACGGACGCAGGTCATTTCATGTACAGGTGCTTCCACCGCAAAATGCCAGCTATGCAAGAGATATTGCAATAAAATATGGCATAACCTTTGAACAGCTAAAGCAGAGCCGAGAATTAAAATAATTTATTAAAACTTATAAAACGGAGATTTCAATATGACCTATGATTTCATTGAACTTGACCGAAACGGAACTATTCCGCTCTATCAACAGCTATATGACAAAATATCCTCCGCAGTTGAAAACGGTAGCCTTACTATCGGTGCAAAGCTCCCTTCAATTCGTAAATTATCAGAAGATTTACATCTCAGCCGTACAACAATAGAATCAGCCTATCAACAGCTATGTATTGAGGGCTATATAAAGAGCCTTCCACAGAGAGGATACTATGTCCAATCTGCCCCTCAGAAAAACACGATAAAAAACACAAGCTCCGTTTTACCAATAAATCGTGAGAGCAAAGACAACATTCTTTATGACCTTGGAAGTGACCTTGCTGACCGAAACGAAACTGATATAAAGCTTTGGCGTTCACATATAAAAGATGTTCTCAAAAAAGAGAATGTCATAGCCTCCTATGGCGACCCACAGGGAGAGCTTGCACTAAGAAACGCACTTGCACTTTATAGTCACGGTATCAGAGGTGCTATTACAGACGGAAGTCGTATTCTGATTGGCTCAGGCACGCAATCACTTTTATACATAATTTGCGGACTTATCTCCGAAATAAAGCCACGCACAGCAGCTATGGAGGAGGACGGTTTTCCTCTCGCCGAAAGAGTTTTTGCCGATTGTGGATTTTCCATTCACAAGCTTAAAAGCGATAATGACGGAATAATCCCCGAAGAACTTTATAAAAACGGCTCAAGCATATTATTTATAAATCCATCTTGCAATAAAAACGGACAGCCTGTTCGTATGAGCCGTAGAAAAGAACTCCTCAAATGGGCGGAAGAAACCGATTCAATCATCATAGAAGATGACTACAACGGTGAACTAAGATATAGCTCCCGACCTTTTCCTGCACTGCAAAGTGCCAATAGTGAGAGAGTAATTTATATAGGTTCGTTCTCGAAAATGCTCTTGCCGTCCGTAAGAATAGGATATGCGGTTTTAACGCCTGAGTTGCTTAAAATCTACGAATCAAGAAACGGCTTTTATAATCAGACCTCATCAAAAATTGAACAGCTTGCACTTGCCGAATATATCAAAACAGGCGAACTTGAACGCAGACTTCGCCGTTTGCGTAAGCTATATCGTGAAAAAAGCTCTTTGATTATGCAAGCTCTCGAAACCACTTTTGCAGATTCTGACCTTAAGTTAAAAGCCACACTTCAAGAAACTGCTCTATGCTTTATACTTTCGCTCAATACAAACCGCTCTATGGCGGAAATGCTTTCACTTGCAAAAAATCAAGGTGTCCGACTTTCCGCTCTAAAATCTGACAAAAAAAATACCACCGAGCTTAAATTAGGCTTCGGTGGTATTCCCACAACGGATATTATAAAAGCAATAAATGCCTTGAAAAAGGCTTGGTGTTAAAGTAGTGTATTAGAGAAGTTTATTGACGCGGTCGAAGAAACTACCGAGCGGGCGAACACAGTTTGCCCCTACGATTAGCTAACACACCCCCAAAAGACACTTAAAAGTTTTGCTCAAGCTTTTTCCAAAAAGCTTGCAGTTTCCAAAGGCAGAACCTTTGGTGGGTTTTAAGGGCAACGCCCTTTAACATTTCTTTCCTAAAGCGACGGACGAAGTCCGCCGCTTATTTCTTCTATCGTTAGCAATCAGCTAACGCTTTGAGAACTCACCCTAAATTGCCACCCCATTAAAAGTCACATACATAATAAAATGTAATGGTGCAAACCTAAGCAATTCAGCATTCAGAAATTCCTTTTTATCATCAGCAACCTCTGTCAGTATATCAACATAAATTTTGCTTTCAGCAATATTCTCAGTAATATTACACTCTAAGCCCAAGGATGCAACTTGTTTTTTAAGTGCGTCCTTTCCTATTATGCTCGGATTTATCTGAAGCCTGTTAATAAGCTTATTTCGTCTGATTTCAAGCGTGTCACCATTCATATAGGTTCTTGCCATAGATTCAAGCTGTTCAAGTCCGTAACTCTCTGCTGTCTGAACGAAACATTCACGCAAAAGCACATCAACCTTATCATAAGCAACTTGCAAAGCAACAGCATAAGCCCTTATCTCTGCATCAATAAGACCGCCTTGTTTAATATCATAAATTTCTGTTGCAGAAAGCTTATTCTTTATGGATTCATATGCAGTCACCACAAAACCCCCTATACAACAGTAATGCTGACCGCTCCAAGCGTATAAAGCTTAGTGCAATCGCCATCATATTCTTTAGTCACGCTTGTATCAAAAATATAATTTTTAACACCATCAATATGATAAATAAGCTCTCCAAGCTCGCAGTATTTAACCCCATCGCCAACACAAAGCTTTCTGAAATATTCAGCTATTTCATTCTGAACCCGACTTTTAACATCATCAGCATAATATCCGTCCTTAACAGAAATCGACAGCTTTATTACCACGCCTGTCAAAGTGGCATTTTCTACCGAAACGGTAATATTTATGCCCTTCTTGTCATTCATTTCCTGCTGTAAAGCAGAAACAACTTCATCACTGCATTTTGAAGCACGACCTGCAATATAAACTCCAACAGTTCCCGTACCTTGAGCAAGTGGCTTTATACCAACAGAATATACACCGTCTACACCTAAGGCAATTCGTCTGTAATATTCCTCGTTATCACCATTTGACGGATTATAATAGCTTTCTGCAATTCTTTCACGCAAAGCCTCATCACTTTCTGCTGATGCACCACCGCCGAATATACTTGAGTTATTCACGCTTATAGCCTCTGAAAAGTAAGTTACAATAGAAGTAACACGATTCACAGGAATATTATATTCCGAACCGCCATTTTCTGCGTGTGCCTTAACCATAACAAAGCTTTCATTCACAGGCAGAACGGTATCCTCGTCAGTAACATATCTCAAACCTCCGTCACTCACCGCACAAACCGTTCCTTTCGGAACAGTAAAAGAATACGAAAGCGGTCTTTCTACATAGAACATTAGCTTTCCGCTTGCCTTTATAGCAGGCTTTCTTTTAAGACCTCGCATTTCTGCGTGTTTGTCGAGATATTCGCCCGTTGCGGTTGTAGGAAACATTTGTCTTTTAAGAAAATCAAGACTACTTTCAAGCGAGAAAATCTCTCCCGCAAGAGTTTTCATTCTTATGCTTATATCTGACGCATCATCAGGCACATAGCCAGCATTTTTTTCAAATTCAGTTTGCATTCTCTCAAGAATTTCACTATAAGCTTCGCTCATTTTATCCCTCCTCATCTTCAAATGGAATTTCTATCATAAAAGCCCCAAATTCAGAATTAAATTTAGCTTTTAAAGTTCCTTTTTCGATATAAGCTGAAATCAAATCCACATCAAAAAGCTGTGGCAAAGCTTTTCGTATAAGTCCGATAAGCTCGCTATTTTCCGTCTTAGCTGTTATTTCACTGCCAAGCTTTCGGTCATATATAAAACCTCCAAGCTTTGCTTTTAATCTTATATAAATTTGCTGTTTAAGCTCATCAAAGCCGCTTATAGGTATCGGCTTTCCAGCGGAATCCTTTTTCAAATCTCCATTTTCAAGCAATAAATCCAAGCATTCCACCTCCACTAAACAGACTTACCATTTATGGTAACATCTCCACAAATTTCAATCTTTCCATCAGCCATAAGCTTTATAGTAGCCGTACCATTTTTATTTGAGAGAAAAAGCTCACCGGGCAAAGGACAATCGTTCGGATTAACTCTATCCATAATAGTACCCACGCATACATCACCGCTCTCGGTTTTAAGAACAACCGCATTTTCATCAATTTTCGGTGAAAAGCTTATTCCACTCGGAGCCGCAATAGTCAGATGAGAAACACCGTCCCTGCCAACAGCCGTAATTTCCGAATTATTCGCCGAGGAAATAGCCGCATTTATGCAGTTACTTTTAGCTTGATTTCTCTTTGTAATGTTCTTAGCTATCCACATTCAATATCAAACCTCCATTCAATTACACAATAAATTCAAGATTGTAAGCTCATTGTCGCCGTCAGCCTCATATCTCAGCTTATTTACTCTAAGATTTCCGAGCTTGTAATCTGGCAGGACAATCCAATCCCCGATATTAACAAGCACCCTGCCAGAAACAGTAAGATTCAGCGTATCATAAAGTTCATTAGATTCCTTGATATTCTGATAACAAGATGCAATTCCAACACCGCCATTATCAACAGCATTGAGATAACGCACCGAATCAACACCAAGTCTTTCGGCATTTTCATTGTTTATAATCATCTCATAACCGTTGCCACGCAAGGTTCTGACACGATATTCCGAAATAAGCTCACAACGCTTTCTAACTCGGCTCAACGAAATAATTTTATGCTCACCCTCATTAGTAAGCACCGTAGTTTCGCCCTTGTTTTCGGAAATATCAATCACGCCGTCCTCATTAACTCTCGGATATGTACCAAGAAACTTTCTGCAATATTTTTCAAGAACACTCCATTCGCTTTCGCCTTTGGCAATGCTCATACTTCCGCTTTTAGGCTTGTCATTTCCGATATACTCCTTAAATCCTAAGCGTGAGAAATTTCTCTCCATAAAAAGCTGCATATCAGGCAAGCAACAGCTTTGGGGCATAGCCTCATTATCAAGCAACAGAGCCGCAAGGCTTCTTGCATTGATTTCAAGTATAATTCCGCTCTCTGAAATAGTTTCAATCTGCTCATCAACGATTCCACGAAACACGCATTTAGAGCCGTCAAAAACAGCAATTTCAGCATATTCTATTCCATTTATACCAGAAAGAAAAAGCACATCAAGACTATCAGCCGGAACATTCTTTTCACGAAGTGTAACACTTTTCGGATTAAAAAAGATATATTCATTCTTCAAAGCGTCTTTCAAAATATATTTCATCAAAGCCTTATCACCTCTCCCACATCAAAAGCCAAATCAGGACGCATAACAGCAGGATTTTTTTCAAGAAGCTCCTCAACCGCAATATTGTTATCGTATGAAATATCCCAAAGAGTTTCGCCACCCTTTGCTATATAGCTTTTAGGTGTCTGCACCTCAAAATGTTTCGCTGAAGTATCCTCGCAAAAAGAAAAGCTGTATTTAATCAAACTATCCGAGGGTTCTTCCAAAAGTTCAAAATTTTGAAAAAACGCATAAAAAGGTTCAATTCCCGGAAGTAAAAGCAAACCCGAACCACCACTTAGAAATAGCTTGCGAATCTCCGCAAACTGCTTTTCGCAATCATAGCCGACAAGTTCACCCTCTCCGCTGATTTCACACGCTTTTCTTCCAAAGCTCACAGTATTTTCTGCCTGAAAAGGCACAGAATTTTTAGTAACCCTTGCCCTATGCCTAATCTTAATAACACTTGGATTTGTCGCAAAGCTATATCCCTTATATGACATCTTTTCCAGCTTATTCATCTTGACCTCCATCTAATTGCCTTGGATAGCGTCTTGCTTCTCTCTCAACATTATCCGAAACAGCCTGTGAAAGTACAACTGCTTCTCTCAGCCTGTTCATTTCACTTTCAAGCATTTCATTTATATCAGCTTTCATTACGCCATAGCACTCTCCGTTCTTTTCTTAGCAAGAATTTCAACTTTCTCAATAACATTGTTTTTGTCGAGTTTTTCGCTGTGAATATTAAAGTAACAGCCATCAAAAGCAAGTGCCTTATTTCCGATAAATATTTCTATTGAAACGCCATCAGAATTAAACAAATTAACATCGAAAGCTTCAAAAACAACACTTTCAAGAATAAGTCTATATTGTTCTCTGCCCTTAATAATTGCAGTTGGTTCAGTCATAAAACACTCGTAAACCTCGTGGAGCTTTCTTTCGGTGATAATCTCACAGCTTTTTGCTGTACAAAGTAGTTTTCCACCAAAATTAATTACAGCATTACTGCCCTTAAACGCTGAATAAACTGCCATTTAGATTTCCTCCTTAAAGACTTCGGCTAAAGCGTCTTTTCCGCCATAACAGCCGCAAATATCAATTTCAGCCTCCGCACAATAAGCATAAGGCTTAGTTGTATATTCACAAGCAAGAAGCCTCATATCTCCTATTTCATCAGGAAAAAGACTTTTTAACTTTTTGCATATTCTGCTAAGAACTTCGATAACCTCTCCACTATCACCATTTTCGCAACTATATGCCTTAATATGTATTTTTCGCTTTATGCCTCGACAAAGCTTTTCCGAAAGCAAGCCGTCCTCATCATCACATTCCGAGAAACCAATCACCGCATAATTATCCCTTACAGGATTTTGTATTTTATTCTGCGAAAAAGCCCCCAAAATTTTGATATTCCAAAGCTCAGTATCTTCTTTCAAAGCATTTTCATACTTTTTGCAATCAACAAAAATACTTCTCACCCCCCGATAAATCTATCTAACAAATTTTTTCAGATAGCATTGTGCATAAAGTCCTATCTTACCAATAGATACCATATGCTTGCTCAAAATCACATAGCTTTCATTACGACACTCGACTTTATCTCCACGCTTTGCATCAACGACAAGTTCTGTTCTGCATAGCATAACAAAACACTCCTCATCAATACAACCAACTTCCTGACGAATTTTATCCGAGAAATCGCTTTTTATCAATAAGCGGATAAATCACCGCAAAATCAACCTTATCATTGATTTTGGTTTCAGCACCTATTCGGTGAAAAATTCTTTCTATACTGCTTTTTTTCATAAAATCCTCCCGAAGATAAAGCCATCATCACGCAGAAAGTCCTTAATCTCAAGCAGCACATCTTCCCATACCGCATCAGCATATTTCATACTGTTTTCATTCGTGGAATTAACGCTAATTTCACCGACTTTAAAACCACTACCTTCACCATTTGCAATATTTCGCTGTACATATCTCATAAAGGCAAGAGCAGCGGCAGCCCTGTTAAGGCTGTCACCGCATTCCTCCTCATTTATATCAGATTTAAGTCTTGCCCTTAAAGAACGCACCGCATCTTCGCAAAGGTTTTGATAGTTTCCGCTTTCAGACTCAGAAAGCTCTGCCAGCTTCAAAAATATCGCAATAACCTCATCAATACTCATACAGCACGCACCTCAAAGATAAAATTAAGAAAGCTTCATTGCCTTAGAAGCACTTGCACAAATCTTTCCAAAGCCTGTTGTAATGCTTATTGCGGCTCTCTCAAGCTGTCTGTCGATAAGCTTGTCATAGTCAGTAATAACACCACCAGATTCAACAAGCTCAAGTGAGCAGTTCTTGTCAAGACCGATAATAGTATTAGCATCCATAGATGGAACATGAATAAGCTTTGCACCAAGTGGAGTAATCATACTGCCAGTACCGTGGAAAGTAAGTCCTGCGGAGGCATCTCTCATTTCAGGAAGTGCGAGAAGCTTTTGCATTAAAGCAGTAGGAGCAAGAATAGTATTAAGCTCGTGAGGAGCAAGTCCTGCCCAAAGGCTTACAAGGTCTGTATAGTCGATGTCACCCGTTGCACTAATAACTTCTGCTGGATTCTTATTTCCGTCACCATTAAGAATAACGCTCACAGCATCCTTGAGCTGTTCTCTTGCAATCTGCATACCAATCTGACTAAGCATAACAGTAAACAAATCAAGACGCTGAAATCTCAAAGCCTCATAAGATGCAGAAAGAATTCTGCCACGCTTATTAAGCGAAATAAGACTGCCCTGTGTCTTAATAACAGTTTCAGGAATAGTCGCAGTTTCCTTAACAATGTCAAAAGTAGTCTTGTCATCAGAAGGGTCAGAAGTAATAGAGCGATAGTCCATACCATCAATTCTTGTAGTTGCTGCTACAATATCCGGAATTACATCAGAGCGTTCCATACCGACAGCAACCGCTCTTGAAACATATTCAGGGAATAAAGCCGCAGAATCAGAATTATCAAAAAACTTTTCAACTCTGTCAGATGACTTACCGCTGACCTTAATATCAAAACGCTTCAACTGTCGCTGAAAAGCGTCCAAGCCCTCAAGAGCAGTTCCCTTATAATTTTCAGACGGGTCAAGCTCCTCAAGAATATCAGTAAGGCTCTTGCCCTTGTTAGCATACATACCCTTTTCGATTTTAATAGTTTCAAACTTTGCCATAAAAAATTTCCTCCTAAAATTAAAATAAATTTTTTGTTTTATAAGCTTTTAAATCAAATCACTACTTGTAAGGTTCAGTGTATTCAACTTAAATTGCGTGTCTGTCCTTAAATGCCTTTATAGGCATTATTCTTTTTGCTTGTAACTTCGTCTTTAACCTTGCCAAGCTGTGGAACACCCTTGCCAAGTCTTGCCGATTTCTTTTCATATACCTGCTTAAATGCTTTAAGCTCAGCAAGCGTCATCTTTTCAGTAACGCTCTTAACAGCCTCCATAGGCAATTCTGGCTCAACAATTGCATAAAGCCTTGTCACATCTGCTTGAAGTTCATTTCGATAAGCCTCACCGTCACGAGCCTTTGCCTTGAGTATATCAAGTTCTTTTACAAGCTCCGCAACCTCGCTTTTACTTAAAACAACATCACCACTTGAACCAAGCTTTTTAAAAATGTCCTCCATTTCGTTCTCACCTCTCATAAATTCATTAAATGCTTTTATAACACCAGCTGACCTCTGAGCGGGAACAGCCACAAACGACCATTCATAAGCGTCCTTAGGCTTGCTCAAAACCGCATAGCACAGCTTTCCGCCGTAGCTCTTACCCTTAATATGTGAACAGTTCTTAAAGTCCGAACCACATATTGAACAAACACTCTTGCCCATAGAGCAACCAACACTTACTTCCTTTTTGATACCGCTGTCAAGCTCAAGGATAATGTCCTTATTCTTTTCACTAATCGGCATATAAGCTTTGGCAATAAGCCTTTTATACTGCTTTCCATAACTTGTCAACTTTCCGTCAACAGTTTCAACCTTGCAGTCATAAATTCTTGCTGTCTGATTTTCAGCCGTAGGATTGTGGTCAAAAATACCACTCTTTCCGATATACATTTCTGCTAATTTTTCAAGAGATGTGCTGTCAAAGCACTCAAAATCTCTGTCAATTTCGTTATCGCAAAGCACAACAGAAAATGTATAGACTTCGTCAGCCGAAAATCTTCTTTTTGTATATTGATTGATTAAATCAAGTTCCTTGCTGTCCATTGATTTTCACCTCGTTTCTCAATTTTATATTTTTTGAATTTCAACAGCCTCCGCATTAGCGTTGTTAAGTCGAGCCTGTGCAAGTTCAGTTTCGTCTTGAAGATTGATGTTATCCCATTCAATCGTAAAATTGCAGTCGAAACCAATCGTTCTAAGATAAACTCCACAGATTTTTCTGATAGTCGGCTCAAGCAAACGCCTGTAATACTCAAGCTCACTTGTAAGAATATCCGCCTGCTGAGATGCCATTCTTTCCGTTGAACTCCATTGAAGTCCGAGTAAAAACGGCGGAATTGAAAGCTTTGAAACTATCTGCTCCAAAAGCTGTCTTACAGGAATTTCACTATCGAGAATCTGATTATCCGCACCGATAACCTTTATGCTGACATCGCCTACCGAAACGAAATCCGAGGCTCTGCTGTCACGCATAGTTTCACTCCAAGCCTTAGCAATCTGTTCGGTTCTTTCCTTTGCAAAGGCTCTGTCATTGCTGTCAGTTGGTTTATACGAAACCGCAAATCTCACATTTCCGACTCTCTCCCAGTTTGTACCGACTGTATTAAAAATCGTCAGCAAAATTCCGCTTATAAACGGCAAGCCTTTTAAAAGAGAAGTTCCATAAACATTTCCCGGCTTTGGCGAAAGTGTGCAAATAGAAATAAGCTCATCCATATCAATCGGAACATTCCCCTCGATTTCCTTTCTATAAATTCTCACATCAAGAGGATTGTTTCCTCTTTTCAACACAATGTCATCAAGGCTCGCATTATATAAAGCACTTACCTCACAATTTTCAGAAAGCACAACCTCGCCGACAGCCGTACCATAGGTCAAAAGCTGTTCCAAAAAGCACGAAACAAAAATATCAATTCCGACACCCGTACCATTGACATTAACGCTTCTGAGAAACTCCGCAAGCTTAATCTGAGCGTTTTCATCTTCGCATACAGCCTTAAACCCACCGACAAGACGAACCGTCTTTTTTATTGCAGCGTCAATTACAGGAATAGCCTCTTTCAGCGAATCATAAAGCTTAAATTCACAGCTTGTAAACGGCGAATAACCGCTTAAATCGCTGAATGGGTGTACATTTCTTATTCCGCTTGCCGTCTGAACGGGTGAAAAATTTTCTTTTCGTTTAAAAAGCTTCATACCTCATCACCTACCTTTCTGCGGAAACGGCAAAGAAACCGCCTCCGCTCTTATTCAAGAGCGTTGTCACAAAATACCTCATATCGTCCATAGCGTGGTCATTTTCTTTTATAGGAGCATCACGACCATTGCTATCCCAGCGGTAAAGTCCAAATTCTCGGATTATATCAGTACACGCTCTGCAAATCTTAATTTCGCCCTGTTTTAAAGCTGTCGAAACTCTTCTTATACCGTCAAGGACATTGTTTTCCGCAGGATATACTGCGAATTTTCCCTTCCTTCTGACAAGCTCTATAAAGCTTGCCGCTGACGGGTCAACCGTAATTCTCTCAACATTCCTATCGCCCACTAATTTCAGTAAGCCCTCGTAATGTTCCTCGTCTGTTTTTTGATTGCCCTCTCTGCGTGAATCGAAGTAATATTCATCAATTCTGTACCATACAGCACCCTGTCTGCCCCAAAGTCCGAATGAAGCAGGATTCACCGTACCGTAATCACACGAAACGACATATTCATCAAATCCACCCTTAGGTTCATCATAAAAGGCTGTAATATCGCTCATAAAAGGATAAACAAGACCTTCTGCGGCAACCCACTTTCCAAGGACAAAGCGTTCATAAAAAGCTCCCGAATAAAGGCTCTCATAACGCTTAATCATCTCTTTAGAAAGTGACGGATTATCCTGCATAGTAAAATGCAGATATAGAGCATTTTTTTCCTTGCGTTTCTGAATCCATTCTGTATAGAACCAGTGCTTAGGAAATTCAGGATTGCAGTTGAACCAAAATTTCGAGCCTTCAACGGAACATCTCGCAAGAGCCTGTTCAACAAAGGAACGAACCAACAATGCCGCCTCATCAAACATAACCCCCGAAAGTGTCATACCTTGAATCAATGAAGTCGAACCCTCATCACGACCTCCGAAAAGATAGAAACGATTTTTCTTATCGTGATAGCTTATGTCAACATAATTTGCCGAAACTTTCTCCTCGCAGATAAAGCCTTGATTTTTTAGCAATGACATCAACGGCACTAAAACATTTCTGCGAACAGAGCGAATAGTTTTTCCACAGATTGCAAAATCACCGCCGTCAAATCTCGCAAAAGCCCACAATACAAATGAAAGACTCATACAAACCGTTTTTCCACTTCTGACCGCACCATCGCAAATAATAGCGTCATAACCGCTATCCTTGCTCTCTGGATACCACCATGTCAGAAGTTTAAGCTGTTTTTAGAAAAGCTTTCAATCTTCGCCATAGTCATCAGCCTTTTCTAAAGCCTTTGCACCATTCTTGATTGCATCGAAAAGTGAGCCTTGCTTTTTACTGCTTTCCTTATCGAAATCACCCATTTTTTCAAGTGCTTTAAGCCTGTCAAAAAACTTAATTTCCATTGCACCGTCCTTAGGCTTTTTAATCTCTGAAATATTTGTGAGGTCGAGCTTTTCAATCTCATCATCAGATAGATTTTCGCAATAGAGAAGCTTTATTGCGTCAGTCACCTTTCCTAAAGCAAGTCTTTCATAACCAAGACACGCCCTTGCCTGACTACTTTTAATCATAGTTTCGCAGATAGCGTTAATTTTTTTGCGAATATCCGCTCTGCAAAGAAGCTGTGGACCATCTTTCTTTGGGTTTTCATATCCCGCAGAATCTGCGGCTCTGACTGCATCACCCCACAGGGCAAAATATTCGCAAAATGTCTTTTCCTTTTCAGACATTCTATTTCTTATACCCGTTTTTATATCATTCCTTTCATTGAATATAGAGATATTTTTTATCTGTCAGCACTCCGCCAAATTTACTGTCTTAAAAAAGTACCTCTCACTATACCCGACGAAATCAAAAAAAATTTGACCTCAAAAGGTCAAATTTCATAATTTATTTACTATTTATTAACAAAATATTTAATATTAAATAATCGTAATTGATTTATAGTAATGTAATTTTAATATTTTCAAATACCTGCTAAAAACAATTTTTCATTCGCTTTTTTATTACTCTTGCATTTTCTCAACCACTGTGCTATACTTTATCCACAATATAATTCTTCGGGGCGAGGCGAAATTCCTCACCGGCAGTTATAGTCTGCGAAAAGTGCTTGCACTTCCGATTCGGTGAAATTCCGAAACCGACGGTATAGTCCGGATACGAGAAGATTTATCTTTGACAGCATATAGGCTGTCTTAATATCATTGCATAAAAAAAATTGCCCCGTATGATTTTATTTCATACGGGGCTTTTTCTGTTTGGTGGGATTTATTATGAATGATGAATTTTATATGCAGCGAGCCATAGAGCTTGCTAAGAGAGGCGAAGGCTTTGTTTCGCCAAATCCTCTTGTCGGAGCAGTTATTGTCAAGGACGGCAAAATCATCGGTGAAGGCTGGCACGAAAGATGCGGTGAACTTCACGCCGAAAGAAACGCCCTTAAAAATTGCAAAGAACCAACTCAAGGCTCTACAATTTATGTCACTCTTGAGCCTTGCTGTCATTATGGCAGAACGCCTCCTTGCACAAAAGCAATTATTGAGGCAAAAATCAGCCGAGTAGTTATCGGTTCTCGTGACCCAAATCCGCTTGTTTCTGGCAAGGGTGCAGAAATTCTGCGTAAGGCTGGAATTGAAGTTATCGAAGACTTTATGCGTGATGAATGTGATAAACTTAATCCGATTTTCTTTAGATATATAACAACCAAATTGCCCTATGTTTCGCTTAAATACGCAATGACCGCCGACGGCAAAATCGCAACATATTCTGGAAAATCGAAATGGATTACAAATGAATTTTCGAGAAATGATGTTCACCGCCTGCGTAAAAAGCATAGAGCCATTATGGTTGGCATAGGTACAGTTCTTACAGATAATCCTATGCTTAATTGCCGAATTGAAAACGGCAGAAACCCAATAAGAATAGTTTGCGATAGCAAGCTAAGAATACCGCTTGATTGCAATATCTGCAAAACCGCAAACGAAATAAGCACACTTGTAGTTTCTGCGATAGAAAATCCAGAAAAGCAATCCGAGCTTGAAAAAATGGGTGTAAAAACTCTCATACTTCCTGATAAAAATGGAAAAGTCGATTTAAAAAAGCTTATGCAATATCTCGGCGAAAAATCCATTGATAGTGTACTTATCGAGGGCGGCGGAACACTTGCATATAGTGCCTTACAATCGAAAATAGTCAGCCACATTTATTCCTATATTGCACCGAAAATTTTCGGTGGAGAAAATGCAAAAAACCCCAGTAGAGAGCGTTGGAGTAGAAACACCTGATGATTGTTTCAAGCTAAAAAGAACCAATGTTCGTGAATTGGGCAGTGATATTCTTATCGAATATGATGTTCTGGAGGTGCAGTAATGTTTACAGGAATTATCGAAGAAATTGGCACTATAAGAGAGGTTCGTTCTGGCAAGCTTAAAATTTCCGCATCAACTGTCCTTGAAGGAACAAAGGTCGGCGACAGCATAGCTGTAAACGGTGTCTGCCTAACTGCGACAAGCATTGATGGCAATTCATTCACTGCTGATGTTATGCCAGAAACACTCAGACGCTCAAATCTCGGCGAACTTCACTCAGGCTCTAAGGTCAATCTTGAAAGAGCCGCCGCAGTAGGTTCAAGACTTGGCGGACATATCGTTTCCGGACACATTGACGGCACAGGCAAAATCATCTCCATAAAGCGTGAACAAAATGCTGTATGGGTAACAATCTCTGCAAAAAGCGAAATTCTTGAACTTATTGTCGAAAAAGGTTCTATTGCCATTGACGGCATAAGTCTGACTGTTGCAGAAGTCACAGACGAAAATTTTTCCGTTTCATTGATTCCGCATACAAGTGAGGTTACAACCTTGCTTTCAAAAAGAGTTGGTGAGGTCGTAAACTTAGAAAATGATGTCATAGGAAAATATGTCAAAAAACTTATGGGCAAGAGTGAAAAAAAGGGCATAACACTTGAGTTTCTCGCCGAAAACGGCTTCTAGCGGAGTGCCTCCGCTGTCAAGACGCGTTCTACTTTTTCGTTAAATTATTGTTTGCTATTCGCGTCTAAGCTTTTTTAATTAAAAGTTTTGCTCAAGATGGCGAGCCGCCGCTCCCAAGACGCGTTCTACTTTTTCGTTAAATTATTGTTTGCTATTCGCGTCTAAGCTTTTTAATTAAAAATTTCGTTCAAAGCGGAGTGCCTCCGCTGTCAAGACGCATTCAACTTTTTCGTTAAATTATGATTTGCTATTCGCGTTTAAGCTTTTTAATTAAAAATTTCGTTCAAAGCGGAGTGCCTCCGCTGTCAAGACGCGTTCAACTTTTTCGTTAAATTATTGTTTGCTATTCGCGTCTAAGCTTTTTTATTAAAAATTTTGCTCAAGATGGCGAGCCGCCGCTCCCAAGACGCGTTCTACTTTTTCGTTAAATTATTGTTTGCTATTCGCGTCTAAGCTTTTTTAATTAAAAGTTTTTGCTCAAGATGGCGAGCCGCCGCTCCCAAAGACGCGTTCTACTTTTTCGTTAAATTATTGTTTGCTATTCGCGTCTAAGCTTTTTAATTAAAACTTTCGTTCAAAGCGGAGTGCCTCCGCTGTCAAGACGCATTCAACTTTTTCGTTAAATTATGATTTGCTATTCGCGTCTAAGCTTTTTAATTAAAAATTTCGTTCAAAGCGGAGTGCCTCCGCTGTCAAGACGCGTTCAACTTTTTCGTTAAATTATTGTTTGCTATTCGCGTCTAAGCTTTTTAATTAAAAATTTTGCTCAAGATGGCGAGCCGCCGCTCCCAAGACGCGTTCTACTTTTTCGTTAAATTATTGTTTGCTATTCGCGTCTAAGCTTTTTTAATTAAAAGTTTTGCTCAAGATGGCGAGCCGCCGCTCCCAAGACGCGTTCAACTTTTTCGTTAAATTATGATTTGCTATTCGCATCTAAGCTTTTTAATTAAAAGTTTCGTTTAAGGCGACGAACCGTTGCCCACAAGTCATTACTCGCCAAAAATCGCATAAATAAATATATTTAGTCAAGGAGGTTAATATATGTATAAATTTAATACTATTGAAGAAGCTCTTGAAGACCTTCGAGCAGGCAAAATTATTCTTGTCACAGATGACCCCGATAGAGAAAACGAGGGTGACTTAATCTGTGCCGCAGAATTTGCCACACAAGCAAATGTAAATACTATGGCTACATATGCCAAAGGTTTAATTTGTATGCCTATGAGCAAAGAATATGGCAAAAAGCTCAATCTTCCGCAGATGGTCAGTGAAAACACCGATAACCATTGTACTGCTTTCACCGTTTCTATCGACCACATAGACACAACAACTGGTATTTCTGCCGCAGAGCGTTCATATACAGCTATGAAGTGCGTTGAAGACGGTTCAAAGCCTGAAGATTTCCGCCGTCCAGGACATATGTTCCCACTTATAGCAAGAGATGGCGGTGTGCTTGTCAGAAACGGACATACCGAAGCAACAGTTGACCTTATGCGTCTTGCTGGCTTAAAACAAGTTGGTCTTTGCTGTGAGGTTATGGAAGATGACGGCACAATGATGAGGACAACTAATCTCAAAAAGCTTGCCGAAAAACTTGATATAAAATTTATCACTATCCACGACCTGCAAGATTACTGCCGCCGTCACGAAAAGCATATCATTCGTGAGGCTGTCGCAAAATTACCGACAGAATACGGCGAATTTAAAATTTATGGCTATGTAAATGACATTACAGGCGAACACCATGTAGCACTTGTTAAGGGAGAAATCGGCGATGGCAAAAATCTTCTTTGCCGAGTACATTCCGAGTGTTTAACAGGAGATGTTTTCGGTTCACGCAGATGTGATTGTGGAAAACAGCTCGCAAAAGCTATGGAAGTAATCAACAATGAAGGCAGAGGCGTTATACTCTATATGCGACAAGAAGGTCGTGGCATAGGCCTAATTAACAAGCTCAAAGCCTATGAGCTTCAAGAAAAGGGCTTTGATACTGTTGAAGCAAATATCAAGCTTGGCTTTGCACCAGACCTCAGAGAATATTGGATAGGTGCTCAGATTCTTGCTGATTTAGGCGCTAAGGAGCTTAGACTTCTCACCAATAATCCAGAAAAGGTTTACGGTCTTGACGGCTTTGGTGTCGAAATAGTCGAAAGAGTTCCAATAGAAATTGCTCCACAAAAAAGGACGATATTTTCTATCTCAGAACTAAAAAAGAAAAAATGGGACATATTTTCAAGGAAAATTTAGAGGAGGAATAAATAATGAAAATTATTGAAGGAAATGTAGTAGCAGAGGGCATTAAGATTGGTATAGTAGCATCAAGATTTAACGAGTTCATCGTTTCTAAGCTTCTCGGCGGAGCGAGAGATGCTCTTGTTCGTCACGGTGTCAATGATGATGATATTACAGCAGCATGGGTTCCAGGTGCATTTGAGATTCCGCTTGCCGCACAAAAAATGGCTGATTCAGGCAAATATGATGCAGTTATTTGCGTAGGTGCAGTTATAAGAGGTTCAACATCTCACTATGATTATGTTTGCAACGAAGTTTCTAAGGGTATTGCTACTGTTGGACTTAACAGCAAAATTCCTGTTCTTTTTGGTATTCTTACAACAGATACAATCGAGCAGGCTATTGAAAGAGCTGGCACAAAGGCTGGCAATAAGGGTTACGATGCCGCAACATCTGCAATCGAAATGGTCAACCTTATGAAGCAATTATAATCCTAAAAAAGCCAAAATTAAAAGTTTCGCTCGAGCCTTTTTAAAGGCTCGCAGGGTTGAGGGACAGAGTCCCTCATGGGTTTTAAGGGCAACGCCCTTTAACATCTTGCTCCCTAAAGGGGCGAACAAAGTTCGCACCTTTTTGACTAATATTGGTGACAAAATCGAAACAGGTACTTGCATTAAAGCGAGTACCTGTTTTTTTAATTATCTCTTTTATGAAAATGCTTATAAACCGCCTCAGCGGCAGGTCTTGTCATCGTCGGAACATTCATCAGTTCATCTACATCAGCATCACTAATACGCTGAATAGTCTTAAAAAACTTCAAAAGAGCCTTAGCACGAGTTTCTCCAATACCATCTATTGAGGTAAGTGAGGAAGTAAAGGATTTTTTCTTACTTGTAGTCCTCATATAGCCAATCGCAAAACGATGCACCTCATCTTGAATAGTGGAAACAAGTGTAAACGCACTTCTTTTTGAGCTTATCGAAATTTCTCCGCCGTCGCCTGTAATGGCTCTTGTACGGTGCTTATCGTCCTTAACCATGCCAAAAAGTGGAATGTTACCATAACCAAGCCTTTCAAGAACTGGACGAACTGCACTGACCTGACCTTTACCTCCATCAAGCAATATCAAATCCGGAAGTGTACCAAAGCCTTCCTCACCCTTATGAAGCTCATATTCCTTAAATCTTCTTTCGAGAACCTCCGCCATAGATGCGTAATCGTCTTGACCAACAAAGCTTTTTATCTGAAAGCGTCTGTAAGAACTTTTATATGGTTTGCCATTTCTGAAAACAATCATTCCAGCAACATTAAAACTGCCCGAAAGATTAGATATATCGTAAGATTCAATAAATTCAGGAACTTTTTTCAAGCCCAAAAGTTCAGCAAGTTCTCCGAGGGCTGAAGTATCACTGCCCTTGTGACCTCGACTTTGAGCAAGCTTTTCAGCAGCATTTTTCTTTGCAAGCTCAATAAGTCGCATCTGTTCTCCCTTTTGCGGGATATGAATATGCACCTTGCGACCTGCTAAATCACTTAACCACATTTCTACAAGCTCAACAGACTCAAGCTCACCATCAATCATTATCATAGGCGGTATCTTCTCACGCATAGAATAATATCTGTTTATAAATTCCGAACGAGCCGTTTCTGGAGAACCAATATCGCTAAGCAAGAAATCCTCCTTGTCAAAAAGCCTGTTTTCGTCAAATCTCAACACAGAAAAACAGGCGTCATTTCCCTCCTGCATAAGTGCGATTATATCCTGTTCAGCGAGCCTTGTAGCCATAACATTCTGTTTATCTGCCATACGCTTGATAGCAGCAATTCTATCCCTAAGCTTTGCTGCAAGTTCAAATTCAAGATTTTCAGAAGCAATTTCCATACGCTTTTCAAGTTCGGAAATAGAGCCAACATTACCATTTTTCAAAAAATTTATTGCACTATCAACCCGTTCACGATAATCGCTTAGAGAAATATTCCCTCTGCAAGGCGCACAACACTGCTTAATATAATAATTCAGACAAGGTCTGCTTTTTCTAAAATCCCTTGGAAAGCATTTATTACAGCTTGGAAGCTTAAAAATTTTTCTTGCCTCATCAACAGCATTTTTAACAAACCACGAACTCGTATAAGGACCTATATAAGTTGCACCATCATCATTTTTCTGCATAACATGAGATATTTTACACCAATCCTCATTGCTTATTCTGATATAACTATAACCCTTATCGTCCTTTAAAAGAATATTATATTTCGGTTGATGTTGTTTTATAAGGCTACATTCAAGCACAAGAGCCTCAAATTCGCTCGAAGTCAGAATATAATCAAAATCATCAACATTAGAAACCATTCTGCGAACCTTTTCCTGATGATTTCTGTCCGAGCCGAAATACTGACTAACACGATTTTTAAGAGCCTTAGCCTTACCGATATATATTATTTCTCCCGATTTATTTTTCATTATATATACGCCTGGTGAAAGTGGCAGATTCATAGCCTTTTCACGAAGCTGTCTTAATTTTGGATTCATACTATCTCACCAACTTTCAAGCGGAGTGCCTCCGCTGTCAAGACGCGTTCTACTTTTCTGCTAAATTAACTTTTGTTATTCGCGTCTAAGCTTTTTAATTAAAAGCTTTGTTCAAGGCGGAGTGCCTCCGCTGTCAAGACGCGTTCTACTTTTCTGATAAATTAACTTTTGTTATTCGCGTCTAAGCTTTTTAATTAAAAGCTTTGTTCAAGGCGGAGTGCCCTCCGCTGTCAAGACGCGTTCTACTTTTCTGCTAAATTAACTTTTATTATTCGCGTCTAAGCTTTTAATTAAAAGCTTTGTTCAAGGCGGAGTGCCTCCGCCGTCAAGACGCGTTCTACTTTTCTGCTAAATTAACTTTTATTATTCGCGTCTAAGCTTTTTAATTAAAAGCTTTGTTCAAGGCGGAGTGCCTCCGCCGTCAAGACACAAAAACAATCTGTCTAATTAAATTTTTTATAAAACAATTAAAAGTTTCGCTCGAGCCTTTTTAAAGGCTCGCAGTTTCCAAAGACAGAGTCTTTGGTCGCCGTCCGCAGACGGCGAAACTCTTTATCCTTCTCAAAGCTCAGAAGGGTAGAAAACCCTCGCAAGGGGTTCCCTATCGACAAGACACCTGTCAAGATATAAACTCTAAATTTGCTTATATATATTTAAGCTACCATAGCTAAACAAACTTTACCATTTCTTTAAACAAATTAAAAATTTTTTTCAACTAATAGTTTTTATCAAATCCACTTATTTAAATCATACCACAAACCACTGCAAAATAAAATAGTCCAAATTTCACCTCAAAACAAAAAGCACCGCCTAAAAGCGATGCTTTAAAAATCAATAATTTATTTAGAATTATTCAGAGAAACCTGACTGTACGAGCTTCACAAGACTTTCAACAGCAGCTTCTTCATCAGCACCATCAGCCATAACTCTGATAGTTGTTCCACCAACGATACCAAGTGAAAGAACACCAAGAAGGCTCTTAGCATTTACGCGTCTTTCTTCTTTTTCTACCCAAATTGATGACCTAAATTCATTAGCTCTTTGAATGAAGAAAGTGGCAGGTCTTGCATGAAGTCCAACTTGGTTTTGCACCATAACATCTTTTACGTACATTATAATCTCTCCTTTAACGGTTTTGAGTATGTCCCCTCGTTGTAATTATATTTTTTCTACAACTACAATTATCCATATCCGTATTATAGCACAATTTGGAATATCGTCAACCATTTTTGAGAAATTTGTACTAACATACGATAACGATTAAAAACAAACTGTATTTTATTGTGCAAATTGCAATAAATCGTGGAAAAATTTGCTATATTTTAACATTAAGAATTAACATTTTATGGATTTTTTGCAAATAAATACAATTTTTTGATAACTATATACTATATTTTTTATTTAAAAATTCCTCTGCACATAATCGAATGTAAAATTTCGTATATTTCTTACATATGTCAGTCAACACGCATATTGAAATTCATATATTTTGTCAATAGTAATTTTTTAAAAAACTAATCAAAAAATACAAAAATGCAATTATATTCATTTTCAAGAATTTTTCGTTGATTATCTTTCTTTTAAGGAATTAAATTTTGCTCTATTTTAGTATTTTACCTTGCTAAAAGAACAAGCATCTATTTGATTTTTGACACAAAAGTGTAACTCATAAACTTGACAGATTTTCATTATCTGTCATAATCTCATTTTTGCTTTTTAGATATTCCTCAAGAAATTTTTTCTCTTTATCTGTCAAATCTGCTTTTTCAATCATATCAGGTCGCTTATCTGCTGTACGAATTATCATTTGTTCTCTACGCCATTTTTCAACATTAGCGTGATGACCACTTAAGAGCACATCTGGAACGGCTCTATCTCTCCAAACAGCAGGCTTTGTATATTGTGGATACTCCAAGAGTCCATTATAATGGCTTTCCTCCTCAAAGCATTCATCATCAGAAAGCACACCAGGAGCTAATCTTGAGAGCGAATCCGCAAGAACTAATGCAGGAAGCTCACCGCCAGTAAGAACATAATCTCCAATAGAAATCTGTTCATCAACATATTCATCGAGAACTCTCTCGTCAACACCTTCATAATGTCCGCAAAGTATACATATATTCTCATACTGCGAAAGCTCAACCAGCTTTTTTTGTGTTAGTGTTTCGCCCTGAGGTGACATATAAATCAAATGCGGACGACTTTCAGTCTTTTTGCAAATATCCTCAAAGCAAAGTGCTATTGGTTCTGCCATAAGTAGCATACCCATACCGCCACCATAGGTCGTATCGTCTACACGCTTATGCTTATCAAAGGCATAATCTCTAAGCTGATGACACTCAACATCAATAGCACCTTTTTTTCTTGCTCTGCCGATAATACTTTCCCCCATAACAGTTTCGCACATTTCCGGAAAAAGTGTTATAATATCAATCCTCATCATCAAAAATTCCCTTCATCGGACGAATTGTAAGTATGCCGTCCTCGATATTTCTTTCAACAATAACATCAGGAATAGCTGGAATCAGATACTCCTTTCCGTCCTTAGTAATCTGATATACATCGTTAGCCCCAGTTTTCATTACATCGGTAACCTCGCCATATTCCTCGCCCGTATCGCAATCAATAGTTCTCATACCTATTATATCCTGAACAAAATAAACACCCTTAGGAAGTTTAACATCATCACGATTTATATAAAGAACTCTGCCACGCAATCCATCAGCCGCATTAACATCATTGACACCCTCAAGATGAATAATTGTTATATTCTTATGCGGTCTTGATGAAATAACCTTCAACTCTGTACCATCTTTATAATAAAGCCTCTTAAATTTTGCCAAAAACTCTGCACTATCGCACCAAGGGTCAACTCTTACTTCACCCTTAAGTCCGTGTGTACCAACAATTTTTCCCGCCTCTAAAAACTGATTTTTCATAATCTCTCACACTCCCTGATATTTAAATTTATCTTCCTATTAACTTTTTACACTTTTTATATATCTTTTTCAATTCGCTTTGGTTTTTTTGCTTGCTTAGATTTATATATGAATCTGCTAAAGCTGAAAAATATTTTCCTGCATAATCCATATTACATTTATCAAATAGTTTTTGAATATAACTTTGTTCTTTTTCAATAGGTAATTTTTTCTGAATGCAATCAAAGACTGACAAAGCATAATCATAATATCCCATAGTATAATGCAATGGTGATAATCCCAACCTATGCCCTGCGTCTGCTACAACATTTTCTGGCATAGGAATTATATGACACCCTTGGAGCATATTTTTCATAAGCTTATAGCATCTTGACATTCTATTATTCTCAATAATATGATAATCAACATCATCAAAGCCAGAAATGCTCCCGCCCTTATCAGCTTTAATCAATGAATTTTTCGCTTCTATTAAAACAATATTTTCCACAGGATACATTGAAAGGATTTTATCAATAAAAAATCTCATTCTTTTTTCTAAGTCCTCATCAGAAATATCCTCAATACTTATCTCACCAACTATCTCAGGAATAATTTTCTGCTTACTAAGATACTTCAAAAAATCTTCTTTTTCAGCAAAACAAGTTTGTTTTTTATCTCCAAGCAGACAAAGATTTCTACGAAACAAGCCCGTATCTAATATTAACCAATCTGTCTTTTTTTGTGCGATATAATCTATACTCTGTTTAGTCAAATCGTGCATAACACATCTTTTTCTGAAACTTGTCGCATACTCAGAAAAATCCGAACTATTATATCTCTCTAAATCTATAGATACGGGACCTTCACACAATGAAATTGGCGAAAAGAAATTAACATACTGAAAAATTCTATAACCACCATCATTATGATGCGTAAAAAAAATATCTCTTGTAACACAACTCCCCAAAATATTGATTGATGCCTTATAAATATCACTGGTGTTTCTGCTCATAAAACTAAAATCCTTTCATAGAAAGTTCAGAAAGCATAATACGATTATATCTGTAATCCGTATAAAAATCAATATAAAAAAACTATATTAATGTAAGTTCGATAAAAAATAGAAGAAAGAAAATATACCCAAGATTTAGTATAATGAAAACAAATACCAAATAGTTAAATTAAAAAATCCCGACAGAGCATTTTCAACCTGTCGGGAATAATTTCTTTATCTAATTATAGGCTCTTGATAAGCTCTTTAACTCTTGCCATAGCCTCTATTGTCTTATCTCTGTCGCCGAATGATGTAAGACGGAAATAGCCTTCACCATTTTTGCCAAAGCCTGCACCTGGTGTGCCGACAACATTAGCCTTCTCGAGGAGCAAATCGAAGAAATCCCAAGACTTCATACCATTCGGGCAACGGAGCCAGATATATGGGGAGTTCTTACCACCCGAATACCAAATGCCAAGTTCATCGAGTGTTTCTGCAATGATACGGGCATTCTCCTTGTAGTATTCGAGGTTGATTCTGCACTGCTTCTGACCTTCCTCGGAGAATACAGCGGCAGCACCGCACTGAACAGGGTATGAAACACCGTTGAACTTACTGCCCTCTCGTCTGCCCCAAAGCTGTGAAATCTTAACGACTTCGCCATTAGAAGCCTTGAACTCAAGCTCATTCGGGATAACTGTATATCCGCAGCGCATACCTGTGAAGCCTGCTGTCTTAGAGAGTGAGCATATCTCAATAGCACACTTTCTTGCACCCTCTACGGCAAAGATACTTCTCGGAACATCGTCCTCTGTGATGAATGCCTCGTAAGCTGCATCATAGATAATAACAGCATCGTTTGCGATAGCATAATCAATCCAAGCCTTAAGCTCGCTTGTCTTGAAAGCCGCACCTGTTGGGTTATTCGGAGAGCAGAGGTAGATAATATCAGCGTGAACTGATGGGTCAGGAACTGCGGAGAAACCGTTTTCCTCAGTAGAATCAGCATAGATAACCTTTCTGCCGTTCATAAGGTTAGAATCGACATAAACAGGATATGCTGGGTCTGTGATAAGTACAATATTATCATCGCCGAAAATATCGACAATATTTCCGCAATCAGACTTTGCACCGTCGCTTATTCTGATTTCGTCAGTGGCAATATCAACGCCGAAACTTTTATAATAACCAGCAACAGCCTCTTTCAAGAAGTCATAGCCTGTACCGCTGTCTTCATAGCCCTTAAAGGTTTCCTTAACACCCATTTCGTCAGCACCCTTTTTAACTGCTTCAACAACGCAAGGTGCGATAGGCAGGGTAACATCACCGATACCCATACGGATAATTCTATCCTTTTTATCAGGATTATTTTTGATATACTCGTTAATCTTCTTAGCAATATTGATAAAAAGATAATTCTTTTCGAGTTTAAGATAATTTTCGTTTAACTTTGGCATTTTACTAACCACCTTTATAATAATTTGTTTTTAAGCGGCGGTGCGTGACCGCACAGGACAAGACGCGGTGCGTGGCCGCACAGGACAAGACGCGGAATCGCTCGACAAGTCTCGCTCGGTGTGGGTAAGGGAAGATAGTTGACGCGGTCGGGAAAATTCCCAATGAGCTAACGCACTTCTTTAAGACACTCAAAAGTTTCGCTCAAGGCGGCGAGCCGCCGCCCCCAAGACGCGGTGCGTGACCGCACAGGACAAGACGCGGAATCGCTCGACAAGTCTCGCTCGACACTTTCAAAATAAGTCTATTGACGCGGTCGGAGAAATTCCCAATGAGCTAACGCACTTCTCTAAGACAACTAAAAGTTTCGCTCAAGGCGGCGAGCCGCCGCCCCCAAGACGCGGAATCGCTCGGCTTTGCCTCGCTCGACATTGACAAGGGAAGTTTATTGACGCGGTCGGGGAAATTCCCAATGAGCTAACGCACTTCTCTAAGACAACTAAAAGCTTCGCTCAAGGCGGCGAGCCGCCGCCCCCAAGACGCGGAATCGCTCGACAAGTCTCGCTCGGTGTGGGTAAGGGAAGATAGTTGACGCGGTCGGGGAAATTCCCAATGAGCTAACGCACTTCTTTAAGACACTCAAAAGTTTCGCTCGAGCCTTTTCAAAGGCTCGTAGGTCAAGGGCAACGCCCTTGTCGCTCTCCGCAGAGAGCGAAACACCTTTGGGCGAAGCCCAACATTCTTTGCCCCTATAGGGGCGGACTTTGTCCGCCCTTATTAACTAATGTTGATTTCAAACTTCCGAGTGAGCGAACAAGTTTCCCCTACTTTGATTCCCTATTCTCTAAAGAAGCCTTGATGAACTCTCTGAATATCGGGTGAGCCTTGTTTGGACGGCTTTTTGAATTCTGGGTGATACTGAACACCGATATAGAATTTATTTTCAGGAATCTCAACAGCCTCTACAAGCAAGCCATTAGGAGATGTGCCTGTGAAGACCATACCATTTTCTTCAAATATATCACGATATTTGTTGTTGAATTCATAGCGATGTCTGTGTCGTTCTGCAACCTCTGGCTTACCGTAGGCTCTCTCCATAATGGAATTAGGGTGAACCTTGCAAGGATATGCTCCAAGACGCATTGTTCCGCCGAGTGGGATATTTCCCTGCTGGTCTGGCATAAGGTCGATTACTGGATACTCTGTATCCTTATCAAACTCGCTTGAATTTGCGTGCTTAAAGCCGAGCTTATGGCGAGCAAACTCTATAACAGCGGTCTGCATACCAAGACAAATGCCGAAATACGGAACATTGTTTTCACGAGCATATTTTGCGGCATTGATTTTGCCCTGAACGCCTCTGTCACCAAAGCCACCAGGAACGAGTATGCCGTCACAATCGCCGAGAAGCTCCTCGACTGTATATTCTGTGACAAGCTCTGCGTCAACCCACTTAATATCTACAACAGCACTATTCTCATAGCCTGCGTGTCTTAATGCCTCAGCAACAGACAAATAAGCGTCGTGAAGCTGAACATACTTACCAACAAGAGCGATTCTGACAGTCTTTGTGCTATTCTTGATTCTTTCGAGCATACTTTCCCACTCAGACATATCGCCAGCTGGAAGACTTATTCCAAGCTCACGGCAGACAATATCGGAGAAATTATTCTTTTCGAGCATCATAGGTGCTTCATAAAGAACAGGGAGAGTTATATTTTCGATAACGCAATCTGGCTTAACATTGCAGAACATTGCTATCTTCTTGAAAATGCTCTCCTCGAGTGGTTCGTCGCAACGGAGAACGAGAATATCAGGATTTATTCCAAGTGAACGAAGCTCCTTTGCGGAATGCTGTGCCGGCTTGGACTTATGCTCCTCGCTGCCCTTGATATAAGGTACAAGGCAAACATGAATGAACAAGCTATTCTCAAGACCAACCTCGAGAGAAACCTGTCTAATAGCCTCAAGAAAAGGCTGGCTCTCTATATCGCCGACTGTACCACCGATTTCGGTGATAACAACATCAGCGTCAGAGTGCTTACCGACAGCATAGATAAATTCCTTAATTTCGTTTGTAATATGAGGAATAACCTGAACAGTTTCGCCGAGATATTCGCCGTTACGCTCTTTCTCGAGAACATTTGAATAGACCTTACCTGTGGTAAGATTTGAGAATCTATTTAGGTTTTCATCTATAAAACGCTCATAGTGACCGAGGTCGAGGTCGGTTTCTGCACCGTCCTCTGTAACATAAACCTCGCCGTGCTGATATGGACTCATTGTGCCTGGGTCAACATTTATATACGGGTCGAGCTTCTGTGCGGCAATTTTAAGTCCCCTTGCCTTGAGAAGTCGTCCGAGAGAAGCTGCTGTTATACCCTTGCCAAGTCCCGAAACAACTCCGCCTGTAACGAAAATATACTTTGTCGTCATAGCTCTACTTCTCCTTCAAATACTGTTTCTGCATTACCTGTGAGGAAAACTGTGTCATCTGTATACTTAATAACGAGGTCGCCACCCTTTAGCTTAACTGTGATGTCCTCATTCTTTTTGCAATAGCCATTCTCAACCGCTGCAACTGCAACAGCACAAGCACCTGTACCGCAAGCCCAAGTTTCGCCACTGCCACGCTCCCATACTCTCATACGGATTGTGTTGCTGTCAACTACCTTGACAAACTCTGCGTTTACTCTCTCTGGGAAGAGTGGGCTGTTCTCGAATGCAGGGCCTACCTTTTCTATATCAAGGCTGTCGATATTATCGCAGAATACTACGCAGTGTGGATTACCCATAGAAACGCAGGTGATTTTATATTCAACGCCATCTATAAAGGCTGGCTCATTGATAATCTTTGTTTTAGCCATAGCAACAGGGATATTCTTAGGGTTAAGTTCTGCCTTACCCATATCAACTCTTACTCTGCTTACAAGACCATCTTGCTTATATACTTTAAGCTTCTTGATACCGCTGAGAGTTTCAACTGTTGCAGTATCGCCCTGAACCATACCGTTATCAAAGAGGAACTTTGCAACGCAGCGGATACCGTTTCCGCACATTTTGCCCTCACTGCCATCGAGGTTGAACATACTCATCTTAGCGTCTGCAACATCAGATGGTCCTATGAGAATAACGCCGTCACCGCCAATTCCGAAATGTCTGTCGGAAAGTCTTATGCTAAGTCCTTCTGGATTGTTAATCTTCTGGCTGAATGTATCGAAATAGATATAGTCATTACCTATGCCCTGCATCTTTGTGAAATGGAGCTTAACCTTTTCGCTTCTCATATCGTTAAGGTTGACAAGCTCTGTGCTTTCTTCAGAATACTTACTCTTGAGGCATTCTGCGAGTGCATTTGCTGTGTCGATAGAAGTAAGGCAAGGAATATTTCTTTCAACTGTCTTACGGCGAATCTTAACGCTATCTCTTGTAGGAATTCTGCCCTTAGAAGATGTTGAGATAACATAGTTAATGATACCACTCTCAATAAGTGTGAGGGTATTTTCCTTAGCGTTCTCGTGAATCTTCGGAACAACAATAGCATCTATGCCGTAATCCTTGATAACTCTTGCAGTACCAACTGTTGAGTAGATTGTAAAGCCGAGGTCTGCATACTTTCTTGCAAGCTGGCCGACTTCGTTCTTATCAGCATCTCTTACTGTGATAAATATACCGCCGTGCTTCTTCATCTTGTAGCCTGCTGCGATAAGACCCTTATAGAGAGCCTCCTCAAGTGTATTAGCAACACCGAGAACCTCACCTGTAGATTTCATCTCAGGGCCTAAGTGGTTATCAACATTTATAAGCTTCTCGAATGAGAATACTGGCACCTTAACCGCAAAGTAAGGAGCTTTCTTATAAAGACCTATGCCCCAGCCCATATCTGCAAGCTTTTCGCCGAGCATAGCACGAGTTGCGAGGTCTACCATAGGTACGCCTGTAACCTTGCTGATATATGGGATAGTTCTTGAAGAACGAGGGTTGACCTCAATAACATAAAGTCTATCGTGATAGATAAGATACTGAATATTGACAAGTCCCTTTGTTCTGAGAGAAACTGCAAGATTCTTAGAGGTTTCGATGATTGTCTTAGTCATCTCATCGCCAATATTCCAAGCTGGATATACAGCAATAGAGTCACCTGAGTGGATACCTGTTCTCTCAACATGTTCCATAATACCAGGAATAAGAATATCTTCACCATCGCAGATAGCGTCAATCTCAAGTTCGATACCCATAAGGTATTTATCTATGAGGATAGGGTTTTCGATATTCTGTGCGAGAATGATAGCCATATATTCCTTAATATCGTCATCATTAAAGGCGATAATCATATTCTGACCGCCGAGAACATATGACGGACGGAGAAGTACAGGATAGCCGATTTTGTCTGCAACATCGAGAGCCTCGTCTGTTGTCATAACAGTATAGCCCTGAGGGCGAGCGACATGGTGCATTTCGAGAAGCTCATCAAAGCGCTCTCTGTCCTCTGCCATATCAATGCTCGTATGATGTGCCGAGGATATTTACGCCGTGGTCGCTGAGGTATTTTGTAAGCTTAATAGCTGTCTGACCGCCGAAGGCAACAACAACGCCATATGGCTTTTCTGTGTTGATAATGCCCATAACATCTTCATTTGTGAGTGGCTCAAAATAAAGTCTGTCGGCTGTGTCGAAGTCTGTAGATACTGTTTCAGGGTTGTTATTTACGATAACAACATCAAAGCCTGCCTCTTTCAATGCCCATACGCAGTGAACAGAGGCATAGTCAAATTCGATACCCTGACCGATTCTGATAGGGCCTGAACCAAAAACGATAACTGTTCTTCTGTCGCTGTTCTGCTCCTCGATAAATGCCTCTGCCTCGTTGTCCTTATCGAAGGTAGAGTAGAAGTAAGGAGTTTCAGCCTTAAATTCAGCAGCACAAGTATCAACCATCTTATAGACAGGAACGAGTGGGTTTTCAACCTTTTTGCCTGTGATTTTCTCAATAGTTCTGTCGAGGAAGCCGAGATTCTTAGCCTTTACATAAAGCTCTCTGCTCATATTGCCCTTTTCAAGCTCCATTTCACGCTCGCAGTTGATGATATTGAGGAGCTTAGATAAGAACCATTCATCAATGAGGGTTATCTCGTGGATTTCATCAACAGTAATTCCACGCTTCAATGCCTCATATACGCAGAAAGAACGCTCATCATCGCAGACATGAAGTCTTTCTCTGAGTTCTTCTGTTGTGAGGGCGGCAAACTTAGGGCTATCCATTGTATCGTGACCGATTTCAGCACCACGAACAGCCTTCATAATAGCCTGCTCAAATGTAGGAGCAATAGCCATAACCTCGCCTGTTGCTTTCATCTGTGTGCCGAGTGTACGCTTTGCATAAACGAATTTATCGAAAGGCCACTTAGGTAACTTAACCACAACATAGTCGAGTGCAGGCTCAAAGCAAGCGTAGGTTGTACCTGTAACGGCATTTTTGATTTCATTAAGTGTGTAACCGATAGCAATTTGCGGCAACCTTTGCAATAGGATAACCTGTTGCCTTTGACGCAAGTGCCGATGAACGGGATACACGGGGATTAACCTCGATAACCGCATATTCAAATGTTTCGGGGTTGAGTGCAAACTGGCAGTTACAACCGCCCTCTACGCCAAGAGCAGAAATTATATTAAGAGCTGCTGAACGGAGCATCTGATATTCCTTATCAGCAAGAGTTACTGTTGGAGCGATAACGATACAGTCGCCTGTATGAACGCCGACAGGGTCGAAGTTTTCCATAGAGCAGACGGTAATTACATTGCCCTTCTTATCACGCATTACCTCATACTCGATTTCCTTCCAACCTGCGATACACCTTTCAACAAGAACCTGAGTGATAGGAGAAAGTTCAAGTCCGTTTGCAGTAATTTCACGAAGTTCGTCCTCGTTATTAACGATACCGCCGCCTGTACCGCCGAGTGTAAATGCAGGACGAATGATAACAGGGTAGCCGATTTCGTTTGCAAAATCGACAGCAGATTCAACATCGTTTACAACTAATGATGGGATAACTGGCTGACCGATTTCCTCCATAGTATCCTTGAACATCTGTCTGTCTTCTGCTTTATCAATAGTTACTGGGTTAGCACCGAGGAGCTTAACACCGTTTTTCTCAAGAAAGCCCTCTTTTGCAAGTTGCATAGAGAGTGTAAGACCTGTCTGTCCGCCGAGAGTGGAAAGAAGGCTGTCTGGCTTTTCTTTCTTGATAATTCTCTTTACTGTCTTGAGGGTAAGAGGCTCGATATAGATTTTATCAGCCATAGCCTTATCCGTCATAATAGTAGCTGGGTTTGAGTTAATGAGGATAACCTCAAGACCTTCCTCTTTAAGAGCACGGCAAGCCTGTGTACCCGCATAGTCAAACTCGGCAGCCTGTCCGATAACGATAGGACCTGAACCGATAACCATAACTCTCTTTATACTTTTATCCTTTGGCATCTCATTTACCCTCCTTCATCATGTTTATAAATCTATCGAAAAGGAATGATGTATCCTGTGGACCACCGCAAGCCTCTGGGTGGAACTGTACTGAAAATGCTGGCATATCTGTATAAGTTACGCCCTCGCAAGTACCGTCATTTGCGTTAATAAAGCTTTCCTTTGCGTTTGCTGGCAAAGATGAAGCGATAACTGCATAGCCATGGTTCTGGCTTGTTATATAAACTCTGCCTGTGCCGACTTCTACGGCTGGCTGGTTTGCACCACGATGACCATACTTTAGCTTTTCAGTCTTAGCACCCTGTGAAAGTGCGAGAACCTGATGTCCAAGGCAGATTCCGAAAGTAGGAATCTTAGCGTCACAAAGCTTTTTAAGCTCGGCAATCATCTCGACATTTTCCTCTGGGTCGCCAGGGCCATTAGAGAGCATAATGCCATCAGGATTGAGTGCCTTAATCTGCTCTGCTGTTGTGCTTGCAGGCACGACTGTAACTGTGCAGCCACGCTTTACAAGCTCTCTTCTGATATTATACTTAGCACCGATATCCCAAAGAACGACCTTGAATTTCTCGTCCTCTGCCTGATATGTTTCAAAATCAGAGCAGGTTACGGACTTTACGGCATCAACTATCTTATAAGGCTTGATTTCGTTCTCGATAACATCTTCTGAAACCTTCTCGAAGGATATACGAGCATTCATAACACCATATTCACGAACGATTTTCGTAAGATGTCTGGTATCAATTCCATAAATAGCAGGAATGCCTGCCTCCTTTAAAAAAAAGTGTCAAGCTGTCCCTCACACCTAAAGTTTGAGGGTTGCTGACACCATTCTCTTACGATATAAGCCTTCAAAGCTGGCTTTTTGCTTTCAAAGTCAGGTTTAATAACCCCATAGTTACCAATAAGTGGGAAAGTCTGGCAGACAATTTGTCCATAGTAGCTTGGGTCGGTAAGTGTTTCAAGATAGCCAGTCATAGCAGTAGTAAAGACAAGCTCTCCTGTGGTTTCGGTTTGGGCTCCGAAAGAATAACCCTCAAAAACATCACCGTTCTCTAAGGTAAGGTATGCCTTTTGTTCCATTCTTTGACCATTCCTTTCGTGTGTATATTTAAGCAAAGCAGTTACCCAATTTGCATTAAAAGCATATTTTCTACAATTTTTGAGCCTTTTGGCTCATCTATAAGCTCTCAATCAGTTCTCATAGGTGCTAAGGATTCTCTTTGCGACCTCGACCTTTGTTATTCGCTGGTCCATAGCCTGTCGCTCAAGATATCTGTGCGATTGCGGTTCGCTCATAGAGAGATACTCCATAAGCACATATTTTGCCCTATTGATGGTTCTTATATCCTCAATCTTCTTCTGAAGCTTGATATTTTCTTTGCGAACTCCCTCAAGACGGCGTTTCGTCGCCTCAAGAAGCTTAATTGATTTAAACATCAGATGTTTGCTCAGTGGCTTTGACAAAACGAAAACGCCATAATCCTCTGTTTTAGCCTCTGCCTGTTCCTCAATCTCCGCCTTGACAAGCAAAACAACACTTGCGTGAGTATTTTCGGAAACATATATCGACAGACCGTCGCCGAACTCGTCAGTCAGCGGTGTATTGATAAAGACGAAATCATATTCCTTTTCGAGTAATATTCGCCGAGCCTCCGAACCGCTCCTTACAATGTCGATAGTGGGACTTGAGATTTCACGAAGCAGTCCCGACAAAGAATCGGTACTTTTCTCTGATTTGGACACAAGAAGAACATTGTCCAAGTGCCGACACCCTTTCTATCTATTGTACATAATCCTGATAATTCTATCAAGTATTAAATGAAATATTTCTTATAGAATTTCAAAATACTTGTGGTCTGTTGCAAGCTTTATCTCATCACTTCTCTTAGAAAGCTCAAGCTCTTGTCGCTTATGGCATATATAGCTCTCAAAAAGCTTTTCTGGAATAATTGATTTAATAAATTCGCTTTTCTCTGCAAGATTTATTGCTGATTCGAGCGATGACGGCAAAGCAAGCTTGCTCATTCCGACAGAAGGGGCAGGAAGCTCCTCACGAGCCTCTACACCATCAAGACCTGCGTTAATTATCAACGCAAAGGCAAGATATGGGTTGCAGGCAGGGTCTGGCGAAATAACCTGCAGCTTGGCATTATCACGCTCAGAGGAAATAACTCTTATTATATCCATATTACTTCCGTAAGCCCAGCCAACACTGCCACCTTTGAGGTCGGTATTGAAACGCTTATATGAGTTTTCGATAGGATTAAGGAAAGCAGTAATCTCAGAAATTCTTTTAAGCACACCTGCGATAAAGTAACCAGCTGTTGTATTTAGCTCGCCGTCCTTCTTTTTGAATATGTTATAGCCATATCTTTCAATCATAACATTGATGTGCATACTATTTCCGTTTTTATCATCAAGCGGTTTTGGCATAAATGATGCAAAAAGTCCGTTTGAATTTGCGATGGTCTTAACCATAGCCTTAAACATAGAGAAGTTATCAGCTGCAGTTAGCGAATCAGAATACATAAAATCGATTTCGTTCTGTCCAGGGCCTCTCTCATGATGAGATGAAAGCGGAGTCATCTCCATTTGCTCAAGCGTGAAGCAAATCTGACGGCGGACATTCTCGCCCTTATCAAGCGGTGCAATATCGAGATAGCCTGCGTTATCATATGGCAATTTTGTAGGGTTGCCGTCATCATCAGTCTTGAATAAATAGAATTCACATTCAAGGTCGATATTACAGGTCAGACCGACAGATGCTGCTCTTTTCATAGCATTTTTCAGTACCATACGGACATCTGCATCAAAAGGCACACCATTCTGATAAGTTATCGTGCAGAAAAGTCTTACAACCCTACCGTGCTGTGGTCGCCACGGCAAGACAGCGAGTGTTGCAGGGTCTGGCACAAGTACAAGGTCTGCATCAAAGTTTTCGAAGCCTCCAATAGCAGAAGCATTAAAGGTAACGCCCTTTTTAAAAGCAACGGGAAGCTCATCTGCCATTATCGAAATATTTTTAGTTGTACCAAAAATATCGAAAAACATAAGCCTTACAAACTTAACATCATTTTCCTCGATAAATTGCAGAACTTCTTTTTCAGTATATTTCAAACAAGCCCCTCCTTTTCTCAGAGATTCCGCCATATAAGATAAAGTCCTTATCTCAGCAGAAACCCGAATGAAATCAATGTGTGCATATCCTATTTATTGTATACGCTATCGGTTTATTTGTCAAGATGCGTGTTGCTAACACACTTATCCCAAGACACTCAAAGTTTCGCTCAAGCTTTTTCAAAAGTTTGAGGTTTCCAAAGCAGTCACCTACGGCAGAGCCTTTGGTGGGTTTTAAGAGCGAAGTCCTTAACGTCTGTCCTTAACCTCAGCAACACGCCAGTCGTCACCCATATTATAACATATTTGAGCCTGAATAGCTATTATTTTATTTTCTAAAAACAAAAAAGCCGAACCATCTAAGGTTCAGCTTTGAATAAATTATTTTTCGTCACAGCCACCTACTTCGGTAAACTGTTCATAAATACGATATAACTTTTGAGTATTATTTTCTAATATATAATAATGACGAATATATGGAATCTCTAAGCACAAAAGCAATAAAGTTAATGCAAGCGATTGAATAGTCGCATAGAAAAAGCTTACTATTATCATCGACATAAGTAAAAGCGAAAATAATATCGTTATAAGAAGATGTATAAGCCTTTCGTGTTGCCAGAAGCCAATTTCTAATAAAATATCGTGCTTTAATTTTTCTATATCCTCTATCTTAGACCTATCCGCAAGAAGTGCTTCTAAATAAAGCACATAGTTTTTTAACTTCTTGCCCATATAATCACCTTATTTTTATTTTATTTTCTTTTCCATTTCAGCATATTCTGTCTGAAAACCGTTTCCGAGAGTCATAACGCCCTCTTTAAGCTTAACAAAGCCTAAGTGTTTATATGCTATACAAGCAGCCTCATTCTTAACAAGAATATCTACAATAATCTTATTCGCATTAACCGACCGACAAAGCTTTTCAATATGTGCAACAACATATCTTGCTATGCCCTTTTTTCTATATTCCTTGCTAACATAGATTTTATCAAGAATAATTCGTCTGCCTTCATACATTATATCGAAATATCCGCAAAATTCCCCATCACAGAAAATTTCGTAATAATTATGCTTGCGAGTTCTAATTTGCTCAATAACAGAATTAGCTGTTTGATATTCTGCGAGCATATATTTAATATTTTCTTCTCCGATAAGACCTGCATAATAATCATAATAAATTTTCTCTGCAACCTTTGCAAGCTTTGATGCTTGCTTTTTTGTGTTACAATAGGTGTGAATTGAATCTCCATCTTAACTTTCCTCTCTTTGATTTGAAGCATTAAATTAAGTGATAATTACATTTTTATAGCTACCAACAGAGAAAGCTTAAATAATTATCCCAATGTACTATTTTAAATCATAATCATACCATAATACACTATACTTCTCTAATTATATTATAAATTGGGCAATTTGTCTATATACAATTTTAAAAATAAGACTAATTTCTCTCGAATTTATATATTTAAACCTAAAAACAAAATATCTTCGATGTGATTATTGATTTTATCCCCTTAATATGATATAATATAAAAATTATACAATTAACAAGGTGCGAATGATTATGACAGATTTTTTGATTCGGACTTTTATCAAAGACAGCGAAAATATAAACAATCGTGTAGTTCGGCGTTCATATGAGCTATGGCAGGAATTGTCGGAATAATATGTAATATAATTCTCTGCATTTCAAAGCTTATTACAGGTATCTTAACAGGTGCTATATCTATAACCGCTGATGCTATAAATAACCTCACAGACGCAGCCTCATCAGTTATAACCCTTGTTGGCTTTAAAATGGCTGGAAAATCCGCCGACCAGGAGCACCCCTATGGTCACGGCAGAATCGAATATATCACAGGTCTGCTTATCTCGCTTGTTATTATGCTTGTCGGAGTTGAACTTTTCCGCTCATCTATTGACACTGCAATAAATCCATCAGAAATCGACTTTAACATTATATCAATCATTGTCTTGATATTCTCCATTTTGGTTAAGCTGTGGATGTCGCTATTCAACAGAAAGCTCAGCAAAAAGCTCAATTCTTCTGCCCTGCACGCAACATCAATAGATTCCCTCAGCGATTGCATAGCAACCTCCTCCGTCATAATCGGAGTTGTTATTGGTATGCTTACAGGTATAAACCTTGATGCCTACATTGGAATAATTGTTGCTTGCTTTGTCATTGTGACTGGCTTTAAGAGTGCCGCAGAATCCCTCAATCCACTTATCGGTGAAGCTCCTGATAGCGAATTTGTTGCTGAAATTGAAAAAACTGTCCTCAATGATGAAAGAGTTCTTGGCTTGCACGATGTTCTCGTGCATAGCTATGGTGCAACACATATAGTTGCTTCACTCCACGCTGAACTTCCCTCTAACATAGACCTTATGACTGCACACAATATTGTTGATGAGCTTGAAGATAAAATTCAAACAAAATTCGGCTGTGAAATTACAATTCATGCAGACCCGATTGAAGTTGACCGAAAGATAACCACACCGATATATACAGATGTACTGAAATCTGTAAAAGCTATTGACCAGCTAATTTCCGTCAAGCATTTCCGTATAACAAAGGGTTATGCGAAAACTTATATTCTTTTTGACTTGAGCTTTCATAATGAAATAGACCCAATATCTCATGCAAAAGCTAAGGAAACTGTTATAAAAACGCTTAAAGAAATGCACCCCGAAATAGAATTTATAGTTGGCGAAAAAGCGTAATCAACAAAAGTTCAATAAAACTAAAAAGTTCACTCAAGACAGCGGGCCACAGTTGAAGAAACTACCGCTTAGCCAACCAGCTTCTCTTAGACAATTAAAAGTTTTGCTCAAGCTTTTTCAAAAGCTTGCAGTTTCCAAAGGCGGAGCCTTTGGTGGGTTTTAAGGGCAACGCCCTTAACCTTTCTTACCCCCTTAGGGGCGAACTAAGTTCGCCCCTAAATTTCTTTTGTCAGCAATATTAGTCAATATCTGCGAACTTTATTCGCCCATTCAGCAGTTTATTACTGATAAAAACAAAACACACAGCTCAGAAAAAATTGAGCTGTGTGTTTTTATGTTTAAACTATTAAAATTTCTTTTGATAGCAACATCGGTCAATAAGGGCGGACTTTGTCCGCCCTTTAGGGGCAAAGAATGTTAAGGGCTTCGCCCTTAAAACCCACCAAAGGCTCCGCCTTTGGAAACTGCAAGCTTTTGAAAAAGCTTGAGCAAAACTTTTAATTATCTTAGAAAAGCCTTGTTAGCTAATCGGTAGCTCATTGGTAATTACTTCGACCGCGTCAACTATCTTCCCTTATCCACACCGAGCGAGACTTGTCGAGCGATTCCGCGTCTTGACAGTGGCGGCACGCCACCGCGTCTTGGGAGTGGCGGCACGCCACCGCACATTTAGTCCTCAAAAAGTTCTTTTAGCTTTTCAAAGAATCCTTTGCGTTTTTGATAATTCTTTTCATCTGCCGCCGCATCAAATTCCTTGATAAGGTCTTTCTGCTTTTGGTTCAGATTCTTAGGAACTTCAATAGTAACCCTTACATATTGGTCACCTCTGCCCCTTGTGTTAAGATGTGGTATACCCTTACCCTTTAGCTTGAAAATATCGCCTGGCTGTGTTCCTTCGTGAACTGAATAAGTAACTTTGCCATCAAGAGTAGGAACTGTAACCTCGTGTCCAAGGGCAGCCTGTGCAAATGTAAGCGGAATTTCGCACCAGACATCGTCACCCTTGCGTTCGTAAATCGGGTGAGGACGAACATTGATATAAACATGAAGGTCACCTGATGGGCCACCATTTATACCGCTATTGCCGTGACCACCAACATTAAGAACCTGGTCGTTATTGATACCAGCCGGAATATTAACCGAAACTGTACGCTTTGTACGAACTCTGCCTGTACCAGAACAAGTTCTGCAAGGAGTTTCGATAATCTTTCCTCGTCCCTTACATCTATCACAGCTTCTTGAGGTCTGAATTACGCCAAACGGAGTACGCTGGCTAATCTTAACCTGACCAGAGCCACCACAAGCTGGGCAAGATTTAGGAGAAGTACCCTTTTGAGCACCTGTACCCGAACAATCCTTACAAACCTCTATATTCTGATAAGAAACCTCTTTCTTACAGCCCTTAGCTGCCTCCTCAAAGGAGATAGTAACAGAAACCTCTGTATCTGCTCCTCGCCTTGGAGCATTAGCGGAGCTTTGCGACCTTCCACCGCCAAAACCGCCAAAGAAGCTATTGAATATATCGCCGAGGTCTATATCCTGACCAAACGGACTGCCACCACCTGATGCTGCACCTGCTCCATAGCTTGGGTCAACACCTGCAAAGCCAAAGCGGTCATAGCGAGCACGCTTTTCCTTATCGGAAAGAACCTCATAGGCCTCATTTACTTCCTTAAACTTCATCTCGGCTTCCTTATTATCAGGATTAAGGTCGGGATGATATTTTTTTGCAAGCTTTCTATAAGCTTTTTTTATTTCATCATCAGAAGCACCCTTTTGAATTTCGAGAACTTCGTAATAATCTCTCTTATCTGCCAACGATTATCACCTCAGTAAAAATTAAAGCACAAAACACTGCATATCATTATATAATAATTAAAACTATTTTTCAATCAGTTTCATGGAATATAGTGAACTTTTTGCAGTGGGCGGAGTGCTTCTGTTATAGGATTTATCCGCAGTAATGAACTTTTAACTGGAATATATTAAATCAAATAATCCGATTCAGATATAATTCTTTTACTGCAAATACGGATAAGTATTTCCCCTCATTCAGCACAAGGCGAGCAGAGCATAAAACCGCCCTGCCCGCTCTGCACTAAAAATATATTTAAGAGAGGATTTCGTGTAATTGAATTACTTATTGTTATTGTCGTCAACATCTTGATAATCAGCATTGTAAACATTGCCGTTACCGCCGTTGTTGCCAGCAGCGTTGTTGTCGCCTTGTGGAGGAACAGCACCGCTTGCCTCAGCAGCCTTATAAATCTTCTCAGAAACAGCATACATAGCTGTCTTGAGTTCTTCTGATGTAGACTTAATCATATCACCGTTATTCTGTGAGAGAGCTTCCTTAGTTGCAGCAAGCTTCTGATTAAGAGTATCCTTATCAGCCTGCTCGAGCTTATCACCATTCTCATTGAGGAGCTTTTCTACTGAATATACGAGGTTTTCTGCATCGTTCTTAACATCAATTTCTTCACGACGCTTCTTATCCTCAGCGGCATACTTCTCAGCATCCTTAACAGCTCTGTCGATGTCTTCCTTGCTCATATTTGTGTTAGATGTGATAGTGATATGCTGTTCTCTACCTGTACCAAGGTCCTTAGCAGAAACATTAACGATACCGTTAGCATCAATATCAAAGCTAACTTCGATTTGTGGAACACCTCTCATAGCAGGTGCGATACCATCGAGCTTGAAAAGACCAAGCTGCTTGTTATCTCTTGCGAACTCACGCTCACCTTGGAGAACATTTACCTCAACCTGTGTCTGGTTATCAGCAGCAGTTGAGAAAATCTGGCTCTTCTTTATAGGAATAGTTGTATTTCTGTCGATAATCTTTGTCATAATTCCGCCTTGTGTTTCAACACCAAGTGAAAGAGGTGTAACATCGAGGGAGGAGAAGACCTTCAACATCACCGCCGAGAACACCAGCCTGAAGTGCAGCACCGATAGCAACGCACTCATCAGGGTTAATGCCCTTAAATGGCTCTTTGCCGATAAGTCCCTTAACAGCGTCCTGAACAGCAGGGATTCTTGAAGAACCACCAACCATAAGAACCTTGTCGATTTCGCCAATAGAAAGACCTGAATCAGAGAGTGCTTGACGAACAGGGCCCATTGTGCTTTCTACGAGGTCAGCAGTAAGCTCGTTGAACTTTGCTCTTGTAAGAGTGAGGTCAAGGTGCTTAGGTCCTGTTGCATCAGCTGTGATATATGGGAGGTTGATAGCTGTTGAAGTAACGCCAGAAAGCTCAATCTTAGCCTTTTCAGCTGCTTCCTTCAATCTCTGCATAGCCATTTTATCGCTTGAAAGGTCAACGCCTGATTCGCTCTTGAAGCTTGAGATAAGCCAATCAATGACTCTCTTATCGAAGTCATCACCGCCAAGACGGTTGTTACCAGCTGTTGCGAGAACCTCTTGAACACCGTCGCCCATCTCGATGATAGATACATCGAATGTACCACCGCCGAGGTCATAAACCATAACCTTTTGGTCTGTTTCCTTATCAATGCCATATGAAAGAGCAGCAGCAGTAGGCTCATTGATGATACGCTTAACTTCAAGACCAGCAATCTTACCAGCGTCCTTAGTTGCCTGACGCTGTGCGTCTGTGAAGTAAGCAGGAACTGTGATAACAGCCTGTGTTACTGTATCGCCAAGATATGCTTCTGCATCAGCCTTAAGCTTTTGAAGAATCATAGCTGAAATTTCTTGTGGAGTAAAGCTCTTGCCGTCAATGTTTACTTTATAAGCAGTACCCATTTCTCTCTTGATAGATGAGATTGTTCTGTCTGGGTTTGTGATAGCCTGACGCTTAGCGACCTGACCTACCATTCTTTCACCGTTCTTAGCGAAAGCTACGACAGATGGAGTTGTTCTTGCACCCTCAGCATTAGCGATAACGACTGGCTCGCCGCCTTCGATAACAGCTACACAAGAGTTTGTAGTACCTAAGTCTATACCGATTGTCTTTGCCATAATAAAAACCCCTTTATGATTTATTTTTTAAATTTTAGTTTGGCGAACTTTGTTCGCCCTTGAAAAAACAAGTGTTGGGCTTCGCCCAAAGGTATTTCGCTCTCTGCGGAGAGCGACCAAAGGCTTTGCCTTTGAAAACTACAAGCTTTTGAAAAAGCTTGAGCAAAACTTTTAACTGTCAATTTGCTACTGACTAACACACAACTTGAACCATTGCGTGGCGAATGATTTTATCGCCAATTTTATAGCCCTTTTGGAATACTACTGCAATCTGATTTTCTTCAAGCTCTGAATCCTCAACCTGTGCAACAGCATTATGAATTTCAGGATTGAATTCGTCACCTCTTGCACCATATTCCTCAACATTCAGCTTTTTGAGTGAATCCTGCATCTGAGCCATAATCATTGTCATACCCTTAGTATGCTCATCATCAGCACCATTTAATGCTTCAATGGCTCTTTCAAGGCTATCAAGAACAGGAAGTATAGTCTTTATTGCGGCTGCTGTCGCATCATTATAGATGTTTGATTTCTCACGCTCAGTACGCTTTCTGTAATTATCATACTCAGCGGCAGTTCTCATAAAGATTTCCTTCTGCTTATCAAGCTCTTCCTTTAATCCGTTGATTTCCTCCTCATATTTAGTCTTCTGAGATTTTGAGCCTTTGGAGGATTTCTTCTTTGTTTTTTCATCTTTCTTTTCTGTTTCGGAGGCTTCAGCCTCGTTTACAGTTTCGGAAGTTGTATCTTCCGCAGTCGTATCTTTTTTTGGCAAGATAATTCTCCTCTCTATCCATTAAGAATTCCGCTCAACATTGTTCCCACAGTGTCAGCAAGATATTCTGTATTCGCTATAGTTTTTGAATAATTCATTCTTGTAGGACCTATTACCGCTATCGCACCCGAGCATACATCTGAAACATTATATTTCGATATAATCACGCTCGCCTCCGAAAGCTCAGGTATCTTAGTTTCTTCGCCGATAAGAACCCTTGTAGGCTCATCGCCTTCATTCAACAGCTTTGTAATATCGTTTGTCCGGTTAAGAAAATCGACCGTCTGTCTTGCACTTTCAAAGCTGAACTCTGGCAGGAAAAGCAATTTGCTTTGTCCCTCAAGAGCTATATTCGTAGTTGAGGCATCTTTCGCCGCATCATGAATAGCAATAAGTGCATTCGGAACAATCATAGAAAGCTCACCGAGCGAAATCGCAGCCGACTGTATAAATGCAGGTGTAACATCTACAAGCATTGTACCCTGAAGCTTATCATTCAAGGCATTATCGAAAAGGCTTAGAACCTCATCATTAACAACAAAATCACATCTGAAAAGCCTTGTTCTTACCATACCTGTTGAGGTTATCAGCACAGCCATAGCTGTGTGATTGCCTGTCTGAACGAATTTAACCCGTTTGACATACGCTCTGTCAGCAGGTGGAGATGTTACAACGGCGGCATATCTTGTAATATCCGAAAGAATCTGTGCCGCCTCGCTGAGGAGGTGTTCAGGAGCGTCCGAGTGGAGTAAAAGTGAAGCTTTGATAGCTCCTTGTTCTTTCGGGCTTACAGGCTTAACGCTCATAAGCTTATCTACATAAATTCTATAACCGAGATTTGTTGGCACTCTGCCCGAAGATGTATGAGGCTGTGTGAGCAAGCCAAGCTCAGCAAGCTCTGACATATCATTTCGGATTGTTGCGGACGAAACATTGAAATCAAGTCCGTCACAAAGTGTTTTTGAACCAACTGGCTCGCCAGTGCCGATATACGAATCTACAATAGCCTCAAGAATTTTCAGCTTTCTGATTGCAGGCTGCATATCAATCACCTCTTGCACAATTAAGAATTATTTACTTTATTAGCACTCTTGTGCCTTGAGTGCTAATCTATATATAAATTTACCACCATTCCCCTCAAATGTCAACACCTAAATTGTAAACGATTTATAAACGAGGAGATTTTTTGAAAAAAGTTGACAAATCTCTCCAAGACACTTAAAGCTTAGTTCATTCGTTCCTTTAATTAATTTCTACATTCATTACTATTCAGAATAAATAGGTCATAGCATTACACTTATATCTATTTTTGCAAGTGATTTTTCAGTTTTATGCTTTCAATTTATTATGTTTACTGTTATAATAACGAGGTAAATATAGAAAGAATCAAAAATAGGGGGATAATTAAAAATGATAACAGTAAGTAATGTAGCACTCAATTTCAGTGGTACAAATCTTTTTTCTGATGTAAACCTTAAATTTACACCTGGCAACTGCTACGGAATAATCGGTGCTAATGGTGCAGGAAAATCAACCTTTCTAAAAATCCTTTCGGGAGAACTTGAGCCATCTAAGGGCGAAGTAATTATTCCCGAAAATACCCGTATGTCAGTTCTAAAGCAGGACCACTTTGCATTTGATGAGTATACAGTCCTTGACACTGTAATATATGGCAACAAAAAACTATATGATATAATGAAAGAAAAAGATGCTATCTATGCAAAGGCTGATTTCACAGACGAGGACGGTATTCGTGCATCTGAGCTTGAAGCAGAATTTGCAGAGCTTAACGGTTGGGAGGCAGAAAGTGACGCTTCAAAGCTCATTCAGGGCTTAGGACTTTCCGAAGACATTCTTTATGCACAGATGAGCACACTCACAGGTAATGAAAAGGTTAAGACACTTCTTGCACAGGCACTTTTCGGCAATCCTGATATTATACTTCTCGATGAGCCTACAAATAACCTTGATGTTCTTGCAATAAGCTGGCTTGAGGATTTTCTCCTTGATTACGAGGGAACTGTTATAGTTGTATCTCATGACAGACATTTCTTGAATACAGTTTGTACTCATATTGTCGATATAGATTACACAAAGATTAAAATGTATGTTGGCAACTATGAATTTTGGTACGATTCAAGCCAACTCATTCAGCAGATGATTAAACAGCAAAATAAAAAAGCCGAGGAGAAAATCAAGGAATTACAAAGCTTTATCGCACGATTCTCCGCAAATAAATCCAAATCCAAGCAAGCAACCTCTCGTAAGAAGTTGCTCGATAAGCTTACAGTTGAAGAACTTCCTGCATCAAGCCGCCGTTATCCTTATGTAGGCTTTACTCCTGACAGAGAGGTCGGCAAAGAAATTCTCACAGTAGAGGGACTTTCAAAAACACTTGACGGCGAGGTTATGTTTGAAGACATCAGCTTCAGAGTTGAACGCACAGATAAAATCGCATTTATTTCAGAAAATGAGCTTGCTGTAACCGCTCTCTTTGAAATTCTTATGGGCAACTCTGAGCCTGACAGCGGAGCCTTCAAGTGGGGTATCAGCACAAGTCAATCATATTTCCCAAAGGATAACAGCTCATATTTTGACGGCTGTGAACTTTCTATTCTCGATTGGATTCGTCAATATGCAAAGGATAACGAACGCACCGAAACTTATTTAAGAGGTTTTCTTGGCAGAATGTTATTCTCAGGCGAAGATGTATTCAAGCCAGTTAATGTTCTTTCTGGTGGCGAAAAGGTTCGTTGTATGCTTTCAAGAATGATGATGTTTGGCTCTAATGTTCTTGTCCTTGACCAGCCGACAAACCATCTTGACCTTGAGTCTATTACCGCCGTAAACAAAGGCTTAACCAATTTTAATGGAGTAGTTCTGTTCACATCACATGACCACGAATTTATATCAACTGTTGCGAATAGAATTATTGTTATCGAAAAAGACGGTATTAAAGACATAACATCAAGCTATGATGAATACCTCGAAAAGAATAAACTAACCCGTACAGATAAATAAATTATTATTAAAACCCTTAACATCTCTTACTACCTAAAGGGGGCGGACTATGTCCGCCCCCTTTTTTGACTAATGTTGCTACCAAAAGAAAAAGCGGCGGATAAAATCCGCCGCTCAAAAGGCAAAGAATGTTAAGGGCTTCGCCCTTAAAACCCACCAAAGGCTCTGCCTTTGGAAACCGCAAGCCTTTAAAAAGGCTTGACCTAAATTTTAATTGTCTAAGGGTAGTTTGCTAGCTAATTACTTTGTTGCTCTTGCTGCGATGATGTGTGCCATTTCGCCGACATTCTTCATAGAGGAGATTTCGCCCATCTTGAACTTCATACCAAATTCCTTCTCAACTGCTGAGATAAGTGTGATATGCTCAAGGCTATCCCAATCTTCAATATCGTCTGCTGTTGTTGCAGGCTTTACAACGATACTGTCATCATCAAATACATCTCTGAAAACCTCATTAAGTCTTGCGAAAATTTCATTTCCTGTCATAGCTACTATCTCCTTTGTTAGTTTAAATATATTTACTCGTTATCGGAAACCTCAATATAACGGTTCTGATTTTCATAGCCCTCTATTGGAAGCTCCCAAACGGTATTACCATTTTCATCTTCGCTTATCTTTGCAAAGCCAAATGTTCCGTAAAGCTCACGAACCATTCCGTTTTTCTTTGTTGGATAATAATATCCTCTGATTTTAGAAATGCCATTCTGACGGCATTTTTCTACGAGAGTATCGAGCATAGCCTGTTCCATATCTCTCTTTAATACTCGACAACTCATCAACCAAAGGTCGATATGAAGTGTATCTTCACGCTTTTCGCCGATAACTACCGAAACAACGCCATTATCACCGAATTTATCAATAAGCTTTCCGTAAAGTCTGATATAATTCGGGCTGTGCCAGACTTCTTCCATTTCAGTCTGTGTATAACGCTTTGTAGTAAGATTGAACTGGTTGCTCTTATTAGTAAGCTGTGTAATTCTTGCTATATATACAGGAATAAAATCGCCGATAGTTGCCTTCATATCAAGGCTCTTGAGATATTCGCCGTAATCAGCGAAAGAGGCTTGCTGTGCATTTCGCATAGCATTTTCCTTGTACATTTCATTACGCTTGAGGTCGTCCTCATTAAATGTAGTAACCTCGAAAAATCCGCTTCTGTCTATTGTAGTGATGTAGTTTTCGACAGAATCCATTAAAGGAGCCTGTACGCCCTTTAACTGTGCCTTGACAATTTCTCTTTCGGCTGGGTTATCATCAACAAAAACAATAGCTTCAGGCAGAATATTAAGCTCTGCGGCGGTTTCTGCAATGTTTCTGTCTTTGTTTTCCCAGTTTGCCTTGATGATTATAAAGTCATCTGGCTTGAGTACGCCCTCAGGGTGATTAAGTCCTGCGATAGCGTTTTCGTGGTCATTCTTTGAGCATACAGTGAGGATTATTCCGAGAGATTTAAGCTGTTTGATGTAGCTTTGGAATTCATAATAAGATTGTGAAACGCCATTTTCTTGACCGATTTCTATTCCATCTACGCCGTCATCACCGACAACTCCGCCCCAAAGGGTGTTATCGAGGTCGAGAGCAAGAGCCTTTTTATTCTTGCCGAAAATAGACTTAATGATATTAGACACAGAGAAAGCCAAGGATGGAATAGCCTCAAAGCACATAGCGTACTTATACATATTCCAGAAGCTTGGATTCGACCATTCTTTCAAACCATAATCGGCAGAAAGATAGTTAATATCATTGATATAAAAGCCCTCGGTCTTTTCTGCGAAATCGTAAAAAGCCTGATTAAGACGACTTATAAAATTCGTTCTGCCACGATAATCTGAGCAATCCTTGTTGCCCATAAGGCGATAGAATGGCATTTCAAAGTTATTTTGAATGATAGGACAATGAAACTTATCTCTTATGCTGTTCCAGATATTCTCGAAACGGGCAAATTCAGCCTTTAGCTTTTCATCAACAATTTCTTTGCTGTCTGTAACCTCAGGAAGATTGCGGATATTACGGTTTGTTGTATGAACAAAGACAATATCGGGCTTAAAGCAGATAAGCTCCTCACTTGGAAAAACTGCGTCCTGTTCATACTGTGCATATTCTGACTCATAAAATTCAGCTTCTATGCCAGCATTTAGCAGAAAAAGCTCAAGAGTATTTATAATTTCGTTTGTTGTAGAACCACCAAAAACGGCGATTTTCTTTTTGATTCTTGCCGAGCCATCTGCAAGTAATTCACGCTTAATAGACTTGCGTTTCTTAATGATATATGACGGGTCGAATGGATAATTCAATTCCTGCATTTTATTTACCTCCTTATATTGCGATGAACACCTATCTAAATAAATAGTTTTTGATAGTCTTATGCACCCACAGCTAAGTACTTGAGCTGTGGGTGCATAAACTTTGTGATTAGTCGGTGCCTTCCTCTTTTTTAGTTACCTGTTCATCAACTATTGTGCTTGATGAATCCTGAGTTATAAGATTTGCAATATTGTCTGCATTATCACCGACAACTGAATATGCCGACATTGTGAAGAGAACATCTGTTGCTCCAACTGTCTTAATGAAGTTTACAAGATTTCTCTCGAAGTATCTTACATCAACTACATAAATTTCCTCAAAGGAGCTTGTATAGAATGGAATTTCAGCGTTGCCGTAGCTATCCTTAACAACAACCAGCTTTCTGCCATTATTTACAGCAGTTTTAACCTTGACAACATAGCTGTCACCGCCCATATATCTGAGGTAAGAGTTTGCAACATCAACCTCATTGAGCAATGCCCAACTGCCTTGGTAATTAAAGCTTTGGTCGTAATAGTAGGTTGTATACTTAGCTGATGGCTCATAGTAGGTGAAGGTTTCAGGGTCGTTGAGAAGTCTTGAATCGCCTGAGAACGCATAAAGAGTACCAACATAGCCCTCAGTATCGACCTTTTTATACTTGCTTATATCAGCGAAATCTACACCAGCAGCCTTTGCAAAAGCCTCTGAAGCATAGTATGCACCAAGTGCCTGCCAGTGATGGTCTGTACGGCAGTAAATTGGCTCTTCTGTATGCTTTCTGAGAACACTTGAAATATTAACCGAAGTTATGCCTTCATCAAGCTTAGAGGCGATATTATTAAAGCAATCCTCTTGGCTTGCAGAATAGTCTGCAAAGTTAGCAGGAGTATAGAATTCACTTGCAAGAGGTGCTGGCATAGAATAAACCTTAACCTTGCCACCAAGCTGTTTATTAAGCTCATTAAGGCTTGAGGCATAATTGTTTCCAGAACCATTGCCGAAAAGCTCAAGTCCACGCCAATGACCGTCTTGGTTTATAATGAGCATACCGTTTTCGTAACCGCCCTCAGCCTCTTCTTGTCGGAAGTCCTTCTGGTCTTTTTCAGAAGTTTCCTCACTCTGGCTTGCTGTAGAGGTATCACTCTTGCTTGTTGTGTCTGATTTTGAGGCTTCAGGCTCGCTTGAACTACTGTTATTCTTAACAGGCTTAACGGGTTTGCCTATAATAATAGCAGTATCATTGGTTGTAATGCCAAAAAGTCCCTTGATATTGTTGCCCATATTTTTGAAATCATCACGATATGGAACAGTGTCATCATACCATTTTGTTACGCCAGCAGTAAACTCCCCACTAAAGTAGCTGGCAAAGGAGAAGCTCGGAAAAGTTGTCAATTCACGCTTTTCAATAACAGATTGCTTAGAGCGTGGAAAGAATATTAAAAAACCTACACCAATAACCATAAGAAGCATCAGAATAAGTACGGATATGGTCGAAAAGCCATTTTCTAAGGCTCGTCTGCTCATACCGTTCTGTCTTCGTGCAGGCTGTGGTCTTTGTCTGTCATCTTGCATATTAACAGTCCTTTCAGTATGTCACAAATCGAGGTTTAAATCAGAATCTCCAGTAGAGGAATGGGTTATTTGTAGAATCAACAAGCAAAATACTTGATATTACAAGGAGTACACCACAGCATACGGTTGAACCCATTCTGCCAAGAGCATAGATTGTGTTGTTTCTGTTCTCGAAGAAGAATTTCTTGATAGCAGGGAGAACAGGCATACAAGCAACCATTGCAAAAATAATAAGGAAGCAGTTATTTACAAAGGAGTTCCAAGTGAGCTGGTCTGCAAATGGACTTCCGTTTGAAATCATGCTTATACCAGTGATATTGAGGAAGAACTGTCCAAGCTGTCCCATATCTTCAAAGTAGAATATGCCGAAGCCGATTATAATAACAAGCTTGCTATAAATGTGCTTCCACCATAGTGGCCACTTCTTTATTCGTTTTTTGCCGAGCTTTTGCTCAAAGAAAATGAAGAAGCCGAAGTAAAGTCCCCATAGAATGAAGTTCCATGCAGCACCATGCCACATACCTGTGCAGAACCATACAAGGAAAAGGCTGAAATATTTTCTATTCTTGCCGAAAATAGGAACATAGAGGAGATAATCCCTAAAGAATGAACCAAGGGAAATATGCCATCTCTGCCAGAATTCTGCGATAGTCTTGCAGGCAAATGGATACTTGAAGTTTTCGTCAAAATGGAAGCCGAACATTCTGCCAAGACCGATAGCCATATCTGAATATCCACTAAAATCAAAATATACATACATTGAATATACTATAACAGTATACCAGGTTCCAAGAGTGGAAAGTGTAGAAATATCCTGACCAAAGAATTGTGTTACGATAGCATAGAGGTTATTTGCAATAATAACTTTCTTTGCTAAACCAACAATAATTCTCAATGCACCTTCGCTGAGGTCGGTTGCAGTAACTCTACGCTTAGAAACCTCTTGCTCAACAACACTATATCGAACAATAGGACCAGCGATAAGCTGTGGGAAAAGTGACAGATAAAGTAGGAATTTACTGAATTGTCTTTGAGGCTTAACATTCTCCCAATAACAATCGAGAACATATGAGATTGCCTGGAAGGTATAGAAGCTTATACCTATCGGTAAGGCAATCTGTGGAACAGGAATTGATGCGTGGAAAATACCGTTAAAGGTTTCTGCGAAGAAGCCAGTATACTTGAATATCAAAAGAAGAAGTATATCGACAGATATAGCTGTAGCTATAAATATCTTACCTCTTGGTTTATTTCGGTTAGCACCTATGTGCATACCCATTATCCAGTTGAACGCCGCACTAAATAAGAGAAGAATTATCCAGATAGGCTCTCCCCATGCATAGAAGATGAGAGAAAATACTATTAGCACCTTGTTTCTTGTTTCGAGCTTTTTAGCCGCGAAATAGCAAATAAGGCACAAGGGCAGAAAAAAGTAGATAAAGAACAAATCTGCAAATACCATTTGTGCAACTCCTTAAAATTTTTTATTCCTGAACATTATATATCCATCACTAAGTATTGTAGATTAATTATAATCATACGATTTTAGTATAACATACCCAATGCGATTTTGGAATATATTTTTCAAAAAATTAACTTTGCTTTTCTGATGAATTTTTCTTTTTATTTTCAATATTTTTTGTAGTAGATTTTTGCATAAAAGCTATGTTAAAAATCGGCAAAATCACTAACGCTCTTTGCTTGACAAATATTATTGAGAAGAAAATTATAATTAGAATCGTAGTATTATATAAAAAATACTATGATTATATATTTAGGAGTTGATTTTTGATGTTTTGCGAAAATTGTGGAGCAAAAATAGCAGATAACGATATGTTTTGCCAAAACTGTGGCAAAAGAGTTGAGTTCCCTGCTACACAGCCTATACCTGAACAAAATGTAAGCCAAGCAGAGCCAGAAGCTTCTGCACAAAATTCAGAGCAAGCTGCTCAGGCAGAAACGGTTGCTGCACAACAAACAGCAGCTGCAGTTGCTGAGCCTCAGCAGCCACAGGCAAATCCATACACTCAGCAAGCCCAACAGCCTCAAGTGAACCCATACTCACAACAGCCTCAGCAGAATCCATATGCACAGCAGATTCAACAGCCTCAGCAGAATCCATATGCACAGCAGACACAGACAAATCAATATTTACAGCAAAATCCTTATGCTATGCCAAATGGACAGCAGATGGCACAACAGCCTAAGAAATCCAATTTTAAAATTAACAAAAAGATGATTATAATTGGTTCTGTCGTTTTAGCAGTAATTATTGCGGCGGTAATCGTTATATGTATATTGGTTTCTAATGCAAATAACCCAGTTAATAAGATGATTAATGCTATTAATAATGGTGAATATAAGACGGCAAATGAACTTTATTACAATAACTATAACGCACTTTCTGATAATAAAGCTGTCATAGATGCTATTCAGGCTCAGGTTGACGCTGTTAAAAAAGCTTATGACGATGGTTCTATGGACTATGATACTGCAATGGATAAGCTTGATGATATTTCTGATTTACCGATGTCTTATGAAACATCACTTAGCGAAGTAAGGTCAGAAATAAGAGAACTCGAGTCATCAGCAGATTACCTCAAACAAGGTGACGAGTATCTTAAAAAGAAGGAATATAGTAATGCAATCTATTACTATGACGAAGTATTAGAAAAGGATACAGCTAACTATAAAAAGGCTCAGGAGCAAAGGGCAAAGGCTATTGATGGTATTCGTCAGGAATATCTTGATGAGGCAAAAGAAGAATTTGATAATGGCGAGTATAAATATGCAATTTCAGACCTTCAAAATGCTTTAGATGATAATTATCTCACAAATGACGAGAAAATCAATGCACAAATAGCTACATATGTAGATGAGATTATCAAGAAATCAGATGAGTATTTCAATAATAAAGATTATGAAAATGCACTTGATCTGATTGTCAATATTAAGAATATGTTCGATGAGGGCAGTGATAACTATACTAAACTCAATGCTCAGCTTGAAAAGCTGAATAAAGAAATTCCTGTTAAGCTTCAGGATATTAGTTTCAGTAGCTCAAATTCAGATTATTTCTATAGATACCAGAGTGGTTCTAAGGATATTTCAGGCAATGAGTATAATAGCGATAATGTCTGCACAATGTCTGTTTCTAAATATCACGAAAATGCGTATGCAGAGATGTATGTTAATAAGGGCTATAAGAAGATTAAAGGCATAATAGCAGTTAAGGATAATAATTATAGCAGTATTTCGAGCGACACAAGAGCACATTTTGAAGTTGTAGGCGATAAGAAGACACTTTATAAGAGTGAAGTTCTTACAAATAAATCTGAGCCTATTAACTTTGCGGTTAATATAAAAGATGTAGACACACTTACAATTAAGCTTGTTTATTCTAAGGGTAGCGGAAGTTCAGGTATGGATGTCATTCTTTCAGATGTAGAGATTTATTCAGTAGATTCAAGCGAGCCTGACGCACCTGCAAATGAAACAAGCGAAGTTTCAAAGGTAGAATCAAGTAAGGAAGAAAGCTCAAAGGCAGAGTCAAGTAAGCCAGAGAGTTCAAAAGCTGAATCAAGCAAAGCGGCCTAAGAGAAATTAGAACAATTAAATATTCATAAAGAAATCCCACAGCTCCATATGATTGAAGCTGTGGGATTTTTGTAGCTGAAAATATTTGATTTATATATTAGGTACGCTTTTTCTTAAATATAATTGTTGAGATAGCGGTAATTGCACCAGTAAGCATTGCTGCCATAGCAAATAAGTTATTGCTGTCACCAGTTTCTACACCATTTTTGCCTGTTTCGCTTGTGGTTTTATTACTATCTGTATTATTTGTATCACTATTTGATTTGCTTGAATCACTTATAGTACTGCTTTGTTCATTACTTGGCCCATTGCTTGGCCCATTGCTTGGCTCATTGCTTGGCTCATTGCTTGGCTCATTGCTTGGCTCACTTGTATCAGCAATCAAAGCATAGATAGAAAGATGGTCAGTAGTAAATTCATAGTTACCATTATTATAGGTTGCATTCATATCAACTTTTGTGCCGTCTTCCTTTATCAAATATACCTTGCAGTTTGCTTTATCGCTTGGAATTGAGACTGTTATTGTTCCGTTTGGCTGAATAGTGTTGCCGTTCTCATCTTTTAGGGTTATATCATAAGCTGCAACGGCATTTTTAACAGTGGCTTTTTCTACATTAAGTATTACGCCGTCATCAAAAGTACCCTTAACGGATATGTTATCAACCTTGCTTGTTAATGTTGTAATTTTTTTGTTAATATCTACAAATGGTATAACATTTATATTAGCATAGCTCTCAGCGTAGCTTCCGATATTGCCATATATGGTAAGATTTTCACATCCCAACAATGCATAAACGCCTATACCTATTACACTGCTTGGAATCTCTATAGCTGTAAGATTTGGACAACTAAAAAAAGCCCATGCTCCGATGATTGTTACACTGTCTGGAATTTTTATGTTTGTAAGATTGGTACAATAACTAAATGCATTATCAGCAATTCCAGAAGTATCATTTTTTAAAGTGATTTTTGTATTTTCAGGCATTTCACCTTTGTATAAATATAAAACTTTTCCAGCATATAACAATCCATCAGGTTGATTGTTATACCACAGTGTGTCATTAAACGCTCCAAGCTCAATGGTTGTTACACTATCTGGTATTTTTATATTTTTCAAATTTTTGCAATGAGCAAATGCATCCATTCCTATACTTATAAGACTATTTGAGATATCTATATTTGAAAGGCTTTGACAGTTATAAAATGTTTCACTTTCTATACTTGTTACGCCGTCGGGTATTGTTATATTTGTTAAGCTACTACAATTATAAAAGGCTTCACATTCCTTGTTACGCTGTCAGGTATTGTTATATTTGTTAAGCTACTACAATCGTAAAATGTTCCATATTCTATGCTTGTTACACCGTCAGGTATTGTTATATTTGTTAAACTACTACAATTATAAAAGGCTTCACATCCTATGCTTGTTACACTGTCAGGTATTGTTATATCTGTTAAGCTTCTGCAATCAGAAAAGGCGCTATCTCCTATGCTTGTTACGCCGTCAGGTATTGTTATACTTTTAATATTTTCCTTGTTTGAAAGATTAAATCCTTTTATACCCGTAACCTTTCTACCATCAATCTCACTTGGAATAATAATTACCTCATCACAACCATAATAATATATAATTTCAATTGTGCCATCATCAAGGATTTGATAGTCATACTCATTCCAGCTTTCGGTGTCTGAAGAAGAATATGCAACCGCAGTGTCTTCCTCCGCCGAAACCGTAACAGCCATTGCTGCTGAACTGCTTACCGCAAGCATAGTTGCTAAAATAAGTGCTGCCATTTTTTTACTTTTTCCCATAAATAATACCTCCTAAAAAATTTTTTGTTTTGAACTGAAAACAGCCTATATTATTACCGTATGATTAACGGATAATATCCTTTGGCTTGCTTTATGAGATTGTATCATAAAAAATTAACTATTTCAATTATTAGTTGATAAAATGTACCAAATGAATACTATATAAAAATATAATTTCAGTGAAAGGCGGTGTCAGATTGGTGGATTTTGGAAACAGATTGAAAACACTCAGAATAAAGAAAAAGCTTACTCAACAACAGCTCGCAGACCTTTTAGGGCTTACAAAATCTGTAATAAGTGCCTATGAAAACGGACTGCGTTATCCTGCATATGATGTTTTAATAAAAATCGCAAGAATATTTAAAGTTTCAACAGACTTTCTCTTAGGTGTTGAGATAAAAAGAGAAATAGATACATCAGGACTGACAGATGAACAGGTTGAAGCGTTAATCGAATTAATTGATACTATAAGAAACAGTAATTAAAATTTGCCGAAATTTAATGATTTTACTTGATAATTATTAAACTGTACTCCTTAAAAATATAAAATCTGTGCATTGTAATAGTGACAGTTTCAGTTATAATGAGCTTATGTAAACATTTCGTAGGTCGTGTGCACAGGCTTGAGATGTTATTTTATAAAATATAAGGGAGTTTTAATATTATGTCAGAAAACAGATACGGTCTTAATAAAAATCTCGCTCAAATGCTCAAGGGTGGCGTTATTATGGACGTTACTACCCCTGAACAGGCTAAAATTGCAGAGGCAGCAGGTGCTTGTGCAGTTATGGCTCTCGAAAGAATCCCAGCTGACATCAGAGCAGCAGGTGGCGTTTCAAGAATGAGCGACCCTAAGATGATTAAGGGTATTCAAAAAGCAGTTTCTATTCCTGTTATGGCTAAGGCAAGAATTGGTCACTTCGTTGAGGCTCAGATTCTCGAGGCTCTCGAAATCGACTATATAGATGAAAGTGAAGTTCTTTCTCCAGCTGATGACACATATCATATTGACAAAACAAAGTTCAAGGTTCCTTTCGTTTGCGGTGCAAGAAATCTTGGCGAGGCTCTCAGAAGAATTGCTGAGGGTGCATCTATGATTCGTACAAAGGGTGAAGCTGGTACAGGTGATGTTATTCAAGCTGTTCGTCATATGAGAACTATCCAGAGCGAGATGAGAAAGATTCAGTCTATGCGTGAGGACGAGCTTTTCAATACAGCTAAAGAGCTTGCTGTTCCTTATGACCTCGTTAAGTTCGTACACGAAAATGGCAAGCTTCCAGTTGTTAATTTCTCTGCTGGTGGTGTTGCAACTCCTGCTGACGCTGCACTTATGATGCAGCTTGGTGCAGAGGGCGTATTCGTTGGTTCAGGTATCTTTAAGTCAGGCAACCCTGAGAAGCGTGCAGCAGCTATCGTAAAGGCTGTTACAAACTACAACAATCCTGCTGTTCTTGCAGAGCTTTCTGAGGACCTCGGCGAAGCGATGGTTGGTATCAATCCTGATGAAATCAAAGTAATAATGGAGAGCAGATAATGGTTATTGCAGTTCTTGCTGTTCAAGGCTCTTTTTTTGAGCATGAGCAGATACTGGAAAAAAGCTTGGTGTCGAATACTTTGAGATTCGCCGAAAAGCTGATTTAGATAAGCATTTTGATGGTCTTATTCTTCCGGGCGGAGAAAGCACAACTATGGGCAAGCTTTTGAAAGAGCTTGATATATTTGATACTCTCCAAAAGAAAATTGCTGACGGGCTTCCTGTCTATGGAACCTGTGCGGGTATGATTCTTCTTGCGAATAATCTTTCTAATGATAAGAATGTATATTTCGGCACTATGGATATTACCGTTAAGCGAAATGCCTATGGCAGACAGCTTGGAAGCTTTGAAACAGTTTCTGATGTTAAGGGTATCGGTGAAGTACCTATGGTATTCATTCGTGCTCCATATATCGAAAGCGTCGGAGAAGGTGTTGATGTTCTTGCAACAGTAAACGGAAATATAGTTGCGGCTCGTCAAGGCAATCAGCTTGCTACATCTTTCCACCCAGAGCTTACTGATGACACAAGCGTTCACCAGTATTTCTTAGATATGATTAAATAAAGTAAAACCTCGGTCAATCAATCTGATCGAGGTGTTTTGTTATATTGCTTCTGTTATTTTAGTGACTTTCCATTCGTTGTTTTCTTTCTTTATTTCCCATCTTGATACTACATCATAACTTCCCTTAAATCCTTCACCATAACCATCAAGATATTCCGCAGTATATTTAACCCAAATATATCCACTGTCACCGTCTTGCTTTGTGTTCAAATACTCGATAGAAACATTAGTTGTACTTGCATTATCTAGCACTGTTTTATCCGGACAATATGCTGAACACGCTCCTAAGTCACGATCAGAAGCCTCTTGAAGACTTATTTTGAAAGCCTTTTCAGAGTCTTTGATTATCTTTTTTGCAATTTCAATCTGTTCCTTGTCTTCACATTTTGTTTGAAGCTCCTTATGGTTCGGGTCATTTATATATTGATATGCTGTAGTTTCATAAATATACTTCTCTGTATTTTCATTTTTAGAGCAAGCTGATAAAATACAAGCTGATAATATTAAAAGAGCGGGAATTATAACTTTTTTCATATTATTTACCCCATTATTATCCAAGCATCCACTTCTCAAATTCTTTGGCTGTATTTTCATCTGTTATCCAATATGCTCTTCTTGAAACATATCTATGAAGAACATCGGCCTCGTCCTTAGGAAGAGTGTTGCTTTCGATAAGAGTTACCATTTCTCTCATATATGTCAAGTCAAGCTCATAATCTGTGATGAACGTTGTTCTTGCATATTTCGAGCCTTTGTATTTGCTCAAAATTTCATAAGCCTTGAGGTCGTTTTTATTGCTTTCTTCTTCCTCGGCTTCATACTTAGCATCTATTTCATCTAAGCTAAGATCTATATCGGATATATTTGCAACATTTAAGGATTTTAGATCTCCCTTTTTGTATTTTTGGACAACTTCCTCTTTAAGTTTATCTTCCTCGGGATTTGGTTCAAAATTTTCGAAAGCCGATATATCATTTACTTGATACGTCTTTTCACCGTCTTTTGTTGGCACAGTATAAAAAGCTTGATTTTCATTTCCGTTTGGAGAAGTTATTGCAGAGGTAACAATACCAGTACTGAGCAAAGTTAATGCAGTAAAAGATAAAGTTAAAATAAATTTTGTTTTTTTCATAACAAGCACCCCTAAGAATTTTTATTCATTATATCATGTGTACTTATATATGTCTATGATTATAGAAAGTAATTGACAACTTTCTTACAAAACTTTTGCATTTTTTGCTTACACAGGTTTTACTAATGTTTTATATTTCTCCGATAGTATGAGTATATTTATTTTGGTAATATAAATAATAAAAGGAGGTGAGATTTACGAAAAAGATAACACCTAAAAAATGGCATAAATTTCTTATGCCTTGGGCTACTATTGGTATGGGAATAGCCTTTGTTCTTGCTTTGCTATGCCAACAATATAGTATATTAGGCATAATTTCTATAATAGTAACCTCTGTGACTATGGCGGTTGCTATTATAGGTACAGCTATATTCTATCGTTGTCCAAGATGTGGAGCTCCTCTTGAAGTTGTTATATTTTTTAATGACTTAAAAGCTTGCTCATTTTGTGGGGCAAAAATGAAAGATGGAGAATTTATTGATGAGCATAAACATAAAAAATAGATATAAAAATCTCGTTCTAAACTAAAGAAATTAGAACGAGATTTTTTGTTATGACCTAAGTATATCCCAAGGGGTTATCATTCCGAGAAGTCTTCCGCCTTGACTGCCGTTATCCGTTATGAAAAGGGCAACAAGTCTGCGTGAACGCTGTTGTGGTTGCTCAAAGGCGGTTTTTGCTTCGATTACAGTTGTAGATTCGGAAATAAATCTGAACCTCTCCGTAGTATGAGCCTCGAACGGAAGGTATTTTCTAAAATCACCGATTTCCATTTTTTCTATATTTTCGATTGCGTTGCCACCTAAGATATACATAAATATCGTACCTACACTAAATACCCCGATAAATTTTCCACCGTTGAGGACTGGAACATGGGAGAATCCTCTGCTCTCCATTTTTTTCATAATAGTAAGCGCATTGTTGTTTAAAGATGCTTTTAAGAGATTCTCAAAAGGTGTTGCATAGCTTATTGCGAGTGGTGGACGCTTTACATAGTTTATAACCTCATTGAGAATATCCAGCATAGCTTGTGAGGGTTCAATTATTTTTTCGCCATTCACCTCTGGGTGATGGGAAAGAAGATTGCGGATTTCCCGACAAAGATTAAGCTTATCCTTGAATTGTCTGCCTTCGACATCATTCATAAATTGTACAACAACACTGCCATAGTTGCGTGTTCTGTCGCTGTATTTTTCGCTAAGAACTTCTTCAAGAGTTCTGTATAAGTTCAAAAATTCATCTGATTTCATAATTTCACCCCATAGACTTGCTTGCGGATTCCAAAGGCAGAGCCTTTGGCGGGCTTTTAAGTGCGGATTTTGTCCGCACTTATTGACTAATGTTGCCGATAAACTATCGAGTTTAAATAAAATTCGCCAAACAGTGAACCCTCTTGCACTTAGCTTGTAATTGGGCTATGGCGATTTCTATTAGAATAATTCATACATTAAAATCTAAGCTTATTTCTTTTATGCTTGTTTCTATTCTGCGAATAGTAACACCAGCTGATGCCAACATTCTCTTTGATGCAAGAGTTGCCGGAGATTCAGCATATTTATCAGAGAGGTAGACAACCTCCTTTATTCCCGATTGAATGATAGCCTTTGCACACTCGTTGCAAGGGAATAATGCTACATATATTGTCGCACCCATTAGCGATTTACCTTGAGAATTGAGAATTGCATTAAGCTCAGCGTGTACAACGAAAGGATACTTTGTATTATTCTGAAAATCGCCCTCTCTTTCCCAAGGATATTCATCATCGGAGCAACCATAAGGAAAGCCATTATATCCTGTTGAGAGTATTACATTATTATGTACTATACACGCTCCAACCTGTGTATTTGGGTCTTTACTACGCTTTGCCGCAAGTAAAGCTACTCCCATAAAATATTCATCCCAACTAATATAACCTTTTCTTTTCATAATATTCCTCCTGAATTTTATTAGATATAGTAAATTAAGCCTTGCCCTTCTTACATAAATAATCTTCGCTTTTTAGCCTTCATATGTATAGGCAAAATCTCTGTAAATACTGCATAATTCCTGCCCGAAATTCTTCTATCAAAATGCACACTGCCAAAATACCAACATTTATACTTAACATTCTTGGCAATTTCATCGAAAAACGAACCTATTGCACTGATTGCCGACCTTGAATCTATCAGACCTCTTGCATTCCCTGATGGCTCATGAGTTATAAGATAATCAACATTATAATCATATCTATTCAGATTTTCGACCGCATAGGTCATCTCATCAATTGTCGGCATTTCTTGCTTATACCATGTTCCCGCCGCAATACGAATTTCACGGTCAGGACTATCTCCACCACCAAAGGCGAAATAGGTTTCGCCGTCTATTGTGAATATCTCTCCCCTAATCATATGATAGAGATTTCCCGAAATATGATGAGCCCTTCCACCAAAAAGCTCCTCAATCGGATATTTCTCTAAAAGCTCGAAATTCTCGTGCGTTCCATCTACAAACATCGTCTTATATGGCTTTTCTCCTATTTCCTCAAGAAATTTCTTTTCCTGCTCTGAACCATTCCATATAAAGCCAAAATCTCCGCATATCATTAGCACATCTTCCTCCGAAAGTCGTTTCAGCTTTCGGTCGGAAAAGCGTTTAAGCTCTCCATGCATATCTCCCGTAATATATACCATAAAATCCCCCGACAAAGTCTGAAAAATTATAAATAATTTGGTTTGTAATAAGCCAAAAAATAATGTAAAATAATTGTTGAATACATAGCTATTTTCATTAAAATAATTATAACACAGGAGATTGATTTTTTCTATGAAATTAAAAAGCTTTTTTATTTTCTCGTTGGTTTTTTGTATATTATTTTCATCAATTCCTATGAATAAGGCAAGTGCTATTTCTTATAGCATTGATTTTGATATAAACTCAAAATCAGTCTATCTTGTAAATCTTGATACTGGCATTTCTGTCTATGAAAAAGATAAGGATAAAAAGTGCTATCCAGCATCTACTACTAAAATTATGACCTATATCATTGTTACTGAGAATATCAAGGATTTGGACAACACTAAAGTTACCGTAAAGCAGAGCATACTCAATAGGCTTAATGGTACAGGAAGCTCTACCGCCGGACTTATTGGTGGAGAAACTCTTACTGTCACCCAGCTCTTGAACTGCCTTATGATTCCATCTGGCAATGATGCGGCTTTGGTTCTTGCGGACTATGTCGGCGGAGGAAGCATAACTAATTTCGTCAAGATGATGAATAAAAAAGCAAAGGAGCTTGGCTGCGAAAATACGCATTTTATGAACCCTCACGGACTTCACGACCCAGACCACTACACCACAGCATCTGACCTTGCAAAAATCACAGAGTATGCAATGACCTTGCCGAAATTTACTGAAATCACAAGCACAACAGTTTCTGATTGTCTTGGCGAGGATAGACCGCTTATTACAACAAACTCCCTCATTGACGAGGTTCGTGGAGGAGATTACTTTTATAAGTATGCAACAGGCACAAAAACAGGCTGTACAGGTGATGATTCAGGCTATTGTCTTGTTTCAACAGCAGTTTATGAGGGCTATTCATATTTATGCGTTACGCTCGGTGCAGACTATTCAAAAAACGGCGAACAACTCGAAAACGGTGCTATGAAAGATGCAAAAAATCTTTTCCGCTGGGCATTTACAAGCTTACAGCTTACAACTGTAATTGACGAAAAAACGATAGTTGATGAAGTAAACATCAATTTTGCTTGGGGCAAAGATAGATTAAAGCTTTCTCCTGCAACAAGCTACTCAACAATTCTTCCGTCAGATATTAAGGCATCAAGCATAGATAAAGTTTATCACCTACCTGAAAGTGTAAATGCACCAGTCAAGGCTGGTGATAAAATCGGTACAGTCACGCTAAAATACGCAAATAATGAACTTGCGACCGTAGATTTAGTAGCCGCAGAAACAATCGACCAAAGTGACTTGCTTGTTGCTATGGACGGTATCAGCAAAGTAGTATCTAACCCTTGGTTTATTGTATGTGCGTCATTGCTTGTATTATTAGTAATTATTTACATAATCATTTTAACAATTTACAGCAAACGCTGTCGCAACAGACGCAAGGTCAAAACCTACCGCCGTATGTAGTGGGTGCCGACCCACGGCGAAGACGCGGAATCGCTCGGCTTTGCCTCGCTCGTGGTGAATAACAGAAGTTTGTTGCCGCGATTGAAGTAACTACCGTAGCTGAACTGGCTACGCCGTTCAGCTCTACCGATTAGCTAATAAACCTTCCCAAGACACTCAAAAGTTTTGCTCAAGATTTCTACTAAGCAAAAAAGCTGACAGTTTTTCGCTGTCAGCTTTTTCTATGGCATTTATTCGATTTTAGTTTGCTGTATAGGTCTTGCCTGATTCAAGAGGTAAGCCTGCTTCGTTTTGGGCTGGATACTGATTTTTTCCGTCTGTGAATATAATCAGCGGATTCTTCCAATTCTTAGTAAAGGTATAGCTATACTTTGAATTGCCCTCGTCCTTGCAAGCTGTTCCAGGCCATGCGGCTACTTGGTCGCCACCGTCATAGACATAAGCATAGATTGTATTTCCCCAGCTTGATGGCTTTGTGAAATAAACTGTTACACCCTCTGCATTTGTATCTGTATCAGTAGTTCCTGCTGTTCCTGTATCTGTTTTAGTTGATGCGGAATCTGTTGTATAGGTCTTTTCAGGTTCTACCAACATACCAGGCTCATTTGCCGCTGGAACTTGGTTTGTACCGTCTGAGAATATAATAAGTGCATTATCCCAAGCCTCAGTAAATGTATAGCTGTATTTAGAATCGCCCTCGTCCTTTAATTCAACGCCAGGCCATGCAGCAGCTTCCTTAACCTTGCTTCCTCTCTCGTCATAGATATAGGCATAAACCTTGTTGCCCCAGTTTGATGGCTTTGTGAAGTAAACCTTTGTGCCATTCTTAACGCTTCTATTCTCTTGAACTGTAAAGTAGTAGGACATAACTGTCGCACCGTTGCCAGCTGATGTATTAGCCTTAAGTGTAATCTTAACGGCTGTACCTGCCTTAGCGTCCTTGCCGATTTCGAGCTTATCACCGTTATTGTAGCTTGTTTCTGTTCCACCATCAATAGAATATGTTGCTGATGCGGCGTTTTCTGATTTAAGTGTTACAGTTTCGGTCGAACCTGCTGTGAGAACGAAATTATCTGCATCGAGTGATACCGATGCAATGCTTGGAACTTCAATATAGCCATCATTATAGAGAACGATTACTGCACCGGCCTTGAGTGTACCTGTAAGAACTCCGCCAGAAACTGTATATTGTGTTGTTCCGTCTGCTCTGTCTATATATGTACCATCTGCAAGAGAGGTTTTGACATTAAGCTTATAATCCTCATCACTGCCGTTTATAACAACTGCACCCTTTGTGCCTCTTTCAATAAGGAGAACCTTCTTTGTATCGTCAGGATTGAGAAGCTTTTCGTCCTGACCGACCATAGCATTTCTAAATCTGTTTACAGCAACAACGGCTGCATCTTTATAGAAAGGATTTCCAGCTGCACCGATTCTATTCATTGTACCCCACATATTGTCTGCTGTCGCACCGTAAGGTCTGTCATAGAAAAGTGGTGTACCGCTCTTTCTTGCACAAATAATTGCCCACGCCCTGATAACTTCGTTATCATCTACTGTCTTATAAGAGCTGTCGCTGCAGTAGTTATCGTGAGATTCTACCCATGTTACAGCAGTAGGATTATCTACATCAATTTGCAAATCTTCCATTTTTGAAGCAAGAAGATTACCAGAATTTATAGATGAACGGATTGTCGCACCATATGCACTTGCTGTTGTAGCACCAATCACCTTTTGGTATTCGTCTATTCTTTCGTTATCTCCTTGAAGAACTTCGCCATAGTTAAAGATTTTATCTGCGTTAGTAATCTCTGAGATAACACGGGGCCAAAAATTATTTTCTGTTGCCTTGCTGTCCTTAGGGTCATCAGGAAGTCCGATATGCTTTGCTGTATCATATCTGAAACCGTCTGCACCGCAAGCAATGCAATCATTAAGATACTTTATAAAGTAATCCTGAAAATTCTTGTTTTCAGTATTTACATCAGGAAGTCCACCCATCTGACCTGTTGTACACTCAAAGCGGTCGCCCCACTTTGTAATTTCCTTAAAGCCATTTGCGTGATAAAGATTTTCCTTGCCACCAACAGCATCAAGAAGATTTTTATTTACTTGGTCGACTTGAGTTGTTGTGTGGTTAGGCACTACATCGACGATAACCTTAATGCCATACTTATGAGCCTCATCACACATAGCCTTAAATTCATCTTTTGTGCCAAGCTGATAGTTACCGATTGTCCAGTCTGTTGGCTGATAATGATAATACCATTTGCCATCACCGCTTATCTGCATACCACCATCTGCACCTACAAAACACTCATTAATTGGTGAGGTTTGAATTGTAGAATAGCCTGCATAAGCTATATCCTGCATATTCTCCTTTACAGTATTAAATGACCAGCACCAAGCGTGGAGAATAGCACCATCTTTTATGCTATCTGTCAAGCCATAATTAACGCTTACTTTTTCTGTACTACTTTCTGTTACTGATTGTGTTGTGCCTGTGTTAGACTCATTATTATCAGTATTACCTTTACAGCCAACCGCTGAGCCTACAAGCATTGCCACAAGAATTAACGCAATACTCGATTTTAAAAAGCTTTTCTTTTTCATATTAACCTCCTATAAACTTTGGAAATAGTTTTATAGTAATTATGGCATATTTTTAAGTGAAATTCAATACCATACAACTTTGCAGTTTAAAAAATATAGCAGAATTAACAGTAAAAATATATAAATAAGGAGTAGTCATATTTCTGACTACTCCTATTAAGCTTATTTTTCTACAAAATCAGAGATAGTTGCTTCACTATTTTCAATATCCTTCTCAATCAAACCAAGAATATACTGCTTAATAGTAACATCTTCCATTACAGTTTTAATCTTAATCTTTTTATACAGCTCACTATCAATTTTAAAATTTATAGCTTTCTCCATAATCAACCATCCTTTAATAAGTATATTTAAAATAATATATAGCCAACAATCTAATAAGTTGCATATATAATTTTCTACAATTCAATGTAACTACTTTTCTCAAAATGAACTTTAAACATAGTTAAAAAGTATTTGTTATACCACTACAAATTGTAATACATTTTTACGATTTTGTCAACTGTATTTTTTACATTTTTAATGTTTTAAGTATAGTAAGCTTTTTGTAACATATATTATTTAATCTAAAAATCTTACAATTTGTATTGGAGGTGATAGTAATGGCAGAAAGCAAGCTGACAATTAAAAAACGCAATCCATTAAAGGGTGAGGACGGAAGCAAGGTTATTTCAGTTCGCATAAAAGATGAAACCATACATCGTCTTGACGAGCTTGCAAAAGAAACAAATCGCTCCAGAAACGAAATCATTGGAATTTTGCTTGAGTTTGGGCTTGATAATGTCGAGGTTGAATAATACAACCATATATTATAAAAAGGAACGGTTCTAATCCGTTCCTTTTTGTTTGAAGTTTATGTGTCTATAAATCAATATAACCAAAGAACATATAATCAAAATTATGCTTATCCATTGAGATGTAGATATTCCAAAGAGAAAACCTCTTATTTCATCGCCTCGGAAAAAAATTCCGTCGTCATTCTTAATGCTCCATACATAAGAAGATATAGCAGAAAAAGAGTTCCCTTTCTAAGGTTTTTATATGAAAGAAATAGCAATATCGCAAATATTATTAAATCTCCTGCACTTTCAACAAGCTGTATAGGCAATCTTGTTACACCGTTAGCCTCTGGGATATTCGGATTATTATAAACAACGCCCCAGCTGCTCTCTATTCCATAGCAACAGCCACCCAAAAAGCAGCCCACTCTGCCAAATGCGTGAAATAGTGGTATCGCAGGGGCATATATATCTGCATAAAACATTGTATCGAGCTTTTGCTTTTTGCAATAAATAGTGCCAAGAATAATTCCGCCTATAAGTCCGCCATAAAATACCATTCCGCCCCAAATATCGGTAGTATAAAACCAAAAATTTTCCCATGAGCTGAAAACTTTGTCAAGGTGCATTATACACCACCACAGCTTGTCTAAATGCGTTATTCCATAGAGAATATGAGCTCCTATAAACGCACCTATAAAAGCTACTGCTGGTATATTTATAAGCTGTGTGCGGTCTATATCTTTTCTCCGTCTTACCCTAAGCCATATATATATAACAGCTAAGGCTATTCCAAAAATAGCTGATATGCCATAGCTTGGAATATTCATTCCAAAAATGTTTATTGTAGGAAGCATAACTTAAAAACCTCTTAAAAAAGAAGCGAAGCGTTCATGAATAAGAACGCTTCACTTTGATTTTAATTTAGATTAATATAAATCCTTGTGTCATTTACAAACGAATATCCGCTTATCCTTACCATTTATAGTTATAAGAAACATAAGGAGCAGAATTTACTGCACTAAAAGCTGATATTGTGCATATAAGGCAACCAGCACCGCAAACAACTGCGATAATAGAGCATACAAGACCTGTTATTGCAAGGCCATTTTGCTTTAGGCCTACTTGTTTACTCTTATTGCCTGACATAATGGCAAGAACTATACCTACAATACCAAGAACCGCACCAACGCCCCAGCACCAGCCTGTGCAAAGTCCAATAATACCAAGAACCATAGAAGCTATACCCATACCCCTACCTGGGTCTTCTGGAGCTGGATATTGTGGCTGTGGCTGATACTGTGGCTGTTGATATGGTGGCTGCTGATAAGACTGCTGTGGATACTGTTGGTACTGTGGTTGCTGATATTGCTGAGGGTTTTGCTGATTTTGTGGGTCTTGTGGATAATTATTCATAATAATAACTCCTCAATATTATATTTATATATATAACAATAGCACAATTTATCTATTTTTGTCAACTCTATTTTTAAATTTATTATTTTTTATATGATACATAAAAAGAACGGCTTCAAGCCGTCCCTTTGATTGATTATTTATCTTTTTCAAGCTCTAATAGCAAACGATTTATTCTATCCATATCAACACCATCTGTTGTTGGTGTATATGAAGACTTACTTGGCTCTGGAATGGTTTCACTTGTTATATCAGGATTGCTGTCTGTTAATGTAATATCATCTGCTATATGATTTCCTGTAACAATAGGCTCAGGCTCTGGTTGTATCTCCTCAACCTCTTGCTGCGGTTCTACCTCTGCCGGAGTTTGTTTTTCTTCCTGTTCAAAATTACTTTGAAGTATGCTGTGAAGTGCATCTGCATGAGATGCAACCTCTGGTTCTTCTTGCTTAGGCTCTATACTTGCAGCAGGCTCAGAAAGAATTGTTTCTCTGCGAATATGTGGTGCAGACTTTCCGAAAGAAGCTATATCCTCAAAGGAGCTATAAGCTGGCTCTTCTTGGGCATCAGATTTTTCATCAAGCTCTGCCTTTTCTGCTTCTTCAAGCTCCTCAGCTTGCTTATGAAGGTACTGCTTACCAGCCTTGCTTGTAATCTCTGCAAGAAGTGAAATTGTATAAAAGCAAAGCAATATGTCTGAAATCTCCATAATCAGCTTATCATTTATCTTAAACTCACCCGAAAGAACAGCAGAAACTATAATGTCAGCTCCATATGCAAGGCAAGCACAAATCATTGGTATACCAAAGAAAAACAGAGATTTTATACAGCTTTTCTTCAAGCCTGCAAACATAACTGCGTGATAATATATAAATAATGCTGCAAGAGCAACTGCAACTATATCAAACATCTCTGAGCTTTGAACAGAAACCTTTGTATAATCAAAGAAAAGATTTATAAGTCTTAGTGCGAACATTACTGGAACTATAACTGTAAGTAACGGTTTGGTCTTTAAGAAATTTTTGCCAACAAGTGATGAAACTGATTCCATAAGGAACACTCCACCAGCCAAAATCTCAAAAAGATTTGTTATGATATAGAAAAGTGCATTAGTATCTTCTGGAATATTTGAGATTGACATAAATCCAAGTATGCCATTAGTAATAAAGCAAATTGAAATCAGCAAGCCAAAAAAACCCGCAAAGAAATTCTTGCCAATATCATAATTTTGCGGAGTTTCTCTATCGAGAAGGGTAAGAATTGCTCCTATGATAAAGCCTGAAGCTATCAAACCAAAAATAACTATCGAATACATAGACTTATCAAGAAAAAACTCTCCACCAGTATTAATAACAACAGAACGCCATACACCTAAACCAAGAGATGCGACCGCCGTTATTATAAGGACAATCCAATTATATTTAATTTTCATTCAATTAGCACTCCTTTTTAAATTTGTACGGTAAATGCACCAGTGATATTCTTATATTTTATACCAAACCGCCGATAATTGCAATGTTACACACAACAAAAAAAGGATTTTTTACTAATTGTTTAAATTTAATATCATAATATTAGTCTGCTGTACGCTCATCAAGAGGAACATAGCCTGTAGATTTAACCATAGAACGATATGCCGGACGAATAATTCTTCCACCATATGTAATCTCCTCAATTCTATGGGCGCACCAGCCCGCAATCCTCGAAACAGCAAAGAGTGGAGTAAAGAGGTCGCTTTCAATCCCCAGCATATCATATACAAAGCCGGAATAGAAATCGACATTTGCACAGATAACCTTCTTACTGCCCTTTACATTTTCAAAAACACTTGGAACAAGCTTTTCTACTCTCTTATAGAACTCATAAATATCAGTCATACCCTTTTCTGCAGAAAGCTTTTTAGCATTTTTCTTGAGGATTTTTGCTTCTTGGGTCAGAAAGTGTATAAATTGCGTGACCAAAACCATAGATAAGACCCGAACCGTCACCAGCGTCCTTAGTAATAATCTTGCCGAGATAATCTGCAATTTCTTCCTCGTCTGTCAAATCCTTGATGTTAGCAAGAAGTTCGTCCATCATATGCTTAACCTTGATGTTAGCTCCACCATGACGAGGACCTTTAAGCGAACCGATAGCCGCTGAAATAGCAGAATAGGTATCTGTGCCTGAAGATGAAAGAACTCTTGTTGTAAAGGTAGAGTTATTACCACCGCCATGCTCTGCGTGAAGTATCATACATAGGTCAAGGAGCTTTGCCTCAGAGTCTGTAAAATGACAATCAGGGCGCAAGGCGTGAAGAATAGACTCGCTTGTAGAAAGGCTCTTATCAATCGGGTGGAAATACATACTCTTATTCTCAAAATGTCTGCGTTTAACCTGATAAGCATAGGTCATAATTGTAGGCAGACAGGCTATGAGAGAAATAGATTGACGAACTATATTTTCAAGGGAGTTATCATCTGGGTTATCATCAAATGAATACATAGCAAGCACAGAGCGGGCAAGCTTATTCATAATATCCCTTGATGGTGCTTTAAGAATCATATCCTCAGCAAAATTTTCTGGCAAATCTCTTGCCTCCGCAAGGAAGTATTTGAGCATTTCAAGCTGTTCCCTTGTTGGCAATTTACCAAACATTAAAAGCCAGGCTGTTTCCTCATAGCCAAATCTGTTTTCTGCTATGCAGGCATCTATAATATCATTAACATCTATCCCACGATATGTGAGCTTTCCCTCATCAGGAATCTTAACACCATCATCAACAAGAAAGCCATGAACATTACAAATTCTCGTAAGACCTGCCATAACGCCTGTGCCATCGGGATTTCTAAGACCTCTCTTAACATTATAGGTAGTATAATCTTCATGAGTAAACCCGTTATTCTGACGATATTCTTCGCATAATTGTGATAATCTATTAGTGAAGTCAGTGCTTGCAAGTGTCATAAAACAACGCCTCCGATTTATATTCTTAAAAAGTACTGTCGATACTTTGTCGGCAATATGCCATAAATTATATTTTATTCTAATTACTTTATGCTGTCAAGAAAGTAAGAGCATACGAAAAAATATTCATTACTTTACATAATTAGCCATAGCGGAATTTATAATTTATTGTCAGTTTTTTGCAAGAAATCGTTAATTAAAATTCAAAATAAAATCTTTATAAACGATTTATTCGGAATATGCCCTATCGTTATTGAAACTATTATAATAAATTCTTTCATTTATATACCAAAAGGGAGGAAATTATGAAAATTAAGCGTGAATTTTTAATCTGCACAGCTATTTTTGTTTTAATGGCAAGCTTGCCACTTTTTGCGATTGGTGCTTCATACGGATTAGAAGAGCCTGTAAACACTGATACATCTGGTGTTTTATCAAAGGTTGAAAGCTCCAAGTCTGAAAGTAAAACAGAAAAAGCCCCTTCTAAAACCGAAAGCAAGGCTACATCATCAGAAGCCAAGGCTTCCGAAAGCTCGCAAGAAAGCCTTATTGAAGTAAGCAATAGCGATAAAATATCCGCCGACGGAAGGTTTAAAATTCTCGACACCTCTACAAATGAAGTTCTCACCCTTACAGACGAGGAATTTTTAATCGGGGCAGTCGCCGCAGAAATGCCTCCAAGCTATGAAACAGAGGCTTTAAAAGCTCAATGCGTTGCTGCATACACTTGTTATGCTAAAAAAAGAGCTGATGAGAGAGACAATCCTCACCAAGAATTGAACGGTGCGGATTTTTCGGCGGATTTATCAAAAAAACAAATTTATCTCACGCCAGACCGAATGAAAGAGGATTGCGGAGAAAGCTATGATGAAATTTATTCAAAATATAAAAGCATTGTTGAAGCTGTAAAGGGTGAGGTTTTAACCTATAAAGGCGAGCTTATCACCTGCACATATTTTGCGATTTCCAGCGGAAAAACTGACAGCTTTAAGGATATTTTCGGCAAGGATTTACCTTATCTCACGGCGGTTTCAAGCCCTTATGATGCCTTTGCTCCAAATTATAAATCAGAAAAAGCTATTTCTGCGGAGGATTTCAAAAAAGCTTTCGAGGAAAATTCAAATACTGTCAATTTTTCAGAAAGTGCTGATAAATGGATTAGCGATATTAAATTAACCGATTCAGGAAGTGTTAAGAGCATTAAAATCGGGGGTGTTGAATTTAGCGGCAGCAAAGTGAGGGAAATTTTGGGATTAAGGAGTGCTTGCTTTAGCGTTAAATACGACAAGGAATTTCGGTTTGAAGTCAAAGGCTATGGGCATAATGTGGGAATGAGCCAATATGGAGCAAATGAGATGGCTAAAGAGGGCATCGGATATAAAGGCATATTAGAGCATTATTATAATGTAAAAATATAATCTTAAAGCTCTTTCTTTCGCTTTACAATATTTAATTACTATCCTACAAAAAATTTCAATTTTCCTCTTGTATTTTTTGCATAAATAATTTATAATATGTTATAAATTATTATGCAACAATCTTTGTGAAATCTCTTAGATTTTTGCCCACCTACGAAAGGAGAATTAAACTCGTATGAAACAATATAATGCAAAAAATATCCTTAACATCGCTATTGCTGGTCATAGCGGTTCTGGTAAAACCTCTCTCGCTGAAGCTATTATCTATACCTGTGGTGGTTCGGAACGCCTCGGCAAGGTATCTGAGGGTAATACCATACTTGACTGCGACCCTGAAGAAATTAAGAGAAAAAGCTCTGTTGTAGCGGCTACTGCTCCAGTAGAGTGGAAAAATCATAAAATAAATCTTATAGATACCCCAGGATTATTCGACTTTGAGGGAGGTCTTTATGAGGGCGTTCGTGCCGCTGATTCAGTTCTTATTACTGTTTCTGGCAAAAGCGGTGTTTGTGTCGGCACTGAAAAGGCTGTTGCCGCCGCTGATAAGCGTGGTTTGACAAAGATTTTCTTTGTAAACGGTCTTTGCGATGAGAGTGCAAGATTCTATCGTGTATTTGAAAATCTTAAAGCCTCTTTCGGTCCGTCCGTCTGCCCTGTTGTCGTTCCTTATATAGTTGACGGTCAGGCAGATTGCTATGTCAATCTTCTTGAGTATAAAGCATATAAATATGAGAATGGAAAAATCACAACTGTTCCACTTCCTGATATGGGAAATCGTCTTGAAGGTCTTAGAACCGCTATTTGTGAGGCTGTCGCTGAAACAAGTGACGAAATGTTCGAGAAATATTTTTCAGGCGAGGACTTCACCCCTGAAGAAATCATTGTCGGCGTAAGTAAGGGCGTTAAAGAGGGAAAAATCAGTCCTGTATTCTGCGGTGACGCACTTCTTACATACGGTATTGAACAGCTTTTGAACGGTCTTATCTGGCTTGCTCCATCTGCTGAGGATAAATCAGAAGAGCTTGCACTTGATACCGAGGGCAATCCTGTTGAGCTTTCTGTAAATGAAAATGCTCTGCCCGCTGCAATCGTTTTCAAAACTGTTGCAGACCCATTTGTCGGCAAGCTGTCTTACTTTAAGGTTATTTCAGGCAAAATCTCCCCTGAAACTCCAATTATGAATATGCGTACAGGTACGATTGAGCGTTTGACCAAGGTTATGACTATCTGTGGCAAAAAGCTCATAGATACTCCATATATTACCGCTGGCGATATAGGTGCGGCGGCAAAATTACAATCTACCAATACAGGCGATACTCTTTGCGCTCCTGCGAGAAAGGTTATCCTTGAGGGCATTGAATATCCTCAACCTTCCTATTCTAAGGCAGTTTATCCCAAGAATAAGGGTGATGAGGAAAAGGTCGCTCAAGGCTTATTAAGACTTTCTGAGGAAGACCCAACAATTCGCTTTAAAACAAATAACGAAACTCACGAAATGATTCTTACTGCTCTCGGCGAACAGCATATTGATGTTATCGTATCCAAGCTAAAGAGTAAATTTGGTGTTGAGGTAACACTCAGCACACCTAAGGTAGCTTATCGTGAAACTATCCGCAAAAAGGTTAAGGCACAAGGCAAGCACAAGAAACAAACTGGCGGTCACGGACAATTTGGTGATGTCTGGATAGAATTTGAGCCATTTGACGGCGATTTTGAGTTTGATGAAAGAGTTGTCGGCGGTGCCGTACCTAAGGGCTTTTTCCCTGCTGTTGAAAAAGGCTTGCGTGAGTGTATGCAGAAAGGTCCTATTGCTGGCTATCCTGTTGTTGGTGTTAAGGCTACTCTTTACGACGGCTCTTATCACCCTGTTGATTCCTCCGAAATGTCCTTTAAAATGGCTGCGGCTATTGCATTCAAGACGGCTATGGAAAGTGCAGACCCAATTCTCCTTGAACCAATCGGCACATTAAAGGCTACTGTGCCTGATTCCGCAATGGGCGATGTTATGGGCGAAATCAATAAACGCCGAGGTCGTGTTTACGGTATGAATCCTGCTGGAAATGGCTATCAGACAATCGAGGCAGAAATTCCTATGGCAGAAACGAGCGACTTCTCAACCTTTATCCGACAGGCAACCCAAGGCAGAGGTCATCATACAATAGAATTTCTCCGCTATGACCCCGCAGTTAATCAAAAATAATTTATAGAGTGTAAGAATATATTTATATTCCTCCCATACAAAAACCGCACGAAGTATTTAACTTTCGTGCGGTTTGGTTCTTAGAAAAAATCAAGTTCTTATAGATTGACATATATTTTCTTATGTTATATAATATAAATAAGGATAGAGCGTATCACAAAACGGTCGCTCCCAAAGATGTTTAGTTATGAAATAACCGCCTTATTGGGAAGTGGGGCGGTTATTTCCTTTTATTATCACTGAAAAGCTTGATAATAGCAATTATCAATATGCCAAGCTGAATTAAATCAGACCAAGTAACATAACTTTCCATATGTAACACCCCCATTTCTGGGAGCAGGATTGACCGCCTATCGTTGTGATACGCTCTATGTATAATTATATTAACATGAGTTCGACAGAAATTAAAAGTTTCGCTCAAGCCTTTTCAAAGGCTTGCAGGGTCAAGGGACGGAGTCCCTTGTGGGTTTTAAGGGCAAAGCCCTTAACATTCTTTGCCCAACGGGCGAACGCAGTTCGCCCCTACTTTTATAACTTATTATTAACTAAGAATATTCATCGAACTCACATTATATTATAATATGTAATATCTTGTCAGTAAAAATACCGCCTTGCTTAAAGCATAGGCGGTATCTTTATATCATAAAATATTATTTTTTCTTAAAGCTATCCTTTAAAGATACTGAACGGTTAAATACTGGCTTTTCTGGTGTGCTGTCTTTATCAACGCAGAAATAGCCAAGTCGCATAAACTGATATGATTTCGGTGCTTCTGCACTTGCCATAGCCGGCTCAACCTTACAGTTTGTGAGAATTTCAAGAGAATTTGGATTGAGATAATCAAGGAAATTCTTATCGCCGACATCTGGGTCAGGAACAGTAAAGAGATTATCATAAAGACGAACTTCTGCTGTAGAAGCTGTCTTTGCGTCAACCCAATGAATAGTACCCTTGATTTTTCTGCCGTCAGGAGCGTTTCCGCCTCTTGTTTCAGGGTCGTATTCTGCATAAACCTCTATAACATTACCGTTTTCGTCTTTCTTACAGCCTGTGCATTTTACAATATATGTTGTTTTAAGGCGAACTTCATTTCCTGGGAACATTCTGAAATAGCCCTTTACAGGTTCTTCCATAAAATCATCTTGCTCTATAAAGAGTTCACGAGAAAATGTTACTGTTCTTGTGCCGTCTTCTGGACGATTTGGGTTATTTTCAACCTCAAAGGTTTCTGTCTTATCCTCTGGATAGTTTGTAATAATAAGCTTTACAGGGCGAAGAACTGCCATTGTACGCTGTGCAGTTTCGTTCAAGTCCTCACGCAGGCAATGCTCAAGGAAGCTATATTCAACTGTGCTTGTAGCCTTTGCAACACCGATTCTTTCGCAGAAATTACGGATAGCTGCAGGTGTATAGCCTCTTCTTCTCAAACCGCAGAGAGTAGGCATTCTTGGGTCGTCCCAACCATTTACATAATTTTCCTCAACAAGCTTACGGAGCTTTCTCTTACTCATAACAGTATTGTTGATACCAAGTCTTGCAAACTCAATCTGTCTTGGCTTTGCAGGTACGGAAATATTATTTATAACCCAGTCATAGAGTGGGCGGTGGTCCTCAAATTCAAGTGAGCAAAGAGAATGAGTAATACCCTCAAGTGCGTCCTCAATAGGGTGTGCAAAATCATACATAGGATAAATACACCATTTATCGCCTGTGCGGTGGTGCTTAATTCTATTTATACGATAAAGAACAGGGTCACGCATATTGAAATTACCTGATGTGAGGTCGATTTTTGCACGAAGAGTCATTTTTCCGTCAGGAAATTCTCCGTTTTTCATACGCTCAAAGAGGTCAAGGCTTTCTTCAATAGGTCTGTCACGATAAGGGCTTTTTGCAGGGTGGGATAAATCGCCACGATTTTCACGCATTTCCTCTGGTGAAAGCTCGCAGACATAAGCCAAGCCCTTTTTAATAAGCTCAATAGCAAATTCATACATCTTATCGAAATACTGTGATGCAAAGTAGAATCTATCGCCCCAGCTAAAGCCAAGCCATGCAATATCCTCTTTTATTGCGTCAACATACTCAACATCTTCTTTGGTTGGGTTTGTATCGTCCATTCTAAGGTTACATTTTCCGCCAAAGCGTTCTGCTGTTCCGAAGTCTATGCAAATAGCCTTTGCATGGCCTATATGCAAATATCCGTTAGGTTCAGGTGGAAATCTTGTGTGAACTTCCTTGCCCTCAAATCTGCCTCCCTCGGCTATATCTTCCTTAATAAAATCGTGGATAAAGTTACCAGCGACTTCATTTTCTAAAATTTCATCTGCCATAATTCTGTACTCCTTTTTATACTCCAAACTCAAATTTATTTTTCTCTAAAGTCAAGACTTTTAATTATTCTATGCGAATGAACCGTTGGAGCGAACTGTGTTCGCCCGTTCGGTAGTTCATTGGGAAATTCTCCGACTGCGTCAACAAACTTCTTTTATAAATGTCGAACAAGACTTGTAGAGCGATTTTGCGTCTTGTCCTGTACGGTCACGCACTAACAGGGAACCCCCTGCGAGGGTTCCCTACGAAAAACATTCCACTGGAATGTTTTTCTACCCTCCTGCGCTTAGAGAAGTATAAAGTGTTTCGCTCTCTGCGGAGAGCGACCAAAGGCTCTGCCTTTGGAAACTGCGAGCCTTTAAAAAGGCTCGAGCGAAACTTTTAACTTTCCTAAATTAAGTTTTATTATAACTTTGCAAGCCCTGCATTAAGTCTTTTTAGAGATTCCTCTCTGCCAAGAATATCAAGAATTTCAACTGCTCCACCTGGTGTAACAGTCATTCCAGATGCGGCAATTCTTACAGGCCACATTGCTGTACCGTTCTTAATACCCTGCTTTTCAGCAAAAGCTATAAGGCAATCGTGAATTGAATCAAAATTCCATTCGCTAAGAGCCTCAAGCTCCTCAATAGCTGCTTTTAAGATTACAGGTGAATTTTCAAGATTAGTCTTACTTTTTTTATTGACAAAAAGCTCCTTATCATATTCAGGCTGTTCCTCAAAGAAGGCTACTTTTTCTGGAATATCTGTAAGCTTTGTTGTACGCTTTTGAAGTATAGAAGCGATTTTTACGAAATCAAGCGGTTTTTTGATAACCTGCTCGAAATATGGCTTTGCTACTTGTGCGAACTGCTCTACTGTCATAGCCTTGATATATTCGCCGTTGAACCATTCCAACTTATCATAATCAAATACAGCAGGAGATTTGCTTATACCGCTTATCTTGAAAACCTTTGTAAGCTCATCAAGAGTGAATATTTCTGTATTATCTTCAGGGCACCAGCCGAGAAGTGCAATATAGTTAATGATTGCCTCTGGCAAATATCCTTCATTTGTCAAATCCTCAAAGCTTGTTGCACCGTGACGCTTAGAAAGCTTTGATACAGAGCCGTCCTCGTTTTTGCCCATAATGAGTGGAAGATGAATATAAGTAGGAATTTCCCAGCCAAAATCCTCATAGAGAAGATTATATTTTGGTGTAGAAGACAGATACTCACAACCTCTTACAACATGAGTAATATTCATAGTATGGTCATCAATAACATTAGCGAAGTTGTATGTCGGGAAACCATCTGCTTTTATAAGAATCTGGTCTTGAAGCTCAGAATTTTCAACTGTAATAGTTCCGAAAACAGCGTCCTCAAAGGTAGTGCTGCCCTCAAGTGGCATTTTCTGACGAATAACATACTCTGCACCACTTGCAAGAAGTCTTTCAACCTCTTCCTTTGGCAAATCACGGCAATGTCTGTCATAACCAGTGCCGAATTTATCGTTATCCTTGAGTGATTGAAGTCTTTCCTTAGAGCAGAAGCAATAATAAGCCTTACCCTCTTTTACAAGCTGTTCAGCATAAGGAAGATACATTCCAAGTCTTTCACTCTGAACATATGGTCCGAAATCTCCGCCTACATCAGGGCCTTCATCGTGTTTAAGTCCGGCTCTTTCGAGTGTTCTATAAATAAGGTCAACTGCTCCCTCAACCTTGCGTTCTTGGTCTGTATCCTCAATTCTAAGAATAAACTTACCACCCTGAGATTTTGAAACAAGGTATTCATAAAGAGCCGTTCTAAGGTTTCCTACGTGCATAAAGCCTGTTGGGCTTGGTGCATATCGTGTTCTTACTGTATCAGACATAATTTTCCGTCCTCCGCTATATAAAATTTAATCTATTTTTTATTATACCAAATTATTCAATATAATCAAGTATTGGTGGGTGCCGACCCACGGCGAAGACGCGTAATCGCTCGACAAGTCTCGCTCGCAGTTAGTTAGGGAAATCTGTTGACGCGGTCGAAGAAACTACCGATGAACTACCGCTTAGCTAACGCACTTATCTTAGACAATTAAAAGTTTTGCTCAAGGCGGCGAGCCGCCGCTTCCAAGACGCGGTGCGTGACCGCACAGGACAAGACGCGGAATCGCTCGGCTTTGCCTCGCTCGTAGTGAAGTTAAAAAAGATAGTTGACGCGGTCGAAGAAACTACCGATGAACTACCGCTTAGCTAACGCACTTATCTTAGACACTTAAAAGTTTTGCTCAAGCTTTTTCAAAAGCTTGCAGGGTTGAGGGACGGAGTCCCTCATAGGTTTTAAGGGCAACGCCCTTAACCTCTCTTTACCCCCAAATGGCGGAGAAGATTCGCCCTTGTTGACTAATGTTGCTAACAAAAGAATTTTTAAGGTGCAAGACAGGTTAAAGACTTCGCCCCTTAAAATCCACCAAAGGCTCGATTAAAGCTTTTATTTGTCTTATTAAGGGTTGGTTTCCTCTATCTCTAATATTACTCCCGAATTTTCGAGGTAAGTTACTGTGAAAGGTTCTCCTCTGGCAGCAATATCGTGCATTTCGCCAAATACTGACAAATTTGCCGCTCTGCCATAAAGCTCCTTGCCGTCAGGAAGTTTAAATTTATAATACACGCTCATCTGAAAGCAATTTCCCCATATTTCAAAGCTTGGAACGATTTCAATTGTTTTATACGCTCTGAGGTCTATATCCTTTTTTGCGGCATCTCGCATATCAAGCGGAAGCCCTTTTAATTGCTTTAATGCGTATTCTTTCGTCATATATTGTCACCTCTAAAAATCAAAAGGTTTTTTCTTGCTTTTGCGTTCTCTTAATTCTTTAAAAAATCTGCTCAAAAGCTCCGCACATTCATTTTCCATAACTCCAGAAATAAGTTCTGGCTTGTGATTATAAGGCAATTCAAAGAGATTTACAACTGATGCACAAGAACCAGCTTTTTTTGTCGAATGCTCCGAATACAACACGCTTAATCCTCGAATTTATAATTGCACCCGTACACATAGGGCAAGGCTCAAGCGTGACATATAAATCACACTGCCAAAGCCTCCAACCGCCTAATTTCTTACAAGCCTCATCTATCGCAATAAGTTCTGCGTGACGCAAGGCGTTTTTATCGGTTTCACGAAGATTATGACCTCGCCCAACAATTTCCCCATCTTTGACGACAACTGCACCAACAGGTACTTCCCCTATTTCATAGGATTTCTGTGCCTCTGCTAAGGCCTCAAGCATAAATTCTTCATCAATGATCACCTGCCGTCATCTCCTTGCTTAAAAATACATCATAATTATATTTATAATTTCTATTGCGAATAAAATTATTATCATCGGGTTTGTAAGAGCCGTTTTAAATGATAATATATCCGATTTTTGCTGTTCTTGCGGAAATATTGGCTTTCGTTTCAGCTTTATGGCTACAAAAATTATCACCAAAAGAAAAATACAAATCCCGATTGCTATATTATATAAGCCTTGAAACAATCCACAAGTTATGGTAAGAGCATTGCACAAAAAATGCACTGTCATACACGCAACAAGTGAATCAGTTCTAAGATATAAACAGCCTAAAATTATTCCGCAAAGGAACGAATATATAACTGCTGTCAAGCTTGTATGCGACATCGCAAAAATCACAGCCGAAATAATCACCGCAAATTTTGCCCCATATTCGCAAAATCCGCCTAAAATAAACCCACGAAAAGCCGTTTCCTCGATTATTGCGGGGATAAGTGCCATTGCAATATAATCCAGTAGATTGAATACATAGCTTGAACCTATGTCTATTCCAGTCGCATATGAAATTAAATTCGGCACGATATTGCACGAAAAGCACAATGTAAAAGCAAATACTGTAAATAAAACCAAAGCTGACAAAGATATTTTTTGCTTAGTCTGCTTTTTAAGCTTCAACGGCTGTTTGAAAAAATACGCAAGCACAATAAACGGCAATAAATTTTTTGCAAAGGACAATAACGCAAGCCTTGTAATATACATTTCCTGCGGAATAAGCGGCACTAAACCCGAAACTGAAATAACCGTTCCGATGATAAGTGACAGACTGACAAAATTCAGCCTGTTTTTCAGGGCTTTCACTGCTTGAGAACGCCTTTTTCAAGCATTTTCTGAGCGGCAAGAAGTACGCCAAGCTTACCGCTGTGATAATTCAACGCACCTTGCATCCAAGCGGCATATGGCTCTCTGAGTGGAGCGTCAGCCGAAAGCTCTATTGACGCACCAAGTGTAAATGCACCAGCCGCCATAATAACCTGACTATCATAGCCAGGCATATCCCAAGGCTCTGGAACTACAAACGAATCAACAGGTGCTCCTTGCTGTATGCCTTGACAAAATGCAACAAGCTCTTTTTCTCCGCCAAGCATAATTGACTCGATAATATCCGCACGAGGCTCATCATATTTTGGAGTAACACCATAGCCGAAAAGCTCGAAAAATGCTGATGCAAATATCGCTGTTTTGAGTGCCTCACCAGTTACATGAGGAGCATTGAATGCTCCCATAAATAATTCCCGATTATGTCCGAGAGTACAGCCGATTTCCTTGCCAGTACCAGGAGTTGTAAGACGATATGAGCAAAGCTCTATTAAATCGTGTCTGCCTGCTATATAACCGCCTGTCGGGGCAATTCCTCCGCCTGGATTCTTGATTAGTGAGCCTGCCATAAGGTCAACATTTCCAATAGTTGGCTCATATTCCTGTACAAATTCGCCATAGCAGTTATCGAGCATAACTATGCAGTTTGGTGCAAGCTCGTGTGCAAGCTTTGCGATTTTCTCGATTTCCTCACATCTGAGTGACGGACGGAGCGAATACCCCCTTGAACGCTGAATATATACCATTTTAATATCAGGTGTGATTCTCTGTTTCATACCCTCATAATCAACTGTTCCGTCTGATAAAAGGTCGAGCTGTTCGTAATTTATTCCGAAGTCAATAAGTGTACCTGTATTGCCCGAAATAGTTTTGCCATCACTTGCAATTCCGATTACGCCTTGAAGTGTATCGTATGGTATGCCCGTAACCGAAAGCATAGTATCATTCGGACGAAGAACGCCGAAAAGTGCGGTAGTAATTGTATGTGTACCGCTCACGAAATTATATCTGACAAGAGCGTCCTCCGCATTAAGTGCGAATGCGAATACTTCGTCAAGAGCCTCTCGACCTCTGTCGCCGTAGCCATAGCCTGTACTTGCTGTGAAATGGCTTTCACTGACTCTTGCATTCTGAAAAGCTTTCAGCATTTTTCGCTGATTAAGCTCTGTTATGTAGTTAGTTTTCTGAAATGCCTCATTAGCCATTTCTTCCGCCTTTTCAGATGCGGAAATTATCTTTTTATCAAAATCAAAATAATTCATATAATACCTCAAAAATTTAAAATTGCTTTCAGAAATGTAGGGGGGCGAACTGCGTTCTACCTCTTGGTAGGAAATGTTCAAATCCTAAGTTCAGATTCATTCAGCTATAAACCCCACTCTATTATAAAAGCCAACTAATTCCTCTCTGCAAAAAACAAAAATATCTCTATCACCCAAAGCTTCTGCAATTTTCGCAACAAGCTTGCTTGCGTATCCCTTGCCCCTACATTCGGGCAAGCACGCAACTCCACTTATAATTGCACAATTATCCGTTTCAGCCGAGGTCATACAGCAGGCAATAGCCTGTCCCTCAAGCCTATACGCAAGAACTCTTGACAAATTATGCCTTACCCTATGCGACATATCGGGATAAAAGCTATCAAAATCGGGAATTTCAAAGCCCTCTCCCCGACATCTTTCAAGAACGGAATAAATTTCCCTTATAGTAGGATTAAAGTCTATATTATCGGATTTTTCAGTTTCAGATTTTCCGACAAACTTCATTAAGACTTCTCCGCTCCAGTATTGAAGAAAAAGCTCCTTATCCGCAAGAATTGTGTTATATCCCACTGCTTCGATAAATTCTAAAAGCTCATCATTTACATTTTCGCAGAAAATCGTAATATTTCCGTCCATTCGTGAGATTACCGCTCTCGGCTTGTTATCCTCAAGCTGAACCCAATGCCCTAAAAAGCGTTCACCTGTTCCATAGGCTAAAAGCTGTGAAAGTATTCGGCAAGCAAAGGGATTCGGCTTATCAAGATATTTTTCAGCTATGGAACGATTGCTTTCATCAACAAGTAAAATCATTTCCAGCCGCCAATTCTGCCGCAAGTCTTAGAGTGTCACAAACGGCTTGTAAGTCATCTCGACTTATAAGAGAGGTTGAGCTGTGCAAATATCTGCAAGGAACTGAAATTGCCGCTGTACGCACTCCGCCTCTTGATTGATGGATTGCACCAGCATCGTTTCCGCCTGCAATTTTCGTTTTAGTCTGAACAGGGATTTCAGCTTGCTTTGCATTGTCCATTACGAGCTTATAAAGTGTTCTGTCATACATAGTTGCACCGTCCATAAACGAAACAACCGCACCCGAACCGACCGAGCATACCTTATCAGCCCCAGAAACATCAGGAATATCCGATGCTGTTGTAGCCTCAACTACAATCGCAGTATCAGGATTGAGCGTAAATGCTGCACCCTTTGCCCCACGCAGACCTATTTCCTCTTGTACTACAAAGCTAAAGTATGTGTCATACTCAAGTTCACTTTGCAGCAATTCTATAAGAGCCATACAGCCTGCCCTGTCATCAATCGCCTTTCCGATTATGCGTTCATCAGCCTCAAAAACCGAATCAAAATAAACGCAGTCACCGAGAGAAACACACTTCTCGGCTTGTTCCTTGGTATCTGCACCAATATCTATATAAAGTGAGTCTATTGACGGATTTTTTGCTCTTTCGTCAGCTTTAAGCACATGAACAGGAACTGCACCAATGACACCAGGCAATTTATTTTTGCCGATAAGAACCGCCTTTCCGCAAGCGGCTTTTTTATCAATTCCGCCCACCTCGGCAAATTTCAGTGTGCCGTTGCTTTCAATATTAGTAACAATAAAGCCTACCTCATCCATATGTGCCGAGATAAGAAGTTTAGATTTTGCTCTCTGCTTGCCCTTTTTGAAAGCAAGAATATTTCCGAGAGAATCAACCTTTAGTTCGTCTGCATATGGCTTAATTTCTTCAAGGATAATATCTCTTATATCGTCCTCATCTCCAGAAACTCCGCAAGCTGTGCATAGTCTTTCTAAAAGCTCAATGTTCATTAAAATGCACCTCCGTCCTCAATATACTTTGCAAGAATCTTTGCAACACTTTCTATATCTTCAAGTGAAACAACCTCAACCTGTGTGTGCATATATCTTTCAGGAATAGAAAGAACTCCACAAGGAACTCCTCCTCTGCTTCCTGCGATTACATCGGCATTTGTGCCTGTCGTTCTGCCGTCAACCTCATATTCACACTCTAAACCAAAGCTCTTTGAAATCTCAATCAGCTTATTTGTAACCTTTCTTGAAAGTACAGGTGCTATACTAATAATTCCGCCACAGCCGAATTTTCCGCTTGATTCTTCAGGAACTCCAGCTTGCTTTGCAAAGCCAACATCAACTACAATCGCTTCTGTCGGGTCAAGTGCAAATGCGGCTGTTCTCGCACCAAGCTCGCTTGTTTCTTCCTGTGAGCTTAGGACGATTGAAAGCTTGCAAGGAAGTTTTTTATCCTTAAGAAGTCTTGCTGTTTCAACAAGAGCCGTACAGCCTGCACGATTATCCAAAGCCGCCGAGGCAATTCTGTTATTAAGCAATTCCTTAGGCTCACTTCTGACAATAATTCTATCACCAAGCTCAACAAGGCTCTTAACCTTTTCAGCAGGAAGTCCGGTATCAATCCAGATTTTATCCTTAGTAATGGCATCTCCGCTGTCATTCTTGATTAAATGCGGAGGGAATGTACAGACTACGCCTGTAATATTCTCCTTGCCAAGAACAGTTACTGCACTTGATGGAAGTGTTCTCATATCCATACCACCGCAAGGTGTTGCTTTAATAAAGCCTCTGTCGTCAATATATGTGACGATAAGACCTATTCTGTCTATATGTGCGTCAAGCATAATATGCTTATCGCTTGATTTATCGCCCATTGTGAGAATAACACTTCCGTTATCTCTATATGTCACCTCACCAAATTCTCTTAAAATTGTTGCGGCGATAGAACAAGCGAAATCTTCATCGCCAGAAACGCCGTCAGCAAGCAAAAGCTTTGTGAGTACTTCTTTTATATTTTCCATATAATCCTCCTATCAATGCCATATAAAAATGCCCGATAAAATTTATTTTAAAAAAGCTCAAAAATATTATCAATAATAATATTCATTCCCTTTGCACTTGGAATATGACTACTGTTATTTACAGGTATATAATGTAAATTATTATTTTCAGATTTCTTAATAAATTCAGAAATTATTTTAGTAGGAGTAACAAGGTCTGTATTTCCCTGTAAAATATAGTACGGAATAGTTATTTTTTGCAGTGTTTCCGAAAGGTCAATCTTAATCAGTTCTTTCATCAATGATGTATTTTTTATATAACCGTTTATTACCATCGCTTTAAAATCCTTAAACGAATAATCAGGACTAGTCAGCAAGCCGCCTATTATTTTTCCCATCGGAGTTTTTCCACCGCTTTTTGATTGATAACCATCTGTATACTTATTGGCCCATTTCATAATTGTCTTGCCATCTTCCGATGTATGTTCTGAGGCTTGATTCATAGCTGAAAGTTTGTCTTTGTTTTTCTTAGGCATATTAGAATTAAATAATGCTTTGAAAATTTCATCATTAAATATCAGTTGCTTTAACACCTGTCCATATACAATTACATTATGTATCAATTCAGGTATTTCCTCAGCAGTTCTTGCCGCAAGAATGCTTCCCCATGAAACTCCAAATAAATTTATTTCGTTTTGTTTAAACTCGTCTTTTATCTGCTTAACAAGGTCTATCGTCATTTTTACGAATGAATCTATAGAAAAAGTATCATCTATTATACGGTTGTTTATTCCGCAGCCGAGCTGATCCCAATATACCATTATAAACCGCTCTGTAAGTTCGGGAAACATTCCGCGGCAGCCTTCACAAAATGGAATAGGACTTCCCGGCCCGCCATGAAGAAAAATTACTATTGGATTTGTTTTTTTTCTGCCCTCTATCAAGACCTTTTGTTCAAAACCATTCAAAGTATATGTTCTCAGTTCAGATATTTCATTCAAGCCAATAATATTTTTTCTTTTCCTATTCATATTCTTTTACCTTTCTTAAAGCTCCATTACCAATCTCTTATAATGTAAGCCCTTTTCGGCGAAGTTCTTATACATATCAAAGCTTGCACTTGCGGGTGACATAGAAACTATATCTCCGCTCTCGGCTCTCTCTCTTGCAATTTTAACAGCTTCTTCCATGCTGTTAACTCTGATTATCTCAGGATTTCCCTCACTATATGTTGATGCTTTTCTTGTAGCCTCCTCAATCTTATCTGCCGTAGCTCCCATAAGAATTAAAAGCTTAACTGTCTTAGGAACGACCTCGCCCATTTCGTCATAAGGAATTTTCTTGTCATATCCGCCGGCAATAAGAATAATCTTGCGGTCATAAAGTGAAAGTGTACCCTTGACGGTTCTTGTAGGACTTGTTCCGATAGCGTCATTATACCAACGAACGCCGTCTAACTCTCTGACTAATTCCGCACGATGCTCAACTCCCGCAAATTCCATAGCAACCTTGCGGATAGTTTCAACATCAACCAAGCCCCATACTGCACTTATTGCGGCAAGGTAGTTTTCGATATTATGCAAGCCAGGAATTTTAATCTCCTCAGCTTTCATTATGTGCGTTTCTTCTCCATTTATGCTCATAACTATTTCGCCGTTAGACTTCATATAAGCACCACTTCTTACAGAATTTCTGCGTGAGAATTTATAGAGCGTGCCACGAACATATTCGCTAAAGCTATTTGAAATTTCGTTATCAAGATTTAAAACCGTGCGTGAAAAGGCGTTCTGGTGGAGAACGATATTTTTCTTAGCGTCAATATATTCCTGCATATCCTTGTGAATATCAAGGTGATTAGGTGCGAGATTTGTTACAACTGCTATATCAGGGCTTTTTCTCATAGAAATAAGCTGAAAGCTTGAAAGCTCTACAACAGCATAATCCTCAGAAGAAATTGATTCTATATCAGGCAAGAGCGGGTGTCCGATGTTTCCACCGAGGTGAACAGTCTTTCCACTTGCCTTTAAAAGCTCGGAAATAATTGTAGTTGTAGTTGTTTTACCATCACTTCCTGTAACTGCAATTATTTTGCAAGGGCATATATCAAAGAATACTTCCATTTCGCTTGTAACAGCAACACCATTGTTTCTTGCCTCTACAAGTTCGTCCATATAATATTTCATACCTGGGGTTCTGAATATAATATCCGCTCCAAGATTTTTTAAATAATTTTCACCAAGATGAAGTTCTGCACCATATTCTTCGGCTTTATCGGCATTTTCACCGAGAGCAGTTCTTTCTCTCTTATCACAAGCGAGAACCTTTGCACCGTATTTTGCAAACATTTTTATAAGAGGCAAATTACTTCCACCGATACCACAGAGAGCAACTGTTTTGCCATTAAGAGATTCAAAAAAATCAGAAGCCTTTCTTTCCATAAATAATCTATCCTTTCAGCAATAATTCGTTAATTCTATTGCTATTATAAAACAATATTACCTTTAAGGCAAGAAATTCCTTAATATTCGCTCAACACTCATAAGAGAAACTTGTTGACGCAGTCGGAAAAACTTCCGAGCGGACTACGATTAGCTAACAGATTTCTCTAAGACATTTAAAAGTTTTGCTCAAGGCGGCGGTGCGTGACCGCACAGGACAAGACGCGGAATCGCTCGGCTTTGCCTCGCTCGTAGTGAAGTTAAAGAAGATAGTTAACACGGTCGAAGAAACTACCGATTTTTTGTTAAATTAACGCTTATTATTCGCGTCTAAGCTTGTTAAATTAAAAGTTTTGCTCAAGCTTTTTCAAAAGCTTGCGGTTTCCAAAGGCAGAGCCTTTGGTGGGTTTTAAGGGCAACGCCCTTAACATTTCTTGCCTTTAAAGGGCGGACTTTGTCCGCCCTTAGGAACTAATGTTGCTGACAAGAGAAATTTATGTTAGGCTTCGCCCAAAGGTATTTCGCCCTCTGCGGAGAGCGACAAGGGCGTTGCCCTTGTCCTACGAGCTTTTTTACTGTTTTAAGGAAGTTATTTTGCTTAATTTTCGGCTTATTCATTGTAAAAAGCAAAAATATGTGATATAGTTTTTTTATATATTGAAGGAGGAAGTTATTATGTTAAAAAGTAGAAACAAAAATCAGACGGCTTGGCGGTTTATCTGCATTTTACTTGCCGTCACAGCACTTTTGAGCTGTTTTATGCTCAGCACAGCAAATGCGGCAGATACCACAAGTCAAAGCGATAACACTATTACAAGTGCTAAGGACATTCCAGGAAAAAAGTTGGTGTTCAGCTTGGTACAACTGGTGATGACTATGTCACCGAATATGAGGGTGACGAAAAAGGCACTAAGATTGAACGCTATAATAAAGCCGCTGATGCTATTCAATCACTTAAACAGCAAAAAATCGATTGTGTTGTAATTGATGAACAGACAGCAAAATCCTTTACAGAGAAAAATTCTGATATTAAGATTCTCGATGAGGAATTTGCAAAGGAACAATATGCTCTTTGCATAAAAAAAGGCAACAAGGAGCTTCTCGATAAGCTCAATAATGCCATAGATGAATTACAAGCAGACGGAACTTTATCAGATATAGTTACAAATTATATTGGCTCTGCAAAAGAAATCGGTACTAAGCCTTATAATGAAAAAAATGTTGACCGCAAAAACGGTACTTTAGTTGTTGCAACAAATGCTCAGTTCAAGCCATATGAATACTATGAGGACGGAAAAATCGTCGGTATTGATATGGATATGATGAGAGCTATATGCGATAAGCTTGGAATGGAACTAAAAATTGAGGATATAGAATTTGATTCCATTATAACCTCCGTGCAATCTGGTAAGGCAGATGTCGGTGCCGCTGGTATGTCTGTTACTGAGGATAGAAAAAAGAATGTCGATTTCTCAAATTTCTATGCTGAAACAAGACAGGTTATTGTTGTAAGAAATACAGAATCAGGTGCAGCCGGCATATCATTCTTCGAGAAACTTCAACAGAATTTTGTCGATAGCAGCCGTTGGAGCTATATCGTCACAGGTCTTGGCAACACACTTCTTATTACACTCTTTGCGATTATAATCGGTATTGTGCTTGGTGCACTTATCGCAATCGTAAGAACCATACACGACCAAAACCACAAGCTTAAAATTTTGAATTTCATCTGTAAGCTATACCTCACCATTATAAGAGGTACTCCTGCAATGATTCAGCTCCTTATAATCTATTATGTAATCTTTGCGTCGGTCAATATTGATAAGATTCTCGTTGCTGTTGTCGCTTTCGGTCTTAATTCAGCCGCTTATGTTGCCGAGGTTATCCGTTCAGGCATAAACTCAGTAGATAAGGGACAATTTGAGGCAGGTCGCAGTCTTGGTCTTACATATAAGCAGACTATGCTTTCAATTATTCTTCCACAGGCTTTCAAAAATATTCTTCCTGCACTCTGCAATGAGTGTATCAGCCTTCTCAAGGAAACAGCTATCAGTGGTTATATCGGACTTACAGACCTCACAAAGGCTGGCGATATTATCAGAAGTCAGACCTTCGAGGCATTCATACCACTTATCGCTGTTGCACTTATCTACCTCGTAATAGTAATGATCTTAACCGTAGGTGTAAATAAACTCGAAAGGAAGCTTAAAAATGACAATGCAAGATAAAAGCACAAATCAAGTTCTTATAGAGGTAAAGGACCTTTGCAAAAGCTTCGGTGAACACGATGTTCTCAAAGGCATAAACACCACTATCTCAAGGGGCGATGTTATCGCTATTATAGGGCCCTCCGGCTGTGGAAAATCTACTTTTCTCCGCTCTCTTAATCTACTTGAAACACCTACAAGCGGTGTCATAAAATTTGAGGGTACAGATATAACCGATAAGTCCGTAGATATAAATAAAATGCGTGAAAAAATCGGTATGGTATTCCAGCAGTTCAACCTTTTCCCTAATATGACAATCAAGCAAAATATTATGCTTGCACCTGTCAAGCTTGGCAAGATGACAAAGGACGAGGCTTCAGCAAAAGCTGATGAGCTTCTCTCAAGAATCGGTCTTTCTGAAAAGGCAGATTTATATTCACCACAGCTTTCTGGCGGTCAGAAACAGAGAATCGCTATTATAAGAGCTTTAGCAATGAATCCTGATGTAATGCTCTTTGATGAGCCTACATCAGCACTCGACCCTGAAATGGTCGGAGAAGTTCTTGCTCTTATGAAAGACCTTGCAGAATCAGGTATGACAATGGTTATAGTTACTCACGAAATGGGTTTTGCAAGAGAGGTTGCAAATAGAGTTATGTTCATCAATGATGGAATAATTCAAGAAGAAAACAATCCTAAGGAACTATTCGGAAATCCGCAGAACCAAAGACTTAAAGATTTCTTATCTAAGGTTCTATAAATCTAAATATTCAACCTATCATAAACGGTGATTGCAATAGCAGTCGCCGTTTTTTATAACAGACTTTCCTAAGTGGCGTGTCGCCACTGTCAAGACGCAGAATCGCTCGACAAGTCTCGCTCGGTGTTGATAAATGAAGATTATTGCTGCGGTTGAAGAAATTTCCAATGAACTACCGAACGGGCGAACACAGTTCGCCCCTACGCTCAGCTAATGTACTTATTTTAGATAGTTAAAAGTTTCGCTTGAGCCTTTTCAAAGGCTCACAGTTTCCAAAGGCAGAGCCTTTGGTGGGTTTTAAGGGCGAAGCCCTTAACATCTCTTACCTTAAAAGGGCGGACTTTGTCCGCCCTTAGGTACTAATGTTGCTAACAAAAGAAAATTAAGCGGTGGACAAAGTCCACCGCTTTTAGAAGTAAAGAATGTTGGGCTTCGCCCAAAGGTATTTCGCTCTCTGCGGAGAGCGACAAGGGCGTTGCCCTTGACCTACGAGCCTTTAAAAAGGCTCGACCTAAACTTTGAGTATCTTAGGGAAGCTTTATCGTAGGGGCGAATAAAGTCCGCCCATTGGCAATTTCTTCGACCGTGGCAATATATTTCTCTAATCAACTGTGAGCGAGGTTTGCCAAGCGATTCCGCATCTTGGCAGTGGCAGCTCACCACCGAATAAATTTTATAACAATAATAATTTTTTTCTTACAACGCTTGAAAAGTGCAGAAAATTATGTTATAATCTAAAAGTTAAATCTTACATATATTTTTGCGGGTATGGCGAAATTGGCAGACGCAAGGGACTTAAAATCCCTCGGACTAATACTCCGTACCGGTTCAAGTCCGGTTACCCGCACCAAAAAAACGAGCAACTCAATTAATGTGGGTTGCTCGTTTTTGTTATTAATGCCAAACATCTCAAAATATGAAGTGCGTTCTGCCAATGCACAAATTCCTTTCGATAATAAAGATTAATAAATAAAGGAGTGGTTTCAGCCACTCCCTTTTTTATAAACAAAAAGAAGCACCTCGCCATAGTGACGAAGTACTTCCTATAAATCAGTTTAGTTTAAACAGTTTTAAGATTAAGCAAGCTCTGCGAAATACTTAATTGTTCTTACCATCTGGCTTGTGTAGCTGTTCTCGTTATCATACCAAGAAACAACCTGTACCTCATAGAGGTCATCAGCAATCTTAGATACCATTGTTTGTGTAGCATCGAAGAGTGAACCATATCTCATACCGATAACATCAGAAGATACGATTGGGTCTGTGTTGTAGCCGAAAGACTCAGAAGCAGCAGCCTTCATAGCAGCATTGATGCCATCAACTGTAACATCAGCACCCTTAACAACAGCTGTAAGGATAGTTGTAGAACCTGTTGGTACAGGAACACGCTGTGCAGAACCGATGAGCTTGCCGTTGAGCTCAGGGATAACAAGACCGATAGCCTTAGCAGCACCTGTTGAGTTAGGAACGATATTAGCAGCACCTGCTCTTGCTCTTCTGAGGTCGCCCTTTCTGTGTGGACCGTCAAGAATCATCTGGTCGCCTGTGTAAGCGTGGATTGTGCTCATGATACCGCTCTGGATTGGAGCATAATCATTAAGAGCCTTAGCCATAGGAGCGAGGCAGTTTGTTGTGCAAGAAGCAGCAGAAATGATTGTATCATCAGCTGTAAGAGTATTCTCGTTTACGCTATAAACGATTGTCTTAAGGTCACTGCCTGCAGGAGCAGAGATAACAACCTTCTTAGCACCAGCATCGATATGAGCCTGTGACTTTGCCTTAGAGCAATAGAAACCTGTGCACTCGAGAACAACATCTACACCGATTTCGCCCCATGGGAGCTCAGCAGCGTTAGCCTTAGCATAGATTGTAAGAGTCTTGCCGTCAACTGTGATTGTGTTAGCCTCGTCATCAGCCTCTACTGTGTGGAGATTTTGACCAATCTTACCGCAGTAGCCACCTTGTGCTGTATCATACTTGAGAAGATCTGCAAGCATAGAAGGCTTTGTAAGGTCGTTGATAGCAACAACTTCATAACCCTCTGCACCAAACATCTGGCGGAAAGCAAGACGACCGATACGGCCGAAACCATTAATAGCAACTTTAACTGACATTGTAATTATACCTCCTAAGTTTTTACTGCTTTTATTTTATAGCATTTTGAGAAAAAATACAAGTGTTTGTTTAAAATTTAACAAAATTTTCTTAAATTTATTTTCTACTTTTCGAGAATTTTATATTTTGCAGTAATTTTTTTATATATTATTCTAAAAAAGCATCTTTGCCCTTATATTCTGCTCAAATTTTTAAAAATTATTCAGAATAGTTTTAGTTTTTACGCATATACTGTTATTAAGTATGCTAAAGCAAGATTTAATATTTTCTAAAAAATCTTAAAAAAGCTATTGACATTTCATTCTGAAAGAGTTATAATAATAAAGCTCTCAAAAATAACATATCGCGGGATGGAGCAGTTTGGTAGCTCGTCGGGCTCATAACCCGAAGGTCGTTGGTTCAAATCCGGCTCCCGCAACCAAACAAGACGGTTTTTCGAAACCGTCTTTTTTTTTCCATTTTTTCGAAAATGCCCGAAAACGGCTTATCTATGCGGTTTATAAACGGCAACAAAATCGAGTTGGAAAAAGTTGAGTCAGAATAAATACAGTTAAATCGCAGTCAAAATCGCAGTCAAATCGCATTCACAAATAAAACCTGAGCCGCCGAAATCGTTTCCGACAAATATTTTTCGGAGGTTAAAGTTATGACAAACACAAAAATCACTTACACACAGCAGGGCGACTTTCTTCTTCCCGATTTAAAATTGCCCGAACAGCCAAAGGTGGAAATCGGCATATTTGGGAAACGGCATCTTCGCTATTTGGAGCGTAACCGTAAAATCCTCTACACAAATATGCTTACTAAAGGTAAGCTGACCGCTTATCTCGCCGATATCGACGAGCAGGCGGAGAATATGTTTGATCAGCTGGTAAGGCAGCTCGCAGAGCGTGAGGGCGTGACGGAACAGCTCAAGGCGAACAATCAAATGCTGTGGGTTAAGAAGATGAATTCTATCCGCAACCGAGCAGAGGAAATCGTTAATCACGAGCTCATTTACAGCTAAAAGCAGATCGTGAGGTAAAAGGCGTTTCGGTAAAGACAGTTGAAACGTGGGAAGCAGGAACCAATAAACCGATCGGAGCGGCAAGGCGTTTTCTCAGTGTACTGAAAGCCGACCCGAAGCTGCTCGTCAAAAGCAATATTATCAGCGCATAAGATGAATCAAATGCCCCTTGATAGGCAAATCGCTTATCAAGGGGCGTTTAACTTTAGATTCACAAGACATCCGTGTACTAAAAACGCACCATCTTGCAGTGTATTATTATTGCAGAATGAATTTCAATATGATATGATAGAGATAAGAGGTGGTATGATGTTCGCTAAATCTCCGAAAAAACTGATAATAATGAATATTTTGGATATCCTCAAACGATACACAGACGAAAATCACCGGCTAAGCCAGAAAGAGATTCAGGATATTCTTGAGCGTGAATATGATATGACGGTTGAGCGCAAGGCGGTCAAGCGCAATCTGATGAACCTGATCGAGTTCGGCTATAACATCAACTATAGCGAGAGCGTGCGCATATTCAAAGACAAGGACGGCAAAGAACAGGAGAATGTAATCCTTTCCGACTTTTATCTGGAACATGAATTTACCGACAGTGAGCTACGGCTGCTGATTGACAGCGTTCTGTTCTCGAATCATATCCCCTATAAACAGGATAAGGAGCTGGTCGATAAGTTAGCTTCTCTGTCCAATATCTATTTCAAAAAACGAGTGAACCATATCGCCCGTATGCCGGAGGATAAGACGGATAACAAGCAGCTTTTCTACAATGTTGAGCTGTTAGACGAGGCGATCGACAAAAGACGCAAAGTGTGCTTTCACTATCTTGAATATCACACTGACAAAAAGCTGCATAAGCGGCGAAATAAAAACGGCAAGGTTAGGGAATACATCATCAATCCTTATCAGTTAGTTGCCAAAGAGGGCAAGTATTATCTGATTTGCAACTATGATAAGTATGACGATATCAGCAACTACCGCATCGACCGCATAACGGATTTGGAGATTCTTGACGAAAACATCAAGCCTTTTGATGGGCTCAAAGGCAGCGACGGCAGAAAGCTCGATCTTGAGGAGTATATGGATAAGCACGTTTATATGTTTTCGGGCGAGAATGTGAGGGCAGTGTTCAGAGCTGACAAGAGCCTGATCAGCGACATTATAGATATGTTCGGCAAGGAAGTCAGATTCAGCGAAGAAAGCGACGACGCAATAACTGTTACGGTAAACGTCAACGAGCTTGCTATGGAGCAATTCGCAAAGGCATTTACACCGTGGATTGAGGTTATCAAGCCAGTTGCTTTGCGGGAGAGGATGATCAAAAACCTAAATAAAAGTTTGGGAAAATATATGTCAAACATAGTTTTATAACAGGTGAGATACAATGACAGATATGGATTATTCAAAAACGAGGATATTTGAGAGGCATACGAATTTGGAGACAACAAATAAAAAGAATGCTGAATTAAAAGAGATGTATCAAACCTTTTATAACGAGATGTATCAAGCCTTTAATATAAAGAAGAAGGTTAAGTTTGAGATGAAAAAATACAACGGCATCCAACTTCTCACTTGCTTTGATTCTTACCTTAATGCAGATAATAAAATTATGATTTACGGTCAGGAGGCAAATACAGACGAGGGCCGTGTTTTTGACTTTTCACCGCAGTATCAGAAAGACGGTTATTATAAATATGAATATAAAATCGCTCATGTCGGCGAGAAAGGCATTCCGAAGTCAAAATGCAGGCAAACAGAATATCTAAAAACACGTGAGCTTATAGCCGGCTTCGACAAAAGCCTTAACCCGGAGAAACGTGAAGCTGAGATATTATCTGTATTGAGCAATAATCTAAACAAAACATCTCTCAAAGGAAAAAGAACAGGGTGTTATCCTCCGGGAGAACCGAAGCGAAAAACTGAAAAGTATAAGCAGTATAAATTCAGAGATGAAATAATTTATACTTCTTTTGATTGGAACGGTTTTAATGGAAATATCTTTCTGCACGAGCTAAATCTTCTGAGACCGACGCATTTGGTTTTTCTCAGCGGACCTGATTACATAAATCATATTATTCGGGATTTCGGAAGTGATTTTTATAACAAGATCAAGATGATGATAAACGGGTTGTCTGTTGATACGCCTGCCGTTACAGGAAGTGATTATAATCTTTCAAAAGAGGATATTCACAATTTGTTTGGGATCAACGGCTACGATTCAGGGATAAAAATATTGTACGCCTATCATCCGTCTGCGCGCATTCTTAATGGTGAACCAAGAAAAAACTATAATGCAATTATTGAGGGTTTTATTAACCAGGAGTCTTTATAAATGAAATTTGTTATTGCCAAACCGGTAGCCAAAATGAGCGTGGGAGATTTGTTTTACTCCGCACCGAGAAAAAGTGAGATCGACAAAGCTTGCGATGAGCTTTTTCAAATATGCTTAAGAAGGGCTGATAGAGAATTCCCTCGTCATTCTGATTATCCGGAACGCAATGGAATGGTTCCGCAGGTTGAAAAAGAGTTGCGGATGATTCAGAACAGCGAGCTTGCGTTTGTTTTGCTTGTGATGCACGAAATTGTATTACTTTCCAAGGTGGTCCTGTGTCAAGATTTAGCACAAAATAAAATGAGGAGTGAAAGCTATGTTGTCAAATGAAGCTATATTCAATGATACATTGAGAATTATTGAAGATGGTTATTACACAAAGGATGAACAATTGGTTATGTTGAAATACAGCACAAAAGAATCACAAGAATCTATTGTCATCCTTCCGGATGAAATTAAACAAATATATAATAAATGCTTCGTTAAGGGTAACAAGTATTCTTCAGATTGTAATAGCAAATGCTTTAACTTGGATTCTTTCAGTTTAGGCATAAAGACTAAAAAAGATTATAATTCTAACCGAGTGTTGGTACTCAACTTTGCTAACCCAATCAATCCGGGTGGAGGTGTAAGAATAGGCGCTAAAGCTCAAGAGGAAGATCTTTGCAGAAGAAGCACCTTATTATATGCTTTGGAAAGTAAAGCTGCAGCGAAATACTATAATTACAATAAATCAAGACGCAACCTTAACAATAGTAACACCATAATGTTACATCCTAATGTTGAGGTATTTAAGAATGAAGCAGGCATTTTGCTTGAAAAGCCTGAACAAATCGCGGTTGTAACTTGCGCTGCACCTATCGCAACATCGTTTGAAGATTTAGAATCAAAAAAACAATACGAAAAGATATTTTACCTCAGAATTCTTAGTTTGTTGATATGTGCAGCATTCTATGAATATGATTATTTGATATTAGGGGCATGGGGATGTGGTGCGTTTGGTAACGATCCAAAATAGTTGCAGAACTATTTAGAAAAGCAATCTATGATGAATCGATAAATGGGTTTAAAATATGTAAGAATTTTAAAAGAATTGATTTTGCAGTTTTAAGCACCGATAAGAACAACTATAATTTCGACACTTTTGATACAACCTTCCTAAGCTATAATTAAGAAAAACGAAATAAGCATCTATTCCTTTCAACAATGGTAACATGAAATTACTACAGTTGAAAGGAAGTTCTTTATGTCAAAACACATCAACCAAAATGGTCTCATTAGCTTTGATGAGTACGCTAAATACAAAGGTATGTCGAGTGTATCCTTAGCCAGACATGATCCTGTGTTAAGATTTAGCACAAAATAAAATGAGAAGTTCTGCCAACTAAGCTGCTGGCAGAGAAGATACCCTCTCAAACAATTTTTCAAAATCATTAGGAGACATATAGTCGCAGTGGCTGTGAATCCTAACGGTATTATAAAAGGTTTCAAAATACTCAAATACAAGCCTATAGGCATGTTTGTAGTTAATGATATGAAATCTGTTAAGCCATTCTCTTTTGATTAAGGAATGGAAAGATTCGATGCAGGTATTATCGTAAGGATAACCACTATGAGAATAGCTTTGCTGCATCTTTTCAGTGGCTTCACGCCACGCATTTGAAATATACTGGCTGCCACGATCTGAATGGATAATAAGTGGTAAATCAGTATTACGACAGGCTTTTGCCTTGTTGATTGTTTCGATAACTGTTGATACTTCCATAGTGTCTGCAAGAGTCCAGGCAATGATTTTTCTGGCATACAAGTCCATAACGCAGTTATGGTATACAAAAAAACCATCCTGCGTCCAGATATAAGTTATATCTGTGCACCAGACAGCGTTAGGACGTTCAGGATTAAACTGTTCGTTGAGAATGTTGTGGAGTTCTTTGCTAAAATCAGAATCTTTGGTGGTAGTAGTCCACGGTTTAGTCCACTGGGCACGAATGCCAATTTCACGCATGTATTTACCTACGGTGCGTTGACTGATGGTTTCGCCAGATTTACGTAGTTCCTGAGCAATTTTTGGGGCGCCATAATTCTGTTTAGAATTATCATATATTTTCTGGATTTCCTTTTTAACGGCATTTTTTCGCTAACGAGTAGGAGATACCTTTCGATTAAGGAAGGATCTGTATTCAGAGCGAGACACGCCTAAAATTTTCAGCATTCCGGAGATAGAGACGCGGCGTCCAGTTACTTTGGCAGCATCTACCTTTGCAGAAACTTCAGTATAGATAGCTTCTGTTAATCTTTTTCCAGAATGCCGATGGCTTTTTTTAACACATCAAGTGCATCCTGTGCATCACGCAGCTCACGCTTAAGGCGGGCGATTTCCTTCGCTTCATCAGAAGCGTAACTGCCGGAACCGATAACGGGAATATCACCGTTATTATCTCTGAACTGGGCTTCCCAGCGAGCAAGAGTACTGACACCGATACCCAGGTTCTTTGCACATTCAACCTGTGTAAGATCAGGGTGCTCTTTGCGATAGTTGATAGCATCCAACTTGAATTGCTTGGTGTGATGAGTTTTTTGTCATAACATAATGAATTCCTCCTCTTTTTTATTATACAACACTTAAAGGGGATATCTCATTTTGTTTTTGTACTATTTAGATGCTAACACTAGGATGGTGGAAAATATACAGGAGCAATAAAGTAGGTGAAATAATATGGAAAATAAATTAAAAAAGCTTTATAATTATCTTGTGGATAATAATTATACGGAGGATGCATCAAGAATTGAAGTGATTTTAGATGAATACTTACAAAATAATGAATTGTCTGATCTCTCCAAAAAAAGACTTTCAGCTATGTGTAATCCAAGATATTTGGGTAATCTCTATATTAAAGAATTATCAGATCCATATAAGTGGTGGAATTTCCTTGCTGAAATAAAGAAAAATATATAAAGATATGTACTAAATATTAGGAGATTTTTGGTATGAAATTAAATAAAATACAGTTAATGGCTGTTAATATTAGCAAAGTATTAAAGAATATATTAAATGACAGAATTTCGTCAAGCAAAATATACGATTTAGTTGATGAACCAAATCATCATAGTTTCAAAATTGGCTTTACAGCTTATAATTATTTTTATGTTGTATTTCAGTACAATCTTGATATTATTGGTTGTTATATTGAAGTTGGAAATAACATATGTATTCCGTTGATAACTGATAAGAATTGCTATTCTGATACAGTTATTGAAGATTATATTTCAAAAATAAAAGATGAACTGGAACTCAGAATACCGGATAAATATTTGAAAGCTAAAGGTTGGCTGTAATATTAGGACGATTACCATTATCTGATAAAATCATCAAGTGATTTTGATGTTCAGCTTAGAACACGGAATACTCCTAAAGGTGGTGACAACAGTACCTGCAACTTGCATGACGTTGTTGATAGTATGAGTTCTTTATCAAAAATAGCTCCCACATTTGGGCAAATAGGCGGAGGAGTTCAATTTGAGTTACCTGATAATGTAAGTTGCATTATAAAAATGGATTTTTAAAGGAGAATTTTTGGTAAATGGATAGAAAAGAATTTATAAAAAAAGTCAGAAAGCTTCGAGTTCCAAATTTTTTATTTAATTTAGATGGCGTTGGCCGTGATGATGAAAGATTTTGCCTTGTTAAGTTAGGAGAAATGGAATGTTTATTATTCAGAAAGAGGCTGTAAAACTACAAATGAACTTTTTGACACTGAAAGCGATGCATTGAATTATATAATAAAAAGATTTTCTGAATAAAAATGTGATATTAATAATACCGTTATAACAAGACTGACTGTTAATAATTAAGGAGAATAAAATGAATTACGAAGATCTAATAAAAAATGCTATAAGTAAAAACGAAGTGGTGCAGTTATTGTGTGGAAGTGGCAGATATGAGATTCAAAACTCAGAGTTTGTTCAAGATGTATTTCCTACAAATATAATGTCAGTCCTTGTTAATTGTTTTTATAAACAAAAAGATAACATATTTAATATATGTGAGATATTTTCTAATGCACTTGAGTGTATGATTCAGAATGATCCCAAAGAAATATATATAGCAACACTATATTTTGATACATGTGTATTTAAAGAGGAAACGCATAGTGCTTCTTTTTGTATAAATAAAGAAAAATTTGCCAAAAAGTTAAAAGTGGCCATAAATACATATACAAAGGAATTGAATTCTCCTATAACTTTTGACAATGGAATGACGAAAAAATTCCCAATGAAAAATATAGAGAATTTTAATAAAAATTATATCTCAAAATATAATTTTAGTATTTTATAGTTTAAGATTTAAACTTAAATATGAATACAGTATAAATAATAAAAAATCACAGATATAAAACAGTCTTGTAAAATAATTTCGCATAGGTGAGTGTTATGGAAGATTTAGAAGTAAGATTTTCAAAAAAAGATTTAGTAGGATTTGGGTTGATATATTTTGTATTCGCAATACTATGTGTTGTAATGTTCATAATTGGTTATAATTTTGCATTAAGTTTGATTTTTGCTATCTTTTTGCTTGTTACAAGCATAATGGTAATTCTATCCACTTGTTTGTTTAGAATTAGAGTTATAGGAGATAACTTTAAAGTCAGAACGAAATTTGGACAAAAATATGAATTTAGTATTTCTGAGATTCAAAAAATAAAATATATCAAACATAATAATATAAAGCGTGGTCCGCAGTACGCTTTGGTTATAACTGCTGGAAATAAAGAACTGGAACTGAACAAGCAAATGGAAGGTTTTGATATTATGGTAGAATACCTTTTGAAAAAATATGCTGATGGGAAAATAGATAATAAAGTAATGTCGAAATATTGTAAAAATTCATTAAGCAAGATAAATATTTGATAGAAGAAAGCAAAATAACTTATAAAAATAGCAAATAATTTCACAAAAGAATAAAAATTAGACATTATCTTATTAAGATTATTTTTGTAGGAAGTTTCAAGTGGCGACAATAGCACTATACAAATAAAAAGTCAATGGTGTTGGCGGACTGATAGATAATTTGATAAAATCATCAAGTAATTTGGATGTTCAGCTTGGAACACTGAAAAATACTCTTCAAGGTGTTGATAGCAGTACTTGCAATTTGCAGGATACTGTTGATAGTATCAGTTCCTCGTCAAAAAGTGAAAAATCAAAAATTGATGATTTAAAAAAGTTAAATAATAAGCTTAGTGAATTCATTGAAACAGCATCAAGAAAAGATTCAGCGGCAGAAGAGGAAATAAAGAAATCAAAAGAAGATTTTTACACAAAGTATTCCTATCTGAAACCTGAATGCGAAAAAAGTGTTATTGAACACATTTGTGATGGTGTACAATCGGCAGCAGAGTGGTGTAAAGAACATTGGAGATTTATTGCTACGGTAGTCCTTGTGGCAGTTGCAGTTGTTTTGCTTTGTACAGGTGTCGGTTCAGGTTTAGGTGCTGCAATTATCGCCGGAGCCTGCTGGGGTGCTATTTTAGGAGCAGTAATCGGAGGTGTCGCAGGAGGGATAAACAGTGCTATTAAAGGCGGATCATTTTTTGATGGGTTTGAAAGCGGAGCCTTTGATGGTGCTGTAGGTGGTGCAATTGGTGGAGCAATTACAGGCGGACTTACATTTGTAGCAGGACCGGCATTGTCTATGGTTGGAAGTATTGGCAGAGGAGCCGGAATAGGTGCTTTGTCAAACGGTGTTTCAAATATGTGTGTTACAACCATAGACTATCTCGCAGAACACGGAAATCTCAATGGTGCCTTAGATGACATCGCTATATCAGGTTTCTCCGGAGTATTGAGTGGTGGAATTATAGGTGGTATAAGCGGGGGACTTCAATTTAAAATAAACGATTTTCATTCGGGTTTAGAAAATACAAATAATAAAAATTTTGTCGATTCTATGAGCCCTGAAGATGCAAGCAGATACGATGACTTTTGGAAAAATAATGGAATAGGTTCTGAGAAAACTTGGAATGAATATAAAAATGCTAATCCCGAAAATAGTATTGATGATTATTTAAAATTAGTTAAAGAACAATCCCCTTGGCCGGATGGATATAATTCGGAAGAAAATATACTCATATTAAAGGAAGGTGATACTTTTAATATGGTATTGGATGAGCAACAAAGTGTTAGAGAACCTGGTGGATTTGCTTTAAAAGAAGATATTCCAAATGTCGATTTTGCAAGAAACGATATGGCTATAAAGGGTAGTTGGAAAACGGATTGCGGAAAGGTTGCTACATATCGAATAAGACCTGGTGTCGAGTTGAATGTAAGACAAGGCCCTATAGGTCCACAGATTGATCTCGAGGCAAATAAATATCTTCCGGGAAATTCTAATTTAACTCAGTATGAATTATTTAAAGGATTAACAGGGAATCGAATGGATTATATTGAATTTGTCAGTCTGAAAAGAATTAAATGATAGGTGGATAAAGTTAATATGGAAATTAATTTTAGTAGTGATAATAGGATAGTAAATTGGAAATATGAAAATAAATCATATAGTTATGTAGTTGAAGGAATTATATTTGCTACAGAAAGCAATGACATGATTTTTTTAGAAATATATGAAAATAAAACTTTTAGTTACAGATTTATTAACTTAAATGGTAAGGATATTCTTTTGGTATGACGAAAATGGAAATTTAAAATTATTTGATAGTGATGGTCATTGTATAAATGAACATAGGTATAATGAACTGAAAACTGTGAAAGTTTCTAAAGATAATATTTATCTGATGTATGAAAATAGAATAAGCGTTTTGTCCAGAAAAGGAGACGAAATAACGAAGATATCTCCGCCATTTGGATATGCTTTTTATCGCTTTATTGATGGAGAAAAATTATCTGTTATATGTCAAGGAAATAATAACACCGCTGATAAGTATGGAAGAAATGATTGGAATTTTAAATATGATTTTTTAAATAATACTTGGCATAAAGAATCTTTTGCTTATTGACTTTTCTATACAATGTCTTTTAACCATTAGTGAAATATGTATTTGCTGAAAGATTAAGTCTTAAGCTTTATAGAATGTAGTTCAAAAAATAATATGGACCATTTGGATCATTTTTTGATGGGTTTGAAAGCGGAGCCTTTGATGGTGCTGTAGGTGGTGCAATTGGTGGAGCAATTACAGGCGGACTTACATTTGGAGCAGGACCGGCATTGTCTATGATTGGAAGTATTGGCAGAGGAGCCGGAATAGGTGCTTTGTCAAACGGTGTTTCAAATATGTGTGTTACAACCATAGACTATCTCGCAGAACACGGAAATCTTAATGGTGCATTGGATGACATCGCTATATCAGGATTTTCTGGAGTAGTGAGTGGTGGAATTTCAGGAGGAATTACAGGAGGTTTTATTCATAATTACAAGTTTCAAATTCAAAATATTTAAAACCAGATGGAAAAATTGATTGGGATAAGTATGCACCAAATAATGGAAGAATTAATGAAAGTGTACTTAAAAATCAAACAATTAAACAAGGAACTATAATTGATAGATATGGTTCCAAATATGGAAATTATACTTCGCCTATAGGAACTAGTTTTGAAGAAAGGGCATTGCCATATAAAGAAAATAGTTGGGCATACCACAAATATTAAGTCATTAATGATATAAATGGAATCACAACATCAAAAATAGCTCCCGCATTTGGACAAATAGGCGGAGGAGTTCAATTTGAGTTACCTGATAATGTAAGTTGCCTTATAAAAAATGGATTTTTAAAGGAGATTTTTTGGTAAATGGATAGAAAAGAATTTATAAAAAAAGTCAGAAAGCTTCGAGTTCCAAATTTTTTATTTAATTTAGATGGCGTTGTCCGTGATGATGAAAGATTTTGCCTTGTTAAGGTAGGAGAAAAATGGAATGTTTATTATTCAGAAAGAGGCTGTAAAACTACAAATGAATTTTTTGACACTGAAAGCGATGCATTGAATTATATAATAAAAAAGATTTTCTGAATAAAAATGAATTATAGTAACCTAATTGAATCTGTATGAAATGAGGAAAAATGGACTTGAAATCTGGAATTATAAAAATAAACGGTGAGATTTTTGCTCCCGGATATACATTTGAAGACTTTCAAAGATCTACTTTTTTTGAAGGACAAGATGCGGTTAGAATCATAAGATTAAATGATACCGTGAAAATTGGTGGGAACAATTTTATCACTAGTCTATTCTTTCGTAATAAAATTTTGTATATGTTATCAATGATGTGTGTTGATATTGATATTCCTTTTTCGGAAGAAATTAAACGCAAGCAGTTCCACGATGCGATTCTTGCTAAGAACGGATTAAGCCCAGAAACTTTTTTTGATTGGGGTAACATTAAATCTGTGTACGATCCAAAAGGAAACGTTAGCAGCATTAATATAATATATAACGCTGGTAAGTAATATAAAATTAAAAGTATGTGTTTCTATGAATAATATTACATAAAGAAAAAATTAGTGGTGCAGGTGGCTTTTTCTGACATCCAGATAAGTTTTTAAAATCGTATAGTTGGTTAATGGAAGGTTATTAATTTTTGAGGTTTTTTATAGATATGAATTTAGATGCTTTAAAAAAACTATTTACACAATTGAGAGATTACTTAGAATTGCATCATGACAATTCTGTTATTAATATGCTCAAGTTAGTAAAAATACCGTGAACGTACTAGAATCGGGTGAATCTGAAGTTTTCAAATCTGAGTATGTTTTGGAATTATATAAACCGCTGTGTACCGGAAGAGTTGACTTAACGGAGTATTACATTTGAGATAATGATTATAGCACGAGAATGAAGTTGAATGAAGCCTTTTGAAAGAATAAGAAATGATTTGTGGAATATTATGAGGCAATACATTTAAAGCAAAATGACAGCTATTATGTGAGAGGAGGTGTCCTATGGCAACAATAACACTATATAAAGAAAAGTCAACGGCGTAGGCGGACTGATTGATAATTTAATAAAATCATCAAGTAATCTTGATGTTCAGCTTGGAACACTGAAAAATACTCTTCAAGGTGTTGACAGCAGTACTTGCAATTTGCAGGATACTGTTGATAGTATCAGTTCCTCGTCAAAAAAGTGAAAAATCAAAAATTGATGATTTAAAAAAGTTAAATAATAAGCTTAGCGAATTCATTGAGACTGCAGCAAGAAAGGATTCAGCGGCAGAAGAGGAAATAAAAAAATCAAAAGAAGATTTTTACACAAAGTATTCCTATCTGAAACCTGAATGCGAAAAAAGTGTTATTGAACACATTTGTCATGAAGGTACGGTGCTTGGAAAGTTTACTATGAAGTAAGGAGAGAGTAAAATGTTTGAAATATTTAAAAAATATGTGGGCTTAAATGATGGGGTAATTAGTAATTCACCTGAGGAATTTCTGTCATCAGTTGAAGGAAAAACATTCTTAAATGGAATGTATCGTGTTTTTAATCTGTCGGAAATAGAAAAATGGTGTAAAATTGTTGTACATACTTTCCCAGCATATAAAGGTCAAATCAAGGTTTTTGCATATGATTGGCTTGGCAGAATATTTGCAGTTAAAAAATTACAGGGTACAGTACTTATGTTTGAACCGGGAACGGGTGAGGTCTTTGATATCCCGGTAACTATTGAAGATTTTCACAATGTAGAAATCGTAGAATATCATGAGGACTCGTTGGCATCAGAATTTTTTAACGAGTGGTATGAAAAACAGGAACACTATGTATTAAAACACAATGAATGTGCCGGATACAAGTTACCGTTATTCTTAAACGGGGATGATGTTGTCGATAATTTGGAGATAAGTGATATGGAAGTATATTGGGAAATAATGATGCCGTTAATTAATTTATAATGATGAGTCAAGATACTGTACAGAGCTGACTTAACGGAGTATTACATTTGAGATAATGATTATAACACGAGAATGAAGTTGAATGAAGCCTTTTGAAAGAATAAGAAATGATTTGTGGAATATTATGAGGCAATACATTTAAAGCAAAATGACAGCTATTATGTGAGAGGAGGTGTCCTATGGCAACAATAACACTATATAAAGAAAAGTCAACGGTGTTGGCGGACTGATTGATAATTTAATAAAATCATCAAGTAATCTTGATGTTCAGCTTGGAACACTGAAAAAAATACTCTTCAAGGTGTTGACAGCAGTACTTGCAATTTGCAGGATACTGTTGATAGTATCATTTCCTCGTCAAAAAGTGAAAAATCCAAAATCGAAGATTTAAAAAAGTTAAATAATAAGCTTAGCGAATTCATTGAAACAGCATCAAGAAAAGATTCAGTGGCAGAAGAGGAAATAAAGAAATCAAAAGAAGATTTTTATACAAAGTATTCCTATCTGAAACCTGAATGCGAAAAAAGTGTTATTGAACACATTTGTGATGGTGTACAATCGGCAGCAGATTGGTGTAAAGAGCATTGGAAATTGATAGTTACAATAGCAATAGTAATTGTATCTGTTGCTGTACTTTTGATTCCCGGTGTAGGACCAATTATTGCCGGAGCCTGCTGGGGTGCTATTTTAGGTGCTTGTATAGGAGGCGTATCTGGAGGGTTGGAAAGTATTGCCAACGGAGGTTCGTTCCTTGAAGGATTTGAAGATGGAGCACTTTCGGGTGCAATAAGCGGTGCAATCGGCGGAGCGGCTTTTGCCGGACTTGGACAGTTAGGTGCATTTGCCGGTAAAGGAATTAAATGTATGTCCGGCTTTGGTAAATTTATCAAAGGAACAGCATCGGTAACAAAGGTAATAAGTACCGCCATGGGCGGATTTGATACAGTAGCACTTGTTGATAAAGCTTTTGGAAACGGTGATATTGCCACATTGAATGCCAAATTACACGAAAGCAAAGCGTATAACATTTTCCAAACAGGTGTAACAGCAACCGCCGTATTTACAGGTGGTATGACTACAACAATGAAATGCTTTGTTGCAGGTACACTTGTTCTTACCGCAAGCGGCTTGGTTGCGATTGAAAATATTAAGCCAGGAGATATGGTTTATGCTGCAGATGCAGAAACATTAGAAGTATCTACTAAGCAGGTTCTTGAAACATATATCAGGGAAACATCAAGTCTTGTTCATCTCACAATAAACGGTGAAAATATTATTTCAACATATGACCACCCGTATTATGTAAAAGATAAAGGTTTTGTCAGTGCTGAAGCCTTGTGGATAGGTGCAGAACTTATTGATAAAAATGGAAATGTTGTCCTTGTTGAACAGCTTTACCGAGAAAACTTAGGTGCTGAATCGGTTAAGGTTTATAACTTTCAGGTCGATGATTATCATACATATTTTGTCAGTGAGTATTGCATTTTGGTTCATAATGCAGGCGACTTGTATAGCAGACCTTCAGGGTATAGAAAAGGTGTGAGAGATAAAACTTGGAATGAGGCAAAGGCAAGTTCACCTGATGGTGTAGTACGCGATCCGAAAACTGGAAGACCAATAGACTTTAATGAACCGTGGGATATGGGGCATAAACCAGGATATGAATTTAGAAAACATAAAATAAGTGCTAAACAACGTGGAATTAGTAGAAAGCAATTTTTAGATGAGCATAATGATTATACACATTATCGTCCTGAACTTCCCTCATCGAATAGAAGTCATACTTGTGAGGATTTAACTGATTTTTATTTGGGTGATTAATGTGAGTTCTAGCATAAATTGTAGTATATTGACTTATGATAAGATAAATGAAATATAATTAAGATTGAGGTAAAATATGAATAATATGAAAAATAAAAAGGAAATATTTAAGTTGATACATAATTCTTTAAAATTAGACCCAAAAGTAATATCGTTTGCAGATGAAACAAACAAATTTAAGGTGGATATATATATTGGAGAAAATCGACCAGATATTGGCTTTTCAACATATTCAACTATTGGACTTTCAAATTATACCATAGGACTCGTAGATGAGCATGAACATGAAATACGAGTGGAATTTATTGGAATGTGTGTAAATGATTTTGTTGAATTTCCTAATATCATAGCATCTTGTGCTTTTAATATAATAAAAGATAGTTATTCATGTAGACCTGGAATGGTAGTTCCTAATATTATAAGAGATTATGACGATAAATTAGAAATGAAACATATTTACTATACCTATCCAACATACTGGGAAAACTTGCAAGGACAGGTTATAGATGATCACATTGTAAATTGGTTATTTACTGTACCAATTTCTGATAATGAACTTGAGTATCTTGAAAAATACGGAATTGAGTCTTTTGAAGAATTGTTGGAAACGAATAATACTGAGGTTTTTGATATATACAGAAAATCTGTTTTATGATTTTATTGTTTGATGTTATAATGAAGTAATTGCAACTAATTGTTCATCTCACAATAAACGGTGAAAATATTATTTCAACATATGACCATCCGTATTATGTGAAAGATAAAGGTTTTGTCAGTGCCGAGTCATTGTGGATAGGTGCAGAACTTATTGATAAAAATGGAAATACTCTTTATGTTGAGCAAATTTATCATGAGAAGCTTGATAATCAGTTCAAAACTGTTTATAATTTTAAAGTAGAAGATTACCATACTTATTTTGTTGGAAATAATAGTGTTTTGGTTCATAATGCTGATTATGTGATAAATAAGTCTGGAAATATAGAGATCACTGATTGGGAAGGATATCCAGAGAATATGCCTAAACCCGAAGGCGAAATGAGCCTGATTAAGGGGGAAAAATATGTAAATGCTAGAAAAGCGGCAAATAATGAAAATGCCAAAATACACAGAAACAATCCTCAGTATAAAGGTAAACAAATCCATGAAATTAAGCCTGTTAAATTTAATGGAAGTCCAATAGATCACGATAATAAAATTGTATTAACTAGGAGAGAACACGCTAAATTAACAACATTTTGGAAGAGATTACAGTTACAGATAGATAAAGATTCTGCGATTAATAAAAAATCATAAAGGGAGGAATTGAAAAATGAATGAAACAATACTTAATGTTTTAAAGGCAATGGATAAAGAAGCACCGGCAACAATAGATATGATTGAAAAAGTTGAAAAAGAATGGAATGTCCTTTTACCAAATGAATATAAACAATTGTTATTATTTTCAAATGGGGTGGAAGGTCCAATAGGCGATATGGGATACTTATCAATATGGCCTATTGATGAGATTGTCGAATTGAATCAGGAATATGCTGTAGATGAGTTTTTACCCGGAATTAAATATTTTGGTTCAGATGGTGCAGACATTGCATATGGTTTTGAGTTTGATGAAGATGAGATTTTAATTATAGAAATACCATTTGATTCAGTAAGAAAATCTGATGCAAAAAAGTACTCTGAGTCATTTTTTGATTTTTTGATTGGAAAAGATAGAAATGAATAGTACGCATAAAGTTGAAGTTTAAGTTTGAATTGTATCTTAAATGGAGGGATATATGAAACTTTATGATTCTGGGGAAAAACTTACAAAAGGTAGTTTGGAGCGTTTTGAAAAAATATTGGGAAAATCCCTTCCATCTGATTACAGAGATTTTATGATGAAAGATAATGGCGGAACTCCGGAAGAAGACCTAGCTTTTAGTTTTATTGATGTTACAACTAATAGTACAAACAATTCTGACATACGAGAGCTGTTCGTTTTCTATGAAGATGAAGATAATGACAATTTTGATGATATTGTTCGCATCTACAATAGTATGGTGAATGAAAATTTGATTCCACCCTATTTTCTCCCAATCGGCGACGACTCAGGCGGTAATCCAATCTGTATGAACTTATCCGAGAATGAATATGGCTCAGTATGGTTTTGCGACCACGAACTTGAAAATAAAGATACTGGATTCCTTGCATCCAGCAAAATTGCAGACAGTTTTACTGGATTTTTGAGTGCACTTTATAAACTATCTTTTTAAGATGAACACTTAAGGCTAATAGTTTAAGTTATTAATATCGTTATCTTTGATTTGTCGTTAGTATTTCTCGCCCCCAAAATATGATGAAGTCTTTTAAATTTGTTAAACAAGCAATTTACTTGTATTCTAAGAGTTCTGGTTCTTATTAGTTTATATGTCCAAAACTTATTATAAATTTGCGTTTGAATTTTTAAAAATGAAATTTTGGAAATTATTGCCAACGGAGGTTCGTTCCTAGAAGGTTTCGAAGATGGAGCACTCTCAGGCGCAATAAGCGGTGCAATCGGCGGAGCGGCTTTTGCTGGACTTGGACAGTTAGGTGCAGTTGCCGGTAAAGGAATTAAATGTATGTCCGGCTTTGGTAAATTTATCAAAGGAACAGCATCGGTAACAAAGGTAATGAGTACTGCTATGGGCGGATTTGATACAATAGCACTTGTTGATAAAGCTTTTGGAAACGGTGATATTGCCACATTGAATGCCAAATTACACGAAAGCAAAGCGTATAACATTTTCCAAACAGGTGTAACAGCAACCGCCGTATTTACAGGTGGTATGACTACAACAATGAAATGCTTTGTTGCAGGTACACTTGTTCTTACCGCAAGCGGCTTGGTTGCGATTGAAAATATTAAGCCAGGAGATATGGTTTATGCTGCAGATGCAGAAACATTAGAAGTATCTACTAAGCAGGTTCTTGAAACATATATCAGGGAAACATCAAGTCTTGTTCATCTTACAATAAGCGGTGAAAATATTATTTCAACATATGACCATCCATATTATGTGAAAGATAAAGGTTTTGTCAGCGCCGAAGCCTTGTGGATAGGTGCAGAACTTATTGATAAAAATGGAAATGTCGTCCTTGTTGAACAGCTTTACCGAGAAAACTTAGGTGATGAATCGGTTAAGGTTTATAATTTTCAAGTTGAAGAGTATCATACATATTTTGTTGGTAGAAATATGATTCTAGTCCACAATGCTAAGTATGATGTTGGTAAATATAATGAAATGCCAAACGAGCCTGGAATGGATAAACATCATGTTCCACAAAAAGCAGTGATGAAAAAACTTGATCCAAACTATGATCCTTCCACTGGACCTTCAATTAAAGTTCCTAAAGAAGGACATACTATCAAAGGCCCAAGGGGTATCGTTTCCAGGAGTACCAAGGGTATCAATAGTCCGTCTGAATTAATAATGCGAGATATAAATGAATTGAGGCGAGTATATCCAGATATACCGGAATCCTCAATTAACAAACTTATAAATATGTTTAAAGAAATGGGGTATAAACTATGATTGAACAATTTATTGAAGGACTGTATAAGAATATTGTAGAAGGGAATATGAAACTTTACAGGCAATTCTTCTTATACGATCCTAATGAAGAGGGAACCATTGAATACTGGAAGAATGCAATAGCATTTTATGACAAACTGGATGATAAGGATAAGGAAATATTGTTTTCTATAATTAAAAGCACAATTGTGGATACAGTTTCTAATGTTCTTGCTGTTCTTGATGGTCATGAAGACATTGATAGAATTAATGTGCAAGTTAAACTGAACGGTCAAGAAAATGATAGCGAGTTACAGGATGCATTTCTTGCTTATGTGGAAGATTTGGATGAGTGATTAACTGAAACCTATACTTACTAACATACCAATGATGGTAAATATATGAGTGACGACGGGATTATCAATAGACTAGATTTGACAAAACTCTTGGAGACAATTCAGCATTATCACAAGATATTAAAGATTATGTTGGAATAAATATATCCAAAACTGATTGCAAATCTGCATTTGAAGTTTTTGTTCAAGGCGGAATGTTGGAAAGTATTGCAAACGGAGGTTCGTTCCTAGAAGGTTTCGAAGATGGAGCACTCTCAGGCGCAATAAGCGGTGCAATCGGCGGAGCGGCTTTTGCTGGACTTGGACAATTAGGTGCAGTTGCCGGCAAGGGAATTAAATGTATGTCCGGCTTTGGTAAATTTATCAAAGGAACAGCATCGGTAACAAAGGTAATGAGTACCGCCATGGGCGGATTTGATACAATAGCACTTGTTGATAAAGCTTTTGGAAACGGTGATATTGCCACATTGAATGCCAAATTACACGAAAGCAAAGCGTATAACATTTTCCAAACAGGTGTAACAGCAACCGCCGTATTTACAGGTGGTATGACTACAACAATGAAATGCTTTGTTGCAGGTACACTTGTTCTTACCGCAAGCGGCTTGGTTGCGATTGAAAATATTAAGCCAGGAGATATGGTTTATGCTGCAGATGCAGAAACATTAGAAGTATCTACTAAGCAGGTTCTTGAAACATATATCAGGGAAACATCAAGCCTTGTTCATCTCACAATAAACGGTGAAAATATTATTTCAACATATGATCATCCATATTATGTGAAAGATAAAGGTTTTGTCAGCGCCGAGTCATTGTGGATAGGTGCAGAACTTATTGATAAAAATGGAAATGTCGTCCTTGATTGAACAATTTATTGAAGGACTGTATAGTGTTAGCATCCAACTTGAATTGCTTGGTGTGATGAGTTTTTTGTCGTGACATAATGAATTCCTCCTCTTTTTTTATTATACAACACTTAAAGGGGATATCTCATTTTGTTTTGTACTATTTAGATGCTAACACTATATAGATAAGAAAGGCGTGCAGATAATGAATGAAGAATCAAAAGTAACACTGTATAATGTTGCAACTTTCGATCCAAACAGTCCTAATGCAGAAGAAGGAAAACTCAATTTCACCAATTTTGTAAAGACATATAGCCATATGTATTATTTTCAGACTTGCCAATGGGTAGAGCAACAGATAGAAAAATATTTGCGTGAAGAAGCACCGGATGTGGAGGCTTTCCTGAAAATTTTTGCGTGGAAAACAAATAAGATAGATCAGAAGCAGAGTTTATGCAAGAAAGATATTGTCTATATAGCAGGTGAAGATAAAAAGAAAAATTGGAACTTCAATAAAAAAGATAGAGTCGCAAGTGCTGTTACTCGTCACGGACTAATTGAAAAAGAAACAGTAAAAAAAGAGAATGGAGAAGAAGAAACGAAAACGCTCTATGACTTTCTAAATACGGCGGTAGATCTCAGTAAAAGTTATAGAAGCCTGAAAGAAAATGATAAAAAGGAAAAACAACAAAAATTCCTTGAAAAGTTGACCATAGCATCGCTCAAAGGTATCGGATCAGTCTATCTGATTACTTTTATGTATTTTATCACTCAAGGAGAAATGCGGATTTACGATATCTTCGCAATGATGGCGCTGGATGCGATTTATCCGAGCAATGTACAAGACGAGCTGTCTTTCGGCTCGCTGAATAGTTTATACATCGGAGCGAATGTTAAACCGCGAGATTTACCTCAGAAGGATCAGCTTGGGTTTAAAAACCTGTTTAGTGATAACAAGCGCTATAATAAGACTTATCAGATTTACATAAAGAAGCTGAATCAGTTCGTAGAAGATTATAACAAAGAACTCCCCGAGGGTCAGAAGGTCACATATGAAAAATGTAGGGATATCGACAGGGCACTGTGGGTTTACGGACACTTTTTCCAATAATATCATAAATGATTTACAGAGTAGTTTTACGCTACTCTGTTTTTTATGCGCCAATTTTGTCCCATAAAATATGGTATTTATATTATAGGTGGCGGTGATATGGATAAAACCATAATAAATCTCGCAAATACCGTTACCAAACAAAAATCATTTGACAAGGAGGATAACAAGTGAACAGATATGAACAGATTATTTCCGCTTGCGGTTTTTCGGAAGAAATGGAGTGTTACCTGATCGGTTGTAAGCTTAATGATTATAATATGCTTGATATAATCCTCGGCGCGCCGCTCCCACTAACTGAAAAGAGAAAACTGTTGGAGCTGTTGAACACGCCGGGCAGTGATGGATATGCCGATGTGTCAAAGTGCATCCGTGAGTTTGACGATGCGTTGGCTGCGTTGGAGTTGAAAAACAGCGAGATATTCACACTGTCCGAGTGTTGGTATGATGATGACATACTGGATGAAAAAAAGGCCTTTGCGGAGCCGTTCCTGTCTTTTCAGGTGGCTGCTGAATACATCAAAAAGTTGATAGAGGAAGAAACAGAGGACATAGACGACATCGACGAGTACATCTGCTGGACAGAGATAACAAAGTGGATCCCTGCCGGCAAAGGAAAAATGAAAGATGTTTACACCTACACTTTTGTCGGTAATGAAATTCATTATTTCAAGCGCATCGGCAATCTACCCCGTGACAGTTATAGAGGGTACAAAAGCAGTTTGGATTTGGATCTGCCGATCCCGTTCCAACCGGGAGACATCGTTACTCTAAACTCCCTTCCATTCAGAGCTGTAAAGGGCGCTGTTCTGTTGGAAGTAGAAAATTGGAATTGTTGCGGTGTTCAAATGCTTTATCTGCGTAAGAATAGAATAAACAGAAAAACCATATGGAAAACAGGCGCTTTAAAACACGGTGACGGTTGGGAAGGATACTTCCCTATGCTGTCGTCACTCTATAGCCTGTCTAAGTATGAGGGTGAGCTGTCCGGTGAAGAGCGCATTTTAAAGGATGTACAGAAACATATATATCAAAATGAAGAAAACGGAAGGAAGCTGTGGAAATATATTCTCAAAACAGCACCGGACGAAGAAGAATTAATAAAGTATTTGGAGAACGAATCATCTATATGAATCCAAACATAAGCGCTGAGTATATAGATAAAATAAAGATAGCTTTCGGAATAGATTCAGAGCCGGTTATCAGATATAATCACAGCGAGCACTATAAGTGCCATATAGACAGATAAAAGCCAAAATTTGATTTGTGCGCTGAAAACAGTTGAGTAATTCTATAAGACAATTCATTTGGACATAAAAGGAGTTGTTACCGTGAGGGATTATGAAGAATTGACATCGGAATGGGAAGAACTGTTAGAAGTATTAAGATGCGGTCAAGCAGATTTGGATGCAGTAAAACATCTTATCTTTGATACATATCATTTCTTGAAAAACGATCTCAAGGGCGATTCTGTTTCGAGAAACAGATTAGAGCTGTACAAGTATATCAGTCAGGCTTGTCGTTCGCTGTACTTAGATTATCCGTTAGGGATGAAAAAATCAGACTCATTGGCATTTTTTGAATTCGCTTCCGGCTTGTGCTTTGTGTTTGAAACGGGTTTTGTCGGATACGAGGGAAATTCTATGAGAGTGGATTTTTACAGTTCGATGGGCTTTGATAATTCCGAAGCTGATATGACGTCCTATGAATCGTTTGAAAAAGATTTTGAGTTGCAGGTTGGTATCTGATAGAAGACGAAGAAGATGAATAAGCCACACTTATCATAAGGTTGTGCGTATTCTTAAAGGAGAATCAAAGGAAGATTTATAACACTGTTATAGCGTAATTATTTGTGATTTAACTTTAAAAGCAATTAATATGGGGCGTGTGAGTTTGCAGCTCACAAGCCCTAAATCTGTTTTATTCACTTTTCCTTTTGCGGTTCGGGAAGTACGCTTCCATCCAATCTATATACTCCTCCAGCGAGATTTTGCCGTCGCTGCATTCGTCACGCTTGGTGATCGCCTGATAGCGCCACTTGTTAAATTCGTCCTCTTTCAGTTGATGAACCCGCACACGGGCGGCATAGCGCTTGTAGTATTTGTTGTAGATTGGAACCGCCTTATTGTCGGCGATTTTCGCCTTGTAGTTCTCCAACGCGGCAAGCTGCTGGCAGGTTCGGGTTTCTCCCTCGGCTATGCGGTCGCAGTAGTGCGTGTCATAATTACCTTTCATAATAAAGTATTTGCCGCAACGCTTGCACTTTCGGAAGCGGACGTTTTGCTCCAGCATTTTTGTCAGCTCCAGCTCCAGCATATCTTTAATAGAACAGCAAACATATCTTGCGCTGATAAACATATGGTGCTGTAAAGTGAATAAGAGCGTGTTGACTTTAATGCCGTATTTTTCCGCAAACTCCTTTTGCTCGTCGGTAGGCGTGAAATCCAAATTCTTTAAGGCGTTAATAATTTTATCACCGGTCGCACCGTAAGGCATTTTGTCGCTGTCCATAATGTTATGAGAAGTTCTGAATTCTTCTTTTTTCTTTCAAAGGATGTAGGCATCTCGTGAGCGTGTCTGTAGAGATGAAGCCGCTCGCTTGGGTATAAGCTGCCAAGGACTTCGGGATAAAAATCTTCGTCATAGCAAAACTCGATCAGCTCTAAAAACTCCTTTTGCAGAGCAAGCAGATAATTTCCGTAGCGGGCTATGCTTTTACTTGTTTCGGTACTGCTTTTAATGAGCGGTGGAAAAATCGCTGAATAGAGTGAAGCGTAAGCAATGTTATTGATTAAAGGAAACGTAGTATCAAAATCATTATATGTCCTCAGCGTCCACTCTTCGTCGGTCAGTTGATCAGGGTTCTTTTCTGTTTCATCTTCCGGTTTGCTATGATATCCTTCTTCCTCTCCGATACGCTCCAATAGGCTGAATACCGTATATAGCTTTTTAGCCGGAGTCAGAAAATCAGCATAAACAAAATCAAGAATACCCTCGCCGTAATTCAGCGTTACATTTGAGCCGCTCATAATATTGATCATAGCGTTTTCTATTTTTCCTGTATCATCAGTGAACGGTCCTGCTAAACCTGAGGCTCGAAAGTTGTATTTGCTCTTAAATTTTTCAAAGTATTCCTGACATTCTTTTAAATTATCTTTTTCATAATCTATTTCTTCCTCGGCAGACTCATACGCTTTGTATGAACTGCCGAGTTTTTTTGCTTGTTCTCTTTCGTCAGCTTCAATAAGCTCGTCTATATAATCGTCACGCTCCCAAGAATCAACGACAATGTTGATAGTCTTCTTTTTGGGATAAAACTTTACCCTGTTATGGTAAAAGTCAAGACATACATTCTTTGAATTGGAGCGCACTATGCGGTATTTATCGTATTCGGAAAGCTTCTTGTTCGGTTTGTTTTCAGCCATTTCATCACCGGCTTTTTAGAAAATATAAATCGCTCAAAAATTAGATAATAAACATTACTCTAATATATATCATACAAAACCATTGAACTTTTGTCAAGTTGTCGCTATAATGTGTTTAGATAATTCGAACATCTGTTTTATAATTATCTAACAACAACTGAATGACCTTCGCAGAGATATCTCTCCCGGTGAAGTAGGCGACGATATGAGCGTACCAAGGGCAAGAAAAAACGACACAGCGCCGAAAAGGGTTGTCTGTCAGAGTCTGTTGGGGCAGAAAGGCAAAATACAAAACAAATAATCAGGAGGAACCAAAATGAAGAAATTTAACAACACCATCATTATCGGCATAGATCACGGCTACGGAAATATGAAAACGGCAAACTGCTGTTTTCCCACAGGCTTGATCGCCTATGACAGTGAGCCTTTATTCACAAAGGAACTGCTTGTCTATAACGGCAAATATTACTTGATTGGAGAAGAACACAAGGAATATATCTCCGACAAGTCCTTGGACGAGGATTTTTATGTGCTTACGCTTGCCGCTATCGCAAAAGAACTGAGCACGGAAAGTATTACCGAAGCTAACATCTATATCGCCGCAGGCTTGCCCTTGACTTGGACAAGCGGTCAAAAAGCTGATTTTTCTGCGTATCTTATGCGAAATAAGGAAGTCAGCTTTACATTCCATAAGCAGGAATACCACCTTCACATTGAAGGCGTGAGCATTTATCCGCAGGGTTATGCCGCTATTGCTCCCTACGCTTCCAAGCTGACGGGGGTAAACGTCATCGCAGACATCGGCAACGGCACAATGAACGTATTGTATATGGTCAACGGCAAGCCGAAATCCGGCAAGATGTTTACCGAAAAATTCGGAACTTACCAATGCACACTCGCTGTCCGTGAAGCCTTTATGCGGCAAACGCAGCGGGAGCTGAATGACCATATCATCGAAGAAGTGCTGCGAACAGGCAAGGCTGATATTCCAAAATCAGACCTCGCTATTGTAAAAGCCGTTGCTGCGGAGTATGTCAACGGGATATTCCGCAGACTCAGAGAACACGGCTATGATGAAAACACAATGCGGCTTTGGGTAACTGGTGGCGGCGGTTGCCTGATCAAGAATTTCGGCAAGGTCAATTCAAAGAGAATCACCTTTGAAGAAGATATTTACGCCGCTGCCAAAGGCTATGAATATCTTGCCAATGTTCAGCTTTTGGCAGGGATCGGATTATGAAGCCGTACACGCTGACGATTCGATTCAGGGAAACCGACGAATACGAAGCTGAGGTCGGCGCTTTTATGAGGGATTTGAGTAAGCACACAGATAAATCCAAAAACAGATTTATCATAGACCTTATCGGAGATTATATGAAGCGCTCAGAGCAGGAACAGCAGGAGGAAGCTATTATTGAAAAACTGCGCAAGATGATTCGTGAAGAACTTCAAGGCTTTGCAGTTGCAAATCCCGATTCAGAGGATAAATCGGAAATGACCGAGGACGAAGAAGCTGCTAACGCCGCAAGCGTGCTTGACGATTTAGAGCTGTTTTGCTGACAGCAAATCGTATGAAATATGCTGTCACCGCTGTTTTCAATCATAATGTGACAGCATTTTTGACAGCACGTCATTTGTTGATGATTCAAGGTACTTTGGCGGTTGCAATACCCTAATGCACTATCTTATCGAGCAGACCGTCTGTACCCCCACAAAGGGCGGACGGTAGGCTCGTCAGGGGATTTGTTCCCCTGAAACCCTATTTTGAGAAGGAAGGTATAAATATGACAGATACAAAAAAGCCAAACCGCAAACGCAAAATAGCGAAAAGGATTTGGCTGAATGAGATGGAAGAACGTGAGCTAAAAAGAAAAGCGAAAAAGGCAGGCGTTTCTCAATCAGGACTTGTCCGATCGCTCATACGGGGATATGAGCCGAAGGAAAAACCGGGCAAGGAATTATTTGAAGCGCTCTGCCAACTTTCTGCCATCGGAAACAATGTTCATCAGCTTGCAGCAAAAGCAAATGCGCTCGGATTTATCGACGCGCCTATGCTGCATAAAGACGTCAAGGAATGGAGAGCGTTTCGTGCGGATATCGTTCGCCGCTTCCTCTCTCCGGACGGAGGGTAAATATGGCAGTCAGTAAATTATGGTCGATAAACGAAGACGGTTTGAGCAGGGTACTTCAATACGCAGCCAATCCGAAAAAAACAAACAACAAGCTCTACATCAGCGGTATCAACTGCGAACCTGAAACAGCCTATGAAGAGTTTACGGCAGTTAAGCGCTCCTACGCCAAGGCAGACGGCATAGAAGCCTATCACGGTTATCTCAGCTTTAAGGAACAGAATATCACACCGGAGCTAACAATGAAAATCGGCACAGAATTTGCACAAGAGGTCTGGGGCAAACGGTTTCAGGTATTGGTTACCGTTCACACCGACACCGAACATCCTCATTGTCATTTTGTAATCAACTCCGTTTCATTTGTTGACGGCAAAAAACTTTGGGGAGAAGAAAAAGCGTGGTTCAAATTCAAACAGACAGCGGACAGATTATGCGAGAAATACGGCTTGTATTATAACCCGAAGCTCGTTAGAGGAAAAAGCTCATCATACCACTATAATCGAGAAAAGAAGGGCGAACCGACAAGATACTTACTCGCCCGTGAAGCGATGGAAAAAGCGCTGTTACAATGCACCAACACGGCAGATTTACGATATACGCTCGCTAAACTCGGTTATGAGCTTACTATGAACGACAGGCGGAAATATTGGACAATCACGCCGAAGGGCAGCAAAAAGCCGATACGTCTTGTAAAACTCAGTGCCGATTACACGCCCGAAGGTATCCGCCACAGATTGGTGAACAACCGCTACGATCGACCGCCGCGTATTGATTACAGGCATTACCGACCAAAGCAATACAAGCTGCCTACTTGCGGCGATAGGATACTTCAAAGGACAAGCGTAATATACCGAATATATCTGTATTATGCGTTCAGGCTTGGCGTGATACACAGCTATCGCCGCCCTGATCCTGCAAAGCTGCATTGGATATTCAAGGATGAGCTTGCTTATCTTGACCGGTTAAGCGAGGAAGTCAGGCTGATGGGCAGGGAGAAGATTTCCACCGATGTTGAGTTGTTGGCGTACAAGCACAAGCTGGAGGATAGAATACAAACATTTACCGATGAAAGATCTGATTTACGAAAACACTCACGCCGTAAAATCAGCGCCGATGAATTAAAAGAAACCAAAGATAAAATAACACATATAACAATTAATTTGAGAAAGCTCCGTCACGAGCTGAAGCTGTGCGAGCATATCGCAGAGCGGTCCAAGGTGATGGAGCAAGGCTTGGAGACTGTCCTTAACGACGAGCAAAAGACAAGGGCGAAGAACAAGAGCAGAGGATATGAACGATAAATTTAAAACGAAAGGAGATGGATTTTGATGAGCGATAAAGCGTTTCTAAAACTGCCGAGAGTATTGATCACAGAGCCGTTGCGGAGCAAGCTGTCTGATTCGGCAATCGTGCTGTATTCGTATTTGATCAGCTTGTATGAGTTGTCGGTCAGAAACGGAGAGAGATTTCGGGACGAAAACGGAAGGTATTATGTAGTGTGTCCCATCAGCACTGTTATGCGGCTGCTCAACTGCTGCAACAACAAAGCGGAAAGCGTGTATACGCAGCTTGAAAATCAAAATCTTATCTCCCGCAAACGGCAGGGACTCGGCAAGGCAAATTTGATATATGTGAATCCTATTGCGGAAAGTACCGCAACCTATGCGAAAAACGCACACGACCAATGCGAAAATATAGATTCTGCAAATGCAAAAATCACATTTGCGGAAATGGGAAAAACGCATACTATCAAGAATGATTATTATCAAAAAGACTTGAATAAAATCTATCCATCTATCAGCTACGGGGATGCGATAGAGGATATTCGCAATCAAATTGAATATGATGTTTTGGCAGAACGCGGCTACGGCAGTGTGTTGGATGAAATCGTCAGTCTGCTTGCCGATACGGTGACATCCACCGCCGAAACTCTCAGGATAAATCAAATCAACATTCCGACAGACAAGGTTCGGTGGCGGCTCAAGCAACTGACTGCCGAACATATTGAATACGTTATCGGATCACTCGAAAAGAACACCACCGAAATAACCAAATATGAGAGCCTATCTGCTGACGGCTCTCTACAACTCTATTGATACTTTGGATACTGCCGCCTTGTACGGCGCTTGAAGGGAGGGTATATGCAGTGGAAGAAATCAAATTTATGAATACAAAGCAAGTAGCACAGGCGCTGGGTTGCAGTATGCCTACGGCACGTCAGATTATGATGCGTGCGGATTTTCCGCTTATCCGAGTAGGCAAAAACTACAAGGTCAGCGAGCAGGCATTTGTTGAATGGAGTAAAAAAAGAAGAGTTTAACGATTTAAAGTAAAAACTATTGATTCTGAATCGTTTCTGATGTATGATGTTACTATCGGAAACGATTCGGCGTCTTTAGGTTCCGAAAGGACGGATATAATGAACACTAAAGGCAAAAAGCCGAAAAGAAAAGTAAAAATGGATTACGGTGACGGCTCTATTTACTTTGTAAAAAGCCGAAACTGTTACGCCGGACAGGTTTATCTTGAAATCGACGGCGAAAAAATCCGCAAAAGCGTTTACGGTAAGACCGAGCGAATTGTAAAGGACAAAATTCGTGAGCTTCAAATTCAGGCTAAAGCCGGTGCGTTTAAGAGGGTTGATAAAACGACCTTTTATGAACTGGCTGAAAAAATGATAGAGGAGCAGGTTGCTCTGAACGAAATCAGACAATCCACCTACAAGCGCAAGCTGGAAACGCTGAAAATGCTCAGCTCTTTGTCCGATAAACAGCTTCGCAAAATCACGGAGGATGACATTATCGCATACTTCAAGGATAACCTCGATTATGCGCAGTCAACGCTCAACAAGCTGTATCAGCTGCTCGGCGCTGTTTTCAAAAAGGCAATGAAAAAGGGAATCATCAGCAAAAGTCCGCTGGAGGATTTGCGTGTCCCGAAATCCCGCAAGAAAACGGACAAGGTCAGAGCGTTAACGGTAGAGGAGCAGGCGCGGTTGCTTGATGTGCTGAATAACAACGACATCAATTACTCCGAGATAATGCTGGTTTCTATGTTCACCGGAATGCGCGGCGGAGAGATTTGTGCGCTAAATATCGAGGACATTGATTTTCAAAACAACTGTATCATCGTGAACAAGACCACATCACGCGGCGGCGACAATTCGGTTATCGTCAACGAAACGAAAACAGAAGCCGGTATGCGCAAGGTTTTGATTAACAACGATTTGGCAGCTTTTTTGAAGGAGTGTATCGGTGAGAGAACCGGCGGCACATTGTTTGTTTCAAGCAACAACAAGCCGGTCACTACACAGCAGGTCAACTATTATTTTTGGAACACCTTGAAGCAATACGATATTCAAGACAAATCGCTGCAAGGAAAGCTGACCTTCCACTCACTCCGTCATACCTTTGCCACGCGCTGCATCGAAAGCGGCGTACCGCCGAAGGTCTTGCAGAAAATACTCGGTCACAAGGACATCTCTGTTACGATGAATGTGTATTGTGATGTTTTTGAAAAATTTGAAGCCGCTCACCTGAACGCTGTTGACAAGTATATGAAACTGAACAATATCGGATTGGGAAAATCCGAAACAAAAACCGTAAAGGTTGCATAAACAGGGCAAATCGCATTCAAAATCGCAGTCAAGCCGCTGCAAGCCACTGTTTAAGCCATTTAAAATGACTCCCGCAACCAACAAAAGCCTTGATACTTCATCAAGGCTTTTTTATTTTATATATAAAGCTTGCACAAAAAATCCGCAGCACATATACTGCGGATTTTTCATATATAAAATATTCTCAAATTCTAAAAATCTATTCTACTATACAGCCATCTTTAACAATAATCTTTCGTTTGCAATAGTCTGCTACTGAATCATCGTGTGTTATGACTATAAGTGTAATACCGTTTTTTTCATTAAGCTCTTTAAGGAGATTCATAATTTCAACAGAAGTTTCGCTATCTAATGCTCCGGTGGGTTCATCGGCAAGAATAATTTCAGGCTTTGAAATTATTGCTCTCGCTATTGCAACTCTCTGCCTTTGACCACCTGAAAGCTGATTTGCTTTTTTATTAGCTTGTTCCTTTATTCCAACACGCTCTAAAGCCTCAAGAGCAAGCTTGTTCATCTTTTTAAAGCTATATTTATGATTGAAATATAGAGGCAGCATAACATTCATAATAACACTTTTATGGTCAAGAAGCGAGAAATCCTGCATAACAAAACCAATTTTTTGATTGCGGATAGTTGCAAGCTTGCCATCGCTCAAGCCTTTAATTTCCTGTCCGTCAATTTTAAGACTTCCGCTGTCATAGCTATCAAGAAGCCCCATAATATGCATAAGCGTAGATTTACCAGCACCAGACTTTCCTTGAATAGCAAGACTTTCTCCATCTTTTATAGTCAAATCTATATCCTTTAGGGCATGCATTTTACCCTTGCCAACTTTATAATATTTATTAAGCTTAGATATTTCAATCATTATGATTCCTCCTGTAAACCTCAAGCGGTGTATTTTTCTTATAAACAATAAACGGAAGAATAACGGTAATAGCAATAGTCACTATACAATAAATCATCGAATATATAATATTCTTATAATCTATTATGCTGCCAGAATAGCTCATTGTGCCTGCGGAAAGCTGACTCATAATTACCGAAACATATATAATATTTATAATTGTAGCCAAAATTGCCACGATACTTATTTCTGCAAAAAGATAGGCAAAGCTCTTCTTTCTGCTGCAACCGCATAGATAATATATAGAATGGTCCTTAAGCTTTTTATAAGTATTCAGGGTAGCTATACTTATAAGCGTTAATGTTGCTATTATTAGCAAGAATATTGGTGTAACTATCTTTTTCATAAGATTATCACGAATATAATCGTTTGTATTCTCAAGTATCTGATCATAGGTTGCATATGTACCCACAGAGTTATAGTAATCTCTTACAGCTTCTTTTTGTTCGTCTGTACACTCTTTATTATAAATAACAAAATATGAGAATGAAAGCGATTTAAATGCATTATATTTGCTCAGTATCTCACTTGTTTGTTTATCGTCATCAAATATAATGGTATTTATCTGAATAAGAAAATCCTTTGTAGATACATTATTTGATATAGTTGCGTAGCTAACAGCATACCACGGATAACCTATTTTTCCTATAACATGAACCTTTTGTTGTACTTTGTTTCCGTTTTTGTCGAGCATTGCTATTTCAATATCGCTGCCGATAGGAATATCATTAAAAACCGCACCGCCAATAACCACATTAGGTATATCAGACTTATCTGCCTTATCAAACCATACCCCTTCGCTCAGCTCTTTACTAAAAGCCTTTTGCATAGAATCGTTATATATTTCAGTGTTAACAGTAGTTGACCTATATGATGCCGTAGAATGTTGAGCAACTGCTACACCTTCAACCCCATCAAACTTAGATATTTTTTCTTTAATTGAATTGGACTGCTTGAGTTGTTCATTTGGGTCAGGAACCATCATTATCTCTGGATTAATCATAAAGTAATCACTGTTTTGCAGATATTGGTTTTCTATAATATATCTTGAGTATGTTATATATCTATATTGACCTATAACATCTTGCATAGAAATTAGGGCAAATGAAAGTATAATAAGCATTATAATTGAAGATATGATATTTTGAGAAAATGACATTATAAATAGATTAAGCTTTTTCATTTACTGCCCTCCTTTATATTTCTTACATTCTTAAACCAATATGTAAATATAAAAAGGTATTTGCACAATGATAGAAAGTCCGATAGCAAGTAAGGCAATAATTGCATAGTCCTGTACCGAATATTTTATATTTTCATACAAATTAGCTTTCGAGAACACACTGCTATAAAGCAATATATGTATTGCAATTGCTATAACCGTAGAAATAACCGTAAGGGCAACATTCTCAATAAAGTTTACAAGCATAACAACCCTTTTCTTTGCACCAACCATCATAAGTATACTATTTTCTCGTCTGCTTGAATCCATAAGGTATTTCAGCAAGAACATAAATGAAATCAAAGACAACATAAATATATATACTATAGAATAAAATTGCGATGATACTTGGTTGGCATCTTCAATATAATATATAATTGGTCCTCTGACATAATCATATGAGCCTTCATTATCAACAGCCGGATCAAATTTTATATTAAAAACATCACGAAGATAATTTACATAGCGATACATCATATTTTGCGAGAAACGCTCTTTAATAACTATATCTACCGTCCATGTTTTTATTCCGGTTTTAAAGTAAGCATCTGCCGGAATATAATACTTCTCAATCTTACCATCGAACTCTTCTTGTGCTGTTTTTTCTTTGACAACATTAAATGTAGTATTACCTACTTTTATGCTCTTAGCTTTACCAAGTGACACTGAGGCAACATTTTTAGAAAGCTCTTCGTCGGTAAACAAGCGTCCTTTTGTATCAGAAAATGAATTATCCTCATTATTATTAAGATATGTACTAAGTATAATATATTTTTTATCTGTATCTGATGAGTCGTGATTTCCGAGTTTTTTTAACCAATAATCATTAATTGCCTCATCATTACTTGAGAACTCAATATTATTACCATCTGAATCAATAATTGTTGTTAATTCTATATCCTGTATACCATATTTCTGTTCAAATTCCTTTAATTTTTCGATAGTATCTTCTGTTACTTTTGCTGGTGAAGAGAAAGCCACATGATATTTTCTAAACTCTATATCATCAAAAGAAGAATTACCAGTCATATAGTTAAGCGTATTTCCATAGTAATAAATCATCATAATAACGCACGATATAGTACCTATGAAATATAAGACAAATATTGTCTTATTTTCCGAAAAATAAGTAAGTATTCTACTTATCGCAAGCCTTAGAGTCTTCATAATCTACCCCCTTATAAATAACACTGAAGCTGTGCATAATATAATACACAGTTTTAGCATATTTTCACCTATTCCTTAAATTAAAAGTCACACCAATATACTCTATAAAATTATTATTAGATAATATAGTAATTTTATTAACATTCTCATTGGTTTCATACACATAACTTTTTGTATTTTCTGATTCATCAATATTTGTTGGTTTACCAAATTTACTTATCACACTATCAATATTATCACCTAACCCAATTTTATCAATCTTTAATAAATCATGGAACTTGATATCATCTGTATTAGAAAGATTTATTGAATAAGCATACCATTCATCAACATTCTTTTTGCTATCGTACTGCAATAAAGTTACGGTCGTTACTTTTTCTCCATTATATAACAGATATGTTACTGCATACTTATTTTCGTAGACAGAAACATCATCACTAAAAGAATAACCACTTCCTAAGTCACTCGCCTTAAATGGAAAAGATAACTTTTTACCATCAAATGTTACATTTTCTAACATTTGCTTAACTTTTGTATCATTATCATCAGAATATTTTGTTTCGCTCGATATAGGATTATCACTTACTGCTGACGCCTGTGATACAGCACTTTGTGTGCTTAATGTGCTTTCTGTACTTGGTACAGAAGTAACTGGCGTTGATGTACCACAAGCCGCCGCACTCGCTACAATTGCTGCTGAAAGCAATAATGTCAATAATTTTTTTTTTCTTTTTCATTCTCATTCTTCTACCTCTCTTATAATTTATTTTATAAACTTAACTTTATTATATTTGCGAGTTAGATGTTGATTATAACATACTTTATTTTAAATTTGTTATATCTGGTATGAAAAAGGCTTTTTCTGGTAAACTTTGTACTTGATATATGATTTTTGTGTAAGTTTTAATTTATATATAAACTACAAAGTTTATTAGATTCACTTAGAAAAGTCGGAACAACCACACACTCTGAAATAATCTCTAAAATAGCGTTTAAAGTCGAATCAGATACTGTTGCTGATGAATATTTTGTTAAATAAGAAATTAATCTTGAAAGAAAAGCTGGCTGTTCGACTTCTTCATTAAGCTCTCCATTTGAATTAAAGACTTTATTAGGGCAATGGTTTAAACCAAACTTCTTATCAAAATCAGCTTTTATATACTTTATGTCTCCAGCTATAGGAAATAGCAAAGAATTAACAAAATCATGTTCTGCCGAAATAGATGTTATTATTGATTTCCTCTCTTCTATTCTTGCGGAATAAAATTCAAGAAATTCTTTTGAAAAACCCTGTCCATCGAATGATACGCATCTTCCTATTCTATCTGTAACAATCGTAACATATTGTGCTTTATTGCCACCTTTAGAATGACCTGTTACTGTAATATTATTTCCATATTCTTTTGGAAGATTTTTTATGTAAATTGCCGCATCGTCCATTATTTCTGATGAAACGGCATTTGCCATCATTAAATCATCTTTCCACTCATTACCGCCTGAAGTTCCACGAAATACTGCAACAACATCTTCAATATTTCCGTTATTTTCCTTTACAAAACAACAAGCACGCAGACCATTTTTATCTTTCTCCATTAAACTTTATTAGCAATATCTATATCAGTGATTTGACCATTATCTAATACAAACATAGATATATATATATCATCATTAATTTCATAATATATATAATCTCCTACACCTGTACTTTTAATATTAGTAGGTTCACCAAATTTTTTAATATGTCATTTTTTGTACTATTTATACCAATATTATCTACCTTGAGAAATCCATACATATTTTTATTTAAATCTGAAGAGGAAATATAATATGAAATGAAATCTGTAGTTTTTTGATTTTTTTGATAATTAGACAAAAAAACATAGGATACCTTTTCATCATTATACATTAGTTTTGTTATAGCATATGTCTTTCCATTACGTTCTTCAATATCAACCGAACTATCAAAAGTATATCCCTCACCTAAATCACTAAGTTTATATGGTATTTTTAATGGTTTACCATTCAATGTTACATTTTCTAGCATCTGCTTAACTTTTGTATCATTATCATCAGAATATTTTGTTTCGCTCGATGTAGAATTATCACTTACCGCTGACGCCTGTGATACAGCACTTTGTGTGCTTAATGTGCTTTCTGTACTTGGTACAGAAGTAACTGGTGTTGATGTACCGCAAGCAGTAGCACTTGATACAACTACCGCCGAAAGTAATAACGCTAATAATATTTTCTTTGTTTTCATTCTTATTCCTCTTTTATAAATTAGATAAATCTAAATATATTAAATTATCTAAAAAAAGCAATTGTGTGTTAGAAAGATTTTCATAAATATAATTCTCTTTCGATGTATTCAACTTCTAAACCTTCGATACTGCTAATTATCATATCATACAACTGATTAGCAGCTATGTACACTGCCTTATCCTCATCAGTTTTTAAATCCTCATATTTTGTCATTGCACTATCAACTAAGTTATTCATAAGAATCAATCTCCTTTAAATTTTATTTATGCATAATAGAAATATAATTTACACAATCATTCTCATCAAATGCATAAGAAATATAATCCCCATCTATATTACCATTCTTATAATATGTATAACTTCCTAATTTTCCCCCATTATTCTCGTTATATACAATCTCATGCGCTACACCCAGTTTTTTGAGTACATCATTATTTGTATCGCCAATTTTAATATCACCAACTTTTATTAATTTAGAATTTTCATACATACCAGTAGATTCTTCCCAATTATCTTGATCTAACCAAGTAAATGGTATAGAACATAGTTTCTGTTCATTTTTATAATATTCTTTGGGTATATTATCAATATTAACATTGAACATAAAATCATCATTATAATAAATCTCAGTAAATACATCAAAGGTGTTTTTATTTTTATTTATATTAGAATAACGAATATTTTTTAATGTATATCCCTCCCCTAAATCATTAAGCGAAAATGGAAATGTGTACTTTTTACCATTGATTTCGATATTTTTACAAAGCTCGTCAAAATCAAAATCATCGTTTTTGTTAAGCGAAACCTCACTCAATGTGGTATTACTACTTTCTACTGCAGATTGCGATACAGCACTTGCTGTGCTTGGTGTGTTTGCACTGTTTTCTTGGTTCGATACAGAAACCGATGGTGTTGATGTACCACAAGCCGCCGCACTCGCTACAATTGCTGCTGAAAGCAATAATGTCAATAATATTTTTTTCTTTTTCATTCTCATTTCTCTACCTCTCTTATAATTTATTTTATAAACTTAACTTTATATATTTGCGAGTTAGATGTTAATTATAACATACTTTATTTTAAATTTGTTATATCTGGTATGAAAAAGGCTTTTTCTGGTAAACTTTGTACTTGATATATGATTTATGTAAGTAATTAGCCTTAAATATTAAAATTAATGTGATTTCAATAATATAAAATAATAGAAATGCACCACAAATAGTATTTCACATTCGTGGTGCATTTTACGCAGATAATTTAATGTTTTATTTTTTTATGTATTATTCATACAAAAACAGCCTACCCTATTGGGTAAGCTGTATATAAAAGGGATTTGCACCCTCAAAACTGAATAAAGAAGCAGATTTGCTTGAACCAAAGTTCATGGTCAAGCCCTCGACCTATTAGTACTGCCAAGCTGAATACCTCACGGTACTTACACACGCAGCCTATCAACCTTGTAGTCTTCAAGGGGTCTTACTAACTTTCGTTATGGGATATCTTATCTTGGAGCCGGCTTCACGCTTAGATGCTTTCAGCGTTTATCCGATCCGCACGTAGCTGCCCAGCCGTGCCATTGGCATGACAACTGGTGCACCAGCGGTGCGTCCATCCCGGTCCTCTCGTACTAAGGACAGCACTCCTCAAATATCCTGCGCCCACGACAGATAGGGACCGAACTGTCTCACGACGTTCTGAACCCAGCTCGCGTACCACTTTAATCGGCGAACAGCCGAACCCTTGGGACCGAATACAGCCCCAGGATGTGATGAGCCGACATCGAGGTGCCAAACCTCCCCGTCGATGTGGACTCTTGGGGGAGATCAGCCTGTTATCCCCAGGGTAGCTTTTATCCGTTGAGCGACGGCATTTCCATTCACATACCGCCGGATCACTAACTCCAACTTTCGTTACTGCTCGGACCGTCATCCTCGCAGTTAGGCTGGCTTGTGCGTTTACACTCAGGGGCACGGTTTCCGTCCGTGCTGAGCGAACCTTTGAGCGCCTCCGTTACTCTTTAGGAGGCGACCGCCCCAGTCAAACTGCCCGCCTGACAATGTTCCCCGACCAGTTTCATGGCCGCAGGTTAGAATTCCAGCAATCTAAGAGCGGTATCCCAAGGGCGACTCCGTAAAAGCTGGCGCCTTTACTTTTCCTAGTCTCCCGCCTATCCTGTACATAGATTACCGAAACCCAATATCAAGCTGCAGTAAAGCTCCATGGGGTCTTTCCGTCTTGTCGCGGGTAACCGGCATCTTCACCGGTACTACAATTTCGCCGGGCAGGTAGTTGAGACAGTGCCCAGATCGTTACACCATTCGTGCGGGTCGGAACTTACCCGACAAGGAATTTCGCTACCTTAGGACCGTTATAGTTACGGCCGCCGTTCACTGGGGCTTCAATTCGGCGCTTGCACGCCTCCTCTTAACCTTCCAGCACCGGGCAGGTGTCAGCCCCTATACTTCATCTTTCGATTTCGCAGAGACCTGTGTTTTTTTGCTAAACAGTCGCCTGGGCCTATTCACTGCGGCTCCATCTCCGGAGCACCCCTTTTCCCGAAGTTACGGGGTCAATTTGCCGAGTTCCTTAACTACCCTTCTCCCGTTGGCCTTAGAATCCTCTTCCTGTCTACCTGTGTCGGTTTGCGGTACGGGCATCCTTGATATACACAGAGGCTTTCTCGCCTTCGTCCACGCATGCTTCCCTACTTTTTTTCAGTCCCTTACGCCCGGGTCTACCATCGCCCGGGTCATGCCCTTTTCAGATGTCCCTCTGCTTAAATCTTTCGGCGGCTACGGAATGTCCACCGTATGTGCATCGGCTACGCCTCTCGGCCTCACCTTAGCTCCCGGCTTACTTGGAGCGGACGAACCTTCCTCCAAAAACCTTAGACTTTCGGCCAATATGATTCTCACACATTTCGCGCTACTCATTCCGGCATTCTCACTTGTGTAAAGTCCACCAGCGCTTCCGCTCTGACTTCACCCCTTACACGACGCTCTCCTACCATGCATTACTGCATCCCAAGCTTCGGTACATGATTTAGCCCCGTTAAATTTTCGGCGCAGGGTCACTCGACCAGTGAGCTATTACGCACTCTTTTAATGAGTGGCTGCTTCTAAGCCAACATCCTGGTTGTCTACGCAACCCCACATCCTTTTCCACTTAACCGTGTTTAGGGACCTTAGCTGTGGGTCTGGGCTGTTTCCCTTTCGACAACGAAACTTATCTCACGCTGTCTGACTCCCGTATACGATTATCCGGCATTCTGAGTTTGATAGAGTTCGGTAACCTCTCGGCCCCTAGCTCATTCAGTGCTTTACCTCCGGTAATCTAATACGAGGCTAGTCCTAAAACTATTTCGGAGAGAACCAGCTATCTCCGAGTTCGATTGGAATTTCTCCGCTACCCACATCTCATCCGCTACCATTTCAACGGGAGTCGGTTCGGTCCTCCATGGCGTTTTACCGCCACTTCAACCTGGACATGGGTAGGTCACACGGTTTCGGGTCGAATACAACTGACTTCATGCGCCCTGTTCAGACTCGCTCTCGCTGCGGCTCCGGACCTCAAGTCCTTAACCTTGCCAGTTACATTCACTCGCCGGACCATTCTACAAAAGGTACCCGATCACCCGTTGACGGGCTCTCGGTGCTTGTAAGCACAAGGTTTCAGGTTCTTTTTCACTCCCCTCCCGGGGTGCTTTTCACCTTTCCCTCACGGTACTCTACGCTATCGGTCACTGGGTAGTATTTAGGCTTGGAGGGTGGTCCCCCCATCTTCCCACCGGGTTTCACGTGTCCGGCGGTACTCTGGATTCAGCTGGCCTCTTTTCGCATACGGGACTCTCACACTGTTTCGTTGGCCTTCCCATGCCATTCTGCTAGATTTAATCCTGACATTGCTGTCCAAACCCCAAGAAGTATTACTACTCCTGGTTTGGCCTCCTCCGCGTTCGCTCGCCACTACTCGCGGAATCTCTGTTGATTTCTCTTCCTCGCCCTACTTAGATGTTTCAGTTCAGGGGGTTCCCCTCCGTATACCTATGGATTCAGTGTATGATGATTAAACATGACTTTAATCGGATTGCTCCATTCGGAAATCTACGGATATAGCGCCCACTTACGGCTCCCCGTAGCTTATCGCAGTTAGTCGCGTCCTTCTTCGGCTCTCAGTGCCAAGGCATTCCCCTTGTGCTCTTTGTAGCTTGACCATGTGTTCTCTTCTTCTGGAATTAGAAATGAGTTTTGTAGTTATTTTCTCTCTTTGCAAAGAATAAACTTAAACTTTTTCGCTTCTTTGAAATTGCAGTTATTATTACCCTAAACAATTATTTGGATCGTTAGACCTTTTAAATAATTCTCTAGTAAATAACAGTTTTCTGCATTTTTATCTTGCTTCGCTTTATTCAGTTTTCAAGGTACATTTTGCGGATTGCTCCGCTTGGTGGGCTTAAGTGGACTCGAACCACCGACCTCACGCTTATCAGGCGTGCGCTCTAACCGGCTGAGCTATAAGCCCATATCTAGTTAAACCACCGGTTGTTCGAACCTTTCGGCCCTTGGTGGAGATGAACGGGATCGAACCGATGACCCCCTGCTTGCAAGGCAGGTGCTCTCCCAGCTGAGCTACACCCCCCATATTCTTTTCAGAACGAAGCATATGCCCCGCCCTTCTTGAGGATCCTTTTCAAGACCCTCAAAATTAAACAACGATTAAAAGTTTTCCCTGTCAATCTAACCTACGGATGTTGACCTGTCGAGAACAACCTTAGCTGTTCTTGGTTCTCCATAGAAAGGAGGTGATCCAGCCGCACCTTCCGATACGGCTACCTTGTTACGACTTCACCCCAGTCGCCAATCCTACCTTCGGCAGCGCCCTCCTTGGTTAGGCTACTGACTTCGGGTATTACCGGCTCCCATGGTGTGACGGGCGGTGTGTACAAGGCCCGGGAACGTATTCACCGCGGCATGCTGATCCGCGATTACTAGCAATTCCAACTTCATGTAGGCGAGTTGCAGCCTACAATCCGAACTGAGACCGTTTTTAGAGTTTTGCTCCACCTCGCGGTATTGCTTCCCTCTGTTTACGGCCATTGTAGTACGTGTGAGGCCCAGGTCATAAGGGGCATGATGATTTGACGTCGTCCCCACCTTCCTCCGTTTTGTCAACGGCGGTCTGATTAGAGTGCTCTTGCGTAGCAACTAAGCACAAGGGTTGCGCTCGTTGCGGGACTTAACCCAACATCTCACGACACGAGCTGACGACAACCATGCACCACCTGTCTCGACTTTCCCCGAAGGGCACCTAATGCATCTCTGCTTCGTTAGTTGGATGTCAAGACCTGGTAAGGTTCTTCGCGTTGCTTCGAATTAAACCACATACTCCACTGCTTGTGCGGGCCCCCGTCAATTCCTTTGAGTTTCAACCTTGCGGTCGTACTCCCCAGGTGGATTACTTATTGTGTTTACTCCGGCACGGAGGGGGTTAGTCCCCCCACACCTAGCAATCATCGTTTACGGCATGGACTACCAGGGTATCTAATCCTGTTTGCTCCCCATGCTTTCGTGCCTCAGCGTCAGTTAAAGCCCAGCAGGCCGCCTTCGCCACTGGTGTTCCTCCTAATATCTACGCATTTCACCGCTACACTAGGAATTCCGCCTGCCTCTACTTCACTCAAGAACGACAGTTTCAAATGCAGCCCCGCAGTTGAGCCCCGGTATTTCACATCTGACTTGCCATCCCGCCTACGCACCCTTTACACCCAGTAAATCCGGACAACGCTCGCTCCCTACGTATTACCGCGGCTGCTGGCACGTAGTTAGCCGGAGCTTCCTCCTCAGCTACCGTCATTATCTTCACAGAGGACAGAGGTTTACAACCCGAAGGCCGTCATCCCTCACGCGGCGTTGCTGGTTCAGGGTTTCCCCCATTGCCCAATATCCCTCACTGCTGCCTCCCCCGTAGGAGTCTGGGCCGTGTCTCAGTCCCAATGTGGCCGTTCAACCTCTCAGTCCGGCTACCGATCGTCGCCTTGGTGGGCCGTTACCCCGCCAACTAGCTAATCGGACGCGAGCCCATCTTTCAGCGGATTGCTCCTTTGATTGCTGCTCCATGCGAAACTACAATCTTATGCGGTATTAGCGTTCTTTTCAGAACGTTATCCCCCTCTGAAAGGCAGGTTACTCACGCGTTACTCACCCGTCCGCCACTGAGTTGAAAAAAGCAAGCTCCTTTCAACTCCGTTCGACTTGCATGTGTTAGGCACGCCGCCAGCGTTCGTCCTGAGCCAGGATCAAACTCTCTAAAAAATTGTATCTAAACGCTTTCGCGCTCAAATCTTTTTAGAGCTTTAATTCGCTCATAACGTCGTTCTGACGTTCGTCACAGATTTGTTGAGTTCTGTTTCTCGTAAGTTTCTTTGACGTCTCTCAAAGAAATTACAGGTTCCATTCTTTCTCTCGTTGTTTAATTTTCAAGGTCCTGTGCTCTCTTTCAAGCGGCTTTCCTTTTAAGCTTTTCGCTTTCAGTTTTTTGCCGTCTCTCTCGAGCGCTTGACTATAATACCACGTACAACCCCTTTTGTCAACCCTTTTTTTGAAAGTTTTTTTTTAAGTTTTTTCCAAAACTACATCTATATGTTGTGCCTTGGTTTTAACACAATATATAGTGTATCTTCAAATGGGCATTTTTTACATTTACATGCCCATATACATGGCTTACGCAAACTATTTTACGAAATTTTTTGAAAAAATCAAGAAAAAGTTTTTTGAAAAGGTGGTCTTAAAGTTGCAAAAGCCCCTCTCTGTACCCCAAAGCT